>JGI24891J29808_1000040_pt1 | contig 175271 bp, 197 predicted proteins | sample FreactcultuFSWF8_FD_29808 | JGI IMG/M metagenome (IMG submission 29808) | reverse complement strand
TTGGGGTTTGCGGTCTTGTGGACGATGGAGCGAGAGCGGAAGCGCAGGGAAGCGATAAAGGGATTATTTGGAGCGGAGTCGTGAGTGGTGTGAGGATGCAGTAGAAGTGGTGACGAGAGCGTCGTGGATAGAGGTCGACAGAAGCTCAAAACGCCGCGACCAGGATGTGAGCGGGGCGGTGCACCATGAGACGGAAGCCAAACCTGGAAATATCGTTGTTGCCTGCAAAAATGCGTTGCGTTGTCACAGCACCCGACTCTGCAATACTCTTCTGTCTACGCTGCTAACTACCGGGTTTCTTGCGACTTGCAATTGCTGTATTGGACCGTTGCCTCTATCGCCTCTATTCTACACCCGTTATTGATCTTCTTTGTTGTATTTCATGCTTTGTTGGCCGCCCGCGGCTCTGTCCTTTGCCAGCTTCACCAATAGAAGGCTACTTGGCTGTCGGCCTGAAGCAACAAAAGGCCGAACACAGTGCAGTCATCGGGCAAACTCTCTGTGATATTTTCTGACACATCAGAGCTCAATCGGCTTGCAAGAATAGACAGCCACCCGAGCAAGCATTGGCTCGGCTGGCGGCTGCAACAACATGCCGACAACCTGCGTTCTGTATCTTTGTCTGTCACGTGTACCACGTAGCCATTCATGTCTCAACATTCGAATATCGAAACACCGCTTCTCCTTTCATCGAAATTCAGGAGAAGGAATGCACTGCCACTGCGAGTTGCGACGCACATTGGCAACAGCAAATCATAAAAACTTCTTGTCAAAAAGGCGCCGGGTGCTTGGCCTCTGCCAGACTTCTTCTTGTCCAGCCTCGGCGCCACCTCTCGTCATAATGCAATCCTCTCGTATCAAGCCTTGGTCTATACGCTTCGTAGTCTCGTGATTCAGCAAACCTGTAGTTTTGAGCGTGTATACATGCCATTCTGACAGCCATGAGCCATGACTTCTCTCTACCCTCCGAGTCAAGACAGAGCGGTGGAGGGTCTGGTCTGACACAGAAACAATTTGGAGAAATGACGGACATGTTGGTTGATCTTCAACCGCTAAAGTGTGGAGAGCGGGCTGCCCAGAGCGGGGAGTCCCTTGATTGGCGCCGGCACCGCTTGGCCAGAACGTGCACCATCGTGACTTAAGGCACTATTGTCCTGCTCTGTTTCCCTCTTCTCGAGCTGACATTCTTCCGCCACCGTATTCACCATTGTCACCACTCTCGCTAACATACATTTTCTTGCTTTGCTGGGATTTGCTTGCTCCCGTGCCTTCCTTTTCGCTCAACCGCGACCATCCGCTTGACCGTGACGCCGCTGCCACTGTTTGCCGCCCTACACCTCTCCCTGTCTTCAACCGACGTCACCATCGGGATCACCTCGATCGCAAACTTGGTTAAACGTTAACTTACTGGATGCTCCGGATACGCCAGTAGCTTGTCATTTTTGCCATACCGCAACAACATCCTTCCCCATCTTTACTTGTCCCTGCTCAACATCCGGCATCTATCATCACCACTTGCACGACGCCGGCGCGTGCCTCGTATAATTCACCTACTCAACGTACATTACTGCAATCAAAATGCGCGTTTCTTCAATCTTGACCGGCCTGTCATGCGCCGCCGTTACCATTCTGCCATGTGCTGCTCTGACGGTCGATCTGTCTAGCGAAGGTGGGTGCCTCTCGCCATCCTGTAACCGAAGAAACTAATTGGGACAGAATCAATCAAGACTGCCGCCTCCACTGTTGCTCACGGAATGATGAGATATTATAACGGAAACCAGACTGGCGGTATTCCTGGTTTGCTTCCTGGACCATACTACTGGTGGGAAGCAGGCGCCATGTTTGGCTCATTGATCGACTACTGGTACTACACCGGAGACACGAGCTACAACGCCGTCACTACCGAGGCCATGCTCTTCCAAGTCGGCGACAAGAACAATTACATGCCCAGCAATCAAAGTAAATCACTCGGAAACGATGATCAAGCCTTCTGGGGTATGGCTGCCATGTCTGCCGCCGAGCTCAAGTTCCCCAACCCTCCTGCAGACAAGCCTCAGTGGCTCGCTCTCGCCCAAGCCGTCTTCAACAGTCAAGCTCTGCGTTGGGACGACTCGACTTGTGGCGGAGGTTTGAGATGGCAGATCTTCACCTTCAACAATGGATACGATTACAAGAACACCATCTCCAACGGCGCCTTCTTCAACATCGCTGCTCGTCTTGCTGCTTACACTGGAAACCAAACCTACGTCGAGTGGGCCGAGAAGTCCTTCCAGTGGACTCATGACATTGGATTGATGAGCGATGACTACTACTTCTACGACGGTAGCGATGACAAGATCAATTGCACACAGCTCAACCATATTCAGTGGTCTTACAATGCTGGTGTTCATCTTCTTGGTGCCGCCACTATGTGGAACGTTACCCAAGACGACATCTGGAGAGAGCGCACCCTTGGCATCTGGAATGCAACCCACGTCTTCTTCACCGATCAAGGCAACACAGGCGCTGGAGGACAGGTCATGTTCGAGGTAGCTTGCGAACCTAACAACAACTGTAACATCGACCAGCTTAGTTTCAAAGCCTACCTGTCCCGCTGGATGGCCGCTTCTACCAAGGTCGCCCCTTGGCTCTATGATGAGATCAAGCCTTATCTTATGGCATCCGCTGCAGCTGCAGCTCTGTCTTGCAGTGGAGGTGATGACGGCACGACTTGCGGAACCAAGTGGTGGAACAATGGAGTCTGGGACGGCGCCTACGGTGTTGGACAACAGATGTCCGCGCTCGAGGTCATTCAGTCCAACCTCATAGATAGAGTATGTCCTAGCTCATGAGCTTCAGAGACTGTCATCTCGCTAACTTATTAAGGTTTCAGGGCCTGTGTCCAATTCGACTGGCGGAACTTCTCAAGGCAACCCAAAGTACGTAGTTCACTCCCCGATTGCTTTCATGACGACTGACCGATTCTTGCAGTGCTGGCACTGGCGGCGATTCGAGCCCTATCGCCACACCTGATCCTATCCACACCAGCGACAGAGCCGGTGCTGGTATCATTACAGGTTTGTGCAAACCTATCAGATTTTGTGGCCAGCATCACTAACTTTCTCTCTTAGCACTTATCCTTGTTGCTCTCGTTGGCGGTGCATGGTTAGTTTCACCTCATATTCGTCCGACTTGTCCGAAACTAATATACAACAGGTGGATGATTGCATGATGGACGCCACAAAAGGCATAATACTATGTGCACGACGTGTAAAATAATGCGACATGGGTTCGGGGTTAATGGAGCATCTGGGTCTGGGTCTGGACTAATCATGAGAGGGTTTCAGGGGTGTTTTTCAATTGCGCCAGGAAGTGCGCTCACGTTTTCTTCTTTTCTATTCCACCACATCAAGCTGACCATCTTGAATCTTCTTCCGTTTTCATTTTCGATCCGCGAAGCTTTGTTTTATCATCGTCGTTGATCGACAACAATAATCCTCACTGGACACTGATTTGGTGCATTTGAACAGACACACGCTGACAATGCTTAGCACATGACTAGACTCTGATAACTACTGTATAGGATTTGCGCGATTGGGCAAGAACACGATGAGTGGGACAAGTTACGAACCCAGATTCTCCTTGCTGTATATACATTTGTCTCATTGACCAGGTTCTGAGCAAGGACGATGTACACTACCGTTGTCCGAATGGTTTGGTCGGTCCTCTATGTTTCGAGTGCTCCTTTTGTGGCTGCAGGTGAGAGCCCAATTCGTAAGACGTTCCAAAACCATGGTTTGTGAGTTGGAGCTATGTCTACCTTCCTCGAATTATTCGACTCGCTGCAAATACCATGCTCGCATTGGTCATGTCGGACCTCCTCTCAGATGTCTGAGCGAGAAGTCCAGCCCAGCCATGACTTCGCTGGAGTCAAACTTTTAATAGAAGACGTGATGGCACTTTCTCCTTCAGAAACAGGTACCACACCCTTGACCTGCACGCACACCGTACCATCCAACGTCTCGAGCTGTGCATCAACTCCAATATCATTGGCCGACGCAGTCTCAAAGGCACCATATCTAGGCACAGCACGCACAACGTAGAACGCATTTGCATACGTCGGCTTCTTGTATGTCAGATCCAACCTCGTCGGCTCGGTAGGCCCCACAGAAGCATCCTGTGCAGGGGCAATACCCTTTGCCAACCTCGCTGCCAGCACCATCTTATCCGCGACCACAGTCGCAATGCCACCGCCATGTGTAACGCCAGGCCATCCAGACATGGCACCGCCGAACCACACCACGGCTACCAGTTCATGCTCTTTCTCATTCCAGAATACGCGTTGTACGCCTAGCGAGCGGGCTCCGGATAACGAATCTGACACCAGCGAGCCATCTAGCGTTGTCGGGTCGAGTTCGCGCCAGACGCCTTCGTCGCCGCGAAGGCTTGCTGCTACGGCTGTGCATTTTCCTCGTAGGACTTTTACTTTGAATTCAGAGTCGATGCGGGTGTTGAGATCTTGCATGAGAATGCCATCTTCGTGTGTTCCTGGTAGTGGGTGCGGTGGTGGTGCGATTGTGTGCGAGACGATTGTACCTGTGGTGCCGCCAACCGCTAGGCCGATGGATGTCCAGAGGATGATGCCGCGGTATTTGCGGAAGAGTGATGGTGCGGTATTGGGGTTCTGATTGAGTGTCGAGGCTTTTCTGACTTGGCGTATGCCTCTCAGGCTCCGTGTGGAGCTGGTCCGTAGGTTGTTCATCATGTGTGTCTGTGATAGAAGATGGGCTCTCGTCTGTGACGAAGTATTTGTGTTCAAAGCTGACCATGCTGGCCGGATCACCCTGATCTAATCATCATTCATTAACAGCACCACGAAACCTCATTCGATTGGTCCGATCACTTCAGTAATTTGTACTTCCTATTCGTTGGTAGCTGCAGTGATATAACTTTCGTGTGAAAATGCTGTAGGCTTCTCATATTCGAGTTGCTCCTTGCTTTTGAACTTTCAGCATCAACATTGTTGTCCGTCCGCATCCGGAAACAACTAGATCGCGCATCAGTTTGAGCGCATAAAACTTGGTACCTAGCGCATGCCAGCTATCATAGACCGTATGCAACAGTGATAGTGCAGGATAGATTGACAATAGAAGACTGCCCGGTGGAAGTGTTGTACAATTGAGCCATGCTGTTTGATTCTCGAATGGTTTGTACATTCTCTGGCGAGTACCTACACAGAGCATGTTTATGAAAGTTTCATAAAAAGACCAAGAGGAACCACAAAAGGTCTAACCGAGTTCAATAGAGATAGAGTGGCCGAGGAAAAGAAGCAGTGTTTGACATGGATCATTGCTGATCGGAACTCTATACTACTGGAAAAGCGGCGTGACAGCCTTGATATATGATAGATTGACAATATTTGTCCCCTGTAATGGAGGAGTGCGCTATCGGTGGTATCTCTGATAAAAACACCTCGCTCGACTAAAAATGGATACGCCTTTGAATCACTTCTTTGCAAAAATCTACCAATCGTCCTTGTCGTCTTCGTCATCTGTGGAATTGTCAGCACACGGTAACTACTGATAGAGCAGAGGCAAAACTTACCACTATGGCTGACCTTGGACTTTCTCGCAGCGAGCGCACTAGCCAAAGCACCGGCAAGACCACCGCCAGCAGCAGCATCACCACCGCCGCCACCAGTACTGGTTGAAGCAGCAGGTTCACCACCAGGTACTGCTGCAGCACTGCGGTCTTTCTTCTCTTGATCTGATACCTTCTTGAGACGGGCACCACCTCGGATGGAGGCCAAAAGATCGTCTCTGCCGCCTCCGCCGACTGGAGGCAAAGGTGGAGGTGCTGGTGCATCTCCACCGGGAGCACGGCCTGGTGGCAATGGTGGAGGTGGAGGAGCGCCACCCATAGGAGGCATTGGTGGAGGCGGAGGCGGAGGCGGTGGAGCACCACCTGATGGTGGGAGAGGAGGGGGAGGGGGCGGAAGATTGCCAGTAGCAGGAGGAGGCGGAACAGGACGAGCAGATGGCGGAGGAAGAGGTGGTGGAGGAGGAGCACCCGAGTTGGGAGTCTTTGGAGGCAGTGGGGGTGGCATGGGAATACCAGGGGAGGCGACATTGTTCCTGGCTGGGGGAGGAGGGGGTACAGGGCCTCTGGCAGGTGTGGGAGGAGGACCGGATGGAATACGAGAACCCGCAAAAGGAGGAGGAACACCAAACTTGGACGAAGATGGTTCTTCGGCTGGCGCTCTTGCTGGAATACGTGGTGGAGGGGGAGGAGCGACAGAAGAGGTAGCCCTTGACCTGGCAGGTGGTGGAGGAGCATTGGCGAACTTTCCAGCATCGGCGATTGGAGGAGGAGCACGAAACATAGGTCTCGGAGGCGAGGGAGCGCGTGGAGGCGAAGGAGAGGGTGATGGAGGTCTCGCCGGTGCTGCACCCCTCCTAGGTTGTGGTGGAGCAGGCGGAGGACCGCGTCTGGAGTTGGTTCCACTACCTCCTGTGGTTTGGGGAGACATCTGTGCAGCGACAGGAGGGGGTGGTGGAGGAGCTCTAGCTTTGCGCTCTTCTTCGGCAGCAGCACTGGCCTTGTGCTGTTCGAGGTATGTCTGAATGAAGCCAGAGTGCTCCTCTAGTTGATCCTCGGTAATGCCCATGCCCAGTAGCTGGTTAAGGACTTCTTGCACAACGGGATCTGACATGTCCAGATTGTGAGATGGCGTAGGGCGAGCAGGCGCGGCATGGCTGATAGTCATCTCACGTGGAGGAATAATGGACTGAGCGGGGGGAGGGGCGGCATTGGAATGGCGATGTCCAGGCAGCAGACTGCTGAGTCCGAAGCGATGCTTGGTCGAGCCACCACCGCCGGCACTGGGTGAAGCATAGCTCTGAGAAGTGCCACTGCCGCTGCCAAAGGGCTTGTTTCTTGTATTCTTGTGTGCATTCTTCTCGCGCTCGTCCATCTTCTTCTTGAACTGCTTTGCTTCCTTCTCATCGGCAAAAGACAGACCGGCCAGGCAGTCCTCGAGCTCAAAGGTGTGGAAGAAGGTACGGTCCTGGTTGTATTGGAACGTGTCGTAGATTTCCTGGTCCCAGATGACGCCGCGGTTGGCGGGCTGGACAGAGCATTAGCAGGGCACACGGTATGGTTTCCTTGGACATACCGAGACGTCGACCATCTTGACCCAGAAGGTATTGCCGACCAGGTCATTGGCGAGGACTACAGCGCCCTGCAGGCCGGTATACTGCCATCGATTGTGGTTTGGGTAGGCAATGTACAACTTGGCCACGGCGACAGCATGGATCTTGTTGGAAGCCTTGGGCACCTGCCGCTTGACATTCTGCTTGTCGTCGTCGTTCAGTATAGAGGGCATTCTGAGGGTATGCACATGTGTCAATTTACAGTGGCGCAGGCGAGAGTGGGGGAGTCGAAGATGGTGAAACTACTCGTAGACAGCAAGTAAAGAGCAAGAGGCACGCGTACGTCAGTCAGCGTTTGGAAGCCGTGGCCGGGGCCCAAGGCCGATGGATGAGCATTGAACACCAGTGACCAGTGACCAGCCTCTCCCACGCGCGTCCTTCGCCGAGCCCGCCGCTTCCGCACTTCCAATTTTGGCTTCCCATGTATTTGATCGCTGCTGCCCAATCACATGTGCCTGCAATCAAATCTCAAAATACTCGATGTGGTCATGAAGATGGAAATGCACCGAATAGTCATTACGGGGTACTAGGGTATTGTTTATGCATTGCGTTCGTCAGGTAGTAGAAGCAGGTAGTAAAAGAAGTTCATTTTTGCCAGCCCGGCGGCGTCAGACCCAGTTTGAAGGAAGATGCTCGTGAAAGAAAAGGACGCCCAACGCTGGTTAAAATCGTGAATGCCGCCTGGCAGATCCATCTATGCATCGCCAGCAGCCCAACTGCACAATCCAAGCGAGTTGCTTAGATGTCGTCAATGTCGACCTCACCGCCGCTCTCGCTGTCGTCCTCGCCGAAGTCGAAGCCGATGCCCTCTTCCTCACCGCCGTATGTGTCGGTCTCGTTGATCTTGGCCGACTCGGGCAGCTCGCCGTATGCCTTCAAGCTTCGTGCTTCGTCGGCGTTGTACTTGAGGATGACGTCGCCCTTCTCGTCCTGGTAGTCACGCAGCGACAAGAGGATAATGTCGCCCTGGTTGATCCAGACCTTCTTTCGCAGCTTGCCACGGATGTGTCCTAGTCTCTTCTCGCCGTCGAAACATTGTGCTTCCAGTCGGCCGTTACCCAGCATCTTGACGACTTGGGCGTATTCTGTAGCGTCCGCTGTCAGTCCCGTGTCTTTTTGCGCCTTGTTTGTTGTAGAGTGCCACATACCCTGACCCTCCTCCTTGAAGGTGAGCTCACGCTTCTCGTTGTCGTTCTCGTTCTTTCCTCTTCTTCGGTTCTTACCACCCTATTTGCCACGTACAAGTCAGATGGTGTTTTTTTTCGTCGTGGTCGCTCGGGCTTTGCGGGCGCATACCTTTCCCTTGTTCTTGGGCATGGCGAATGTGTCGCTTGTGAATTTGGACTTTGACTAGTGCGGCTTCGTTGCCTGGGTCTAAGGGTGCGAAAAAGTCGTTGACAGTAAAGTGCTTGTCGTTGTGGAAAAGAAAGAGGGGTGGTCGCTGTGACGCATGGGTTGCTTTGGGTGGGGGATTCAGAGCCTGCCAAATCTCTTGGCCAGCGCCTAAACACTTCCACCGCGCTTTCACTACGAGTAGGCCATTGTTCTCTCTTTTCTTTGTTCGTCTGTTCACTCCTCAACAATCACATCATGTCGCGGGCTCGACTTCCCAAAAGAGCTCTCACCACTCTGTACCACCTGCGATTCGAGCGTTTTCCGAACTCTTTGAATTGTGCCAGGTTCAATAATACCCAAGGCATTGCCAGTGATGATCGCCATCCTCTACAAATTCCCTTCTCACGTCGCCTCGAGGCTTGGAATCCAAACCGACTACACTGGATCATCAAGACTCCCATGTCTATCTCCAAGAAACGTACCGTTCGCTCCTGGGTCATGAGAAGGTTTCGAGACACCTTTATAGACGAATTGGAAAAGAATGGCTTCAACAGATGGGGCGAACCTGTTGATGCTACCAAGAGAAAGTCACCTCTTACCGGCGCCTTGGCCATTACCATTACTCCTCCTGCACTGACCGCTTCTGTTACAGAGGTGCGCGGAGTCTGCAATTTGATTCTACAAAAGAATGTGATCTCTCGTCAGAGGCCATGAAATCAGTTGTTTTCATACATCCATGCCTTACCGACATGCACCAGCAAGGAGAGGTCGATCTCTTATGAAGTGGTATTTTGCTACCACTATGGCACTGTCAATTCGACCACGGCTGCCGCTCACTATGGATGAAGGTCATGACTAGTGTTGACGCAGCAACCTCACAGCCTCTCCCATGGACAAAGCTGTCTACAATGTTTGCTTGCCTGACATTTACGATTAAGATCCCTCACACTAGCGATCGAAGACATGGCCCCGTTGATGCTCATCTGTTGGACGTCGACCATCCTACTCCATGTACAGTACTCGATGGCCTATCTTCCGTGTCAACCTCTCGTCCTCGTTCTACCCTCTTACTCAATTCGAAGAGAGTGTGGACACATTCAACCTGTTGCCGCTACAGTGGGATGGAATGAGGACATCATTCATGCACATGGAGCATTCCTCGTGCTACAGCTTGCAAGTCTGCGTCGCATATGATCAAAACTCGCCGCAGATGTCTAGTGGTCATTCAGGCAGTGTTTCTCATTTCTGGAGAAGCCTCAGAGCAGAGAGTTGCGATCTGTGTAGCCATTCGAGACTTCGAACTTTCTGGCGCGCTGAAACCGTACTAGAGAGTGATGCTAGAGTAGGTTACAATCGTCTCAAGGCTCAGGAGTCAAAGGTGTACAATCTGTCATTGATTCAACGGGCTTTCTCTTAATGATTTATGCATGTCCCAATTGAACCTTTCCAGCACATGCTTCCAGACTTGGTCATCGGATTAAAGTGTCGATCCTCTGACGGAATGCACGATGACTTTCAACTCATGGCCGTGTCCAGTGAGAGCGTATAGAGACGCCTGTTCTCCGTGGACGACTACAGAACAAAAACATCATACATCTCTTCAGCTTTCAATGTGTCAAGGAACCACCAAAGGAGAGATGGTAAAAGATTACAGCACACGGCCTTACACATTTCGATACTAGAGACGGGGCAGAGAGAGTTAGACACTGTCAGGCGTGTGGCTATTGGAATGCACAGTAGTTCTCAACTCAGGATCGTGCCCAGTGAGAGGGGGTTGGCGAAGGTAGTCAAGTTCGAGTTTGCGCACTGTTAGAGATGGGTGGAAAGAAGAACATTAAACACGGGAACATGTTGATAGACTTTTTGTATGCACTAGCCACATCTCATGGGAACATTATAGAAGAGAACGATTTGATTGCTACTAACGAGAAACAAAAAGGTGATATTGTCTGGAACCATCCTTCGTCCTGCGATTGCTATCGACCTCCTCCTTCTTTTGTTTTTGACTATCAGATGGCGAAGACAGTGATTGCGATCCTCGGCCAGGAAGAAAACATGGAACGAGGAAACAAAATCATGGGAAAGCATGTTCTGTGCTCTGCGTTTTGAAGACAAAGGAAAACATGCAGGGAAAAAAACAATGTGGCTGGCTGACTTGTCCTCTTTCTGTTGATGGCTATTGTGTTTTGCGTGTTTTGTGATGTATTTTCTTGTGGTTGAATCGTGTTCTTGAATCGTGCGAAAAAGAAAACGTGAAGGTTGATGTGGTTGGTTGGCCAGCCATGGAGCTGAAATCACAGAAAAACTTGCGATTGACTGGAAGTGCATGGCTACAGCATTTCCGAGAGAGAAGACCTCAGTCGAGCTCAATCATAATCCTGTTCAAGTCCATTTGAACATCCTCTTCGTCGTCCAGAAGGATAGGCTGATCGTGGCTTGTTCCGTATTTGTCAACTTGCTCAACTTCAAGGAGAACCTTCATGATCTCTTGGTACAAGAGCTTACTGTATCTCGGCGGGACTGCGTTTCCAACCTGACACATGGTCTGTCCTCTTGTTCCAATGAAGACATGGTCGAGTGGGAAGGTCTGTAAGCAAGCAAGCTCACGCACAGTGTAAAGTCTTGCACCATTTGGGTGCCAATTTTGGCCGCCAGTAGTGGTGATACAGCCGGGCAAGAGCTGATGAGGGCTGTAAGGCCTGTACCTTCCGGGTCTGATGATTTTAGGCAAGATATGGTTAGGCAAACCAGGCGTGACAGGTGCGAGAGCCTCTGCTACAGTGACAAATGGCAGCAATCCTGGACCATGCGTGGGCTTGGGGAAGTCAGGCAGAGGATGACCTGGGCAAGAGGCAATCATAATCAGACGCTTTCTCGACTGAGGGACACCGAACTCAGAGAGGTTCTGCAGGCCCCATCGAACAGAATAACCCATGATGGTGAACTGCTGTACAAAACTGTTGAAGATAGGCATGTGTCTTGGCTGAAGTGCGCCAGCGGTCTGTTCTAGAGTGCAGATTCTGGGCCTGTTTTTTGTTAGAATGTCAGAGATGACATAAAGAGTCGCAGCATTGTCGTCATCGTCCTGTCCTTGGACAGTGTGAGCGGGAGAGAGGGTTTTGCAAACACTTGAGATGTGGATGACACAAGTGTGACTGTCGATGTGATCTCTGATCGTCAGGTAATAGAAGACTTCTTCTTCGAAGACTTGAGTATCACGAAAGTTCAAGCGGTATGTTCTGCATGCTGGTCCATTCTTGTCGACAGCGAATTTGGGCGAGAAGCCAGCCTCGCGAGCTCCTGACGAAACACCACCAGCGCCAGCAAAGATGTCACCAAAACACAAGCCGTCTGATCGAAATTTGGCATACGCGCCTCGCAGCACCGGATCCGGAGTGGCAAAGCCCTTGGCGCATTGAGTCTCAGTAATTCTCAATACAGCTCTCTGACTTGTGACGCCGTATTCAAGATCCATCTTGGTCTTGTAGAAGAATACTCGTTGCCAGCGGCACGTCAGATGGAGGTTGGGCTTGGCGAATGCTACGACGGCATTGCTAGACATGTGAGAGAAGTCCTGGCCATCTCTGAAACTGTGTTCAGGAAATGTACAGTTGGTGGTTACGAGCTCACGCACACGCCAGACCTGTAGAAGAGGGATGTCGTGAAGAGATTGGGTTTCAATGTCCCGAGGATCTTCGAGATTGCGTTGCAACACCTGGTACACCTCATTGAGATTTCGAGAGAGCATACCCTCCAAGGTATTGGTGCGGCGGTAGATCCATCCCCGAAGAATGACCTGTTCATTAAGCTCGAAGATCTTCTTGATCTTGAAAAAATCCTCGCTCTTGAGTTTGAAGTTTGGAGGGGAACGAACTTCGACGAAGTTTCCAGGTAACAGACGATCTCCTGATGGCAGTACGCAGCTGTCGAGAATATGATCGGGGTGCTCGGTCTTCACTCTGGGCTCCCAAGCGACAAAAGCCTGTCTCTTCGGCTTCGAACCTTTTGGGCGACGAGGTGGTGGTGCGGGAAGTCCGGCCATCCAGCGCTCCTCGTTATCGCGGAAGGTCTGGCGCTCAAACAAGTACACAACCTCGACTTCGTTGTCTTGTGGAATAGGGTTCTCTGAATCATCAAAATCATCGTCCTTGATGTCTTCGATGAGTTGTGCGTTCTCAGCACCTTCCTCGTCATCATCTGTCGTCAGATCGTACACATGTGAGGCTTGTAGATCTTCAAGATCTATGGGATCTATATAGCATCAGTCTTTGCAGCACAGGATAGAGAGACGTGAAATTACCATCATGCACACCGGTGCCGTATCTGCGAGGAGTTCCAACCATCGTGAATGTGGCAGAACAGACAAGATGTCGGGAAGTGGTAGTTATCGGCGGAGAGACGAATTGGTTCCCAGAAGAACGGCGCAGATGCTGAACAGATGTAAGCAAAGTGAAGATTGTTGAGTGACAAGATCGAAAACTGACCAGCAATCGAGCTTAGGCCGGATTGCTGTAGAGTAAAAGAAGTGGGCGCTGAATGAGAGCCAGCAAAGTCAAGGCAGCTCAATGAAAACTAGCAGAGTGAAGGCCGCGGAGAGTCAGGCTGAAACACCAAGATATGAATGAACCTTGTTGTGGTGTAGGATGGATGAGGGTGAGGTCAAAAGTGTGGCAGGAAAAAGAACAGATAGACACCCTTCCACAGTAGTCTTATTGCTTTGAAGTGAAAGGTAAGTGGAGGTGTGCATAGAATAAAGAAGAGTAGGTTAAGTAGGGAGTTGAGACAAAAGAGCGCATAGATATTGAGAGGTGTTGCAGGAGGAGGTGAAACCATGTTCCATCACGTCTTGGACCAACTTCAAGTGAAGAGTACCATCGGATCAAGGGCTTTCAACCTTCAAACCAGTGTACCACCACGGATGCCTTTCCTTTGCTGTCCTCGATATCAAACTTGCCTTCTTCAGAAACGACTGTAATCAAAGATATAACGAAGCTGTATTTCTGATGTCAAACATGTAGACATTGATAAAACCATAAAATACGAGTCGTGAATGATGACCTAGGGGACCGATCCTGGCAGCATCCCATGATCTCTCTGCATGTCCGACTTTGTCTCAATGGCAGAAAGGCCCATAGATTCTTCGGTCTTCATAGCGCAATCTTGAAAAGTCTTGTTACCGGAGTCCAGAGCTTCCTGCACAGGTGAAGCTACGGTGCTCTCGAGGTTGTGATCAGATAAGCAGACTTCGCAGGAGCTCCGGAAAGGAGGATGGAAAATCAGGTGGATCCCGCTATCGGGCCCTCGGACGCTCAGGCCCTTGGCACTCGTGGGCTGCCCGGCGCCCGGGTGTAGATAATTCTTTTTCGCCCTGGAGCTCGAAGAACCCTTCCTAACAAAATGTCTATCTCCATTCCAAGAGCCTTTCCAAGGCATCAACTGCCCTTTCCTGTTCACTGACAATCTGGTCAGGCCCATGTCCAGCTGCCAATAACATCTTCGCTATCTTTACGCGCACCCCTCGACCCTACTCCAAGGCTTCCTTGACTCGTGAGTTGCAGACTTTTCTTTTGCGCCCAAAAACACCTTCACTTTGCACGGATGAGATCAGAAGTAAAAAATAGATGTTAGACTAGTGATCTTTCATGAACACATTTTCTAGAACTGAGCAACACCTTGACCACACGCCTTGACAAGAAGCACTACTTGTACAAGCCCGGCTAACCTCGAGTCACCGAACAGAACCCCTCATTCTCTACCCCTCACAAATCCTCATCCATATAGCCATACATCATGTGTGGTATCCTCGGCGTTATTCACGGCAACCCGTCGTCACTCGACGCTGCCGCTGAGATCCACCAGGCTCTCTACTACCTGCAGCACCGTGGTCAGGACGCTTGCGGTATTGCCGCCTGTACCCGCAATGGTCGCATCTACCAGTGCAAGGGCAATGGTCTCGCTGCCAAAGTCTTCCACGACGGCTCCCGCGTTGCCGACCTCCCTGGCTTCATGGGCATTGGACACCTGAGATACCCCACCGCCGGCAGCAGTGCCAACTCAGAAGCACAGCCCTTCTACGTCAACAGCCCCTACGGCATTGCTCTCACACACAATGGCAACTTGATCAACGCTCCCGAACTCAGAGAGTATCTCGACCAAGTCGCTCACAGACACATCAATACAGACAGCGACAGTGAGCTGATGCTGAACATCTTCGCCAACGAGTTGAACGAGACCAAGAAGGCCAGAGTCAACGCTAGCGATTGTTTCGCTGCTCTCGAGCGCATGTACAAGCGCTGCTCCGGTGGTTGGGCTTGTACCGCTATGCTTGCTGGTTTCGGTCTCATTGGTTTCCGTGATGCCTATGGTATCCGCCCTATGGTTCTCGGCTCGAAGCCTTCGGATGATGGTATCGGTACTGACTACATGATGGCTTCGGAATCTGTCGCTCTGTCGCAATGCGGCTACAAGAACATCGTCGACATCAAGCCCGGTCAGGCTGTCATCATCGAGAAGGGCAAGGAGCCCGTCTTCTCGCAAGTCGCTCAAGAACTGAACTACGCCCCCGATATCTTCGAATACGTCTACTTTGCTCGCCCCGAGTCAGTCATTGACGGTATCTCCGTCCACCGCAGTCGCCAACTGATGGGCTACCGTCTCGCCGAGACCATCAAGCAGCAACTTACCCCCGAACAACTCGCAAGCATCGATGCCGTTATCCCTATCCCCGAGACCAGCTTGATCTCTGCCTACGCCGTTTCCAAACACCTCAAGATCCCTTACTGCCAGGGCTTCGTTAAGAACCGCTACATCTTCCGTACCTTCATCATGCCGAATCAGAAGGCTCGTCAAAAGGGTGTGCGCGCCAAGCTCAACGCTATCCCTATCGAGTTCCAGGACAAGAACGTGCTGCTCGTTGATGACAGTATAGTTAGAGGTACTACCAGTCGCGAGATCGTTCTCATGGCCAAGGAAGCTGGTGCCAAGCAGGTCTTCTTCGCCAGTTGTGCTCCTCCTATCACCTACGCTCACATCTATGGTATTGATCTCGCCTCATCTTCAGAGCTCATTGCCCACCACAGCAGCTCTCAGGATATCGCCAAGAAGATTGGTGCCGACGCCGTCGTCTACCAGTCTCTGAAGGATCTCGAAGAGTCTTGCGCCGAAGCCAGCCCCCGCCCAAACCAGAAATTCGAAGTCGGTGTCTTCTGCGGCACATATGTCACTCCCGTCAACAACGATTACTTTGAGCACCTTGAGCGCATGCGCGGAGATGCCAAGAAGCTGAAGGTCATGGAGAGTGCTCGTGAGGCCGTCAGACAAGGCACTGCCGGAGAAGATGAGGTGCGCATGGCAGCCAGTGGTGTGAAGGTTGATCATCAAGGCAATGTTGTGCCTGCTGACGAAGGCAATAAAGCACAAGTCAGTGCTGTCAAGAAGATCACAGCCGACGGCGATAATGAGGAAAAGAGGCCGAAAGATGGCTTGGTCCACCGCGGAAGCCAGGACGTCTCTCTGCACAACTTGAACGATTATTAAATGATGAAAGGGTGGGTTTGGCCGTTCGGAACGGTAGAAGGATTTCAGACACAGGAGACAAGGATGGCGTTTCAGGCGTGAGGTTACATTCAACCCTTCGTAAGAGGGAGACGCAGGAGGGAGGAGCATTGTCTTTGCTAGAGTAGAACGTCTTTTCTTGCTGCAAAGCTACATACGCAAGAAATCAATAGTCAATTGACTTTAATTCATGTTCGAGATCCACAATGACCCACAAAGGAGATGGTGGAGGAATCCGCGGTTAGCGTGCCTCGTCTCCATGCTAAAGTTTGTCACTTAACCAGCGGTGTCAACGCACAGTTCTTTCCGGATCCGAGTCGTGTCCAGTGAGAGTGTGTCAGGTAGACGCTCTTCATGGATGACTTTCCGATCGCGAAAGCATCTTGCATTTCGTCAGCTCATATGCGGCTAAGCAAAAGGCGAGAGAGAGCAGCAACATCCAATTAACCAACGTGGGGCCCTTGATGCCCTATCTCATCAAGCTGTTGAGAAGTTGCCAGCGCCTGAAGGATCGTAATTAATGTTGTTTGATGAACATCTCACTCTTGCAAAGGGTGGGCATGTGCTACCGGCATCGCTCTCGCCAATTATTGTGGTGAACTACAGAGGCTTAATCCTTGTTTCTCGCGCCGAGATGCGGGCCGCCCAGGGCAGGAGTAACCAGGGCAGCAAGCCAGAGCCCCCCACAGGCGACCCACGGCGAGGCCGAAATGCAACAACACTCTACCGCACTCTCCAAAGGCGCACATTCTCATCATTTCCGGCCATCAACACCGACGTAACGCAGACAGCAACTTGCGCGGTAACCTAGCTGGATACAAAAAAAGCCATTTGCATCCGTTTGCGAATTATTCCGAGCCTTCCCGGTCCAGACGCAAGTGGATGAAAGTCAAAAGATGAGCCTCCATCTATGGTGCCCAAGAAACACTCATCCTCGTCGTCTCGAGCAGCGGCGCCTACACCTTCTACGGTTCCTCCGTCACAGCTGGGTCTGAATGGGGAAGAGGTTGCGACTTTCCAACGACATCAGCAGGTCGCGTTGTCCAGGGCAAACAACAATGCTCGTGCGGCGGCCGCAAATGGCAGAGTCTTGGTGGACACCAGCAGCCTACAGCTTCTAGCCCATCATTTCGATCATGTCATGGCTGGTATACAGCAGAGAGCCGATCTTGTGAGTACTCTGGCCCGTGAACTCCTGGTTTCGTGTGTAGCGTGCTTCTTCTATTTTGTCTGGCGGGATATCTAAGCCCCATGTGTCATGTGTCATCATTGAACTATGGCTGTTACATTTAGCCATGCTTTCAAACGCACCTACTGACAGCACCGTGTTTTGGAGTTGACCCGCGAAACCCAAGCATCAGTACAACGACAGAGCTCAAGAGCGATATCTTCAATCCAGGCTGCAAATGCGGAAATCGCCCGTGTGCAAGGCCTCCTAAGACAGATTGATGAGCTCGAGACAGAGTTTGGCAAGATACGACGCATTCGCGACATTGTGGCGGCGTTCAGGAGCAGAGTTGAGGCGTTGGAGAGGAGAGTGAGGTGATGGCGCGTCGAGTAAGGAGAAAAGCCAAGGGGTACTCATAAGCACCCAGGTCTCAAACATCCGCCAGGACGTTTGTATGGTTCTTTTGGAACGACAATTGCACCAGAGGGACTCATGTCCAAACATCACGTTGAAATGGCATGACGCTGTATTAGAGTTGATTACGCAGCTCCTAAGAACTCCAATAGGAAAGTAGTCAGTCTAAAGATTGGATCGTGTAAACAACCAGCCAAACAAGAGGAAATAAATCAAAATCGTGTACCATCATTGCCACGGGCAGTATCTTCAAGCCGCCCTACACAAAATTCCGTCCGTCTCATTAGAAAGTCAGATGAAAAGCCACAGGGATCTGATAATCCCACACAATTCGGAACCCGCCCCACCAGTCTATCAAGGGAATCATAAACAAAAACAAAAATACCACACCTCTTCCAGGATACAACGCCAAAGAACACCGTGCAAGAAACAAATGCAGGCCGTAGATGCAACGGCCCGCTCATCCCAATAAAACATCAGAAGGCAGCCCTCGGTACAATCCCTGTTGGATGCCCAGTGCCGAAATACGGGCGGGTATATGATCGAACTGAAAAAGCAGAAAAGGATGCTCAGTTGAAGGCAGCGTGATTTAAGGCCAAAGATCACGGCATCACGTGTTGCGTGGAGAAATGTGGTTCTCCTTGTTGAGTACTGTCAGTCGACGAGGTGTCGCCAGTAGTCAACACCCTACAGACTCATGGTAAGCCATTCCCACTCTTGGGGGCCGGCTGGCATGCCAGAAGGTGTGGTGACCAGAGATCCGGGTGTACCGTTGTTGTTCATCATCATGGTCGGCTGCTGGCTGGGCGCGAATGAAGGTATAGGTGCTTGAGCGACCTCCTTTGGTTTGATGCTGGGAATATCATCCGCCTCACCCATCTCAATCTCTTGTGGAGAGCTACCGACTTTGCTCTGCTTGCGTTGACGCTTCGGTGCAACCATGCGCGTAGGGGCGGGGCCTGTGGCAGGCATCTGTGGCTTTGGTGGACCAGGTGCAATCGGCACTACGGTAGTCTTGGGCGCAATGACGGGGTTGTTCTGAGTGGTAGGGGTGTTTGCGGTCGTCGAAGAGCCAGCTGTGGATTTGGGAGAGTCGGCATCGTGGGTGGGCTTGGGAGTAGCGGCGGGAGTATGAGCCACAGAGTTCTTCCTGCTCGCGGCCTTCTTGGAACGGCTGGAGGAAGGACCGACAGTTGGGGCGCCCGCTCCGCCGCGGTTACGCTTTTTGATGACATCCGTCTTCAAACTGAGCGGACGTACAACGCCGTGAAGCTTGAGGAACAAACCACATGCGTTACACAGCGGGTGTCCTTCAGGGTTGCGGCGCCATAGAGGAGTGGTCTGTGTAAAGCAGTTTGTGCATGTGGTGGGCAGACCGTTGTCACCAGGCTTTGGACTTCCAGGACGAGAAGGAGCGACAGAGCTGAATCCAGTCGAAGACTCGGGCGGCGATGATGGAGAAGATTGAGGGCGAGCAGAGAACATGCCATGCTGAGCAGCCATAGCGGCGGCGTTCGGGGTTGAGCTTGTACGGGGTATCTTCTTGAGACGAGGGTCGTTTCCACGATTGCGAATTTCGCTGACCGAGGCGGCTGAACCATGCGTGCGACCCAAGCTGCCCACACCCCAGTCCTGCGGGGAGGGAATCATCTCAGTATGCCCAATTGTAACGCCCTTCCGAGCGGGAGGGCCTGCGTAGCGAGCAGGCAACGAATTGAACTGCCCTGAGGCGAGACCGCTCTCCCACTGGTATTCGCCCATTGTCGGATCTTCCATAGGTGAAAAATCAGTCTGCATCATAAAATTGTTTCTGTCGCCAAAGTTGGGTTCGTCGTCTTCGTTATCGGAGTCGGCTCCGAAGGTGAACATGTTGCTGTCACGCGGCAACGACATGCCGGTGGAGAGCACCTCGGTCGGATCAACGTGGCCCGACATGGAGAAAGACGAGGGTTGGTTGAAGGAAGTCGATGGGTCGGGAGCGGAGACTTGACTGAACATGTTGTCGTTGTTGGGACTGAAAATGTACTGAGGCTGCATGCTAGCAACAGGGGTAGGCTGTTGGCTGGTATAGCTGCTCATGTGAGCGTGGTGCCTCAAGTCGACACTGCTAGAAGTGTTGAAGAAAACAGGCTCGTGCTCGGGGATAGGTTGAGGGGTCGAGACGCGGGACTGATAGGATGACTGAGGTGGCGAGCAGTAGTTGTTGGACATGATGGCCTGGTTGAACATGTTGGTGTATGGGCCATTGTTCATCATGGGCGAACCGACAGGCGAAAAATTGAAGTTGGTCTGGAAAGGGCCAGCCGACGATAGCAAGGGATCGTTGTGGTTGGAGTTGGCACCCGTGTCGAAGCCGAATGTGTCCAGGCCAAAGGGTACTTGGCCGTGAGTGTTAGGAGGATTGAAGGCGCCTGAGTCGAGCGAATAGTTGTTGAGGAGAGCATCGTTAGGCATACCAGTAGTGACAGGAGGGACCTGGGGTGAGCAGTCGGCACGTCGCTTTGGTGGCTAGAGAAGTCAGCAACGAGAAAGGCTTCAAGGAGTGAACGACTTACCCTGCGCTCATCAATGCTGGTCTTGCGTACATGGCGTTGGATATAGCCAAACTCATCGGTCGTTTTGTTCACAGCAGTGGGAGCGACCGACGGAGCCGAGGCACGCGCGACAAAGTCGTCCTGAGCCTCCTCTTGTAGCTGCTGATGGCGGCGAATAGGGATGCCCGTCGGAGTTGCCTTGAATTCCGAAGTCGCGGGGTCGAGCGAGGCAGGCGGCGAGGGTTGGCTGATGGGCGAAGCAATGGATGAGGGGACGATAAAGTCGTCTAGATTCATGTGATCGTGGGTGGGAGCGGGAAAGTGCGACTGAGACTGCGACTGCGACTGCGACTGCGCTTCGGCCGACTGTCTCAATTGCGCAATTCCACTAGGTGCGTTGGCACGCTGTTGATAGTGAGCAAGCCGACTATTGTGGCTTGTTAGCATCGACTTGTTCTTTGTCTGGGAGCTCAAAGAGAGCTTGGACGAATAGTCATACTTCTGGTGCTGAGCCCGCCTCAGGTTCATCGACATCATTCTCCACGTCAAGTTTTCCATGCGCTCAGAGTTAGGTAGTGTGTTCTTCGTCTTGGAATATAGCTTCCAGATCTGGGTGCCAAGGGGATCTTTTCGTTGCAGTTCCTCTGGTGACTCGCCGTCCGTCTCGCGCCATGTTGCCGACTCGAACACTGAATCACGCAGCGCTCTTCGCGTTGACTCTGTAGGGGAATCCAGTGTGCTCGCGCTGGTAAGGGAATGTACGGCCGACGAGGTGGTGGAAGAGGAAGGTGCCATCATTTCGCCCATGTTGGTTGGGAAGGCACGCGGCGATGTCATTTGGTGGATGTTTTGGTGGCCCCCACGCTCTTCTGACATGAATATCCGCTTGGCTTAATACATAAGCGTTCGTGCGGGCGTAGCTGTCTTTGCTTCAACACGTTTGATGCGCAATTATCTCAGTTGGAACAGATGGTGAACAGATGGTAGTGGTGAACAGATGACGCGCTGGGTGGGATGTGCAGTATCTAATGTTGGCTCGTTTCCTCGGTCAGCAATGTAGGGGTGAGCACCGACCGCAATTCGGGACGTCGCCAGTTTTCTCTTATGGTGGTTTAATGGCTGTACACTAAAGCACAACAGGCTAGACCGGGCTTGTTAGACCCCTTCGCGCGTGGATCTGCCACATGCTGGAGTGTCTGCCCTTGCCGTCGCACTTTCCAACTGGTCCCTTATTTCTCTTTGATTCACATTGTTCAAGCCCTCGTGTTACGATACTTTGGATTCGTCCGTGGTGGTTTGTTCGAAGGCTATCATGCCCTCTCTCGAATCGTGTTGGCACATCACTCACAGCCCATACAGCATCGGCTCAGGTGAACACCGACATGAACCCCCACGCCATCAGATCTCTGTATTTCCAAAGCCCCCAAGATGACGACGGGTCACAGCGTTGACAGCCATCCAAGAGACCCACCACTGCGGCTCAAAACCTTGCTCCTCCTATTGTATTGTACGAGTGTTTGGTGCCGTTGTAGAACCGCTCGGTGGCTCGGTTGAGGAACCCACCTACATACTTGGGCCCGTTCATCATTTGGCCCTCAATATGCAACATGAACATCATCAATATATCCATCTACATCCTTGCACACCCACGATCTCACCTTCACGCAGTGATGTGGATGCTCCTACTCGAGTACTCCCTTGCCTCTTGCACTGTCTGTCCTGACTCACGAGATTGTCTTGATCAACGACCATTTCTCGACATCTCCTCCACCTACCCGTGCGCGACACTCTAACTCCCCACACCAACCAGTGTGGACCATCCGTGAAATTCCGAGGTAGACCCTGATCTTCGGTTCATCTCTTTGGGGCTTCAAAACCTTCATCCGAAGCGATTCGGAGACATCCAACTGGGGACCTCCAACTGGCGACACGGATGTGACCGCTTGGAGGCTAGAATCGACCTCGTGAATCTCCGCCTGAATCTTGAATCTTCATGACTCTCTGAGGAAGCGCTTTGCACCAATGATGTCTGGTTATTTACTAAATGTCCACAAGCAACTACCGATGTATCGTGGGTGGTTAGCTGATCTTCACACGCTTCACAATCCTGCAAAGCGAACAAGCAAAAGCAAAAAAAAAAATGCACGAGACAACAAGCTCCACCGTTCCCCTAGACCTGTCGCTTCCGTTTCTTGCATGCTACGATTTTCTTGCGAGTCTCGAGACTTCGTTATTACTGAAGTGCCGAAATACACGCTTGACGTACCGCAATTGGTCTCTAGGCTCTCGAAAAGACCTGGCCATTCAATAGGGAATCATGCCTCTTGAGCCGGATTAGTGAGCCAGTCGATTTCAGGGACTTGTCCCTGTGTTTCCGCACACGACCACCGGCGAGCGGATGTCGCATCTTTAGCGCATCCCCGTCATTTTGAGTTAGACGCGCCCGAACCATGTGGATTGTGGATGGCAATGGAGCTAGCGGATACGGACAGCCCAACGAGACTTACCACGAGTCAACGTCGCCTTCTCCAGGATCAATTTGGTTGGAATTAAATCCGGTCGGCGGAGCCGGTCCATACATTTTAGCAACTCGCAGTACATGTGATAGAGGTGTCGAAAGATTCGAGCCGTGTGCTATGCTGCAAAGACATGCATGAATGTGCAAGTACCTACTAGAAGCTTTCACTTGGTGGTCAGGAAGGCTGGAGTTGACGCCGTTTCCAAGCCTTCCAAGCCACCACCACGGCTCTTCCTTCTCGAGGTGGGTCTGCGACTTTGCATCCTCCAGCTTCAGCGGCGGAACGCGGTGAAAATAACTAGGCCGCAGAACTGGTTTCTCCGGCACCGTCTACCCATTGTGTATTGTCGCGTGTCGTTGTTTGTGCCCTGAGGTCAGTCGTACCTGAATCGAAAGAACAGTCGGCGCACGTCCGTTTGCCTCGGCGAGAAATCCAGAGCGGCAGAACAGTCCTTCCGATATTAGCCTGTGCTTGTTGCAGGCGTCCGCGTGGAGCCAGGCGTTCGCATCCATCAGACGAGGGACTCTGCTTCGGGCCTCTCCTGGGCGACGCGGTTGCTTCGGCCGATGCTCATCAGCTGCATTGATCATCTCTCTTCGCCTATGGCACTTGTTTTTCTGCATAGCCTTGCTCAAGTAGTATATGGGTGGATATTGGCTTTTCAAAGACTGATCTGATGAGGGCTGACTGATTAATGCGAGGCAAGATTGTGGAGTCCAGAACATGAAAAGGCGCTCCTGCATGTCGATTGTCGGGCGGCCACACTCGCTTGCACGGGGCCGCGGGCGCGAGTAGCTAAATTCAACCGGAGATGATGATCCCAAGGTGCTCCACTGTCCATAGCGGTTGGAAGACAATAACCAGATTCGTGGCTGCCACCAAGTGAGGTGGGTAGATTTGTTTAATGTCGCGTGAGGGTTGCTGCTGCAGTGCTGATGAGGGCCGGCCCCTCAAGCCCTGGGTGTTTTGGATGCGAGGTCTTGGTTGGGATGGGAGTGTTGATCATGAAGAGGTGAGTATCCAAAGCCAGCGATTGTGGGCGTGGTGTAGAAGTTATATGCGCGCGTGAGCACGGCATGATAAGAGAGTGCTGGCAAGAAGATAGATAGACATTCCTATCGAGCACCAATGTCGCGATTTCTCCCTGTTCGCACCTGCTCTGTTGATGCTTATCTGCGATGGCGTTATCAGTGTCTGAGCTGCTGCTCATCTGGGGCATGCAGGTCAATCCTCTCTTATCAAGCAAGTTAGGCAGGTGATGTTTGAAGGAGTGAGATTCTGGAGCGACGTAGAACAAGACAAGCATTGTTGCGAAAAAAAATATTCGGGAAACCCCAAGAATCATGTCGACCCCCTCGTGGCCATCAAGGTCGCACGTGGTTGCGCAAGATCACGCTATGGATTTCTATGACTACAAAATATACCCCCACTCCCAACGACGTGGTACTTCTCCAACAAGACTATAAAGCTGCTGCCTTCTGGTCGTGTGCGCTCACGTGGACCTTGACTTCGGACCTAAAATCGGATCTTGTATGGGCACAGCTGGACAAGCATTCTGGAATCCCTTCTTGGACAACATTTGACCCGGACGATATGACACATCTGACAGAAAAACAATAATCACGCGACACACTCCATGCTGTTTCGATTATGACGAATCGGTTCTGGATACATGACTGGCTCAATTGATCGGGACTGTAGTGGAAGAAAGAGCTAGGGAGCTGAATGGTAGTAGAGTTAGGAGAGAAGAACAGCCAATCGACCATAGTGTCAAGGACTAGAAAGAGGTGGAAGACTGTTGAACAAGCTCGATACTCGGGACCTTGAGATACACTCTCACTGAGTGTTTTAGGACCGAGTATTGTAAACACAGGGCCATGGAAGTCGAGCAGAACCGAGCTCTCGGCTTGCCGTGCCGCTATGCAAAGAGCTATCACTAGACAAGAAGGTTTCCAAGTAGAGCTAAATTGTCCAAAAAAGTACAGGGAACTTTCCACTTTCAGCGAAGCACGCATTCGACTATCGTAAAAAAATCTTTGATAGCTGGTTGGATGCTCAGTTTGCGTTCGAGAATCTCGGTTCTGTTGCAATTTCTCTTTGTACACATTCACGCTACCCCTGACATGGTCGTGTGGACGCTACAATTCTGGACTACATGGATCAGGCCAAGCTAAGTCACAAAGAACCATCTCGACCTCGAATTGATTGTGAGATTATCTCTGCATGCTAGCATGCTGTTAGCGCTCAACTCTGTGGCGAGTCTAGATGTCGTCTACGTTGTACGTGTTGCCCACTTCAGACCATGTACTGATGCCTGTAAAACCGGGCTTGTCGATCGTCATCTGAAGTGACAGTTTTCCATTGGGCTGAAGTCGCAAGAAATGGAAGGATCACTGTCGCTGAGTTGTCAATGACAATGCTCAAGCCGTCTTCGCTACTAAGCGACACGCTCCAGCCCACCGATTCTTAGCTAAGCCACTCGCCCTCCGACTTATAACCAAAGCGGACTACTGGATTTGTCCGTATGCCATGTGTTACAATAGAGATAGGCTGATATCATTAAGGCAAACCAACTATAGACACTGACACGTGGTGTGACCTTCGAACTTATTCTCAGAATGAGCGTGTTAGACTGGTCACCTGCAATGTCTGTCGACCATGTTCACAAAACCTACGACAAACCACTTCTACTTCTAGCGTACCGGGATTTGACCCAAGAAAGAACACCAGCATCTCTTGATGATACGGTTGTCACCACGTCGCACGGAATATGTTACATACAAAATCTTGAACAAGACTTTAGGGCCAGTCATCTGATGAAACATCAGTGTGAGAACCCAGCTGGGAAGAGAGTTACCAGACTCAATGGATCAACATAAGGCGAAGCTGCTCGTCCACCATAGAATTGTTCATGGTGGAGGCTCGCAAATATGCTGGTTAGCCAACACAGCCTTGTAGACTTCATCTTGTGGACTCATCATACTTCAACTCGGTTTTTCAGGTACGTGGAGGGAAGTTGCAGTTTGGCGATCACAACACGATAGACTATGAGACTACGTACTGAAGAGCTATAATCATGTAAAGTAAGGTAACAATCAGTTGAAGAAGATTGAACGAATAAATTCGAGGCATGAGATGCAACAGAAGGATGACTCGACATCAAAAAGTTAATAACTTTCTACCAAGTGCGAATGCAGAGACTGGTAGAGGCAGTGTAGTCAGTTAGGCCTAACGGAGAGAACGAAGGGTCGACGACGTAAAGGACCAAAGATCGGCAAAAAGAGCAACGCCCGACCAGAGGCTCGAACTCTGAACCTTGAGATCTCTAATAGATAAAAGTCTCACGCGCTGACCAATTGTGCCAGCCGGGCAGAAGATAGCAATATCGTTTAAAAATGCTATATGATCCTTTGATTTTGTGCGACCGTCAGCTCACACCGAGCATCTTCCTGTCGCAATGATCCTACGACTTGCTGTAACATCGCTTAAATACACAACCCTTGTTCATGACTTGCTACACCTTAGAGATCTTTCCTAGATGATGTCTAATTGTTTGTGTGTCTGCATTTGCTTCTAGTTGCAAGGTTAACAGCGATAAACGGGAGTGAGACATGCTTAGCTAATAACGGAGTCTTAACGTGTAAGAACGCAGTGATCACGGTTGTCCCTTTACGAATTAAAACATAGATAATTGTCACGCCATAGGCATCTTTGTGTGCGCTATAGGCTATGTTTGCCTTTGAAGGTCGAATGTTTATTAATTGGACCTCGCAACCTGTGCTTAGGTGGCCACCCTGTCATCAATCACTTGACCTAGACAGAATATATTTTGTAGACACTTTTTTTAAGGGGCATCTCCTAAACTCACCGAGCGCTGTAGTATGAACAGTAGTTCTAGAGTGAGCTTCTAATTGATGCATAGGCCGTCATATAGACCAAGAGCCATATCATCGAGTCGTACTATACCCCTGTTGCAAAGTAAGGATTGTACTACAGTGGATGAAGCCTCCCTATGTGCCGACCTTTGTCACTCGTGTGCTCGAGTAGCTGTAGAAACATATAATCTCACCACCTTGAAGGCGACTTCCACTGGGGTTGATAGCCAGCGCATCTTCATGGACGACTGTGCTAAACTCCAAGACATTGTGTATTCCTACAGCCTATATATTCAGCTGTGGTCGCGGGAGATGACTGGAACTCACAACTCCCAGCGCACGAAGAATAGGCAGAAGCAAAAAGATCCCGCTGGAAAATAGAACCTTGAAAGCATTCATTAAATAGGTCACAAATGCAACAATTTGGGAAGAAACATTTCATTACCATACTTCGTAGCTAGTATTAGAAGTGATTTATCTTAGAATCCATGTATAAATTCTAAAAAAAAGTCGAATCATAGTCTACAATAACCGTGCTGTCGAGGGTGATTCGAAGTGACTGTTTAGTTATTTGAGTGTCTGTCTCCAGGGTAGAACGTGCGACGAAGCATGCTCTTATCGCACTCTTTGATAGATGAGATACCAGCAAGTCCCATACTCTGATCAAGGTCCTGAAAAATATTAGCGGGTTACTCGCAAATAACCTTCACCAGATACACTTACTGCCAAGAGGCCCTTGAAAGCATCTTTAGCTCCTGCCTTGCCGGCAATACCAAGACCGTAGACCCAAGGACGACCAATAAGAACACCTTTAGCGCCGAGGGATAGCGCCTTGATAATGTCCACACCAGTTCTGATACCACTGTCAAACAAGACTTCGATCTTGTCACCGACCGCTTCGACAATCTCGGGAAGCATCTCGAGACTGCCAACTGCTCCATCGCACTGGCGACCACCGTGGTTGGAAACAACGATGCCCTGAACACCAACCTCAGCGGCCTTTCTAGCATCCTCAACATGCTGAATACCCTTGAGAACAATAGGACCATCCCAGTTGTCCTTCAAGTGCTGCACTTCTTCCCAAGTGTGGGCAGCGCCAGGGAAAACCTTCGCCTGCCATTCGAGAGCAGCATCGTGGATGTTATCTTCAACCTCCTGGCCATGCTTGTCCTTGAACTGTCGACGGAAGACGGGGTCAGAAAAGCCAATAGCATCACCAATGCCCTTCATAAATGGCACATAAGCACCGTCAAGGTCAAGTGGGCGCCAACTCAAGGACCAAGTATCAAGAGTCACGACCAAGACTTCATAGCCAGACTTCTTCGCTCTTGAGAGCATGCTTTCGGTGATTTCTTTGTCGTGAGGCCAGTAAAGCTGGAACCATCTGTGTCCGTCACCGTTCGCTTCGGCGACCTCCTCAATTGTGGATGACGAGGCAGTTGACAAGATGTAAGGAACTCCGATTTCAGCGGCAACTTCGGCAACTCCAGTCTCCTTGTCCTCGTGGAAGATCGACTGGACACCAACAGGAGCGACGAGACAAGGCGTGGGATATTCCTTTCCGAGGATAGTTGTCTTCAAGTTTCGGTGCGTAGTATCGCGCAGCATTCTCGGAACCACTTTCCAAGTCCTAAAGGCTAAACGGTTTGCGTCCATGGTAGCTCCTTCGCCGGCGCCTCCACCAACATAGTTGTAGCTTCTCTTGTTCATAGCCTCCTTTGCTTGTGCCTCAAGCTTGTTTGGGTTGGTAGTCACAGTAGGGACGACATTGTCGTACATTCCTCTGCGGTAGATCTCGGTCTGAAAAGCACCGTAGTGATCGTGTTGGGTAGGGACGTTACCCTTGTCGTCCTGGTGGGTTCCTTGGATGGCGTTCATCGTGAATTGAAGTATATGACGGACAAGATAGAAGTGGAAGATGGAAAAGTCAACTTGAATGAGCACCTACAATTCTTGATTAAATAGTGATGGCGACAAGCATAACCGTCTTGGAGAGACACCAAAAAAGTGATGTAGGAAATGACGTTCATCAGCTCCGCGGTGCCGAAGGGCCGAAAACGATCATGGAAGGAATTTGTGTTCTTCTGCGTCCCACTGCAAGCACATCACCATGACCAAGAAGCCTTTCTCGGCGCAAGTTTCGTGAAAGAAGCTTGTTTTGACAAGCGCTACTTCCAAGATATCTGCTCCGGTTACTCATGACATGGAGTTGTGCCGCGAAAGAGGGGAGCGCTGTCTCCAGTCATCAAGCTTCCTCGTTCGGATGGTTGCGGACGACTAGCTGCGTATGACACAATGATTCTCATGGTCGTTGTGGTCCACAAATAGTTACAGGTCGCTACAGTTGCAGAATATGTATACAGGTAGACGACTACCAGCATACTGCGCCGATTGCTTACGATTTCGAGTGGCCACACCGCCGTATTTTGCTTGCGTATACGGCGTATCGTCCAATGACAGACGATTCCGAACAACGCCCCAGGAAACACAGGTGGCCGCGTATGCAACCTTGCGGCCATCGTCGTCATGATAGATGCTGTGTTAAGGTAGATGCTGTCAAGGTAAATGCTGTTTCGAGATTTCTGCTACATTATTGATATTTAAACGCCGGTCGCGCTTTCCTCGTCCCACTCAACAGTTTCCCATCTGAACGACATCACGAAAGCTGCAACCGGTATCAACAATCAGTAATCGTCAAAGACATGGATCCACAAAATTCGGAGAAACACTCAGAGGCATATGCACAGCCTCCAGCATACTATGAGCAGGCACCTCCTCTGCCTCCTCGCACCGCTAGCACGTCAAGCACATTGCAGCCAGGCGGCGGACAGCCATCATATCCAGCACCCCCTCAGAGATTGCTGAGCGCGAGGTCATCAACCGAAGATATCTCATCACCAGTTCATTACACCCGAGACCCGCACAAACTTGTGGCATATCTGGTACCCTTCCCCAAACCAAAGCTTCATGGCATTCCACCAGAGGCCATTCCTGCCAGGTTCCTAATCTACACGCCCCCACCTCCTCCTTTGAAATCACCCAAAGAAGGAGAGAAGGAGGCCAAGGTCCACAAACTGCAACGAAAATGGCAAGAGGAAGTACGTTCAGCAAAAACCTCGACTGCCAAAACTGCAAGTTGGCAAGGCGTGAAGAGCAAAGCGACAAAAGCCATTGATGTAGCTATGGGCTGGACGAAGAGCTCCAACCTGGAATTCATCAACAGAATCAATATCGAAGGCGACAAAGGCACCAATAAGCACTCACAAGATGGAAACCCGGAAGATCAAGAGACACACCGTACAGTCGGGCTCGAAGAGATGGTTCTTATCTATCCTAACAGCATCAAAAGTTCTCCAGATCAGCTCAAGATCGAGTTTGTACAATCAATGATGAGAAGCAAGAGTAAAGCTCAGAGAGACTCTGTCATCGCCACCGGATTGCTACCTGTGTCTGCCGCCATCGATATCATGGCCACGTTGATCTGGCCATTCGGAGGACTGCTGGAGATTGACGCAGTCTGGGCAGCTGCTTCGATCAGAGGTGCAAAGATTTCTCGTAACGTGACGAAACGACTCACGTCGACCTCCACCACCGGCAAGCATGACGAAGACACTTTGAAGCTTTCCTTCACGCCCTCTCCTCGTCTTGAAGTACTGGACAAATACCTAGGGGCGAAATGCCATGACAAAGATGCAAAGACTTTCCCCTCGTTCGGCGCTGCTCCGACCGAGACAGATTGTCTCCAAGCTATTGGATGGGCACCCAGTCAAACTGGTGGCGACGCGAAGAACTGGGAGGACGAGCACTGGGAGACTGCGGAGGTCAAGGAGGACTTGAAGACTGTCATGACTAAAGCAGCACGTGAATGGGAGAAATGGTGTAAAGCCTATGAGAAGAACCCCGAGAAGGCAGTGAAGAAGTAACCAGAGAATATGCACTCCGATGGACGTGTTTATTCATTGAACACGTTTCGGAAACTCGACCGGCTTTATGATGCTTCCACGTGCGCTAGAGTCTGTCATGCCTAGGCTGCTGAAATGCACCATGATGTTCGGACTGAAGTCGTATGTAGAGGAAAGGTGCGGAGTAGCACAAGTCCATGGAAGACTCAGGCAAGACGACAACCGCTGTGCGTATCCACAGCTTCAACGTCTCCAAAGATGGTTGAGGGATGATGGCGAGGGAGACAGTACCTCGTACGTGAAGGGGTTGACATATAATCTTTGAACTGGTTGAAACAGCAATCGTGCGTCGCGAGCAATAGGCATCGAGATAATTAGGCTACAGGAACGTTACATGATTTAATGTGCAGTCCAGCGGCTTCAATGTAAACTTTCAGGCCCGATCTCACTCACTATAGCTTGGCCTTGCCTGCTACTATTCTCTTCCACTCGGTCTCGCCGAATGGTTCATAGGTAGTGCCCTTAGGTTGTAACCAGTAAAGCACATCCTTAGATCCAGCTTGCCCGTTGGCAACCTTTGCAGGATCCACACCTTCCCGTCTCAGCTGAGTCTTGTTCTGCTTGTTGTTGTGCATCGTATGCGCCTGGTCATCAGAGACAAATCGCAGGAACAGCGGCACAGCGTACTTGGGCAGCAGTTTTTGGTTGTGGTTTAGGAATGCCTTGAAGTCGAAAGATGCACGATCTTGGGGCTCAATATAGACAGCAGCGCAGCATGCTCTACCATCGTGGCCTGGAATCTGATAAGTGACCATTCATAAACGATGCGCAGTGGACTTACCAGGAACTTCAACACCATAAACACTTGCTTCTTGGATAGATGGAAATCTACCCAGACACTCTGCAACCTCAGTAGTACTGCAGTTCTCGCCCTTCCATCTAAAAGTGTCTCCGAGACGGTCCATAAAGAACCATTTTCCGTCTCTGTCTCTTCGCAGCGCATCTCCAGATCTGTAGTACAAATCTCCCTTTTCGAAAACGTCTCTAGCGTATTTCTTTGCCGTGGCTTCAGGCGCATTCCAGTAACCTTTGAACACATTCTCGTCTTCGACCTTTACCAGCATTTCTCCGCCTTCCTCGTATGGTTGGCGTTGAGCAAATCCGGTCTTGGGGTGTCTCCAGATCTCGCCAGTCTCGTAGTCCAGCTTGACTGGGACGTAAGTCTTGTGGAAGACGGTCCTGAAGATAGCTCCGTGGTGGCCGACGGCATCAGCATAATGGTCGTTTCGACTGTAGTTGTTCAGAGTGAAGACGCCTTCAGTACTATTGAAGAACTCCATAACATCTGTCACGCCGAACCTTTCCTGGAACTTTCTCCACACGTCTGGTCTCATACCGTTACCGTGCATCAAGCGAACTTTGTGGTCCTTGTCTCTTGACGATGGAGGTGCAGACAGCAGGTAACGTGCGGTTTCTCCAACATAGACAAAAGCGGTCGCCCCAGATTCGCGAATCTCATCCCAGAAGCCTGAGGTTGAGAATTTACGTCCAATGGCCAAGGTCAGGCCAGAAGCCATACAGCCAGCAGCGAGAACACCGCCTGTGCCATGATACAGCGGCATGCAGTTGTAGAAGACATCTCCGTTTGGTCCGGAAGTTTGGTTGGTGAGACGTCTACGGTAGTCGCCAAGGAACCAGATTCTTTCAAGATGGAAGTGACTAGCCTTAGGAAGCCCAGTTGTGCCGGAAGTATATATTAGGCAGACGGGTGTTTCACCGTCAACATGTTCTCTATAACGAGCATCGACCGGCTTCGGGCTGATCGCAGCAATTGTTGCCTTTGTTGAAGAATCCAGGATGATGATCTGCATACCCAATTCTTGCTCGATTCTATCACGAACGTCTTCGACACGTTGCCGACATCCGGCATCCTCGTCGACCACAAGGACTTTGCTGCTGCTGATTTTCAGACAATGCAACAGTGCATCACCAGAAAGATTGTAGTTGATCATCGCAGGAGCAGTACCAAGTGCCCATGTGGCAAGCATTGAGAACATGAACTCGGGAGAGTTTTGGAGATATATAGCAACCGGTTTGTTAGACTGAGCTCCATGGGTTGAGAGAAATTCTGCATATCGACATGCTTGAGCACGTGTCTCGGACCAGGTATAGGTTCCCGTCTTGGACCAGAGACATGTTGTTGAGGAGGGCAGACGTTGTACTTGCTTCTCAAATTGGGACCAGAGAGAAGGTTCCCCTTTCTTGACTGTTGAATCCGACGCTTGTTAGATCTGTGATGGACCGAAAATCGCACGTATCATTACCTGCTCGATTCCACTCGAATTGAGCTCTTTTGACGTTCCAAAGATCTCGCAAGTCCTTGCGAATTTGAAGTTTGCCGTCAATGTATGCAGCAGCAGCAACGGCGGCGCCGGCAACGGTAGCAGTGCCTGTTAAAGCGTGAGCTCTGTAGATGATACAACAATACGCAGTATAGTCTACCTAGGTCCATAATGTGGAAGAGGCGGAGCAACAAGGCAGATTATGGGGTCTGATGGAACAGATTGTTCAACAGCCAGCGTGCTTGTATATTTACCCTTGGCTCTCGGCCGGCTGACTTATCATCAATCGGCCGTAAATATGGAGCGGGGTCTACTAGGGCGTTTATCAAAGAGCTGAAGGATGATCACTAGCAGACAAAAAGACCTAGGTACTTGGTATAGCCGTTGATAGCTAAGCAAGACGGCACGTGTGTACAGGTCTAAAGGTTGTCAAGTAGCAAGCACAAGAGTCGTATGCTTCAGGGTCGTACTGCAGTCAAAGATGGCTCGGCTTCAGGCATGCCGAAGATCGAGCCACGAAGAAAGCATCCGTACGACATGGTGAGATGGAAATCGAGAGAGAGCAAAATACTTTGCCGAAGCAGTCGACCAAAAGATGGCTCTGAGAGTTCAAAGAGCGATGTTAGCAAGATGAGCACACTCGGTTGAGGTGTCTGTTGGATGCGGCTCAAACACAGGCCAAGTGTTCTACGGACCTCGGCAAGCCACCGACGATTTTTTGCTCGCACGGCCATTGCGGACCTGGTTACAAGATATTTTGGGAAGGATCGAGGGGTGTTTTGGAGCACCTATAAAGTGCATGTCGTTTCACAAGCATGACAAGAATGGGAGTGCTTTTGGAAAGAAGTCGGGATCACCATGTCGTTGGTCGACGTGGTTTGACAGCATTGTGGTGCGTCCAAGCTCCTCAGGCGCGTAATAACAGGAGGTCCGAAACCATGGGCAGTTCATCTGAAACTCGGTGTGACGATGCTGGAGCAGGAGAAGTAATCTCATGCTTGTTGTGGATAGATTGCTTGTCGACATACAGATCTTGACCTTTCTCTTCTTTCTGGTCGAAGAATTAGCAGACTGAATTCCAGGCTTGCCAGGGCGCAACTATAAGCTTCACGCTGGCTTCAACGGCGACGCAGACGCAGGGATAGGAGCAGAATGGCGTACGACTTTGGAAACGAATACATTCCCCCTCCGCGGGGTTACCTCCAGAAAGCACCGCAAGCTGCATACGCACAACCGACACATGGCCAGGAAGTAGAGCAATCCGGATTCAGATCAGTTGCGACAGCACACGAGGATTACTTACAGGATCAAGACCATGGCATACAGTCGCGCTTCGTAGCAGACAAGGTTGCACAGACGAGCCGAGGAAGGCCAGGAAGAGACGATTCGCGCAGAAGGGACCCATCACGCCCAGGTGAGACAAGGGAGGCTATGACACAGAAGACCCAGGCTGATGAAGCGAAGGAGCCCGCAAGCCTTTGCTTGATTCACCATCACCCGCAGCAATGGCCCAGGACAACGCCTTTCCCGTCTTTCCTACCAAGCGCTCTGTTGCTGCTGCTGCCGCCGCGCAACCTACAAGGCCGCCGCGCGATCCATCCAGACCCCGCGATCCATCCAGGCCTAGGGAAGGTCATGGCCAGTCGCGCCCATTTACCGCCAATGCAAACCCGGATGCGACCAGGCCGCGCAACAACCAGCCCGAACGTCTACAAGCACCACCCACCTCTCGTTCAAGACCTTCGACTGCCGACGATGCTCCACGTCCTCCACCGCATTCCCGCCCTCAAGATCTGCCGCACCCCATACCGCACTTCCGCTCACAAGACTCGGCCCATCCAATCCCACAACTTCGTCCACAAGATGCTGCTGGACCCCCACCATCCCATCCTCAAGACTCGAGACCCACCAGACATGATGCCCCCCCGCAAGATTCGAGATATGCCAGGCAGGATGCCCCTCCGCAAGACCTGAGATATGCCAGACAGGATGCCCCTCCGCAAGACTTGAGACACGCCAGACCGGATGCTCGTCCACGAGATATCGGTCCTGTCAGACAGGACGTACATGCACAAGACATGAGGTCTGTCAGACAGGATACATATGCACAAGACCCGAGGCCCATCAGACAGGACGCACATGCACAAGACTTTAGGGCCGTCAGACAGAATGAACAACGCGATCCCTACCGCAGTCCTCCACAACGAGCGCCAGCCCAGCTCGCACCTCTGCCAACCTTCAGTCCTCCGTATTCAACTTCGTCCCGTCCCTCAACAAGCGATTCGGCAAACGGTCGTGAACGTCCTTTCCTGGCTCCCCTGGATACGAGAATCGCCGGCGATGCACACGTCATAGAGTCTCCTCAACTGAGCAGTGTTACGGCACGCCATCGTCCAGCCATTGTTCCCGTCACACATGTCCCCTACGAAGCACGCATATCGCAAGCAGCCCATCTCTCCAATGCCTCAGCCTACCAAGATGACTTCACTCAGCCTCAGCAACCATGGAATCATCATGGCGACAAGCATGAAAGCCTGGGCGGCGTCTACGATGATTACTATCAAGAGCCTCCGCGACCCATGAACCGCGAAGATGAGATAGAAGCCGCTATGCCCGACTTTGACAGACCGACTATCCACAAGCGCCAGCCTACCATAGACAGAGATCTCGACAACATGAAGAGCCCTGCTTTGCCTCCGCAACCGGCGCCTGGCTACCAAACCGCTTCCAGCAAGCTGAACTCGGCCAAGTCAACACCAGATTTGCGCCAGCGTACCCCTGTACAGGAAGAAGTTAATGCCTTCGATTTTGGTTTCCAGGGCCAGCAGATCACTCAGTCTCCCGAGCCGAACTATCCTGACGCTCTCCCACACCACCCCGCTCAGAACATGTACCATCAAATTCAGTCACATCGAGACCCACGACATAATCGCAATCTCGACGATCAATATCTTGCTTCTACGAGGCCGCCACAACCTCCCAAACATGATCATGCTTATCGCGAGCAACCCTCAAAGCCCACACCACCGACACACTACCAGCCACAAAACCCTCAGCATGACTACAGTTACAACGGCCAGCCCTCTATACACGAGCCCCAAATATATAGTCAGCCGCTTAACGAAGGTTATGACGTAAGGACAGATCAATCTGGACGGCCTCTGAGAGGACATCAGTACAAACAAGAATATCCCAGTCAGAATCATATGATGCCGCCGCAGAACCAACAGCGGAGCCAGAGTTATGACGACCCTGGCCCTAGGCAGCCTAGGCCTCCTCAACAACAAAGAGCCTTCACTTCCGACGACCAAGATCCACATTATGGCCAGCAGTTCAACGGACAACCACCCATGCCGAATCCTGGCATGCAGCGCGGGCCCATGATGAACGGCAACACGCCTGGCCCAGCTTCAGACGGAAGAATGCCTCGTGGGCCACCTCAAAGGGGACCAATACCTCCAGGTCAGGGTCCGATGGGCGGCATGCCTCCGGGACCTATGCCTAATGGGCAAGCTCGTCGTGGTCCACCACCACCCCGACCAATGCCCCCAGGATCCATGCCTCCGGAGCCGATGCAATCTGGTCCGTCAAACAGTGGAATTCGGTCACAGTCTCGGGGACCCCCATCTAGAAGGCCAATGCCAGGACCACAAGATTTAAGACCAGGCATGCCAATGGATGGCCGAGCCCCTGCTCAGCGCCAGTTTTCTGGTGACAGAGCTCCAAGTGCTCCCGCAGTCGCGAGTATATTTGCTCCTCCCCCAGGTAGACAAGCTGAATATGGTTATGTTCCCGATCCAACAATGAATGGAAGGGCACCAAATCAACGCTTTCCTATGGATGACAGATCTCCGAGTGCGCCTGCCACTCAGAATGGCTTTGCCCCACCGCCATCATCCGATCGCTCTTTTGGTGCTCCACTCGGCAAACAGAGATCTGCCCCACAGACAGCACCAGGAGCTCAGCAATATGGCCACAGTCAGTCTGCCAATCCTGATGCTTTACCAAGTCATCCGGTTCCTGTGAGGCCTGGTCTAAACAACGCTCCTCCTAAGCAACCCCCAAAACCTGCACCTGTGCGCAACTACGCCAACAATACAGATACTTCATCAAGCATTCGTTCTCAGACTTCACTGCCAAAGTCTCCTACTGGAAATGATAACAGCACATCTGGGCCAGTCACAAATAGTGAGCTCGATCTGCTGCGTTCAAAAGTAGATGCCAATCCCAACGACATGAAGGCATCGATGGCGTTGGTCAAGAAACTTGTCGAAGCTTCAACCGTGTTGGCATCAGAAAATGGTCGTCTTGACGCCAAATCAACCGCAAAGAACAGCGAGCGTTACGTGTTAGATGCTCATAAGCGCGTGAAGAAGTTGGTCGCCGCAAACTACCCAGAAGCGATGTTCTACCTTGCAGACTGCTACGGATCTGGAGACCTTGGATTAGAACCAGACCCAAAACAAGCCTTTTCGCTTTACCAAAGTGCGGCCAAAGCCGGACATGGTGCTGCAGCTTACCGAACTGCCATGTGCTGTGAGATGGGTGCTGAGGAGGGAGGCGGCACCAAGCGGGACTACCACAAAGCCGTGCAATGGTACCAACGCGCCGCACAACTTCAAGACGTGGCAGCCATGTTCAAGATGGGCATGATTCTGCTCAGAGGTCTGCTCGGCCAGCAGAGAAATGTAGGGCAATCAGTCGTCTATCTCAAACGAGCTGCCGACAACGCCGATACCACCAACCCTCATGCCATCCACGAGCTAGCACGTCTCCATGAAGCAGGTAACCCTGATCCCGCCATTAGCGCAGCAGTCAAGCCCGACGAGAAGTACGCACAGAAAATGTACATGCAAGCAGCCAAGATGGGCTACAAGCAATCGCAGTTCAGACTAGGTCAAGCCTTCGAGTATGGATCGTTGGGTCTACCGGTCGACTCGCGAAACTCTATTGCATGGTACACGAAAGCTGCAGCACAGGGAGAACACAACTCCGAGCTCGCACTGTCCGGTTGGTATCTTACGGGCGCAGAAGGCATATTGAACCAATCAGATCAAGAAGCATATCTCTGGGCACGCAAAGCTGCGGTCAGTGAACCTCCTCTTGCAAAGGCCATGTATGCTTTGGGCTACTACATTGAGAACGGTATTGGTTGTCCTGTTAGTCTGGAGGAGGGAAAGAAGTGGTACACAAGAGCCGCCTCGTACAAGTTCCCCAAGGCCGTAGAAAGGCTTGAAGAGATCCGTAAAGGCAAAGCTGGCAGACCACAGCCCAATCAAGGTCGCTTGACTAGAAGCAATCAAAAGAGAGACGAGGCCGAGTGCGTTGTCATGTGAAGGAAGAGATGAACACTTGGATTGCAGTAACGCGTTTTGTTTGTGGAACGCTGTTGTTTAGTTCAAGTATACCTTTTATACCCAGTTCTTTTACCGTCTTCAGTCCGCTGAGTTGATCTCCTTACAACTCATTGGTGCGAAGAGGGGCCACCTCGTTGAATAAAGCCCTGCGCTTTCCTTGATCGTCAAAATCGTTCGTTCGTTTGGGGTCATCGAGATAGCTGTGAAACCTTCATCGAGCCTTTCCTCACTTCGGCGACCTTCTCACGGAGATCAGAGAATAAAACGATCCTTATTCGAGCACATGCGCGTACATGTGCTGCCAGAGCATGTAAGCACCATTCGGATTCCTCAATACATATAAACATTCAATTTACACCGTGATAGCTTGCCCAAGCTTCATGTAGTTCCAACAGACTGTGATAGATGTCAGTATTGTGAGACTCACAACCGAGGACCAACAATACATACTAGAATTTGCAAGATCATTGCCGAAATAGCTTCCCATGAGATCCTCACCAGAAGAAGTTCCGTTTGTCGAGTCGAAGATGACGGCTTTCTTACCTACAGCAAGACCCATGATATTCGGGAACTCTGAAAGTTCCTTGTATGTGGGCAGCTGGCCATAGCGATGCTTGAGCATGTCTTGGTGAATGTTAATGGCGCAGTAGTGACCCATGTGCATGGCTCCTCCGCAGCGCTTGATGCCGGACCATGAGGCAATGTCTCCAGCTGCGAAATGACTTTGTGAGTTTGGAACGTCGCCGGTGAATCTTAGTCTATATTGGAGTCAGTGGGAAATAAATGGAGAGTCGCGTATCACGTACGAGGCGTCGATCTTGACATAACCGTGCTTGTCCAGAGCTGTGGCTGGGAGATAACCGGATGTCGGTGTACTCCTTGAGATTGCTGTGATGACATGACCAGCCGTAATTTGCTCTCCATTGGCTAGAGTGAGTCTCCATGATTTTGAACCGGCGTCGGTCTTGATAGTCGTTGTGTCGGTCACCCTCTGTCCCATGATAACCTCTACACCGGCCTCTTTGAGCACTTCAAGACTACGTTCTTTGAAGTCATCCGGCAGAGGCTCTGCAGATAGGAGTTTATCTCTCGAATGAATGAGAGTGACCTTTTGCCAGGGCTCAATAACCTTTATCTCGCTCGCCATCTCGATTCCAACAGCACCTAGGACAGTTAGTACGGTACTTAGCTGAGTATTTGGAAACGAGCTGACATACCCCCACCGATGACTACCACGCCCTCTTTAGCATCTCTGATGGATTTCGTATGCGTTCTAGCCTCGGCAAGGAACTGATCTCTATCCAATGCCTGTGGTACAACAGGAGAGGTCCTTCTGAGACCAGAAGCAACAAGAAGGTAGTCGTACGGCTCTTGACGTCGTTGCTCGGTGACAGTATCTACTATCCATGCAACTTTCTTCTCGCAATCAATTGTGGCAACACTGCCTTGCAAAAAGCGCACGTTAGGTAGCTTCAAGGCAGGAATGTCCCTGAACCTGGTCCAGCTCTTAGAGGCGGCGTCGTCGGAAGCAAATGCTAGTGGGTTTCCAATCAGATGATCTAGAGACTGGTAAGCTCAGGTTTGCTAATGACTGATCAGATATCACATACAGTAGCCATCGCGTTCGTCAACAATAGTGATATCAACAGGCAGTTTGGAGATTGATTTGGAGTCGTCATTTGCTGGTGTAGAGGAAAAGCGAGGTGGCTTCCCATCACAGAGATCTAGAAGATTTACTGTTGCTGCCAGACCAGAGTACGAGCCTCCGATGATGAGAACTTTGGGGGTGTTCTGAAGAACGTTGGGACCTTCGTTGGATGGCATGGTAGAAGAAAACCGATGGGTGGATGTGAATAATCGGAGTTGAGGGGACAAAAAGGTTTTGTTGTAAAGAAATGGCGTTTCCACAATTGCCGAGCACGGAGTCTTGGTATCCCTACCGAAGCTACGCAGGAAGAGTGGTCTGAGAATTCCTCGAGCAAAACTCATATCGATGGAGCGTTAGCACAGCCATGCTACCACCTCCTGAACTTATAGCTCTCCCACAAATGATAAGATGGTCTGACGCCAGCCGTTGTATAACGCCGAATCGGCCACGTAGATAGGTTTGTACGCCCTGTGGAAGGAGAAAAGCACGATGGATGGCTTGGATGGAACCATGAGCCCCGCGCTAGTGAACTAGCTTCGAATTGATCCGCGCCATTTTATCTGATTGATAACTTGGCTTGGCATCATCTGCCTGATCAGATTGATCTCATCGCCATATCAGCATCAAACAAATGATACTCAGTTCCCAGCTAGTATGGTCATGAGAGTGATAGTCATCTCTCGAATTTAGGCGTATGGAAAGGGCGGGTTTCGTTTATGAATCAGGCCGAAATCGGTTGGCTCGTTTCCTATCACGGGCCCGTGCATCCGGTTCGCGATCATACCAAGAAGCAGCGTCAGGAAGGGCGGCTTTGTGGTTGGGTCTAAACGGAGAAGGCGGAGTTCTGCGGAAATGAATTGAGCTCACCCGGCCAGGTGCTCTGTAGAAACTACACAACTGCAAAACCGCTCTTTCGCAAACGTCTGTGAAAGCCCTTGAGATATCCATTGAAACAGAATAACGTCGCCGCGAGCATTTCCAATCAACAGAGGCGTATAATTGCACCTCCTCAACGGCTGCTGAAACCGTGTCGTCCTCTAGTACTCTTGTTGGGCAACACGTCTGGCTTTTTGAGTATCTATGTTCCTGAAGACCTCTTTCATCAATATCATACGTTGGAGGTGTGCAATGCACTGCATCAAGAATCCGCTCATGATGAGCTATAAATGACAGCGTGCTTAAGCCAAATAATATCGTCTGCACCTTGATCATGTGAACGGAACCTTCGACGTTACATTAGTCGTATAGCTCGGCGTGTCCTATTCTGGGTAGTACATCTTTCGAGTGACACCGCCGTCGACCACAATTTCCTCGCCAGTAACAAAGTCAGATTCGACGAGGAACTTGACTGCTTTGTAGATGTCCTCGACCTTTCCGACTCGACCAGCGGGGTGCCAGGAGTGATCTTCATCCGTCATGCCGTCTTCCCACTTGGCATTTTTCTCGTCTGCTGCTTTGTTCTCGTTTTCGACATTGATCCAGCCAGGGATTATCGCATTGACACGGATGTTGTGCCTATGTCCTAGACTGATGGACATGCTTTGTGTGAGCCCAAGGATCCCACCTTTGGCTGCGCTATAGCCTTCGTGATTATCTTCTGCCTGTTTTGCCCGAGTGGAGGCAATGTTGATAATACAACCAGCACTTGATTCTTTGCCTTTGCCTTTGAGCATGGGCACGCAGAGTCTCGATAGGAGGAATGGAGCCGTCAGTCCGACAGCGATCTTATCATCCCATTGATCCATGATGTCGTCAGACGATGGATCATCTTCCATGCCTTTCTCGTCTCTCCATGTGTGTGGAGTTGCGAATGCATTGTTTACCAAGGCGTGTAGTCTGCCGCCGAAGAACTCATTCACCTCGCCGACAACATTCTTGATCTCTTCTCGGTTTCTGAGATCAACAACCTTGCCTTTGTAAAGGCTGTTGCTAGAGACCGAAAAGGAGGACTTTGCCCAGTCTGATGCAAGTGAAAGAGTGTTTGAAAGCTCACTCTCGTTGCTATCCAAGAGGAAGACTCGGTGGCCTTGCGCGAGGAGATTGCGGGCGAGTCCGCGTCCAATACCTTTGCCTGCGCCGGTTACTAGGTAGTTCATGGGGGTCGACATGTGTTGATCGGGTAGAAACTCGTAGGACTTTGTTGAGAGACACTTGCTGACCGGAGTCCGAGATCGAAGCTCGGTCAACAGTTTTGCGCGATGTGGACATTGTAGACGAATTTCGATGACGTTATCTTGAACAAGAACAGGAACAGGCATAGATCGCCGCGACTGTGGTACAGCAAGAATATCAGAAAATTCGTACGAATACAGGACTCGCGAGCCGAAAACGCAAAAATTTCACAGTGCAAGAACTTCATATTCAGGGGGAAGCACTGATCGATCAGAGGGACATTGTATTGCGTTACACCTCGTCTTGAGTGTTACTGATCGCTATGAAACCAAAAAGATTAGAAGCTCGGGTTACAGTACCCGTCTAGTGTCATCATGCCATGCTTCTGGCATATCGATGCCAATTCGTATCCTAAATGCACCACCATTACTCCTGTGTACGCCGTCGCCATGCTCATGGTGGTATAGAAAAATCACAGTTCCGGACCGTCAAAGTGCCCACGCTATGCATCATTGAGAGCCATAAAAGAAGAAAAGAGGATGTGAGGGCGTGTTGCTCATGTACCGGCATGACCGCCCTTCATCCGATACCGAAAGGCCATAGGCATGAAAAGCATACAGTTCAGATGAAGAGGGTACGGAAACCAGACTCGATGGGTGGAGTGTTGACCATGCCTTTGCTGCGCAGCTTCATACCAGATGTGTTGGGGCTGTCAGGGCGATCGCTGTCAGCTGCGGCCTGCTCCCGCTCTTTACGAGCAGCCTTTTGAGCCTGCTTCTTCATGTCTTTCTTGTCTCGGGCAGTCTGTCGTTGAGGCCCTTTGGCGGGGACAGGTGCTGGAGAAGGAGCCTTTTGTGAGTTGAACTTGAGTCTGATAGTGGGTCTGGGGCGTGTGTCAGGAATTGCCTCGCCCTTCTTGTCAGATTGTGAGCTTGGAGTTTCTGAAATCTCGGATTTGACCGATTCGACGGAGTCGTTGTGGGTTTCGAACTTGGCTCGCATCTCATCTGAGTTGGCCTCTCGAGACTCCTGTCGAGACGACGGTCTGCGGTCTCGCTTCTTGTTGGGTCCATCTTTGCCAGGGTATTCCTCATCGCTGTCAGGCCCACGCTCGACGCTTGAGCTTTCTTGTGCAGACGAAAGGCTACCGTTCTCTTCAGCACCCATGAGTTTATCGACAGCAGCATCGATGTTGCCTTTGCATTCTTCAAGTGTGCGTTTGATGGTTGGCTTATCTGCGAGGAAGGGTAGGGAAGACGAGACGACGTCGACCATCCAAGGGAGCACGTGAGGTGTTTGTGCCAGCTTCTCTTTCTGCTTCTGCTCCTCGTCCGGCGACAAGGCTTTGACAGTGACTTCGGGTAGGCCAGAGTGAGGGCCGTTGAGGTTACGGATGGACGAGTAATGCTCCCAGGCCTGTGAAGCGTCAGCATGAGTACGAAATGGCGAGCTCATGGAAACCAACATGGTAAGCAATGTGGGCTATTTCCCTCTCGCCTGCGTCACCAGATCCTGAGATCATGTAGGCAAAGTCCCTCTGATAGATCTTGACATCCACGTTGTATGCAGAGCTAAAGGCCGAAATCTCCATGTTGTCACCATATGTGCCACCTTTTGCCATCCTCTCTAGGTGGTTCTGGAATGTATGGTCGATGTCTGCCTCGGAGGGAGCAGCCGAGACGGCAGAGAATGAACCGACATTCTTTCTCTTGGGATTTCTTCGGGTGCCACCTCCAGGCTGAGCATCTATGAATTGCTTGTAATAGTCGGCATGTTCTCGCATGTATCCAATGACCTTGGAACGTATGACTTGGTGTTCTCTTTGGTGTCCGTACAACTGATCACTGAGTGCGTGGAAAAGGCAATTTCCTGGCTACATTAGTGGGTGAAGGCAAAGAATATGGAAAGACTCCATACCATCACCGAGTATGTTGGCAGCATACAAGCCAAGGCTGTTCAAGAGTGGAAATTCTTCTTGACTGCCGCCCATTGTGCTGTAAGGGAGGGTTTATCAGCGAACCAAAGTCAACGACACAGCAGACAGGCATGGGTGCGAATTGAACAGCAAATTAAAAAGACATGACAGGTGAAAGTGTAGAGCAGCACGCTCGGGGATCAGGAGTTGTAAGTGAAGAACAAGGAGCAGAATTGGAAAGCTGGAGGGCTTGGCATTTCATCACAGATTCACGAGAAAAGACGCCGCCAAATCATGAGCGCATGGACGGATCAAAACTCACGGCTCTTTTGTGTTTGTTCTGTCGCTTAATGCCGTGGGCTAACCCCGTGCTACTTTTGAGTCAGCTACATGCCAGATGCCAGAGCCTCTCCTCCGTTTCTGACTTGCCGTTATCTGATCGTGCGCTTCTTGGTAATTGGTGCGCTTATTGGCGGGCAAGATCAGGAGTCTATCTGAGCCGATCACGGCTTGCGGCCAGCGGAGAGATAATGCGGCGGTGCGGGGCGGGAAACTGATGACTGAAAGACAACGAGGGTAAGAAGTAAGCGGACAAGCAAGGATAAGAATATAAGTGCGAGCTGCCTTGATTCTGGCCAACGTTCCAACTCGTGAAGCTCACTTGCTCAAACTCACTGCGTGTGATAGACTCACAGTAGGCAGCAATCCACACTGAACCAATCACTTGATCAAATCCAGTCATCATGGCACCTCAGCACAAGGTGGTTGTCTTAGGGTCAGTTTGAACAGCAAGCAGACCTTCAAAAGACGTCCTGCTGACCAAGCTGTAGAGCTGGAGTGTCGGGTCTGACGGCAGCTTTCACATTATCGAAGAACAAGAACTATAGCATCACTGTTGCGGCGAAGCACATGCCTGGAGACTATGACATTGAATACGCATCTCCATGGGCCGGTGCAAACTATTTACCGTACGTCTGTACTCTTTGAGTTCACGTGGCTATTACGATCTCTGCTGTTTGAACCAGACTGACGTTGTAAGTGTTGGCAAGGAAGGGACTCCATCACAAGAGTATGAGAGAAACACATGGCCGGAACTAGCGAAGCTTGCTGAACAGCATCCCGAAGCTGGTATTCATTTCCAAGGTGAGTTGAGGGACAAAAAACATAAACGAGAAAATGCTGAACTGTCCCCTGCAGACACTCTCATCTATCGCAGAGAAAAGGACAAGGGACCTGTTAGCGAATGGTTTGCAGAACTCATTCGTGAAGACGCTTGGTTCAGCAAGGTTGTGCCAAACGTATGACACTACCACATTCATCTTTGCCCAATGATTACTAACGATTCGATTTGATCTCATAGTTCAAAGTTCTCAGCAAGGAAGAATTGCCCGAAGGTATGGATGGCGGCACTTCCTTCACTTCGGTCTGTATCAATACTGCCATCTATCTCCCTTGGCTGGTCTCACAGTGCCTCAAGAATGGCGTCATATTCAAGAGAGGCGTTGTAAAGCACATTGCGGATGCCACATCACTGCATCACTCTGGACAAAAGGCCGACCTGGTGGTGAACTGTACTGGCTTATTCTCTCTGTTCATGGAAGGCGTGCAAGACAAGAACATGTACCCAGCTCGCGGACAGATCGTTCTCGTGCGCAACGATCCAGGATACATGGCCACCACTTCTGGAACAGACGATGGCGATGATGAAGCAGTTTACATTATGCACCGTGCGGCGGGAGGTGGTTGTATCCTCGGAGGTTGCTTGCAGGCAGACAGATGGGACTCGGCCGTGGATCCCAATCTAGCGACCCGCATCATGAAGCGCGCAATTGCCCTTACACCTAGTCTTGTACCCGAAGGCAAAGGCATTGAGGCCCTGGATATCATCAGACACGGCGTTGGGCTGAGACCAATGCGCAAGGGCGGGATCAGAACCGAGAGGGAGACCATCAAAAGCCCAGATGGCAATGGTATCAAGGTTGTCCACAGCATCGGTCACGGAGGATACGGTTATCAGACTTCATGGGGCTGCGCTGCCGCCGTAGTCAAGCTTGTCGAAGAGTCTCTGGCTGAAAGAGCTCGCCTGTAGAAGCTAGCCGTCCGAGAAGTCAGTGAACAGTATATAAGAACAATCAAATTCTTGACAGAGATGTGGTCTCTTCAGCTTCAGCTTCAGATTCGTTTCAGCATCAAGTTTTGTATGGGCATACGCGTGGAAACAATGTGTGCACGCAGTTACGTGACTTTACGTAGCGTTCACGAAGTTGCGATTCAAGCACAAAGAGAAGCTGGCTTTAGCACTCCCGTCGGGAAAGCGCGTGGCTGGGGACGGCAGTGACGACGGTGGAGCTTGGCGCAGACCCCAGCCTCGAGCTGTCTATTGACAGCTTCCAGGTTGCCATTCTTTGTCTCTCGCACAACTCCCTGACAGCTACTCGACTGCGCATCTTGGAATTCGCAATATCGCCGTCATGGACTTCTCAGATATTTTGTGCGTAGGCAATCGACGTCTACGATGGATTCGAAAGCTAACGGAAGCAGCCGCATTGTCAACCTAGCAACCGGAGCCTTGATGGTAGGGTCGCATTACTCGGTGGACTTGAGCGTGTGCTGATGGGAAGTCAATCACTAGGTTCTTGGAGGTATCAGTCAATTCTGGCCCCATGTCAGCGTGCAAAGCACCATTTGCGCCGTCTACATCATCCTCTTCGGTCTTGCCAATGCTCTTCTTGGTTCGTGGCCCCCTTAGGTCTACACCAGACAAGTCTAACGAGGTGTGCAGAGTTCCAAATCCCGCCTCAAGTCGCCAGATATGCCTCCTTTATGTTCTCGTTCATCGGACGCGGAGTCTTCTACATCTTTGTTGGAGGCCTCTGCTTCTCGGACAACATCTTGAAGTACCTGGTAGGTGGTGTCATCATACTCGTTGGTATCGCCTATGTCGTGCTCGAATACGTGCCCAGCATCGAGCCTCCGGCCAACATGAGGTAAGAGTCGACGAGTGCTGTCATGATCAAAAAGCTCACGCGACAACAGGGATGCCGACGCAGGTTGGGGAGCCGAGCAAGTGTAGAGGGCAGAAGGTATCGGTTGAATGGATCGAGAGGCAACAGTGTACAAGATACGGCGGGATTGATCACATACTTGCGATGTACACATACGACAAGCGATGGGAAATGGAGCAGAGGGGTTGTTGTACTGAGTGAGGAGACGGAAATGGTTGGACAAATGTCACAAAGACGTGGATATGAGCAAAAGAGAGACGAAGAATTAGCACGCTCAAGGAGTAGATATAAAAGCAATCAAAGCCATGTACAGAAGCTGTCGGCGATGGAAAGCAATTTGGAAAGCGCGCATGATGGATACAGAGAATGCCAAGAGCTGCGCGCGCCGACACTTTTGCGACGCCTCGAACAATGGCAGAAGACCAAGTCGAGTGCAGCAACCCTCTCTCATACTTCAGTCGACACACATATACGACGCTCATCCGCATCGCGAATAGACCTCCGACACACACGACGCAATGAGACTCACAGCGGAGCTTGTGCACCACTCGCTCTCATACCTCAACCCGCTCAAGGAGCGCGAACTTGACTTGCGAGGTACTACTATCCCTTGTCATGAAAGGACAGATACTATACTTGAACTAGCTGATTCATAGGCATACAAAAGGTCATAAAATCCCCGCTCTAGAGAACTTGGGCCTCATCACGGTATGTACGCCCGCCCACAAGCATTGCGACAACGACCGTGAAGCTGATGCGACTGCGCTGCCAGAATGAAGATGCAATCGACTTCACCGACAACGACATCCCGGCACTGGCCAATTTCCCCAAGAACCACAGATTGAAGGCTCTATACCTCGCCCGAAACCGCATCACCGCCATCGCCTCAGGCCTGCACAACTCTATCCCAAACCTTGACACTCTTGTCTTGACCCAGAATTCCCTGTCCGAACTTGGCGACCTCGACCCGTTGGCTGAGCTGAAGAAGTTGACACATCTGACCTTGTTGGACAACCCCGTTGCCTCAAGAGAGGTCAGTCATGCCCCAGTCGCCCATCTGCCGAACCTATCCATCTGACATCACACAGAATTACCGCTACTGGGTCATTGCGAGATGTCCATCTGTCAGATTTCTCGATTTCCAGAAGGTCAAGGATGCTGAGCGCAGCACAGCCGCCGAACTATTTGGCACTGTGGCAGAGCCAACCGAACTCACCCAGAAGCTTCTTTCCTCCCGATCATCGAGATCAATCAACACGGGCTCTTCGACAGCCAATGCGAATGGGGCTGACAAGATCTCGCGTGTCAAGCTCACTGACAAGGAGAGAAAGCGCATCGAAGAATTGATCAGGAACGCAAAGACTTTGGCCGAGATCACTCGTCTGGAGAAGGCTCTCAACGAAGGCAGAATACCTGCCGGCGTTCTGGACGATGCCATGGACACATCATGAAGGCAGAAGCCGCGTCACTTACCACTGGATTGACATTCACACGAAGATTATTCTGGCTTCATACAAATAGCCAAACCCCCCGCACAAGCCGACGGTCACGCAAAAAGCGATTACTGGTATGCCAAACACAGGCACTTGGAAGGGAATCGTGGCATAACCATGGACAGAAAAGTACGACATCCGGGACTTTTAATTAGAGCTTTGCACAGCCCGCCGGCTCTTTCCCTCATCTTTAGAAATTGTATCTGATCCGTATGCAGCTCTCTTTGCTTATCGCTCTTCACGAACCCATCTACTGCTCTCTCCATTCAAGCTTCACTTTGCCGACCTCCAACTGCGATTGGGGTACGTCTTGCGCTGACTTCTTCACTTGGTACGACCGAAGCTTCTGCCACCGTCATCGTCCTCCTCACAGCCGGCGATGGCAGTCTCAACGCTTCCCTTTCCGGTGAAGCTGCTGCTGGTCTCGGGGCCGCCAGCGTCGCGAGGGAGTAGCTCCTTCATCTCGTGAGCAACCTCATCGTCATCGGCTTTGTGAGGCTGTGCAGTGGAAGGACTAGTGTTGGCAAGAGCCGAGTACCCCGAACTCCTGTGTCCAACACTGGACATGGCATTGGATCTGGCTGATCTGAGCGAGGAGCTGATAGCTCTAGTATGAGCTCTGGCACGGTCCAGCCGAGCGATAGGGGCAGTTCCATCAGGATTGATGGGGTAGGTGGGTGCAACAGGGCGACTGTTGATCATGCTTTGCCTAGTTTTCGTCACATAAGTAAGTGTGCCTTGATGTGTTTCGTGAAGTCAATGCGGCTTACTCTTCGGCGGTCAGGCCAGGGAGGATGACCTCGTTGCGCTCGAATCCGAAGGGCTCGCCCTATGACGCGAATACGTTAGTCGAGTCATCGTCGAGAACGCCGTGGCACTTACAATAACGAACACAGGGCGTTCGGGCTCATCCTCCTCGCCGCAGCACAAGTAGGTCTTGATCTTTGCCCACATGCTGTCTTGTTTTCGTTGTTTTCTGTTGTCGCTCGATGTCGATGCGATGAGCGTAGAGTCGAGGAGAAAACAAAGGATTATGTACGCTCACGCAACACGAGCGGTCCGAGGAGCCGGGGAAGTATCACTTTCTCTGGTAGACCCGGGGTTCGACGACAAAAAGTGTGTGAGCCTTGTAGCGCTAGGAGAGACGGTCTGTCGATGCAGTCAAGACAGTTCCGGAAGGGACAAAGAAGCACGCAAGCAATTTTAGCAGCACTAAGACAAGGGACAAAGAGCACGCCAAAGATGAAACGAAAGTCTATAGGAACAGCGGGACATGAGGGCAAGTCCCAATAACAGGCGAAGAGAAACGACCGGTTGTGTGCAAATGGTACAACAAAAAGGCACAAGAAAGAAGAATCTGGAGTAGCAGGACGAACAAAGTGGTATCAGAAGTCGAAGGAACAACCGAAATCAGCAGACCTGCCATTTAGCTGCAGGTTGAACATTGCAGAAGATTGCGTTGACCCGACGAGCTTGATAGAGACCGAAGTATTGGCAGATATCGAAGCTCTGACAGTTGCAGTTGCCTTGCTTAGGACAATCTTTGACTGATACAGGCCCTCAGACATGATGGTTGGCACATTCTTTCCTTCCTTCCGAGACAACCTTGCCGAACAAGATGTCTGGAATGCTTCGGCATGCCGAGGAATGCGTAAATCGTTGACAGAATAACCCCGGATAAGACTGTCTCGAACGAGGATGTGTTCACTCTCAAGTTCGGTCAGAACAGCAGGCGAAAATGTTTGGTCTTCGAGTACTATCATTATTGCGACTATCAAGTCTGATCGTGCTTAAGAGAGGGGTGTTGTCTCACTCTTGGCCCCTGTACTAACTAAACGTCCCTCTGCATGGTGATGGTGAACGTGCCTCATTCCTTCCTGTTAAGGTTTCGAGATAAGGAATCCACATGGCCCTTTGTCGATACCTGCATATATCAAATGCCACAGTCCCACGTGGAGCTATTCCTTTTTTTCGGGTAGTTCTTGATGTGGTAGCTCTTCAGTCTGGAGAACTGATCGAATCCGAACTTTGAAAGGGTCTGACCCTTGCCAGAGTCTTTCCAACCAACCCAAGCAAGGTCAGGAGCAGGGTAATCACATCTGTTGACAAAGACAGTTCCAGCCTCGACTTCATCAGCAAGTTCGTAACCCTTTTCAGTCTCCTTTGTCCAAATACTGGCAGTCAAGCCGAACTGGCTGTCGTTCATCCATTTGATGGCCTCGGCGTCATCCTTGACCTTCATGACAGGAATGACAGGGCCAAAAGTTTCCTCAGTCATGACATCCATATCGTGCGAAACGTTGGTCAGGAGAACAGGAGCCACGTAGTTACCATCAGCGGGAGGCGATTCGAAGGATGCGTTCTGGGGGGTTGCGTCTTTGGCACCCTTGGAGACAGCGTCCTTGACATGAGCGCGGATAGTCTCAGCCGATCGCTTTGAGACAACTGGCCCAACATGTGTAGACTTGTCGAAAGGATCACCTAGCTTGTAGTTGGCCAGGACCTTTTGCACCTCCTTGACGAAGTCGTCGTGGACCTTCTCGTTGACGTAAACACGCTCGATACTGCAGCAACTTTGGCCCGAGTTGAAGACTGCACCATCCACAATCTCCTCAGCAGCCCATGCAAGGTCGACGTCGGGTCTGATGTAGGCAGGATCCTTTCCGCCAAGCTCGAGACCGACACGAGAATCGACTCTGTCGCTTGCGGCCTTCTGTACAGCGAGACCGCCGGCGACGGAGCCTGTGAAACAGACCAGCGAGATCTGAGGGTTCTTGACGAGCTTTTCGATCTTTTGGAAATCACCACAGTGGAAGAATTGGATGACGTCCTTGGGGAGGCCAGCTTCGTTGAATGCAGCGACAACTTGCTCAGCAATGGTTGGTGTTTGAGGCGAAGGTTTAATGATGACGCTGTTGCCGGACAAGAGAGCGGGTACGATTGAGTTGACCAGGGTCAGGTATGGGTACTGTCAGGAGCTATGGTTAGCACGGAGCTACCAGACGGCAGACATGAGCAAGACTTACGTTCCAAGGGAAGAGAACGAGGACCGGACCAAGAGGGACCTTGCGAACAAAGCGCTTGAATCCTTCTTGAGGCTCACCAGGAGTGTCTGATAGAGCGTCGTCGGCAATCTTGAGCAAGTACTCGCCACGAGCGACGGCAGTCTTCACCTCGACGGCTGTGTATGCGATTGGTCGACCCATCTGCTCAGTGATCTCCTTTGCGAGCTCATCCTGCTTGGATGTGATGATGTCCAGAGCCTTCTTGATGTACTTCTTGCGCTCGTCCAGCGATGTCTTCTTGTATGTCTTGAAGGCTTCGGCGGATCTGCTAGCCAAGTCACTTAGCTCCGAGTCACTGAGGCCCTTGCGCTCAATGATGCCCTTGTTGGTGATGGGTGAGATTGTAGTGATTGTTTCGGCCATGGTTGTTGTGTCCTACTATCGGAAGCTTGTGTGTGAATGGAAGAAAGGTTGACTTGTCAATGAAGAGAACAAGTCATAGGAGGCCACTCCGTTGTCGCTATGTTGCCTCTTATCGCCTTATCGTGAACGATTGCGGGGCTGTGTGCGTCATTCAGACTGCTGAAACACAATTTTCTTAATTTGTTCTCTCACCGACTTCTCTTCCCGAGCGCTGTCACATGCTTGACTGTATCGAAACAACTTTGTGATCTTCCCACCTTGCAGCATGGTTACCACATCTGCACAAGCGATGTGTTGATACCACATAGCTTCGCCCCTTTTCCTCATGCCCTTGATGTCTGCCAGCTTCTTCTGCTTTTTTTATTGTTCCAGGCGAAATCTCTTTCAACTGCACAATCAGGTCTGATACGGCTCTTGAGTGCGACAGTCCACAGTCGATCACAACAACATACAGCATTTGCCCGATCATTCTGGCCCGATATTGCTGTCCAGAATTCACATCATCAACATACACTGTTCCATTCCATCCAATCTACTTGTTGGACGAGTATCTGATCAGCTCCTTGAGGCTAACGGCGTCCAAGGTGGGGAAGCTGGAATCACAGGTGCTCATCTCAGGCAGAAGCTGCGAATATATAACCAAAAGGTTATTCATTAGAGAGCAATGCTCGTCGTCTACGACAGCAGCAACAAGGAGTTGTTACATCGACAAGTGCTCTGCTTGCCAGACAGGCCACTGTTCAATGCTTGTTAAGAGCATCAGTGACCTCAACATGGACTCCTAAGTGTCTTCTCTCTGTGCCCCCCAACTCGATGCGGCCTTCCATGCACGAGTAATTTGGAAACGGCAGATAACAGACATGAGAGATGCACAATATGCTCTGCCGTACCTATAATATACAACCGATAAGACCTTATCGTTGCGTGCGTGTTTCGAGAGTTCCAATATTCCAGAAAGTGAGCTCTTGTTATGGAATATAGCAAAGTAGGGACGACAGTCTATCCAATCATAATGTTCTCATCACTGACGACATCGAGCAATTCCAAACAAGGAGCTTCTAGAACAAGAAATAATCTCACAACAAGGACAACAAGAGCTCTGCATCCAGGCACGATATCTCTCGCAAGGACCAGCCGAGGCTCGAGCTAGCTCTGACGGGCTAGTCTTGACATGTCACGTGCGATGCTGCGTTTGACTTACGGTGCCCAAATATTTCGGTATGCTTCAGCTACCCGTCTTTGGCTCTGTCGTGAGGACATGTTGTTACTGTTTATTCTTTCGGTTCTAAGGCGTATCGAGATTGCAAAGGGGCCGAGAGATACTCAGATGTTCAAGGGCCGTCAAGCTGACTGAAATTTGACAAGTCGACTCACTAGACCAGCAGTCATGGTTCAACAGTGCTTGTTTAGATGTTCGCGAGCTCGTCAAATGACTAGCTTTGGAAGGTCCAGATCGGACTTGACAGGAAACTCCGTGTCCAAATTACAAATTTAGTCAGAAAATGGTGAAGAGCATCCTGTCTGTCATGGCTGCGTTGGTGGAGACTTGCATCATATGATGCCTATCAAGCTTACTTCCAACTTCCAGACCAGGATGACTGGGACGGTGTTGCCGCGATAGGCATGTCTGAAGCGATATCATGATGAAAAAAACCGCTACCAACGACTCTGTCGTATTGGCCATGGATTGGTCTGCATTGGCACAACAGTCGCTACTCAGTCAGGTCTGAGTATACCGCGACAATGCAGTAAGCAAAGTATTTTGCTTGGAACCTGATGTCAAGACTCAACTTTCTAATGTAAGAACGGCGGCCTCCATCTTGGGCAGAAGATAATAACGAATGACGGCGACGTGCTACTGCTCGGGGTGTTTGAACGAAGCCGAGCACTGTCAGCGGAACAGATCCGCGAGACAATACGGAAAGGTGCTCGATCACGAATGAGCTTGTGCAGGAAAGACACGCCCTGTAGGATTCCAAGTAGCCTTGAAATGGTCAACGACCAATCTGCGGGGCTCACCAGAGATAGGGATATCTTGGAGGACAGTAACGGGTCGATTCGTCCAGAGCCATATCAAAGGACGCGGAGTCTTTGATCGAAGGTTGAAACAAAGTTGCATGGCGTGCGCGACGCGAGGCAAGTCGTGGCGAAAATGGCCTTGGACCCTTGAATATATTTACTCTTTAACCAGTCATCTTCGACCATTGTTCCTCCTGCACGTTTTACTCCCTATCCAGCACCCATGTCACCGACATTGTCACATGCGGCAGTGCTCGCTACGTCTGCATGTCCACGACAGCAACTAAAGAGGCCACTATGTCGCGCATATACGAACAGCACAGCGGCATGGCGCGTCCCTGGAGCGTCTTTCACTCGGGGAGCATTGAGGGGTTCTTCGGGGACACTTCCATTGAAATGCTTGAGAGATAGCAGCACGTCTTATGGATCTACTTTCGCGCCATTCTCCTCTCCTTCACGATTCAAGTCCGACATGTCCGTTCACAGAACTAAATACGCTGCCGTAGTCTGTGGTGGCGGCCCTGCAGGCATTACAGTGCTTGGAAACCTTCTGGAAAGAAAGGTTGGCCCAGTGCTTTGGGTAGATGACCTATTTGAGGCCGGCAGAGTGAACAAAGCATACAGAGAAGTGCCTTCGTAAGTTTCACTTGAAATCTATATACTGAACTGTTCACTAACCTAGACAGAAATACCAAGGTCAAACTGTTTGTCGACTTTGCTGAAGCAGTATCACCCTTCCAGAAAATCTTGAAGGAAATACCGTCACCCCATGCAGTAGACTACCTCCGAGGGCTTCCCCAGGATACTGGTTGCGATCTCGGCTATGCTGCGGACATGTGTTTGCTGCTCACAGAGGGTCTGAAAAAGGCACCTGGTGTTGAAGCTCGTCAAGGCAGGGTTACTGATGCAGTCCTAAGCGAAACGAACGATTGGGTAGTCAACGTCAAGCTCTCAAGCGGCGAGACAAGCAAAGCAATTTCATCAAGAGTCATCCTCTGCACTGGCTCATCTCCGACAAACCAGCAACTCCCAGTCTCAATCTCCGATCTCTCGCCACTGGAGCTAGACCACGCTCTTAGTCCGACCCTTTTGGCAAAGTCACTGCCCAAGGAGTCAACCACTGTTGCTGTCATTGGCGCATCCCACAGTGCTGTCTTGGTGCTCATAAACCTCTACAATCTCGCTTCCACCACCCACCCTGATCTGAAAATCAAGTGGTTCACCAGACACCCTCTCCGCTACGCCGAGTTTATGGAAGGCTGGATCAAGCGCGACAACACAGGCCTCAAGGGCGCCGCGGCGGCATGGGCCAAAGAGAACCTCGAACCCGCAAAGTTCGATTCGTCACCCGTCAGCCGATTCATCAAAAAGATTGCCTACGAGAAGGAGAACGAGACTCAGACCTACGAGCAAGAACTTGCTGGCTGTAATCGTTATGTCCAAGCTATTGGCTACACTAGAGATCCTCTGCCTGGACTCAAGGATGCTGCTGGCTCGGACATTACCTACAACTATCAACCCGACACTGGCTCTTTTAAGAACTTGGACGGCAGACAGATTCCTGGTCTCTTCGGTGCCGGTATCGCATGGCCTGAGAGAGTCACCGACCCCGAGGGTAGCGTGGAGTGGGCGGTAGGCTTCTGGAAGTTTATGAGATACGCAAAGAGAGTCGTCCCGGACTGGAACTAGAGATGCAGAGCGTTTCAGACGTGCGAGCAGGAGAGTCCTTTGATTACATGCGATAGACGAACGAGCGAGGCGTTGTTGTTAATACATTTCTTCTTCTTCATAACACTCTCCCCAAGTGCTGAACTTTGAAAGAGAGCTTTGGGGAATTGCTCTCTGTGGACGGGGCGATCCCACTCAAAGTTATCGTGCATTCCGACAGGTGATTCAGTGTGTATCGCTGTGACACGAGAGCTGACCGAAGTCTATGTTATGATGATAATCATCAAGTCTAATCCATACTGAATGCGAGACTGGTCCTCGAAGCTGCTCAAATAGCACTGCCATCATCCTCTTGTTCATTCCGAGCAACTAAGCCTGCTTCTTCCTGCTCTCGATGGTCTTGTTAGCACGCCCGTGATGCTTCTTCTTCTCAGCGTACTCATCAGCCTTGAACTGGAAGATACTGCCGTCGTAGATTCTGCGAACATCGTCCTTGCGCAGGATACCGTCTTCAGGCCAAAGCAACAGATAAGTGGCAAGCCATTCGAAGAAAGCAGCGCTCCAGCCGAAGAAGTCCATGGCCATTCTTTGACCTTTGTGCATTCTGATGAGATCATACGCGTCGAGTCCGCCCTTGTTACCACGATCGTACTTTGAGAACAGGTCTTCGAAATTTTGGGGTTCTGCGAATTGGTCAGTTCAGGAATATGATAGCTTATGGTTTACAAGTGCTTACTGAATCTGCCTTCGTTGTCGAAAGCCATGGAGTCACTGCCGTGCTTGTCTTTGTGAAGATTTGAGATGTGAATGCGGAAGAATGGATCCGGGATCCAGGAAGGCGATGTAGGGTAGGAAAGGTTGACGTTGATCAGGAAGGTAGCGATCAAGCACAAGATTGGGTTCCAACCCCAGGCACGGCAGCCTCTATAAGTATCCAGAGGCCAGATGATACCATCTTGGTCCTTGTCCCAGTAGACGACGTGTTGTTGTACGACCTGAGATAGCATTAGCAATCTTGAATAACATTACACTTCACCCCAAGATCAAGACGTACAGTTTGGTGCTTGTGCTCTTCAGCCCAGTTGTCTTGAATGGTTCCATTTGGACTTTCGTTGGAAGCAGCAATGTTGACCCGAGCGGTGCCGGGATCTTGGAGACGATCTCCGTCTTTAGGATAGTAAGGCAGACGCTCGACAGTCACAGGGACTTCTTTGATTGCAATACTATATTGCTTTCCAGGGGGGAAGTTGTTGATTTGATCTTTGAGCAGAGACAAGAGTTCATTCGAATCTCCAGTGGCGGTCAAATCGCCGTTTTTACGGTCAGGAGCACCAAGTTCTATAGCGGAAGGCATGGTAGGATGTACAGGGATTTACTTAGGAAACTTAGGTTGGAGATAGGTAGATATATCAACGGCTTCTACAAGATTGCTGACCTTTCGAACAGGGTGAACTTGTTGAACCAACCTGACGTACTTTTTACTCGCCGTGCTGCCAGTGACGTGATTGAGTTTTGCATGTGAAAACAGTGCTTCCTACAGAGGCTGCGTGTTTCTGATTGGTCGCGGACCGGCATGATACGGAGGTGGTTGATCCATTTCTTTCAGAGAAGCCGTGTAGGCTGATCTGTGGTTATACCAATATACAATCATAACTGTCCTCGCAAGAGGCTTGAAAGAATGATTGTATTCCGTACCTGTTGATCCAAGATCTGGCATGTGAAGATCTTCTAAGCCGGCCGGCGTTAAGCCGCTCGGTCGGCTCAGCAGCCGGCCGCGGACTGAAAAAAGTACTCAGGAATGCACGGACCAAACCTAGACAATTGTCTGATTCTTGGGAGAGAGATTCCCCAGAGACGCAAAGCAAAGCAACCCACATCAACAGAAAGAGATGGCACAGGTCGAAGTTGCGAAGTTGTCGAGCAACTGGAAGAAACTACAACAGACACTCAAGCCGAAACCCACCGCCGATGACAACAACCCAAGCGTGAAGCGCAAGAGAACGACCGAATCGCAAGACGAAAAGTTCAAGAGATTCCAAGGCGCATCGAATGGAACAAAGAGAGCGAGGACTGAGCTGAGCAAACCTTCTTTCGCACAACGAAAGAACAAGATGGGTTCTGCAGCCTCCAAGTCTCCTGCCTCGACGCCGAGAACACCATCAAATGCCGAACCTGCAACTGTCAACGAAGTAGTCGCTTCGACACGAACTTCCACAGACTCTCTCGTCAACCAAGGACTTCACCAGACACACAAGCCTGGAAAGTTCCTGGCCATCGACTGTGAGATGGTCGGTACTGGACCCCTCGACGATAATGTGCTCGCGCGCGTTTCGATTGTCAACTTCCACGGCGAACAAATCTACGATAGTTTCGTCCAACCCGTACCTGGCGTCGAGGTCACCGACTACCGTACTTTCGTCAGTGGTATCCGTCCTCACCACTTGAAGGCAGATGTCGCACGTCCGTTCTCAGAGGTACAGAAAGAGGTTGCTGCTTTGCTGGAGGGAAAGATATTGATTGGACACGCTCTGAAGAACGATTTGGACGTATTGCTACTCTCACATCCCAAGAGAGATATCCGGGATACTGCACGGCACGCAACGTTCCGCAAGATGTCAATGGGAAGAGCCCCTGCGCTGCGCAAGTTGGCAAAGGAGTTCCTTGGCATGGACATTCAAGGCGGCGAGCACAGTTCAGTAGAGGATGCAAGAGCAACCATGATGCTTTTCAAGCTCGAGAAGGAGGCTTTCGAGAAGGAAGTCAAGCAAAAGTACGGAGCCGCAATCAGACGGGAAGAAAAGCTGAAGCAACAAGCCGAGGATAAGAAGGCAAGAAAGGAGGAGCTGAAACAGGCAAAGGAGAATGCAGGCTCAGACTCGGAAGATGAAGACGAAGAGTCGGACAATGAAGATGAGGAACAGCTCGACGATGAGGGCAATGTGATTGCACCCACAATCAAGAAGAGCAAAAAGTCAAAGAAGAACAAGAAGCGCAAGAAGAGAACCAAGCGCGCATAGAGCAAAACTTGTACATCCTGAAAGCATACCTAGCATAGATACCCCCAATCTCGAAGCATATTGCCAGTTTTTTTTTTGAATCATTTCTTGAACAATCACATGTCAAAAAGTGACCGCATGCCAAGCTCCAAACTTCTCGAAGCCGTCGCGGACTTCTGAAAGCAAGACGAGCATCATCGTCGCAAAAATCACCATGACTTGAACAGCCTTTCCAAGCACTTTCCGCGCCATAAGATGCCGATCGCATCCACCACCAAACTCCACAGCGTCCATCACAAGCGCCCACAGCCGTCATCATGGTCCGACTGAAGCATCGCTACCTCCTTCTGAACATCCTCTACCCGGATGCAGAAACTCCAACCAAGCCCTCGACAGACACCGAATTACCACATGTAATCTCTTTCCGCCGCCCTTCCTCGGACAAACTCAACGCACAACTCTTAGCACGTATAATCAGAGATGGCGTGGCAGAACTATTCGGCGATTATGGAAGTGGTATGATAGCGGCTAGTCTAGTTGGTGAGTCCACACGCTCCACCGCTTTCCGAACAAAAATGTCTATGAAGAGACGAGTGTTGATCAGAAGCAGTCAAATATCTTTCCCCCGCTACCAGTACGGCAATCGTCCGGGTATCACGCGCGCATTATCGACTCGTATGGGCAGCCCTGAGTTTCGTCACTCGTCTACCAAAACCGATCGACCAGAATTGTGTTATCCAGGTTGTCCGGGTATCTGGAACCATTCGCAAGGCGGAAGAGGAGGCTATCAGAAGAGCTAAAGCTGCGATTATACGAGCCACTGCTAGGGACAAGGGTGCTGAGTTCATGCTTGACAAGATGCTTGGAAAAGACGACAAGACCAACACAAGAGCTGGTGCCTCGATGGGTATCATCAGCGATGACGATGAAGATCAGATGGACGAGGATTGAAGGAGGAAGGCGAAGAAGAAATATAAATTCATGTCAGGACCTCCTCGAGTTGAAAAGGATGGAAAACGCCTACGCTAATGTATCAAAGACCATATTTTCTAAATTCTTCCAAACCTCTGCTTTGATTCTATTTGGCACTCTTGCCCTTTGCTTCTCCGTCTGCAAGCTCTCTGATGTACAGCTTGACCTGGCCTTCCGAGATGACTTCCTTACCGTCTTCGAAACCAGGGCTGATACCGACGGCCAAATACCTGCCGTCGGAGCTCCAAGAGACACTCGACACACTGGAAGGGTAGGCCTGGTACTGTCTGATTCTGCGCTTGGTCACGCCATCCCACAGCACGACAAAGCCATCACCGCCTCCACTGACAAAAGTGCCTTGGTGTACCGGGTGGAAAGCCAGAGCGTTGACGGGATATACGACATCAACACCCTCGTCGGCTTGTCTATGGCACTTGAAAGCGTACTTGCGGGCCTGTGACTCGGTCGAGGGATCAAACCACTCGACACCAACGCGACCCTCGATGGAGGAAAGCGCATAACCTTGATCGTTGGGCATGCAGCAAACAGCGCGCGTCATGAACTTCAAACTGCTCTCGCGTTGTTGCCATGGCTGGATCTCGAGGATGCTTGAGTTTCCGGATTCTTGAGAGGGTGCGGATTGTGAAGTGAGCATTTTCAAGGAAGCCAGGTCGTAGATGAAGATCTGACGCGATGCCATGGCGACAACAAGTTTTGTAGGAGTCAAGGAGATGGAGAAGGGCTTCGATGGCAGCGGAACGGTGGCAGGAGCGTGGGCGACATTGCCGTTATTGAGTATGTGGACATGGAGGGTGCTGTCCCAGGATGCCGAGACGAGCAGGTGATGTTGGGCCGAGTAGACGATGGATTTGACACCAGCTTCGTGTGATGAAATGACGGTCTTCTCTCCAGTTTCGAGGTTTATTCTGTTGACGTCCCAGTCGAGGCCAGCGGTAAAGGCAGTGGCATCATCGTCGCCGAAGCAAAGATCCAACACGGGAGCACGGTGCTCTACTTTGCGCAACAAGGAGCCGTTCTCGCCTTGTTTGGTGTCGTAGAGGTAGACATTGCGATCCCACGAGGCGACCAGCAGGCGATTTGGTGATTGGGGAGCAAAGCGGACGGCCGAGATGGCGTCGGATGGCGCATTGGCGAGCTCTATTTGGCCTGCGAGAGGGTGTCAGTCTTGTCAAGGGATCAAAAGGAGAAAGTGACATACCGCTCATTGTCATGTGTGATTGATCAAGAAGTGAGAGATGGATTCAATCGCAAACTCAACAGCGACTTGATGCTTCGCTTGCTTCGGCGCAACTTGAGCCAATGTTTTGCGGGGCAATCCACGCCGCCTACCTGTTCGTCATTGCAAACATTTATTTTCCCATCATCAATTCTCACAGCAACAATGCCTTTCGCACAACTAGTCATCGGTCCGCCAGGTGCGGGCAAGTCGACATACTGCGATGGCATGCACCAGTTCCTTACAGCCGTCGGTCGCAAATGCGCCGTCGTCAACCTCGATCCCGCCAACGACAAGACCTCATATCCATGCGCCCTGGACATTCGCGACCTGGTCTCACTAGAAGAAGTCATGGAACAGGAAGAGCTAGGCCCTAATGGCGGTGTCATGTATGCGCTCGAGGAGCTGCAGGAGAACTTTGAGTGGCTCGACGAAGGCTTGAAAGAACTCAGCGACTCGTATATTCTCTTCGACTGCCCTGGCCAAGTCGAGCTATTTACACATCACAATACAATGCCCAACTTGTTCCACCGTCTTGAAAAGATTGGCTTCAGAGTCCGTCTCCTCTACTACTTCTCCTGCCAGTACACCGTACACTGACTCTGTCTAGCTAATCGTTGTACATCTGCTCGACTCCCTCACCCTTTCACGCCCTACCCTCTACATCTCATCGCTACTGTTATGTCTGCGTAGCATGCTGCATCTACCCTTCCCGCTCGTCAACGTCTTGACCAAAATCGACAACCTCGCAAAGAACTCAGAACCACTACCCTTCAACCTCGACTACTATACCGAAGTCCAGGATCTAGACTACATGTTGCCTTACCTCGAGGCCGAACAGAACAACACGACAGTACAAAACATGGATAATCGCGCCGGAGGACAAGACATTCAAAAACTGCCAGAGTCAAAGTTCACTGCACTCAACGAAGCTTTGATCCAACTCATTGGCGACTTTGGTCTCGTGGCTTTTGAGACTCTCGCTATCGAAGATAAAGTCTCCATGACAAACCTGCTTCATGCCGTTGACAGGGCCAGCGGTTACGTTTTTGGCACAGACAAGGGCACAAACGACTCGGTCTGGCAGGTTGCCATGCAAGAAGGCTGGGGAGGCAAGATCGATGTCCGGGATGTCCAGGAACGCTGGATCGACAGGCGCGATGAGTTTGACGAAATGGAGAGAAAGCAGATGGAAGATCAGAAGGCTGAAGAAGCGCGCCAGGCAGGCCAACCTGAGGTACGGCGTGTTCCAGAACAAGAGCCATCGAAACAGGAAGACTCGCAAAAACCTGGCGGCGACGACGAAGACCTGGAAGCCATGCAGGCTGCCTTCCTCAAGGAACAGGCGAAGAAGAATGACAATGGTATAAAGACCATCAGGAAGGACTAGGAAATCTGGTCTGTAATTTCATAATAGAGGCTGTGGTTATTTACACGAATGAAACACGAAATCATGACGAGCACAAAAACTCCTCGCTCGTCCTCTCAAGAACGCCCTTTGCCTGCTTTCTTACACACACATCTTGCTTATCCAAAACGTGCTGTGTTTCTTTCCTTCTTTTCCCAAACTCAAACATCCTCTCTGGGCATCATCGGAATAGCAGTGGAAACAGCAGACATGCCAGAGACCGGTCTGAGCTTCCACTTACCACTCTTCGAATCCCAGCCCATCTCCTGCTCCGCACCTGCAATACTCGCCGGTCTAGCGATCTCACCATCCTCGGTGGTGACATAAGGAACCGGCTCCACGCCGTCCTCTCCAATCCCCATCTCCGTATCCGCTTGACTGATACCACCCCAACTGATGACAGAAGGTGCCTTGCTTCTGCCACCACGACGTGTGCTGCCACCCCACGATTGCAATGATTGAGAGCTGCCCGTGAGGTTGCGGGTAGAGTCGCGTTGACCCAATCTACTCTTTTCATTGCCGCTTTCGCCGGCAAAGACGAAGCCGCCGGCGTACGAGTAAGGCCCCTTTGCACCATCGGGGATGATGAAGCGTTTGTCCACTCTGACAGCCATGTAGAAGAACAAGATTATAATCTCCACGCCGAAGCCGAAGCCGTAGAAGATGCCGCGGTTGAAGTACCAAGGTGTAGGTTCGGGTGTGTTGTCTGGTGTCAATAGCGGGACTTGACGTAGATAACTGGTGCCGGCCTTGAGAGAGGCAGCGAGGGTAAGGAGGGCTGCGCTGGGCATTACGATGGCGATTTTTGTGCTCATCTTGCCTGAGCCAAACTTGTCCAGTGCCTTTTGGCCGCGGACGCTGGGGATAAGTCGAAGGAGTGTCGATATAGTGATGATGACGATGGGGACAAAGGCAATTGCAGAGAAGGCTGTGGGTCCATACAGCTCAATGATACGATCGATACGGTGGATGTTCTTGTCCAAGGTATAGAAGGACTGGATGACAGCAACAATCAAAGCAATGATTGTCAAGACGGTGATGGCGCAGATGATCGGGATCAGTGGCGTGAATAACTTGCTCCAGCCAAAGTTGGGATGTTGTGCTCTGACGATGCGTTGCGTGAAGAAGAGGTTGACAAAGTATAGCAATACGACACCGATGTTGACGAAGATCTGTGCTGCGATACCCAGTCTGATGTTGCGAGGGTAACATGCCCATGCAATTCGAAGACTGAGTGTTACTATCCGGATTTTGCAAAGACCTGGAAGTTCAAGTAAGCCATGTGATCAGATGTTAGAGGAGCGAGATTCGAGATCCTACCAAACATCATTCCACCAAAGATGAACTTCCTTCCAACCTTTTTATTTCTCAAGAACGTTCCAAAATGTAGGACACCAGCGATGATATACAAAAGCATGAAGACGGCGCATACTGGTATGTCGACTGGGACTGTGGGTGTTCCGCCCAAGCTCTGAACCTCAGGCCGATATGGCGCACTCTGATGTGTTGAAGCCTGGTCTCTACGTTAGGAATATTCATCTCATACAAGCATCTCGTTCTGCGCAGGGAAGCTGCAGGACCGTTCGGACATTACTCACCATAAGGGATCACTGGGGTCTATCAAAAGTGCAAGAGAAAGAGAAAAAGCAGTGGTTGGGAAGAGATGGGGAACAAAAAGATAGACATCGACATGAGCAAGAGTGACAAAAACAAGGTCCAACACGACGAGCTGCCACTTACTCCACCACACTTACGCTTATCCACGAGGCATCCATCGGTAGGTATCTGATGCCGATTGCCCGGCTGATTAAACTCGCCTGCGGGAGGATATACCAACAGAGTTGGCGGGCTGTTGCTAGGGGAGGGTGACACGCGCACTCACATCATTGATGATGATGCTTCTGTGGTCGAAGTTTGCCTGTTGGAGAGCCGATGTATGTAAGAGTCATGCAGGTGACTAGACCAGGCTATCGCAGTTCCCCTTGGTCTTTGCTCCAGCAACACCTTGTTAATGGTGGGCTTTAGATCTCAAGGCTCCTAGTGTAAGTATCGCCCTACTCAAGTCACTTGGTCCGAATACAATTCTCAAATCGTGGCCGAGACATCAGACACATGTCCAATGGATGTCTGCCTCGCACGGCTAGCGGCTTGCAGAATCATCAGTGTAACATGAGGCAGTGAACCGTGCGAACAGCACACGATAGAAGCCCTGTTGTTTCTGTTTGTGAATCGGCAGGTTGACCAAGGATCAAGCATGCAGGTATGCAGCAACAGTCGTCATGAGGTGTAGAAAAAGGGTTCCCCGCTACGGACTTCAAGCATCTGGTCTCGGCAAGGATCTGCGAACCATCAACACTCGCCGGCGACAACCAACCACCGACTTTCCGTTGATTCTGTTGATCTATATTCTAAGCATATCAAAACGCTCCGATGGAGTACAAGGCTAGGTGTAGATCGGGTTCGTTAATCTTCTATCTTTGGTGGTCACCTAGCCATTGGTTGGTTCATGATGGCTTGGACGAGCGACTGGTCTCAAGCGAAGCATTCAATGCTGGGTTGAGGCATTGATCTTGGCTCATCGCCGTAACTATATTGTATTAGTTGTCTAATTTATGGGCTGAAGAATAATGTTGTCAATCAGCCTGACTGGCACGACACCGCCGCCCAGTCCACAGTCTTCACCTTCTTGAGGCTCTTCAAGAGGGAGCATTTTGATAGCTCCGCTAAGAATAGCACCCTTGGCAGCATCTACAACTTCAATCTCCTCCATGGTATCAGGATCAGCCAACGAGATGTAGTCCACTTCGACTCTGGCACGCTTCGACGGTGGTAGATCGTCTTGCTCCATCATCTTGCTTGTCGAGACCTCGTTCGCAGGCCAAAGAATATCCGCGCGGGTACGTTTCCCTTGTAGATACTTCTTCTCGGCTGCCTTCAAAGCACGAGACAAGACCACACCGACTTCTCTTCTCCTGGCACCCAAGTAGACGTTTCTCGAGCTCAAAGCCAGGCCATCAGCCTCGCGTTCAGTGTGTCCAATCTTCACTTCTGTGTCGAGGTGGAAATCCTTGACCATACGTCTGATGACGACCGTTTGTTGTACATCCTTTTGTCCAAAGTAGACCCGCTCGGGCATGACAATGTTGAAGAGCTTCATGCAGACGGTAGCAACACCACGGAAGAAGACAGGACGCGAAGCACCTTCCAGCAGGCTTCCCAATGGTGTGGTTGTAACAAAGGATCCAGGACCTGTGATCTCAGAAGACGGCGGCAGTGTCGGGTAGATGACTTTTGTGGTAGGCGCAAAGATGGCAGTGATGCGACCCGAGCCAGTCCGAGTCGCAAGTTCCTTGTCCAAAGCCTGCAGTTTTTCCACATCCTCATTCCATGTCTTGGGATAGCTGTCCAAATCCTCGTTGACGCCGAATTGAGTGGGATTGACGTAGATGCTCACAAATACATCCGTATTCTCGGCTGCTGCCTGGCGCATCAATGAGAGATGGCCTTCATGCAATGCGCCCATGGTGGGTACAAAGCCCACCGTCCGTTGTGATCCCTGGAGCTCTTTCCTGAATATGCGGAGAGGTCGGACCTCGCGGAATGTGTGTATCGCACGCCTGGCAATGTTGGACGTAGAATTTCGGCATTGGAGAGCAACTATCAACTGTCAGATGATGCCAATTGGTTTCGAGCAGCACCGGATGTGTGCATACCATGGAAGTTGCGGAATGACGGAAACGCCATGTTGGTGCGCCTCCACTACGTGACTGCGGTGGTTCGATAGACGATGATGGGTTGTTTTTGGATCTGCTTGTCCCCGCACTTGCGAGGTCGACGTGGTGCTTTTCAACCCATTGTCAGCATTTTGGCAAGTGGAAATTGCAACTGCTTCTGATCGAGTATGGACAGTACGCGGTGCTTTTGAGTATGGGCAGTACCCTTGCTTGTGCCTGAAAATACGCGCTATATCTCATAACGGTCGACGCTCTATGACTCGTGACCGACGACGAATTGTAACTAATTGTATTAAATATTGTACATCGTCCAAATGCTACAGACATCCTAGACTCTATCAAGACTTTACTGCTTCGCGCCCACTCTGATCACAATCTTGCCATGAACATGGCCACCCTTCAGCTTTCCATATGCTTCAGCTGCGTCCGCCAGGGGGTACGTGGAATCGATGACAGCCTTGATCTTGCCGTCAGCCATCCATCTTCCGAGCTGCACCAAGTCATCGCGATGTGATCCGAGCAGAACATGGACCTGTTCAGACTTGCGTCTTCCTCCACCCATGAAGGTCGGGAGCGTGCGGGCTGCAAGCGATCTGATGTCGTTCTTGCTTCCAATCGAAATGAACTTGCCCTCCGGCTTAAGGTAAAGGTGTGACTCGTTGTAAAGATCTGCGGGTACGCCAACATCGTCCACCACGAGGTCAAATGGCTCCCCAGACTTGCCGCTCTCAATCAACTCGGCGATAACGTCGGTCTTGGTGTAGTCAAAAGCCTGATCTGCGCCGAGTTCTTTACAGAGTTCCATACCAGCTGTTGAGCAAGATACTGTCACATGACATCCGAGAAGTTTTGCGATTTGGATGCCGTAAGTGCCTGTTCCTGAGGAGCCTCCGTTGATGAAGACTCGGTCACCAGACTGGACGTTCGGTACAATGCTGCGGTATGCCGTCTCACCAGCAATGCCAAGAGTGGCAGCATGATCTGGGTTGACGCCTTGTGGAAGGGGTATGCAGGTACCAGGGTCGATGTTGACGTACTGAGCAAGGGTTCCTGAAGATGTTGGTCTGGTCAAACGACCGTATACCATTTCGCCAATGGCCAAGCTATCGATGGTGGAGCCTGTGGATTTGATTCTTCCACAGTAATCCATACCAGGTATCGAGGCCGAAGAGGTAAAAGAATAGGTCAGAGCTTTTCCAAGGACAGGGGTTTCGGGCATCTTCCAGTCCAGAGGGTTTATGGATGCAGAGATGACTTCAACCATGACATGATCTCCTCGTTGCATCTGCTCGTCATGTTGCGGAGCCAAGGCGTCTTCGGTATAGCGTAGGTTCTTCTCAAGTCCACCCTGGACTGATGTGTACTGTACTGCGCGCATTCGTTGAGCCATGATAGAGAGCTGTATGTCAAGGTATCACGAAGAAATTTGGAGGATAAAAATTTCCTGATATGCAGGTCGCAAGAGAGCGGCAGAGGGTGCATCAGTGCATCTGCATGTTACTTTCAACACACGTCATGGTTCAACGGTTTCTCGTGTCTCAGTGCTGGCAGGCTGGCATACGCGTAGATCAACCATGGCAGGCCTGAAACAAAGCCATCTTTACGGCGCTGAGCGAAGATAGCCATTCGTCTAACAGAATCCGGCGTGCTGGGCTCAGCTGAAGTGGGTAATATAAATTCGCTAAAGAGATGCGCTGTGGCTGTGGAGCAATCTCATGGCCAATGGAAGAGCCAATGTGACCTATCAGGAGGCACAAAGTCTTAAGGTTGTCGAGACCAATCATTGAGGGACCGGATGGCAGGAAGGGTAGATGAAATTCCCAGTAGCCTCTGACATCCTGACGAGTTTTGTGCGTGGCGACAGTCGTTGTCCTTGAAGTGAGAGATGGCCGGAGAGAGAGACTCCGAGCCTTCGTTTGTGCCATGATCCATCAGCATGTGGCTGGCCCGAGCTCATCCACCCTCGAAAGCTTGGCGATTACCCCAGATCTGCAAAGAGTTTCCTGAATCTTTCCGTTTGGTGAAGCTTGCAAAATTTCCAGACTTGCATCAACATTTGTGTTTTTTACTCGAAACTAAGTCACCATGGCCGACGATGGAATGCTTCTGAACTTTGCGGTTGGCGATACCCCATGGGCACCCAAAACAACCGCATACAAGGGTGGTCGCTGGAAGGATCGTTTGACGGCGAAGAAGGCTCTGCAATATGGACAGAATAAGAGCAACCCGGATTACAAGAAGGAGAACGATTCGAGAAACGACGTTCGTTCAGGCTCGAACTCGGAACCCAGACCTTTCAAGCGTCAAAAGACTGACGGAGGCGAATACAAACCCACACACACCACCGGACGTACTGGTCCTAGAGACCCCAACAATGCTCCCAGACAACGTCCTAAGGAGGTCATCTCGTCTCTGTTCACATACAACCCTACTGCCACGACGGCACCTGTCGAGGAAGAGGAGGAAGTAGAAGATGCAGAGCCCGTACAACCTTCTAACGCTCCTCTGAGCTCAGAACTCGACACTTTCACCTCACTAGGTCTGTCGCCGAACGTCGCCCGCCACCTGCTCGAAAAGATGGGAATCAAGGCACCCACAGCCATTCAAGCAAAGGCTGTTGCACAACTAGTAAAAGACGACTCGGATGCTTTCATCCAGGCCGAAACCGGTTCCGGTAAAACATTGGCATACCTCCTTCCCATCGTACAACGTCTGGTCACCATGTCAGAGACAGCAAGGAAAGCCAACGGTGGCACTGGTGGTTTGACACGAGACTCTGGACTATTCGCCATCATCCTGGCCCCCACTCGCGAACTCAGCAAGCAAATTTCGACCGTTCTCGAATCGCTACTCGGAGCCGCGCACTGGATCGTCGCTGGAACCGTTATTGGTGGAGAGAAGAAACAATCAGAGAAGGCAAGATTGAGAAAGGGTCTGAATATTCTGGTCGCCACTCCTGGTCGTCTGGTCGATCATTTGGAGCATACCGAAAGACTCGATGTGAGCAATGTACGATGGCTGGTCCTCGATGAAGGTGATCGTTTGATGGAACTCGGTTTCGAAAACGACATTCAAAAGATTGTCTCGCTCATGAATCTGCGTATGCGCAAAGTACAACAAGCACCAATCCCTGGATTGCCTGAGAAGCGAACTACAGTTTTGTGTTCTGCGACAATCAAGATGGACGTCGAGAGATTGGGCAACATCACCTTGAAAGAGGCCGTGTCAATCTCTGCCGAAAAGCCTAGGGACGCAGAAGACGCAGAAAAGAACGGCCACGCTTTCTCAGCACCCGCCCAGTTGAAGCAATCGTATGCAGTCGTTCCGGCCAAGCTACGACTGGTCACATTAGCTGCCATTCTCCGACGAGCATTTGCTAGAAAGGGATCAGTCATGAAGACGATCGTGTTCATGTCATGTGCCGATTCGGTGGATTTCCATTTCGAGGTTTTGACACGCGGTGGAGAGAAGAAAATTACTGGCTCCGAGGCAAAGGAGGAGAGGAAAAAGAACCCGGAGCTGTCTGAACTGGATAAGATGAACCCTATTACGACAACTGCGAAGAAAGAGAAAGAGAAGGAATTGTCAAACTACGAGAAGAAACTGGCACCAGGCAAGATCAGACAAGGAGGTTCGATCGACGACCAGTGCACTGAGGCCATCGCACCCATCATCTCGGGCAAGGAAAACGATGTCTCCATCTTCCGCATGCACGGTTCCCTTCCGCAAAATATCCGTACCTCGACTCTCAAGGCTTTCACAAATAACAAGGATGCTTCGGTTATGGTATGTACGGATGTTGCCTCCCGTGGTTTAGATTTGCCAAATGTCGACTTTGTCATCGAATACGATCCTGCGTTCAGCAAGGATGACCATCTCCATCGTATTGGTCGTACAGCCCGTGCAGGTCGCGAGGGACGAGCTCTGATCTTCCTTCAGCCCGGTAACGAGGAAGGCTACGTCGACATTTTGAAAGAGGGTCGAAGAGACGCTGGACATGGTCTCACTCGTCACGACGCTATTGAACTTCTCAAAAAGGGTCTGACTCCCACCTCTGGCACAGTATCGTCTGGTCGCGAGTGGGAAGAAAAGGCAACGGACTGGCAACTTGATGTCGAAAGATGGGCTCTTGAAAGTCCCAAGCATCTCGAGCAGGCTCGTCGTGCATACCAAAGTCATATCAGAGCTTACGCTACCCACGTAGCTGCCGAGAGAGGAATCTTCAACATCAAGACTCTCCATCTCGGTCACCTGGCCAAAGCATTTGCTCTCAGAGATAAGCCCGGTAGCATCAAGGTGCCCGGTCTGCGTCCTGGCAAGGAAGATGCGAAGAAGTCCAAGGACTCTCGTCACAAGGCTAACGTCAAGGGTGCAAAGAGTTCTGGCGGAAAGTCATCAGCACCTGATGGTGATGACGCTCCTCAGATGACAGACTCACAGGAGGCAGCCAGGATCATGCGTGCAAAGACAAAGGCCATGATGGGTGGAGGTGCTTCAGAGTTCAACCTTGGTTAAAAGCCAGGTTCGTAGCGTACACAGTTCTCTTTTCTTTGTCAATAGATATCCCAAAGCGAGACTTTTCCATCCTTTGAACCAGCGGCTATCCAGTGTGTTGTTTGTGCTTTGGTGTTGCGTCTTTGGCCGACCGTCTGAAGTGCTTCCGTGCCCTCGCTCGAGCCTGTACTGTTTGTTTCTGAATCTTCGACCTGTTCCGGCAGCAAGTCTGCAAAGGCAAGAACATAGCACCCTTGTTTGTGCCATTTCAGAACCGCGAGCTCGCGCATTGTTTTGACAGAGTAAACTCGCACATTACCATCCCAACCAGCTGTAGCCAGTATTTTGTCGTCGGATCGGACTCGTAGGGACTGTTGACCAGAGTGTTTAGTCTCGATTGTCTTCAGAGATTGGGATGTAGTTGGCTCTGTAAGAGAATGACTGGCGATAGTGGCATCTGCAGCCGATGTATAGTATCTTTTGAGTGAGTGGGCGATGTCCAAGGAGAGGACCGGCTGGCTATGACTTTTACTGGTGGAGAGCAAAATCCATTTACTGCTGTCCTTGTCGAATTGCCAGAAGCAGCAGTGACCACTTTCATAGCCTGCGATCAGGATAACTTGGGGTCCTTGTATCGAGATCTTGACGCACATGGCCATGCCTTATTGTCGAATTAGCCCTGATACCACGATATAGAGGTTCAAAAAGGTACCTAGCTTGACAGTCTTAGGCGCACAGACAGTGGACAGTTTCATCTTAGAGGGTAAGGAATAAATATCAATATCGCCTTCACGATCTCCTGGGACAGCGACCAGAAGCGTCGTCTCCTTGGCTTCAGAAGAGAGTTGTGCGGCTTCTGATGGAGAGGCTTCGCATGAGGAGAATGAACAGAAGTTGAGAGTGTTCACCGAGATTGTATGTAACAGCCATGGCTCATGGCGCAGAGTGACAGGATCTTCTATGGGCAGAACAACAGAGAAGGTAGACTCATCTGACTCACGGAGCTGCCAGACTCGCAACTTACTGTCTCTCCCATGTCTTCGACTTGCGTTAGTTCATGGCAACAGATGGAAAAGACATGTGCCTGTAACTCACGTAATCAGCTTGTCATCGGTCCAAGTGGACACAGCTAGGATGGCAGCGGCATGTCCCCTCCACACAGCGACAGGTCGCTTAGAAGCCAGGTTCCATAGGATGAGCCAGCCTTCGGCGTCACCAGTCAACAGACGAGTGTTATGGCGCACAAAGCAAATGCTGTGGATCTGTGCATTATGACCTCTGAACACATAGGCCGGCTGTGCGGGAGGCAGTGTAAAATTCTGAAGCAAAGCCATGTACGTATATAGAGCTGAGGTATGAAACCTGATCAGGCACGAATGATGAGAGCTGGTCGGTACAAAGTGACAGATGACAGCGGGAAGGCGCTCGTGAGTAGGCTCGGATTGCCAATTGAGCAGTCAAGGGTCTCTGCACAAGCAGCCGAGATGAGAAGCAGGCAAGAGTTTTTGGAGGACGTGTTTCCAACTTCCAAGCAATATCTAAGCAGAGTGCATGAGCGGGCGGGTCGAGTTGGCAGCACGAGAGAAGAAATGTACAAGGGTGCATAAAAGCAAGAGAAGCGATTTGTCCAAGGACTAGACTAGTTCCGAGGAGGATTAGGAAGGAGCAAAGCAGAAGCGAGGGCGTCCGAGCGTTGAACGAGGGCAGGAGGCATGTGCAGACGTGCGTCAACTCGGCAGCAACTTCCCACCTTTACATCGCGCTTTGAGTTCACCATCACCTCCATGTTCTATTGCTATCTCTCTCGACCCAACTGAATTTGGAAAGAGCGCCGCGGTGCGAAGAGTGCCGACCGGTAGACGCGACTTGGCCAAGTTGAAGAGCGACGTGCCTGCATCCACCAGTCGAACCTCGCCAACTGTTTCCCGCTTGACTCGACACAACTCGAGCGAACGACGCTCCCGGCCAACGAACCAAAGCCAGCTTCGACTTGTAGGCTTCAAGGACGAGAAGCGACCGACCTTCCGGTCCCATGACTGCGCCAACAGGCAATGGCGATGTGCCTGCGCCGGACGCAGGCGCGGCCGTCGTGTCCAAACCAAAACGCGTTCGCACCGGATGTTTGACGTGTCGCGAGCGCCATCTCAAGTGCGACGAAGGAGCTCCCATCTGCCAGAACTGTCGCAAGTCCAATCGCCAATGTAAACGCGGTCTGCGCCTCAACTTCATCGACACCAACTGTCAGGGACCTCCGCAAAAGGCTCCCACTCTGGAATGGAAGGTAGACTTCGTGGACGAATCTCGCGAAATTGCGTCCGAGTACGTCGGAGGTCTTGAAAAGTACGGCGCAAAGGACGCGCGCCCTTCGCGGCCATCAATCGTCCAGCCGCAGCTGCAGGCCACCGACATGACGGGCATGCCCATGTTCGAATACAACCCGGCTGCTGTAGCACATGCACATGCTCAAGCACAAGCTCAGGCACACGCTCAAGCACAACATGCACACGCTCAAGCCCAGGCACAAGCCCAAGCTCATGCTCATGCCCACGCTCAAGCTCAAGCCCATGCTCAAGCTCAGGCCCATGCTCAGGCACAAGCCCACGCCCAGGCGCAGGTGCAAGGAGCTACTCCGTCTGCCCCAAATATGGCATACCAACCGCTTCCATCTATCCAGGGCATACTCCCCGAGTCATATCCTCAGGTCGAGGATCACAAGTATGATGCCTATAACACATCAAATCATGCCACTCAAGATTCTCCTTTCTCGAATCAACAGAGGAACTCAATATCAGCCTACAGTCAACAGCAAGATCAAGATGACCCCGCTGAAGGCAGACGCGAATTTCTGACTACCCAAGAGGAGACTTTGTTCATGCAAGTTTTCGTCGAGGAGGTCGGCCTCTGGATGGACAGCATGGATCCGATGAAACACGTACGTACCACTTGGACATTTGGTCACAGGTTTCGACTAACGCTCTCAGTTTTCCCGCTTGCTACCCTTCCATTCGTTAGGCGAGCCAATGCTACTGAACGCCTTCTTGGCGTGTGGTGCCCGCCACTTAGTCCTCGTCAATTCTGCTTACAGTGAAGAAAAGGCTCTGCACTATTACGATACTGCAACCCGATACCTTCTCAAGAACCTTCAGAATCCTAACCGCGACACTATCGTTTGTGCAACTACTGCGGTAATTTTGAACGTCTATGAGATTATGAGCGAGCGCGCGCTACAAAGGATGAATCATATTGCAGGTGCGCGTGCTCTCATCAAAGAATGTGGATGGAACGCGCGTTCATCAGGCATTGGTGCCGCTTGCTTCTGGCTGAACGTTGGACTGGAGGTCCTGAGTTGTCTCCACTTCAACTGGCAGGTCGCTTGGGATCCTGATGACTGGGGCATTGATATGGATTTCAACCGCGAGATTCACAACGGTCGGGAAGAGATCTGGACTCATCGCATGTTGTACATCGTTGCAAAGGTTGCGAACTTCAGAGCTACCATACCTCGACACCAGGAGCAAGACCAGCGTGATGAGGAAATGCGCCGTCAAAACAGGTACGGTGAATGGCAGAAGTTGAAGTCTTGGACAGATGCCTGGAACGACAACATCCCACGTACCATGCACCCTATGGCCTACCTCTACCCTCAGCACACTTCATCCAAATCTTGTTTCCCAGAAGTATGGTTGATCAAGCGTACAACCATTGTCGCTCGCCTCTTCTACCACACCGTTATGGTCCTTCTCTCACAAATCCATCCCTACTTTGGTCTGGATAACCCTGAAATGCACGACATGCAGCACCGCCATTCGCAAATGATCTGCGGTATTACGGCTCACGTCAAAGACAGGTAAGTGCAGTTCTTAGTGATGTCGATCGCTTGGTACTAACAACTGTGCAGAGGAGTTGCTAGTGTAGCTATTCGTTCCTTGGCACACGCTGCTGAGTGCTTGACCGAGCGTCGCGAACAAGAGGAAGTGCTTCAGATCTTCCAGAAAATCAACAAGGAGACCGGATGGCGCATCAACTTTGTTTTCAAAGAACTCAAGGAGAAGTGGAACTGGCACGACGAACCTCAGCCACCTCCACAGCCTGTGGCCCCTGTCTCGACGTCACTGCTCACGAGCCCTGTGCCAATGCAGCAACAATACGGACAATACTCGACCACTATCTCGAGCGTTGCCGCGCCTGCACCCGCGCAGCCTCCAGCTGCGAGCAGACGTCCCCCAGCGGGCATGGTGAACCCAATGTTTGCCAATGCCGATTTCACCATGCCATCACACCCATATCAGAACGTGTATGTGGCACCCAACCCCGTCACCAACCAGTCTGCATTGTATTATCAAGCCTAGTGCACGACAGTTCGTGTAAGAAACCCTCTGGGCATCTTCTACCATGGCATGGACTACATATTGAGCCCAATTTTGTGGTTCTCTAATTCTGTCTTTTTTATTCGATCCATGCGGACAAACGCCCGCGAGTACCGCGTATACCGCGTAATGTCTCGTTGAGAGGTTTCCTGAAAGTCCAGGAAGAAGGAATGGTGCCAAAACGATCTGATCATGTCTGACACGAAAGAAAAAGGAGGGATTGGTGGTTTTGTTCATGCGGCGTTACATGGTGCAATAATGAATCTGATCTTTTTGCTCGTCTGCTGCATTTTGCTAGCTGAAAACTGTTATGCGTTTACTAGACCATATATATACCCTTGTTATCTTTCTCCAAATTACCTCGCATATCTCATGTGAACTACCTTGAAGGGGAAAACAATCTTCCGGGGTGTGTATCTATTTGAAATGTCATCAGGCAATAGTGCTCAGCGTAGACTAGCAGACCTTGCTCAAGGTCCTCGTTAAAATCTCGCAATCTTTTCCTACTACTTTACGCTACCATCGAAGGGACAAAGCTGATGAGCGTGCTTGCTTCCTCAATATTACCAAGCTGTTGGGCATTGCCTCGCATGGTCGTTTAGGCAGTTTCATCTTGCTTTTCGTGTGGGCCATTGAGTTTGATCCCCATGCTTGTGAGCGCAACCTAGCGACCAAACAGCCCGAACAAGCTGCTTCCTCCAGCACCGCCTTCGCCATGACGCTTAGCTTCCGTCTCGATCCAGCTAATTAAGAACTGCCTATTCTTCATATCCTCCACCTTGTGAACCTTTGTCTCCAATTGTGCTTCTTGTCTGTCAAAGGCCAGTAAGGTAGGTAATGAGTTAACCTACACAGCCACCCATATCAATTAGCACAAGTCTCCTCGAACGACCAAAGCTCACATGCCCATAGGTGATTGGGGATAGGGGAGCAACGTACCTGATACCTCAACGCCAAACCACCCAATGTAGGACTGTCGAGCTCGATCTCCGCAAACGAAACACCGCCTTGCTCTTCCCCTACTCCCTCTGTGATCAATTCCTTGAGCAATGGCGAAATCACTTTACACGAAGGACACCAGGAAGCCGACCACAGCGTGATCAATGGGACTCTACTGCTAGCCGACAGCAGATTTAGGGTCTCGAATTCATCTTCGTAGCGTACACTGTTTTGTTTGATCTTGTTAGTATACTGTAGTTGGGATGAGAGAAGGGGTTAGGGGTGGATTTACGGATTGTAGAGACGATTCTTTGCTGCTTTTTTGGGTGCGGTGGAGGTGTATGTTCGCGTGAAGGTCTGGATGTAACTGCGTGGTAAAGATGCCACAAAGCGAGACCTAGCCAATACTGCTGCTACCATTTTTGCTGCTTTGCATGTGGGATTGATTGAATGGTGTCTCGATGCGCGAAGATGGCATTGGTTGAACTACGGAGTCAGTCGCGGTGCCTTGCAGAAAACAACATACGTCATGGGTCGATGCGGCTTCCCCGCGTTTACTCTTTCCTTTTTGAGAGAGGAGCACTCTCGGTATGTTTCATGCCGAGCAAATGGCTAAATGCTTGTTTTGGAGTTTGGATACTGCACATCATGCCTTCAAACTGCATTTACTCCTCACGGGACAGGACAAGATGATTGGAGCGAAAATGCTTACCTTCCATCACAACCACCCTTGTCTGTCTTCCTTGCAGAAAGTGTAGATCTCTCTCTTTTGCGGAGACAGTAGGTACATCCTGATAGAGTATATAAACGTGAAGGATGTCCCCTGTAGAGAATTGGTCTGAACAATTCATTACTGTATTGCAAAGATGATTTCAACTAATCTCTGGACACTTCTTGCGTTGGCGACTCCCATAGTGTCAGCAGGTGGTGGTGTGCATTACTCTACTCATGGAAAACGACCTCAATGCACAGTACTCGCCAATGGAGGCACCACCAACGACGTTCCCAACATTCTCAAAGCATTTAGCAAATGTGGAAACGGAGGCGACATCATCTTCCCAGAAAACCAAAACTACTACATTGCTTCAAAGTTGAATCCTGTTGTAAACGATGTCAATATTGATTGGCAGGGCATTTGGACTGTAGGCATGGAGTGTAACAGTTGATGATGAGAGAAGGTGCTAACGGAAAACCAGTTTTCTCCCGATATTGAGTATTGGAGACAGAATAGCTCTACCTATCCGATCGCTTTCCAGAATCATGCTGCCTCGTTCATCTTGACGGGCGATCACATTCGCATTAACGGATATGGAACAGGAGGCATCTTCGGAAATGGTGATACCTGGTGAGTTCTGCATCTATCCAGTCTTCGAGTACACGAAACTCATCCCTGATGACAGGTATACTGCGGAGGCTGGACATACCGTACCCGGCAGACCAATGCCAATGGTCTTCTGGAACGTCTCGGATGTGACAGTAAAGAAGTTCTTCGTCAAGGATCCACCTCTATGGAGTTTCAACATCATGAATGGCACAGACATGTGGATTGACGAGTTATACTGCAACGCCACCGCAACACAAGCAAACGCAAGTCAGAATTGGGTGCAGAACACCGATGGATTTGGTAAGTTGCTTTGAAGATCGACAATGTATGATCAGTTGTACTGACTTGATGCAAGATACGATGGACTCGAAGAACATCCGTCTCACCAACTTCGTATACCAAGGTGGTGACGACTGCATTGCCATCAAGCCCAGATCTTACAATATCTTCGTCCAAAATGCAACCTGCAGAGGAGGCAACGGCATGGCCATTGGCAGCGTAGGGCAATACCTCGAGGACAACACTGTCGAGAACGTAATCGTGGATGATGTAAAGGCAAGTCTCCTCTCCAATCTACCAGCGCCACCAAGCAGCGACTAACTTCGATTCCAGATCATCCGCTGGAACGAAGATATGCACGGCTCCGTCCTGATTAAGACCTGGGTCGGCGCCCTGGTCCCACAAAATCCCTCCGCAAACGGCTACTACGAAAATGCAGGCCTCCCTCGCGGTGGCGGCTGGGGATCCGTCCGTAACATCCACTTCTCAAACTTTGTCGTCCAAGGCGCAGATGCAGGTCCCACCATCGATCAGAACTCGGGCAACAATGGCAGTTTTGCGGGTACCAGCTTGATGGATATAAGCAATATTGCTTTTACCAACTTCACTGGCTGGTTGTCTGGTAAGGAGTCCAAAAATCGGACGGCAAGTGTGAGTTGTTCGAAGGTGCATCCGTGCTTCAACATCAATTTCGACAATGTCACGCTGACGACGGCGCAAAACTCGACGAGTACGGGGACGGGTAGTTGTAGCTACATCTCGCCTGGAGGTGTGCATGGTCTTTCTGGAAGCGGATGTTCGTAACTTTTGTGATTGTGTAGCGTCTAATGTACATTGTTTCGGAATGAAGGGGGGTATATATGTCCTGACCAGAGAGAGTGTTGGTGGTCGGCTGATGGGTGCGCAAATTGTATGTACATGAAACAGAAGTGGAGAGATTCTTCTTCGTCCTATTCTCTTAGACAGACTTGTCGCTGGACCCGGAGTCTTGTCTGGCGTGTCGTTCCCGTAGCGTTTGGATGATGACAGTGGGGTTTTGTCGTTGTTCTTGAGGCTTGAAACCCATGACCTGGCCAATGAGACCACTAGGCTTGGGTACAGGGCATTCGCGCTTCGGGCGGTCCAACTGGCTCATGTCGTTGTCGTCTTGGAGATCCGAGTCGGGTGATGGAGCGGCTTGCTTGCGACGTCTGCGGCGCCTCGGTTCGCCGTCTGCGGGAGGGCTGTCGTTGAGCTGTGTCTTGTCGACAGGACATGGAAGGACGTGAGGAGCAGCCACGACAGCGAAGCAAATGGCGAGGCAGCCGCTGAAGAGCGACATTGTGGACCGCGAGCGCGGGTGGAGATGGGCGACCATTGTGATTGGAGACTTTGTCGTGTCTATTCTGCAACCATGGCGCGATTGACTTGACAGCCGAGATGCTGAGCTGCCCTGGTTGCGTGGCCGGACAGAGGAGAGAGCGAGAGTGGGTGAGTTGCTCAAATCCTAATTCGTCGACATTCTGGACTTGCATCGTCAAACGTCCGTCGCCGCTCTCCGCAAATCCAATGTCGTGATTGGCTCGTTGCTTGTCGGCCGGGCCACCCTGCTTCAATCTTCTCATCTCTTGTTCTGACCATGTTTGCTACCTCATTACACCAAAGTCCAATTCTGACATCTGCAGTATCTCCGTTCTATATGACTCACTCGATTTGACTCTGAGGAGATCGATTCGTGGTGTGACATGACGAGATCATCACTGACAATGTTGGATCCGCCTCTGCCTGACAGGCTTGAGAATCAGCAGCCTTCCATCACATCAGCAGAGGATCAAATACAACAGATGCCCATAGAACAGTTTCAATATTAGTCCTGGGATTACATACAATACGCCAGGTGATACGCACTGTCACATTATACTCGAAACAAAGTCGTTTTGACAAAATTCTTTTGAGATTGTACAGTAGCTCGAAGCTTTTTTGTTCCGAGGTGCCTTAAAGGGCAACTACTAATGTTACATACTAATTGAAGATGATAGAAAGGATCGTGTGGTCATATCATAAATCGAGAAGTATCGCCTCTGATTTAAAGGTCGATCATTCTCTCGACGTGAGGCTCGAATCTGGCCTTGAACTCCTCGAGGCTGAGCTCCTTCTCCGAGCCGAACCAGTTGGAAGTTCTAAGCTTAGCGCCATTGAGCTTCTTGGGAGGGATGAGGACATCGCTGACGACCTGAATGACACCATCGGCAGCAATACCGTCCTGTACGCTAACGCGAGAGAAGGCGTTGACCTTGATGTCAATCAGACCACCGTATCTTCCAACGTCAATGGACAAGGAGTGGTCCTCGAGAGCAGTGGGAAGATCAACGTGCCAGTGACCCTTGGGAATACCATCATGGCCCTCGGCCTTGACGAAAGCATCACTGTACAGGACGTTGTCGGGGACAGTCTGTATTGAGTGTTAGTATGACGCTTTGACAAGCTCGAGGCGGATGAAGTTACTTACGTGGTAGAGGATCAAAGCCTTGAGGTACTTTCTGCCGTACTCGCTGAAGAGGAAAGCGTTGATCTTAGGACCAAGCTTCTGGAAGGCAAAGTTGGAAGGGGCGAACAAGGTACCGCTGGGATGGTCGGTGCTATTGTACGCGTCAAGAAGGCCAGTCTTGCCGAGAGCCAACTCGAAAGTAGAGAACTCAGAGGGAAGGAGGTCAATGATCTTGAAGGCTCTTGGGGGAGGAATGAGAAGGCTGTCGACACCGTGGATGACACCGTTGGTACCGAAGACGTTGATGGCAACCACTCTGGAGTAGAAGTTGATAGTCAAACCCTTGAGACCAAGGTGGACACTGAGTCTCTGAGGAGCCTTGCCGGGCAAATGCTCGCCCTCGAAGAGAGTAGGAATGGTATGGGTGATGAGGACTCTGCCAGCAGGGTAGAAGTCATTGCTGATGTGGTACTCGAGGAACTTCTTGATCATCTCCTTGCTAGGCTTGTGGTGAGGATCGTGGTCAGGGAAAGCCGAGTCGGCAGGTGCGAAGATGGTGAAGTTGCCAGAGTCAGTCGAGTTGAGCTTCTCGACGAGGTCAGGGTACTCGGAGATGAGCTTCGAGAACTTCTCAGTGTACTTTGACGAGCTGAGCAGCTGCCAGACAGTCTCGTTAGGCTTGTGGCCATGGTGGGGACCACCGTGGTGAGGGTCCTTGTGGTGGGGAGGAGGGTGATGAGGGTGATCTCCGTGGTTGTCCAGGGCCTCATATGCATCCTCGTAGGCCTTGTTGGCGTTGGACTCGAACCAAGACTTAGCATCGAAGGCGGTCTCCTGGAACTTGGTCGTCATTGAGCTCGAGGCATCCGAAACGGAGCTAAAGGCCTCGTCAAGGGCGTGCTTAGCATTGTTTGAAGCCTCCTTGATGCCCTTCTCAGCCTCAGCAAAGTCATGCTTCAGCTCAGAAAGGACCTGCTCAGACCAGGCTCCCTGGTTTGCACGGGCGTGAGTGGTATCATCAATCGATAGTTCACTGAAGACCTGCTCGTTTGGTACGACAAATGCGGCGCTCAAGGCAGCCAGAGGTAGAATGTGTGAGAACCTCATTTTTGCTGATAGAATGGATAGATCAAAGCTACCAAATGGCAGAGGTCTGGCTGCCTAAATAGCAACCTCAAATGTCAGCGTAATGTGGCCAAGCGATGACGAGACTTTACGTTCACGTCCCGCCCCCGCGGCGGCCATCATGAGGTGACTCGGCTCCCGCAGTTCCGAATACGCTCGACATACGGTCTAAACGATGAACGATGTACAATTCTCGTTATTCGGTTGCCTGACGACTTTGTCTGGCATGTTTTCTTTCTGTTTCCCAGGCTTGAAGCTGTGCTTTTCTGTGTCTTTGCTCCAAGCTGTCGTGTAGAGTTGCCGTGTGGGGGACCCCACGGCTTTCACGATTGCGCGTCTAAGTCCGCTCTTATGTCCAGCAAGCATCGCCCTTGTGCCGCCTCTAAAGCCATCTACCGCTTTAAACATACGCCATATTATCGATATGTGGTCAGTCTCCTGACGAGAAACCCGGCCTAGAGAAGCTCAATAATGTCACATTGTGGGCCAAGAATCGAGACTTCACCTTTTGAGAACTCAAGAAGAGCGACTGCACTACGTGTCTTGTAATGTTGATGGGAATGTTTCTTGGGTACGTCAGATGAGGATTGATTCGAAAGCCGAATCGATTTCATCAACAGACTCTCACAAGGAAATTGACATGCTTTCTCTCCTGGTGACGCGTTCTAGTTCCATGGCCGTCAAGATGCAAGATATTCTTGACACTGATGATGCGTTCCAGTGAGAGCATTCCGAAGAGTGTATTGATCTGGAAATGACAAGTCGCGTTTGAATCCTCATTCAGAAGGCTGGCCTCATCAATGCAACCAAGCACGTTCACCGTCGAAGGTCTCCTACGAGTCACACAGTCTCTACTTCTGGCCCCGACCATCCATCTCAATTCCGCTGTCTGAGGTTGTACACAGGCAACTAGTATAAAGCAGGATTGGGCACGGGAGCAAGCAAGAAGACAAGCCGATGGGGAATCTGCAGTTGGAAAGCAAGATAGAAAGTTCGGAGCCCGCTGCGCGCATGCTTAGGTTTGTATCTGAACGAGGTTAGAAGGTCAAAAGATCTTTAATGTCGAGATGCTGGTTCTTGCTTCGCTGAGCGGTTATGCGTACAAGGATACAGCCGTTTCAGCGGCATAGTACTGGAAAGAAGGCTACCCACAGTCAACGTGCGTTCGTGAGCCAGCCGTGCGGATGGTTGGATAGGTAGAAGTTGGAAGGTATCGTGCAGCTTCACAAGCCATTTTGCAGGGTTGGACCGACACGAGGTTGGGCATGTATGGAGGATTGTTCAATAGTGATTCATATTTTCATAGCTCTTCGCAGAGTCTGTCTGTCTGATGCTTCCATTACCAAAGAGTTCCAAGATTCTTTCATGCAAAGAGTTTACTGAGGAGGAAGGACCTCGAAGGTGTTGGCAACCTCCTTCTCCCATGAGAAGCGGTCCTTGCCGTAGATCTCGGCGGCGGGGCCGAAGTTCTTGCGACCCTCAGAGAGAAGACCTGTGCGGAGGACAATCTTGTCGTCGCCGAGAGCGGTCTGGTGGTGGTAGACGTGAGTCTGTGCACCAAGTTGTCAGCGATCAATTCAGTGGAGGTGAAGCGCGGTGGTTTGCAAGGCATTGCGACGTGACAGGCAGAACTTACAGTGCACTCGGGGCAGTAGTAGCAGTGAACGGGGTTGCCAGAGTCACCCTTGTAGGTGTAGTTCTTGAGGTTGTCACCACCCTTGGTGATCTTCAGGCTGTCCTTGGGGACAATCTGGTTGAGAGTGTAGGCGCCACCGGACAGGATCTTGCAGGTGTTGCAGTGACACAGGATGTGGCTGCTGGTGTCCTTGTCGAGGGAGGCGGTCCACTCGGTGGCTCCGCAGTGGCAGGCTCCGTTGTAGGTAGACATGATTGATATGTGTGGTGGGTGGGATGTAAGGATAGGTCTGATGTTGAAGATGGTGTGGTGTAACAAGGGGAAGAAGGGAAAGGGCGAAGCGGTCACTTATAGTCGAACGCTCGAAAAGGTATTTGAGTCTCGGGAATTGACATCAGAGCTAGAAATGCTAGGTGTTCTGGAGTTCGTTCGGCCTTTTGCCTTTACTCCTCTTCTTGCTCAACTGCTCTGGTTATCAGCCTATCCTGTGAGCCCGCGCTTCAGCTTGCCTATTTCATGAGCTTGCGACATGGCCTCTAAGCTTCATTTGGCTCATCACACTTCTTCACCGCGATATGACTTCCTTGTCTGCGAGCCTGGCGCTTGTTGTCGCGAACGATGTGGGACGCAATTCCAAATCGCAACAACAAATCATTGGTTGGAGCTGCCATGAGCGGGGTGAAACCATCGAGAATGACGTATATGCCTTGGCCAGAGCTTCTTTGACCGTGGAGATGCATTCCGGTCTTGCTTGAAGCGGTGAAAGAGCAGCAAAGAAGCATCGAAAATTCTTCATGAATCCTTCAAGATTCTGGCAGCATTCCTTCGACTTCTATCATGGTGCAGTCCTGGCTTTGCTGTTCTGCGACTGACTGACAGCAGGACGAAGCGTCGACGCTGATGCTTTTGTTAACGTTTTCCGTCGGTAAAGCTCAAGTCTATCATTTGAAATGCCTCGCTCTGTTCCCTGTATGCGGATTCGGGGAATACATCCAAAGAACTGGATGCGGAAAGGCCAGAACAACGAGATTCCGGGATTTAGACAGCAACCGACAGCCTAAGCCGCTTGACACTCGTGCTGATCTCGCCGTCTGTTTCTGGAACTATTCCACTCCAGCAAATCAAGGGCAAGTGAAAATCGCATGTGGGTCAACAAGGTGGAAAGACCTCCTGTGGTATCTTCAGAGTCAACCACGAACATCTTCCCGGTAATATGGCATTAGCCATTAACAACGTCGAAAGCATCTTGCAATCTCTTGAGGTACATCTCAAGCACCGAGAAGCCTCCCGAAACATAAACGACAAGCCAGAGGAAGAACAGCAAGAGCTCGAAGATCTTATTAAAGCAAAGCACGACGCCATCAGTCCAGACGATATCAGCTGTCCTGTCGAAGGCTGTATTTACGTGTTCTCAAAAGGCGGATTGCAACAAAGGCAGACGGTTCAGCATCGATTCCCTCCTATGGATTTGTCCACCTTGCTTCTATACAGCACGAGTCCACGGCGGTGTAATACAGCCTGTTGTCAAGTCGCGCTCATCCACGGTCCGAGCTACGATCCGAGCAAAGTCAATCTCGTCTGCGCCGTACCATGGTGCACAACATTTATGCAAAAGAAGACCGGATCAATTTGACGCTAATGGCACGATGGAATGCAGATGTGGACTTGCGCGAGGTGTTTGCAGATTCCAGCTCAGCCATCACTTTGCATTTGGCCATACCGTACAAAAGCAAGATGCTTTGAAGGTCCGCTACATGTCCATTGAGAGCGACCATTGATCGTGATCTTTCTGGACAGATATGATAGGAACAAACACATTGTGCCTGTTGACGTCTGTTCAGAAAAGCGCTTTGCCAGGCCAAGAGCTCGGTTTCGGTGCGATTCCCATGCCTCTACATCCACGTTGATCCACCAGTATGCCCATACTAGGGCACTGGTTCTGCAGTCCTTGCCACTTCGGCAAAGCTGCGATTCTCTGACAGAGGTAGATCTCCGTTTCGATCTGCGCACCTGTTCTACAGATGCTCAGAATCTCCATCAACGTGACGATCGCGGGCTCGTCTTGGTCAGCATCGTCGATAGTCGCCTGCCAAAACACTAACCACTTGGCGGTGCAGTTGTTTTCGATTAACTCGCCATGAAAGTCTGGGGATGGAGCTGGGGAACGAGCCGAAGACCCGCTTACAAGATCGTGAAGGTCTGCAAGAAATCACCACGCATGTAACTGCTTTTTGAGGGGCTGACTCTGGCATACGGAGAAGTCGGATCTGGCACGAAAGGTATAACAGCCTTATAGCTCTGTTCTGTTCTGATTTCTCTCCCGCGGAAATATCTATCCAGTCACAGCTTGAAGAAACCAATCAGGTAGCCGGTCTTGTGGCAATCGGCCAATAATTCCTTCAGAGCGTGTACCGGTACGTCACAGCTTTATCACCCAGATCTCCAAGTGCCTCAGGAGTAAAATTCTCGGCTTCGCCGGCTGCTAATGAAGCCTCTCTTTGCTTGTTAATGCGCCGATAGTTGAAGACTTGAATTAGAAGAGCCACAATACCCATACAAATGAAGCCAATCTCAAGACCGTGGCCAAGGATGTATCTTGGAGCGTCGGTGCTACGATAGAAGTTTGATGCCATCGCTATCAAGCGTGTTAGCGGGGCTAGACAAGAGACATAGATGAAGAGAGGACATACCACCAGCCAAATTGCCAACGCTGATCTGGATACCCATTCCGACAGCCCTTTTGTAACTTCCAGACAAGTTGTTGCTCAGCCAGGTGATGTTGCTTGGCTGACATTGATACAACGCGCAAGCAGCAATGAAAATACCTGCATACGTGACGCCGGGATGGCTAGTCGATATGCACATAATGAAGCCGATAGCCTGGAAGCACAAGCCGACAAGGATCCATGGCGAGCGAAGTCGCTTACGATCAGCCGCGTATGCTACAGCAATCGTAATAGCAGAAGCAACGACGTATATTGGGACAGTCAGCAGCTGTGCTGTCGTCGTCTTGTACCCAAGCTCTTTGATGATCGTAGGCAAGAACAGCGAGATACCGTACAGTGGACAGACATAACCCCAATATACGACGATGTTGACCCAGATTTGCCAGTCACGGAAAGCAGCGAACAAGAACTTCTTGTCAGAGCGATCTGTTTGAGCGACGCGATATCCGTGGTCGGTGTTGGCATCTTGTCCATCATACTTTAGACGATATGTGATGAAGGCACGCTCCTCGACAGTTAAGAACGAGGCCGTCTCGGGGTAATCGACAAGAACAAAGTAAGCGACGATTGCAACGAGGAAAGTGAGCAAGCCTTCGAGGATGAAGATCCTGTTGGACGGTTAGCGAAAGACAGGAGATGATTGGAGGCTCTTACCATCGCCATCCTGCCAGTCCTCCCACGCCTTCCATGTACGAGATGCCATAAGCTAACAGTCCGGAGAAAGCTCCTGCTACACTTGCCGCGCTAAAGAAGTACGCCTGTCGGACCTGGACCTCGTATCGACAATACCACATGGTGTTATCTGGATAGAAACGACCGTTAGTATAATAGTAATTCAAGACCAGGTTATCAACTCACAAAAAACGACTCCAGGGAACAGTCCTGCTTCAGTCACGCCCAAGAAGATTCTTGCGATGAGCAAACCGTGGAAATCCTTTACTAAACCCATCAAGGTCATCTGCGTCTCGTTAGCAAGTCTCATCAAACTTCTCCATAAACGAGATAGACTCACGACAATACCCCATGCCACCATAATCGACGGCAACCAGATTGAAGGTCTAAGTTTCTTCAACAACATGTTACTCGGTACCTCGAAAGCACAATATGTAAAGAAGAAAGCTGTTGCTGTCAACGTCTGCATCTCAAAAGGCGGAAGGTGTTCATATTTTACCTGTCAGGCACCAATTATATTCTGCACCGGTGAGTTTTAGGTCCTCGGCCAATCCTTCAATCTTTGCGTTTCCGATGTTTCTTCGGTCTAGAAAACTCAAGAGATACTGTATCATTCTTCAGCAAGTACGGTCTATTGCTTGTTCCGCCTCAGCAGCTATGATTGCTTACCAAGATAGTTAACATGGGTACCAATCGCATATCAATCTTTCGCAAGATCTTGTTGATATCCAGATGTGCAAAGCTCTCCAGCATGACAGACGGGTCCTCAGCGATGGCATCGATGGCGGCGATTTTCTCGTCCTTGGTCATGTTTTTGTCTTCAATGTGTATGATATCTTCTTTTGCCGAGCTTCCTGGTGAAGGAGGCATGACCTGAACTTCTTTGCCCATATTTGAAAGGCGTCAAGAATCTAAAGCTTTTCTTGGACAGCTTGGTATGCTTGGTGAGAAGTTCAGAAGAGATGCAGCGGCCACAGGATGTTTTTGTTTCTCTTAGCCTGTCATGATCGACATATTGTGGAGGAGCTACATAGGGTACCACCGACCCCATACCCTCTCCGTGTGCTAAAGTTTGTCACCGACGCTGCTGTAAAAATGCACGATCATTTTTGAATATAGAGCTAGGTCCAAAGAAAAGGCCTCCGAGCATCGCTCTCCGTGGGTGGCATGCTGTTTCTCGATATCATCTTGCAATTTGATGGGTGGATCAGTGTACATGTCTGCGGCATGAGAGTTGATGTGACAAAGTTTAGCACACAGGGAGGAAGTATACCATACCACCCCACAATCTGAACCCACATCGGCCTTCACACCGGAGGAGTACAGATGCGGGGATATCTGAAGATCTGCAGTGTTTCAAGAATGAGCGGCAAGCACTTTGAGAAGGTATAGCGAGCAGACGACATATCGTACTTTGTAAGTATCGTGCATTGACGCAACTTTACTACATTTCCATCAGGTAGAGATACGAGAGTAAAGGTCCGATATCCTTCCCGGGCTCCGTCAAGTTCCAGATCCCGGGTTTCTGTCGAGCAACATTTATGGCTAATCTATCTTCTCCTTGAACTCGTACTAGGCCCACGCTGCATGCTCTCCGTTTTCTTCTTTCTCTCCTTACTGTGTCGAACGAGAGGTCTCGGTTTGCTTCCCTTAATGTCGACCCTACTCCGGTTACTATGCAAGGGAAGTCCTGGTTCCCCCTTTCTTATCACGGGCTAACATCGAGAAGACAACCGCACTTATGACCACTTGTCTCTCCCGGCCTACAGCGACATGGTTATTTCTATAATTGACCGCATGCAAAGTATGCGAATCTCTCCTTCGTCGGCGACCGTATGAGACAAGATTATATAGACGATACACAGACGTGAGCGTCGTCTTTGCCGGCTACGTCGGGGCAAAGGGTTTAATGAGTAGGTACTACTGCAAGCAGTAACTCCTCTTCAATCTGGCGGATCTGACAGGTTAGTGTAGCAGTTGTGTAAGAAGCAATAACTTGTTGGAAGGAGCTCTTTTTATACCCGGCGAGAGGGGGACAGAGCAGCATTAACGACTAAGCGAGATAAAAAAAGATTGCTAGCAACATTCACTTCCATACCAAAGTGAAAGCCATACTGTAAGAGAATGAACAGAGCAAAGGGTGAAGAATTGAGTTTTAAAGATTTTTGGAAGGAGAAAACAACATCCCTTGCTTCACTTGCCTTGATGGCCAAATCAAAACCCCCCAAAAAAACTTGAAGTCTATGATTTCGAAGGAAATCTAGTTAACTGTCCGTCTCCGTCATGTGTGCTGATGGAGTAGTCTACTTGTCTCTATCTATGAACAACACATTCAAGAGTAGAGTTAGAAATCAGGATGAGGAGGAAAGGATAGAATTTGATATATAAGGTTGAGATGGTTTGATAAAGGTGGAACGGAAGAAGAGACGTTGTTTTGAAGTGTTTCATTGCAGATGGATCTCTATTGGGAGATGAGAAGTCTACATATCAAAAAGAGAGTCATAGATATTCGTGCCGGTAACCATATTCATATCCGTATCCCAAGCCCAACTCCTAGTCCCTGTGGGTATCTTAAACAGTGTAGCGGAAGAAAGTGGCGTTGTCACCACGCTCGCGCTCCAAGGTCTTCTCCTCAGTAGTGTAGTCCTCGGGACGCTTGTACTCTGCATCTCTGCGAGCGTTCTCGCGACGGAGGTAGACGGTCATGAAGATCTGGAGGATCAGACTCATGCTCAACATGCCAATGAGAATGAAGTGGCCGTTGTGGAACTTTGGTGCATCCTTCTTGAGGTAGACGAAAGAAGCGAGGATACCACCGAGGTTACCGAAACCGACGTGCATAGCAATACCGACACCACGCTTGGTGGAGCCACCAATATTGTTACCGTTCCAGGCAACACCTTGAGGAACGTTGGGGTAGATACCGCAAGCGAAGAGGAAGACACCAGCGTACTTGACGTGGGGGTTGGTGGAAGCGACTTGCAGAACAACACCAAGGATGGCAGTGAGGGTGAAACCGATCATGAAGACACCGCGAGTGCGGAATCGGTCGGCGAAGTATCCACCAGTGATGCAGCAGAAGCAGGCAACGATGTAAGGAGGGACACTCATGAGCTGGGCCTTCTCGTTGCTGTAGCCGAGAGTCTTAACGATGGTGGGCAGGAAAAGGGAGAAACTGTAGAGAGGGGTGTAAATGCCGATGGTGATGAACATGTGCACCCAGATCTTCCAGTCGGCCATAGCGTGTTTGAAGTACTTGTTGCCATACTCATCGGCAAGTGAGCTGCGGTCCTCTTCGAGGCGGCGGGAGATTTCCTTCTTTTCTTCCGTGTTGAGGAACTTGGCGGTCTGAGGGTAGTCGTTCATGTAGAAGAAAGCGACAATGGCAACGATGAAAGTAAGGAGACCCTCAAGGATGAAGATCCAGCTCCAGCCAGGAAGACCTCCGAGCTTGTCCATCTCAACAATGCCACGAGCGAGAAGACCTCCGAAGGCACCGGCAGCAGTAGCAGCGGAGAAGAATATGGCGAGACGCAGACCACATTCGTGGCGTCTGTACCACATGGTGATGTAGAAGGTGACACCAGGGAAGAGACCACCCTCAGCGAGACCGAGGGCAGCACGAGCAGCAAGGAGACCGTGGTAGTTCTTCACGACACCGAGGAGGGTAGTGGTAATACCCCAGAGAACCATGATGAAGGGGATCCAGAGTGCGGGACGAGTGCGCTTCATCATCATGTTGGAAGGGATCTCAGCCAAGACGTAGAAGGGGAAGAAGATGGCCAATGCAATCTGTCGATGTTTATTAGTTCTTGATTATGATAAATTCTTGCAATGTACTCACGTTGTAGTCCAAACCCTCCATGTGAAGACTCTTCTCGAGACCAGCAAGGCGGGCATTTCCGATGTTGGTACGGTCGAGGAAACTCAACAGGTAGAGCAGAGCCAGGAAAGGAAGCAGACGCAAGTCAATCTTTCGGATCAACCGAGCAGTTGCCTTGTCGTCGAATTGATGTTCTTGCGAGTCTGAAGAGGTCGAAACAGTCTCGTAGAGCTCGACAGTGCCCTTCTCATCGACCGCAGGGGTGTGCTTTGTCTCTGCCATGATCGTCATGGTAAGAAGTGTAGTGTGAACGAAAGAAAAGGTGTTAATAAAAGATGCCGATAGGATGAGCGATAGTGTGTAAGAAACGCGACCGTTCTTGATCAGCGCTGTCAATGAGAGATGAGATCTACCATGCAGAGTGATACGGCCGGAGCCATCTTATATGCCACTGCCTGTCTATCGGTACCCCAGACCCCAGACCGTACCCCAGACCCCAGACCACCCCAGTCTGGAGAAGTCAAATCAAGTCTGATGCCGTTGGTCGTATTGGAACCTTGCCAGTGGTGCCCAGCATCCAATTCGAGTCTATCGAGGCATTCTGCACCGTCGGATGAAAGGCCAAGCAAAGCCACCAGTCTTGGAAGCTGTATGTTTTGATTCCACCCAACGGCAGAGCAGGCGAAAAGACGAGAGAGTTTGATACTGCAGGCGGCATGCGCGCTCCACGTGCGTGATTCGATACTCAGAGTCTCAAGAGTCTCGAACTTTGTGATGTCGCACCAAGGGGAGCCGCTGTGCCAAGGAGGTAGTGGCTGAGGCTGGATCTTGGAAGTCGACCTGGATTGATTTTTCCGCCTTGACAGCGTTTACGCGATGTACCTTTGATCACCCTGCCCAGCAGGAGGCTGCGAGCCACCAACAGGCAGAGATGCTTACTTTCCGCTTCATCTTGCAGCTGACAAATGGGCGAACGTCTTTGGTATGTGCTAATGGGAGAGATGAAGTGAAAGGAAAGTGTGGAGAAGGGGAAAGAACGAACCTTGCGATAACCTTCGGCGTGTCCGGTGCTGCCAAGTCGCTAAGGACTGCAGCAGGCTGAAGGAGCCTCGGTTCGTGATGCATTTGACCACAATCGGGATGCACTCCTTCTGCAAAGTAATCGCGATAAACATTGATCGTCAATCTGTCATCTTCGGCTAATCTTAGAGGAAACCGCGACGTCTACTGGAAGAAATCTGGTAGCCAAAGACACTCGTTGGAATCGGCCCCCCACACTCAACGCAAACGCGGGGTTCAGTATCGTGTCAGGAACGGTCATCCAACAACCTCTTGCAATTCAGCCATCTTTCCAACGTCAAGTCCGAATGACAACCTACTACCTTTTCTGTCGAACTCGCCATCGCGGAATCGGCGGATGGGATTTTATCAAGTCCCGGATGGATGGAAATTCACGTTTCGAAGACAGGCATGCTTTTTTCTCGGATACCAAGTCTTTCAAATACGATTTCTCAGCATCTGCAGCCACGAGCAAGCCGAACTGAATGCCCTGTCTTGTCGTTGATGAATAACCAACATGTATCGAAACGGCGGATCCTCCGGATAAAGGATGTCGTGTGCGGAACACTCTCACCGTTTCGTATCTCACCATCGCGAAAGAGACCCGCAGGCTGCATGTATTGGCCAAGCTTTCGGATACCCCCTCCCTGATCTAAGCCATTGAAAAACTGCACTGCCTCGTTCTGGCGAGCTGGACTGGTCATGATTTGAGCATATCGCTAAAACTCTTGCTTTTCTCTCGGCTTCAGGGTGTTGTTGTCTTTGAACTTGTCATTGAATCATCACGATCGCGCAGCTCAAAGGGTATCACGAATCTACGATGAGAACCTGTGGCTTGCTACTCAATCAGAGACGGCTTTCCAGCATACGATACCAGACATGTCAGCCGCGTCTGGAGCGTGAACCCTTGGCTGACCTCTCCTTTTCTTAGCGGGTGTGTCATTTGGCTATCAAAAGGCAAAAATGAGAAGGCAAGAAGACTTTGGGTTTACCTTCAGCGGCAGACGAAGTCAAGTAAAAGATCTGCCCCCAATGATGAGGTCTTGATCATGAAAAAATGGTTCTAGTACCCTATCGAAACCTTACACTCCTTGGTGTGGGAGTAGAGGTGAAAGCTGCCGTAGTAAGTGGTCTTTATATTGCTTGATATATTGACGGAGAGGCTAGTTACACTTGGAGTGTCATCTGGTGCGACTGAGTCCAGCTCTACGTTTCTGACCTCGAAAGTATGTCGGGCAGTCCTCTTAATCATTTCACCAATCCACTCTCGACCGTCCACAACCATGCGATGCTACCCACCCTGTCGATACGACTGCTTGTGCCTCTCACGCGCTTGACTTACTCCGCACAGACTGGAGCGCATCTGAATCAACGGCATACGTCGACAGATATCGCCAACCGGTTCTTGATAGTATCGCTGCTCAATCGCGAATCAAGGCAGGCTCCATGGCCAAGCCCATCGATTTCTGCCAATTCGGCGTTCGTGGCACACCGAGCCTATCGTTCAACACAATCAAGAAGAAGCTCTGCGCCTGCGGCGAGGCGATATACCACCAGACACCACAGGATATTGACGTAAACTCGATCGAAACCATCAACACTATATCTTCAACCATAACCCTGCCAGCCCTGATTGATGCCTATCTTGAGGAGCAAGATATACAGCGCCATAAGACCGACTTCTCGAGATGCTCAACATGCGGCAGCCAGCTGCCTCTGAGACTAAAGACCACACTACTCGATCGTCCGCCACACATACTCTGTCTCGGTCTCCCTACCAGCGTAAATCTCTTACATGTAATCCTGTTACGATCCCGCATTACTTACTTGTCCTTGCTTCCACACCGTCGTACTATACAAATGTACCCCGTGGCCTTTATCTCTTTGCTTCAACATTTATGGGAGATTCGTAATAAGAATTTCTCGCTCCTCGAGTACGGTACTACGCAAGGCTTCTTCTTTCGAATCAACTGCACTCTATTGCGCGGAGAAGGCTATATTCTATTATTTTGCACCATCAAGTCTTCTGCTCTTCCACTTTCTTCCCCTTGCCCTTTTTCCAAGGTCTAAGTCTTCTACTCCACTTCTTCTTCGCCTTATGTCCAGCTCTCCAAATCCTCTTCCTAGGATAATTGACCGGTGACTCTCCACCGGTGAAGATACAGATATCATACAATGCCGCCCCTACAATTCCACCAGGTATACAAGCCAAGAACGGTCCATATAGCCACCACGTCCCTGCAAATAACTGATCTCGTGTGAAACCTACACACCAGAGAGCTAAACGTGGGCCTAAATCACGAGTAGGGTTTAGAGCAGCACCAGTGTTTGTACCAAAGGCTTGGAGAAGCACAGTGATGACGAATCCAAGAATTAAGGCAGTCATACCAGCGCCGGGGGGTGTGTTTGTGTCATCACCCAGTGCGAGAACGGTAATGGCTAATCCGGCTGTCGCGACGAATTCGTTGAAATAGCCAGTTGCGAGGGTGACATTGCTGCTCCTGAGGTTCGTAACAAATGCGTTCAAGATGTTCTGAGTAGTTTCTGTAGTGGTTGTTCCAGCAGAAGGAGCAGCAATGTACGCATCAATGTGTGTCTTGTACACGCCATAACTGATAAATCCAGCGACAAAAGCACCGAGTATCTGTGCCAGAAAGTAGCCACCCATTTGACGTTTAGGAAAACCGCGGAAGATGTAGAGAATTATCGTAACCACAGGATTCAAATGCGCTCCAGAAGGTCCTCCGGCGATGTAGATTCCAGTCATGGTAGCGAATCCCCAAGCCAGAGACGCAAAGATTGCATTGTTTGCTGGCGCACCTCCGACAGTGATGGCGAGGTCTGAGCAAAAGCCTAGAGTCAATTGAACGACCACGGCGAGGAATTCTGCAAGTTCTTGACGGAAGCGGTGGCGGAGGACGGACCAATGGGTGTGTGCGTTGTAGACTTCATCTTCAAGATTGTCGTTGTTTAAGGTCAGGTCGTCGTCTTCGGGGACGTCGTCTAGCGCGGTCTTTGCTGAGAAACTGTCGTCAAATTCATAGGTTGGTCTATAGGTTGTTGTAGGGTCGAAGTTCTCCTCATAAGCAGGGAATTGTTCGTGATCGGTGGGTTCAAGTTCTTCGGCCACATCTGGGAGAACATCAACAGTAGATCCTTGTTGGGCACTATTCTCCCGCCGCAGTTGTTGTTGATTCTGCGAGTGTACTGAAGATTGGGAATCTGCTCTTGTCCTTGTGGTCCTCTTTGATCCACTTCTGCCTTCCACAAAACGTCTCTCTCGTTCTGCACGCACGGCTTGTAGTTTTGAAGACACACGGTCGAGACGTAGGGTCGGTTCTGGTCCTTGCTCCACATCACCCTCTGTGATCTGTGTATCTCCTGGTTGGTTGTTGACACTGTCCAGCTCACTCGCCGTAGGCACCATACCCGGCCTCACGACTCTAGGCAATGGTTTCGCCAACGACCATACCGGCCTAGCATGCATAGGCTGAGCATAAGCCGGGTTCAATTGTGCATATCCGGGATCCACATATGGAGTATGTTGATGGGCCACGGCGACGACATCCTGAGGTCCGGCAAGACTGAATGGTTCCTCATTTCCAAAGCTAGTTCCTGAAGCTCTACGAGCTAGAGATCTGTTTCGTGGGCGGAAACTTGTTGTTGTGCCTCTACGGCGAATACCAGCGCTTGGCGATGAGTCTGCTAGGTTCCATGTTCGGGCTCTGTTGACGACTGGGTTAGGTGGTGGCTCCTCATTGTTGTTGTTACCTGGGCCTGGAGATTGGACGTCGAGGTTTTCTTGTTGTTGGACTGAGGACTTGTTCAACATTAGCTATATGTATGAAGAGTTAGAGCCGACATGACTTACACCAGAGCGTAGACGACGGCCACGATCAACAGATGGCCGGTCCATGACAACTGCTTAGAGTGTATTCATTCACACCAAACGAAGACCCTATATCGAGATTCAAAAAGAGAGTTCTGTCTTCAAATGTCGTACTGGAAATACACGCCAAAAGTATCATTCATGGGAAAAGAAGCAATGGAAGAAAACAGAAAAAGCGTAATACTATACTCATTTGATAGGAAGGATTAGGGTATGACGAATCCAATGTCGCCGCCGACAGGTTGGGGCCTCCTCTAATTCTATTCGTGTTCGGACGCGTATATAACGGAGCCGCCCCATCCGAAAAAAATAGATAGCTAGATAGGGAAGTCAAAGACATCAGGAGATTGATCATCCTACCACACCAAGCTGCAAGTGTCCGCTGATATGGAATAATCGCGAGCGCGGCATCAATCGCATCCTTCCGTCGCTCCTGATATCTCGTCACCGAAGACAGAGGAGAGATCGATGCAAGGCGGTTCCATCTTCATGTCGTTGAAAGACAGTTGAGGCTTTGGCAGGAAGTTTAGGCCGACCCTGATCGGCGCAGCACTCAGGAACAAGGTTCGGTGACGTAGCGCGATATTTGTCGATCTTTTTCGAACATGTTCTTCCTGCCTATTTTCCGAACCCGTCAAAGACCACGAAAGAACACAAACCCAGTCCTAATGTGGTAGAAGCTGCGAGAACAGCACTTTCCTGCAATGCTGCGGCTGCTCATGGATGCCCTGCCCTGATGGAAAACGTGCTGCAAAATCCAGAAATAAACACGCAAAGCTTCGGCTATCCCGGAAATTCAGGTCCAGCACCAAAATGCCTAATTGATTATCAAAATGTTCATCACGGCTGTCACGGCTGCAAATAGATAGAGATGTAAGACAAGAGGAAAGGAGGAAGACAACATGATGATGATCGAAAAGCCTTGTGTGCAGGCCGAAAAAATACTGTATTACTTTTGTGTAGAGAAAAAGCTCATCTCCGATCGCTATTTGCGATCTTTGGTGATGGAAAAAAGCCGCCGCCTTTCTAGACAGCTTCGCGCAATGTGAAAAAAAAAACACCATGAGAACTCCTTGCTAATGCCGAGATGTAAAGAAAGAGAAAGAAAAAAAATCGATGCCGGGAGAAGCAGAAAGGAAAAGCATGGAACTAATCGCTCGTCACTTTCTTAAGCGCCAACATCGACCATGCGACCAAGAGCTTCAGCAACATCGATACCCGTACCGATCTGCTCGATAGCATCCTGGGCCTTAGGGACGCCAATCAAGGCGATACCTCTGGGTACAACAACATCAGTGACATCGAAGCAGCCGAAAGCGATGACCTTATTGATAGATGGACAGCTGCGGAAGACACTAGCGACCACTGAGGTGTCCATGCTACTACAAAAGCTGAAGTTGATGGATTCGAGGTTAGGGTATGTCTTGCCGCTGCCAAAGACATCGAGGAAGGCTTCCAGACTGATGTGACGACAAGAGGCAATGTCGAGTGTGCGGATTGCTGAGCCTGAGTGTTCCATCAAAGCTTTGAAGCCAGCAGAGGCGAGACCGATAGCTTCTTCAGGACCTTTGGGATTATTGTTGTCGACATCGCGAGTTCCGCTAAGGTCGACGAAGGTGAGGGGAGGATTCTTCCAGTTGGTGAAGAGATTGGCGTAAGCAGCATCTGTTGCAACATCGTTCATTGACAGGCGAAACTTCTCAAGCTTGGAGCAGGATTCCTTGATCTGCGCGAGAACAGTATCGTCAATGTCGAGGAAGTCCTCGAAGGACAGTGTGCGCAGGTTGGTGCCAACATACTTGACGAGATTGACAACAGCTTCGCATGACGGCTGAACGCCAGTCTGTAACGACAGGCGCTCAAGATTGGTCAGTCCAGCAAGAGCAACGATGGACTCTTCCGTAAGCTTGCGACAAAGCTTGAGCTTCAAACGAATCAGATCCGGGCAGCTCTTGACAAGCTCCTGTACGGTATCATCGGTGAACGCGGCATCCAACCAGGACAGCTTGACTGCTCTGAGTTGCTTGCCGTATCGCTGGAAGAGTCTGCACCACATCTCGTCCGACACCAAGTTGCCGGCATAGAACTGGATGAAGTTGATGGAATCACACTTCTCCATCATGTACTCGATTACTTCGTCCTTGAGCTGACAGGCATTGCGAAGGACGAGTTTCTTGAGTCCAGGGGCGACGGCGAAGATTCCTTTGTAGTCTTCAACTTCCAGATATGCGGCATCGTGAATGCAGACAGCATCCGAGTCCGGTCGTACAAAGAGCTTGACAGTCTTTGGGTTTAGCACACGCTTCTTCGCGAAGATCTCGGCCAGGCGCAACATGACAGGCTCTGGCAACTCTCCAAGCTCATCGACGTCCTCGTGGTACTGTGCGACTTTTTCAATGCAGAGCTGTTGTAGTGTCTTGGCTCCGCCGACAGCGACACCGTTCAAGCGTTCGCTCTCGACCTGTCTTCTCTTTCTTCCAGCTGGAGGCTTCCTTGTCTTCTTGCCTGCTGCTGCACCTCCGTCTTTGGCCAGCTCCTTGCCGCAGGGTGTGCAGACAAGACCTCCTTCCGGACCAGTCTTGCTGTATGGGGTGACAGTAAATCGCTTGCTGCACACCTCGCAGTTCTCGAATTGGCCAGGCAGAGGAGCGGCCTTGGTATACATGACATCGAGGATATCGAAATCATCGTCATCCTCGTCGTCACTGCCAGGTGCCTTCTTCTTCTGCTTCTTTCCACCCTTGGATCCCTTTGCCTTCTTGATCTTCTCAATGGCTGCCTCCTCCTTTCTCTTTCTCTTCCTGGTCTTCTCGGCGGCAGCGTCTGCGGCGTCTGCTGCTGCTAGAGCGGCGGCAGCTTCGGCGTCCGGGTCGCTAGGTGGTGCCGGTGCATTGGAACCACCTTCTCCGGCATTCTCTGACTGTGCTGCTTCGCGCACGCGGCGTTCGTAGTCATCGCGAATCTGCTGTGCGGAGATGTTGTGTGAGGAAAGGAAGTCGGTCAAGGCTGATTGTCTAGATGCCATTATTAGCTCATGTGTGAGTGGTTTGAGGAGGGGATGGTGCTTACGGTCCACGGATGCGGTTTCCATTGCGTCTACCAGTCATCTTGATGTATATCTAAAGTGAATTACTGCGTGTATCTTTTTGTGTAGTGAGGCGAGTGGAGCTGAGGTGTGTCCTGAAGAGAGTAACAAAGAGAAAGTTGGAAGGCGAAAAAGTTGAGTTGGGATCAAAGCAGCCTGCTGCCGACTACGAGTGAAAGAGTATTGCAGAGGAGTTGTTTCCTTCTTCGAGTGAGAGAGAAATGTTTCGGCGCGTCTGCCTGGTGGCAATCATGGTGGAGTTTATCTCTTATCGTTATCTTATGTCCGCGTCTCTGCAACTTGGGGCACCCTGCTCGTTGGGTGGTCTCGCGATTGTTACACGATCGAATGTGTTTCATGGATACAAGCATATTTGGCACGCGTTTCATGTGCTTCTTTGTCAATCATAGGGTTCGAAGTCGACTGTGCCTGCAGTCAGTAACAATAGTGGGGTGACACAAATCGAGAAACCACTCAGACTTCACGCGCGCGAATCACACATTAACCTTGGTTTTCTCAATCTTGCACGGTTTCTTTGTGCAAAAGCTCAATGAAAGCGACACACTCACAAAAGTCCACTTAAGTTGAAGGCATGCTCTACCGTTTGAGAGCAAATGCAATTCGTAGCGTCTACGGTCTATAAGTCTATGGGGGTATTCATAAATGGGGCTTGTTCATGATGCCCTTTTTGTTCCAAAACAAGCAAGCTTCCAAGCAAAAGATGTCCTCATCAGAAGACGCTTAGTTCTCCAGGACGAATCTGTAGCGGGGAAGACCCTTCTCGAAGTCGATGATGGCCTGGTTGGCCTCCTTCATGGGACGAACCTCGATCCAAGGCTTGATACCCTTGTCGGCGGCGAGCTGGAGCATCTCCTCGATCTCCTGAGGAGTACCGATAAGAGAGCCACCAACCTTGATGCCGTTGGCAATGAGGGTGAAGGCGTTGATAGGAGGAAGGTTGCCACCGTCGGGAGCACCGACCTGGATGAAGGTACCGCCGACCTTGAGGAGGGAGAGGTACTCGGTCATGGGCATCTTCTCGGATGAGACGGTGCAGATGATCAAGTCAAGAGTACGGGCGTTCTCAGCGGCCCAGTCCTTGTCCTCACCAGTGGCGATATACTTGTCGGCACCGAGCTTGAGGACGTCGTCACGCTTGTCGTTCTTGCGGGAGATACCAACAACGCGGTCAGCACCGAGAGCCTTGGCGAAGAGGACACCGAAGTGACCAAGACCACCAACACCGACGATACCGACAGTCTTGCCGGGACCACAGCCGTTGCGGACGAGGGGAGAGTAGACGGTGACACCACCGCAGAGCATGGGAGCAGCGTCGGCAGACTCGATCTTCTCGGGGATCTTGACGACGAAGGCACCGTGGGTACGGTTGTAGTTGGAGTAACCACCGTATGACTTGTCCTTCTGGTTGGGGTAGATGGAGCCGTAGGTGTTGACGGCCTTCTTGCAGTAGGTCATGTTGCCGTTCTTGCAGTCAACACACTCAAGGCATGACTGAGCCTGGGCACCGACACCGACGCGGTCGCCGACCTTGATGTTCTTGACCTCCTTGCCAACACGGACAGCCTTGCCGACAATCTCGTGGCCGACGCAGCAGGGGTAGGGAGTAGGGCCCCAGCCGGAGCTGAGCATGTGGATGTCGGAACCGCAGATACCGCAGTGGGAGATCTTGATGTCGACGTCGGTCTCCTCGAAGGTCTGTCATGTTTCGTAAGTGAATGTCACAGGCATCGAGGATTGATCAGACTTACCTTGGGCTCGAACTCGCCCCAGACCATCTTGCCCTTGGCGGCCTCAGGCTCGTGGCCCAACCAGCCAGAGAACTTCTCGGGGATCTGCTCGGTAGACATTGTGATGTGTGAAGGTGGTAGAGAGGTGAGTGGGATAAAGTGTGTGTAGAGGAGGAAGGAATGTAGCAAGCAAGGGGAGCCCTGATTGCTATATATGAATACGCGTACGATCAACGATTAGAAATTTTGTCTCGCACCTTCTTCTTCCAAATGCCATCTTCGAATTTCGGCCGGCGGTCGTTTGCTGTTTCATGTACTTATCTCCGGCCTTACATCATACCATTTTCTTCGTGTCACAGCCCGGCAGATGGTTCGCCGTTCTCCTGTCACATTTGCAACCTCTAACCAGATGTCTAGTGACCTACATGGCTTCTAGATGCAAGACTGTGTGACTGGCTTGCAGCACAATGAGACAGTCTTCAGGAAGGAGGCGTTCTTTCGAGTAAGTGGGATAGAGCGCACGGGCTTCCACATGACTTCACCGCTCGCCGTTTATCTCGGATGCAGAGCGAAAAGTGGCCGCCCAACAGCTTTGTAAGCCGTGTTTGCTTGACCCTCCAGCGAAACACGAAGAAACATGGCGAGTCGTGACTCGTCAACACGATAAGACATGTGATTCCACTACAAGGCTGACAGTGCCGGGGGCCCTGGAGAAACACTGGGGGCTCGTGGGGCGATTGGTTATGAACGAAGACTTGCTTGCTTGGATGCTGCAGTAGAAGAAAATAGAAGAGGGCCAAGAATCAAATGCTCAAATCGCTAGAACGCACATCGTGCCTCTCTTGCTCCATGCGTCGCATGCTCTCAGAATGCATAGGTTCGCTGGTCTCCAATGACCATAGATGTCATGAGATCCTCCAATTGCTCCATGCCGCACATGGAGTCTAGGCGCGCCTGTCTCAACTTCTCCTTGTCCAGCTTCTTCAATCGCTCAGGGCCCCATGTCAACCGCTTCTCAGCCAACAAGACCGTAGAGGCAAGCGCGTTGAGCATTGGCGATTCAACCTCCACACCTTCCCATGCATCGATCTGGACTTTGCGGATGCTAGGAGCTTGCTCGAGAATGTCTTGTAACCAGCGAACACAGAGGTTCTTGTATGTATTCTCGTCATTGCCTTTTCCATGATGGCCCTTGAAGGTCGTGTCTGTAGGATCAATTTGTACGAAGATGTTGAGGTTGCGCAGGGAGAGACAATCGGCAAGGCCTAGTGACGGACCAGTATGCCAGCATTTGGGAACCTAAGACAAAGACAGGTTAGCAACTCTCCACCGAGATGAGGACTCGGGATGGACTTACCCTTTCCCAACCAGGCCCAAGGCGCAGCTCAATAGTGTTTATAGCTCCTCGATATGTGGGTGTCAGGAGTTCAAGCAGCGGCTTCTTTGTCCTGTAGACATGTCCACCGACAGGAAATAGTCTAAATGGCTGCTGTGACGAGCCATAGAAGATTGGGTATGCTTCCTCATGCATGCGCCGACAAGCGCGAAAGCAGGTCAGACGTGGGGCGATTCGCCTGTCGTTGAAATAGTCCAGGTCCACGACGCCTTTTCCGTGCTCAATGAACAGCACGTGTTGATAAATCTTGATGCGCAACTCAGACGGCAGCTCGAAGAAGGGGAACGGTTGTTTCGTAGGCGCGTCCGAGGACAACGATGCGACGGAGGAGTCCATAGGTGGCAATGCGGTATGTGGGTATTGTATTCGTTTGATTCGTAGGTAGAAGTATGTACAACGGATGTGGAAGGGGCGTTCAGGGTCTCTAAACGTCGTGTCCAGCGCAAGCCATAATCACGTGGCTCCGCCTCGGAATCAATACATCTCGAAACTGAAGAAGACCGATGAAGATGATGAACAAAAAGAAGATCTGTGAGTCTACAACGGGAGTCAACACCCAGAATGTTTGGGGTGCCGCTTCTTAATAAGACGGTTCGCTCTCTCCAGACGTTCAATTCGATGTCCCACGGTGATACACAAGAGTGTACGACAGGTGATCAAATCAAATTGTACTGGATTTATAAACTTTCATGAGAGAGAAAAGCTGGGTGCTGGGGTGGCGAGCCTTTTATACCTCTAGCGAAGGGCTTTCTGCAAACAGAGCAAACTTGAGCTTCTCCGCTTTGTGGGTTTACCGGCTTGGAGAGCTGCATCGCGCACGATATTGAGAACCTCGCGTGAGCTCTGAGAGGCCTCCTCACCAATATCACTACACGAAAGTTGCGGTATTCGGATACACACACGATTCTTCAAGGATCTCGGTGTTACACGTCGTAGTGCCATCGATGCAGAGTGCTTACTACAGACGGAGCCTCAGCGGTGGAAGATCGCTCAAACCTGTTACGGAACACTGGACCAGCTGGCAGATAAGTACTCAGAGAACAATGCTTCATTAAGCACTAGAAAGTGCTGAGATGCTGCCTGCAGGTTACCGAAGTCCAATATATGATCTTTCAACAGGTCTTAGCAGACCATATTGTAGGACTCCAGCCACACGCCTTGATTCAAGCACGGCAGTTCCAACAACCACCTCGACACAAGCATCGCCAGAATTTCCAGATCAAGGATCATGTCTTCTCTGCCGCGTCTCACATGAAGCAAAAGTATAATTCCGTCGTCTGACCTTCCCTCATCTCCGCAAACCCCTCGTCTACAGCCATCTACCCCGCAGTCCTGCCCCACCATAGCTAAACATGCATTGAAACGGCATACACAACTTGCAAGCTCACCTTTGCCTCGGGACTCGGGCAACATGAACGTTACCCAAGGCAGTCACTTACTGAAAAGGTAAGGGTTCGTTGATCAACTCAAGCCTTCTTATCTACCTGCAGTAGTTCGTCTCACAATCCATAAGTTATCACTGCTTTCCTCTTGCTCCTGTCCACTTTCCTCCTCCTTCTCTCTCACTGAACCAGTCCAATTTGCCTTGCCCCAAGCCAATCGCCTATAAAGTGTCCCAAAGCACACATACATCTTTCACCTACCAAACCAGTTCCATACTCCAACAACAATGGCTTCTCCAGACATTCCCAAGTCCTACAAGGCGGTCATCTACGACAAGCCCGGCGAGATCTCCACCAAGATAGTCGACCTCGACACACCCACTCCCGGTCCCGGCGAAGTCCTGATCAATCTTACCCACAGCGGTGTCTGCCACAGCGATCTGGGCATCATGACAAACAGCTGGAAAGCCCTCCCTCACCCCACCCAAGCCGGTCAAGTCGGCGGCCACGAAGGTGTTGGCAAGATCGTAGCAATGGGACCAGGAACTGAGAACGCTGCCGTCAAGGTCGGCCAAAGAGTTGGAGTCAAGTGGATCAGTGGCATCTGTGGAGGATGCCCAGCTTGCTTGTCTGGACACGATGGTGTTTGTTTCAACCAAAAGGTATCTGGATACTACACTCCCGGCACATACCAACAATATGTTCTCGGTCCTGCCGACTATGTTACTCCAATCCCTGACGAATTGGACTCAGCAGCAGCTGCACCAATGTAAGTGTCTTCCCTCTCCTACAACACTCTCGACCCTTTTTATCCTCTCCCCCTCTCTTCTCCTTACCTGCCTCCGCAAGTACAACTCACTGATATACCACACAGGCTCTGTGCAGGCGTAACAGTCTACTCCGCTTTCCGCAAATCCACCGCCCAATCCGGCGACTTCGTCGTCCTCCTCGGCGCCGGCGGCGGCCTCGGCCACATCGCCACCCAAATGGGCTCCCGCGGCATGGGCATGCGCATCATCGGCATCGACCACGGCAGCAAAAAAGACCTCGTCCTCTCCTCAGGCGCCGAACACTTCATCGACCACACCACCAGCAAAGACGTCACAGCCGACGTGCAAGCTCTGACCGGCGGATTAGGCGCACAAGCAGTTCTTGTGCTCACAGCGGCTAATGGCGCTTATGCTAGTGGTATGCAGTTGTTGAAGTTTGGCGGTACGTTGGTTTGTGTGGGGTTGCCTGAGGGAGAGTTGCAGCCTATTGCTACTTGTTTCCCTCAGGTCATGGTAGCCAAGGAACAAAAAGTCGTTGGCTCAGCTGTGGGAAACAGAAAAGAAGCTATTGAGACTTTGGACTTGGCTGCCAGAGGCATCATCAAGACGCATTACCGAACAGCCAAGATGGATGAGTTGACGACCATCTTCCAAGAGATGAATGATCAAAAGATTCAGGGTAGAGTGGTCTTGGATCTGCAGTAAATGGCTGCATGTTTTTGGAAATATTGGTTTGGTTGTTGGATATCACTGTGGTCGCTGGTCGACTGGAACTTGGGAATATTGTTACCTCTCTGGTCAAGTATGGTATGCTTGTATATTGAAGTATGATGAAACTGTATATCTTCCTGGTCTTGAACGTTTTCGCCTAAGCCTCCATCACAAGAGAGCAACGACTGATCTGCAGCTCTTATCTGATGTTCCTTCTTATATCATTCTTGTATTCCTTCTCGATGCAATCGAATAAGGACCCATTGACTCGACATTGTCGTCCTAGGATGACAACAATGGAGCGGGAGATATGTCGGCGTTTGTGTTGGAGGGAAATCATGGATGTAGGAAGCGAAGACTTGCAAACCGAGCAGTATTGTGTGATACCTTCTATGTTGCAACCTTCTAGACAAGTCTATTCCCAATAAGTTACCAGACCAGCAATCGACATGTCAACATCCCCAAACTCAACACGGCCCTGATATAGTAGTGCAAAATTGGGACGAGGCGATCCCAGGGAAAATTTGAAAGGGTTTCTTCGTCTTGCAAATAAACGACTGTTGGTTGGGAAAACGTGTAAGCATGGATGATTGTACAGTGTTGGCTGGACGCCGCGTAAGAGGTGATATGACTTTTGTCTTTCAGCTGACGCTTGATGATGGTTGCGACTTCGAGAAAGCCTCGATCGAGCGTGGAGACGAGTGATTATGTCTAGCACGGCAAGTAGTAGCGCTGAGATGTTAGTAAACAGTACACGAACGTCACTCACTAACGAGCATGGGAAGGTTGACACAAAGGTGAATGTCATTTTGGCCAGCATATCAGCAGCCTCATGTTAGTATACAGAGCCGTCCCTCGTCATGTGTGGAAGATTAAGAAAAACGCCATGCCCTTTAAATGCTCCGTTTACAAACTCGTCAGGTAATCCTCAATCTCTTGCGAGCTGAGCTTTCTGAAACGAGGACCTTGGGCACCCTCGACACCTTCAACGCCGAGGAGGTGGTCGGCAGGAGCACCGACAATACCGATCTCGATGGTGTCACCGTTCATCTCACCCTCAATAGTCTCCTTGAGTGTGAGCAGGGCAATGTGGATGGCGTCTTCAAGCTCGAGACCGTCTGTGTAGCGTTTTTCCAAGAAAGTCTTTGCCGAGGTAGCACTCTTTCCGATGGCAGTAGCCTTCCAGGGGAAATAGGAACCGCTGGGGTCGACCTGGTACAGCGAAGGGCCGCCCTTGAGAATACCACCAGTCTTTCCCTTGATAGCCTTCTTCTCGGCATCATCACCAGCATCGGCAGCCTCAGTCTCGGGCTCAATACCATCGTCCCATCCGGCAACCAACAGACTGACACCATACGGCCGCACGCCACCTGATTGGGTAGCCTCTTGCATGACACGAGCAACGTCCTGGACCAAGATGCGGGTGGGAGGGTATTCGTTGTAGACACGCTTGTAGTTTGTGTGTGAGACCTTACGGGCCTTGTCGACGAGGATGCGGTAGTCGGGACCCATGCCGGCATAGACAGTACCAATGTTGGGAGTGATGAGCGAGATCTTGCTTCCGGAAGCGGCGTCGATGAGGGGCGATGATGACTTCTTTTCGGTTGCGAGGACGATACCGTTGGTAGCTGTAGGAAACACAGTCAATACTTGAATGACTGGACGGATGATGGTTGTATGATTACCTTTGATGCCTAGGGCGGTAACACCTTGATTGACGGCGTTGAGAGCATATTCTGGAAAGGCATGAGTGGGAATCTTGTAGGCAGTAAGCTATCGGCGCATACCAATCTGTACCAGCTTTCCGCTACATAGGAAGTTAGCAATGATGATGCGCAAACGAAATAGACTATGCATACCTGGGGGAGAAGGTAGTGAGTGAGAACGAGTAGCGGTCCGCCATGGTGAGAGAAGAGGCGAGGCGGGGATGTCGGAGCGGTTGAGAGAGATTGCAGAGAGATGGACAGAGCTGCAATCAAAGAGGGAAACAGACGAGGAAACAGCTTCAGGCGATGAACGGATGGATGATGGCGCTTGTATGGAGCTCGTCTGGCCTTCGCCCAAGGCCGCTCTCTCTGCCGACGCGCTACTGCTGGATGAAGCTCGGGCCATCCGCTAAACGCCAAGGCCAAGACGGAGCTCTTTCTTTCCTCTTCTTCCGCAAGCATCAGCCTGCAACAGAAGAAGCTTTTCCCTTTCACTCCCGTGACATGCAAGACAAGGCAGAGACACCAGCTGGCCTCTTCAATCTCTCCATTTGATCATGACCGTTGGCAATCTTCCTTCCACCTGCATATTCGTCTTCGCCGGCACCTGAACATATTACACCCGCCATGAATTCATCCTCGATCGATCCTGCCTCCTGGACTTGGCCGGACGACTTGCCTGGTGCATGGTCATCCGACCATGTCAAAGAGGAAAATAGGCCTCACTTCCGTCCGAAACAAGAGGACCAGCATTCCGAGGAAGAGAGAAATCAGACTCCGCCGCCGACTTCATCCTCGACAGGCTCCACACACTCGACAGGCCACCAACCGCCACGCGAACGGCACTACGCTCCTCGCACATGCCGCATCTGTCTGGAGACTGTCTTGCCCACATACAATCCACCATCAGACTCGTTACCTGCCTTCTTGCGCTCTTCGCCGAGCGTAACATACGAGAGCGAAGATGGTGGTCGCCTGCTTCGTCCTTGTCTGTGTAAAGGCAGCCAGAAATATGTCCACGAGGAGTGTCTTCAGGCTTGGCGTTTGCAGAATCCTGAAGCAAAACGTAACTACTGGCAATGTCCCACATGTAGGTACAAGTATCGTCTGGAACGAATGACTTGGGCACACTGGATCAGCGGTACCGGTAAGCTGCAATTGACTTTCTGGTCCGGATCCAACCTACTGACATGCAAAAGCTGCTCAAATCATGCTTACTTTGACAATCTTCATCATCGCCTCATTCATTCTAGGTTATGTTGCCGACCCCATCATCAACCTTTATCTTGACCCTTACGACACTCTCGCTCATGGTTCTCAGCCTTTGACTTTGACTGATGAGGTATCTACGTGGTCTGAGCACTTTGTCAAAGGCTTCGCATCATTGGGGCTGGTCGGCTTTGCCAAATTTCTTCTTACACTAAGTCCATGGCAAATGTACAATTTCCGTGCCACTGGCGTTGGTGGTGGTCGCACTACAGGTCGAGACAGAATGGCTCAAATCAGCTGGTTTGCCATAGCAGTTGGCATCATGACTTTCACTTGGGTACGCTTCCTCCGCTCCTGCTCAACTTTCGAACGTAGCTGACTCATGTATCAGGCTGTCTGGAAAGGCGTGCGAGCTTGGAGTCGACGCGCCCTCGCGGCTGCATCAGAACGTGTCATGGACGTCCCTGGTGCAGAGCACGACGAGGACGACGAGTGATGTGATTTTGAATTCCAATGAGAACCCGCACTTCTTTAAAGTTGTCATGCCTCCGATTTCATCTCTTGGTGGAAACGATTCAGTGGCGTGGTGATCGAGTCTACTTGCGGAGATTGAACGCTTTTCAAGTTTCTTTGCTACCCAAACCGAACGTCTTGTTCACTTGGGTGGTGGCTTGTGGGCATTGTCAACTTGTTTAAAAGGTAGCTGATCCGCCGTCGGCAACGAATCATCATGGCGGAATGGCTTCGACGAGATTGACACATCTCTTTACTGGTTTGTAGAATCTACATTCAATTGCAATCATATCTTCCCACGAAAGAATGCCGAATTCACTGTTTTATAACATTTCTCGCTGTGACGGTCGCTCCTTCCTCTTTGTCGATTGTCCGCAACTGCAACCGCATCCATCGAATTTGTTCTTTGTCCACGGCCATCCCTCTACTGCTTCTCCCTTCCACCATAGCAAACTTCGACACAAAGACAATCGACATGCCGCGATCAATATCATCGTCGCACTCGCGCACGGCGACCAATTCATCATCCCAGCACGGCTCAAGTTACTCATCCACCAAGCCTCCCTCGGTGCGCAGTGCGACTGGTTCCTTTTCGACAATCAACAGCGGACCCTTCATACACGCCGACGATCTCGACACAACAATTCAGTGGATTCCATCTTACTATCTAGACGATGTGCCGCCACAGCAGTCTCCAGTCGGCTCACCTAGGCGCAATGCGCTGGTTCCGGACACGCCAACCTCATCTGTTCTCTCGTCGGCCTTCTCATCCAAGGTCAGTCTACTGCCTCATGGATTGATGCACTTGATTCGCACATCCGAGCTTGAGAGGCCCACAAAGGAAATGTTCCTAGCTACGGTCCGCATGATGGTGTACATCTCCCATCAGCTGTTCCCACCATCACACATACTCCGAAAAGATGTGGCACACGATATTGAGAACATCGCCCAAGACATCTGTGAGTTCTTGGATCTGGTCCAAGACAAGCTCCAAGAAAGACTTGATGCTGCAAACTCAGCAAATGCTAAGCTTCCCGACAACGAGTTGCAGGATGAGGTTCCGCTGGAAGAGGTCATCAAATGGGTCGACATTATCGAGTCAGTTATGTACTCGCAGTTGGTCCACACATTAAGCTGACGTTCGACTAGTGGATTGCACAGACCGACGCACATCGAGGCAAAGATCTTCCGCCGCATTGCTACCCTGTACGATGAGTTCGTCTACATGCCGTTTTTGCAACTGCATCGCCGAGAGCCAGAACACAACATGTTCGCCCTCCTCGACACCTTCCTGGATGCTATCTTCATCCGCCTGCGTGCCATCACGTCTGATGCTACTAGTGCAGACAAGCTTGTGCACCATATTGAGCAAACATTGGACGCAACCATGACGCGCATCAACAAGGCCTCGGCTTCCAAGCGCCATGTACCTTCGAGATCCGAGCCCGTCGCTGACGTGCATAGGAGAGTGTTAGGCTTACGTCAACGTGAGAACACTCTTTGAGCCAAACTCCTTGACCTTTAGTCTCAGTCTACGGAACACTCGTCGTCAGAGTCTTCCTCAACGCAAAGCACTTTGGCTTTCAAGAGGAGATTTCTTACATCCATCTGCTTAGAGTCAGTCAACCTCACCCGTTTGGCATTGTAAGGAATCCTCACATCTTCACCTTGCTCTCCTCCCATCTTCAACAATGCTGGGAACACAACACACTTGATGTCCTTAGCATAACCATCATCCTCATGCTCATCCATTAGATCCTCCATCGTGGCGACATCGAATTTGAGGTTGCCTTCCTCATCAGTTTCTGGCAGAAAACACCGATACGTAGCCCGCTGTCGCCCAAGTGTCCGCGACAGCGAGACAGCGTGCTCGACCACTGCGACCAACGTGCGTCTCTGATCTTCCGAGACGGTCAAACCAGTCAATGTTGACATTATTTTGCAGATTTGCTCCATCAATCGTGCTTGCGCTTTAGCTTCGGAAACTTGACGAAATTTCTGCCAAACCCCATCCTCATGCTGCAGAAACTCAAATGTTGCAGCTCGCCATTCACTAAAGGCTGTTTTTGGTGTTGCTGCACGATAGTCAGCAAAAAAGAACACCAGTACATATCAGAAAAGCATACCTTGCATTGCCCGGGCGGCTGTCTCCAAACCTTGCAGTTCCTCTGGTAATCCGAAGAAGTGTGCATCAAAAATCGGCATCAGGAGATGCAGCACCGTAGCCTGAAATGTGAAGATCTTGATACTCGTATCGAACATGGAGTAGAGCTTGCGTAGTAACCTGGCTTCTTGCAAAGCTTCTATCTTTTCAAACCTGCAACTCATTCTCCGTGGATCTGGAGCTTGTCAGCAATGCTTTATCATGAAAGCCTATACAATCCATACCAATCTTGACTTTCCGGAAAGTGCTAACACACCAATTTTGAACCAGATGGTTGAGCTTGTTCATCATGTCCAGAATTTCCTGATCACTAACATCTGCCTGCTTCCCGGATCTTGCAGCAACGTCAGTCTTGAGTTCGAGTAGTTGATTCCGCAATGCCGAAATTTGGCTGTCTGCAATCTGAGCCTTCTCGTCCGCAGTTCTGATCTTTTCCTCTGCACCCCTAACCTTCTCTTCCGCAACTCGTGCTCTTTCTACACTCGCTTCTGCCATCTTCAGCCGCTGAGCCACGATGTCGCGCTCGTTGGCCACGGTGACAATCCTACGCTCATATTCTGCCTTTTGGATCTTGTCTCTTCGAGCAAGCTTGTCGGCTAGTCTGTTGACTTTGGTCTGTAAGCCAGAGGTTTGCATGTGCAGTGATGCTTGCAACTCTGTTCCCTCCTCCAATTGCTGCGACAGCGTGGTCAAGATGTCATCATCTTCATGGCATCGTCTTCGGAGCGACTCGATTTCCTGGCGCAACTGTGCATTGCGATTGAGTTCTCTCTCCAATTGAGCAGACAGTGTTGAGGTATTCGGCATTGAAGAGAGTGATAGACTTCTCCTTTCATGTTGGAGCCATGACTTTTCGCCGTGATGAGATGCTGGGCGTGGTGAGGTCGGAGATGTTGGGTCTGAAGTCTCACGAATTGGAGCTGCTTGGGCGAGCTGCTCGAAGCGGCCGACTAGATTCGAGACTCGTCGTTTTGTCGTGTCTGGTCGCGCCATGATGTAAAAGTTCAGGAGTGGCGTTCAAGTCGTATGTCGTGGGTATGTCAATATTTTCGAACACACAGGAGTTGAGCAGTAAGGATTCACATGTATCCGGGTTGATGCAGCTTCTGGAAAGGATACACAAGGAAGAGCTTACTTCTGATCATCTACTAACTAATCACCTTACTTCCCGACAATTCCGCTTCTACCATATTTGGCCCGTCTTTGGTCTAGCGAAAGGAGATCCAAGAATAACACCCAAAACACTGTTTTTGCAATCATCTTTCTCGGAAGGAGGGAGGTTTTGCAATGGTGAGGCAAGTTTCAGAACGCAGTCGAGGTCGCAAGCTGAGACATTTTGACTGGAAGCTTTTTGTGCTTTCTTGTCCTCGGAGCTGTGAATCTCTTCAAGCGGGCCAGACCTCAAGCTGCACGACTTGATTGAGCAGTCCATCAACCTACGACTGAACAAAACCGGTCAAGAGCTTGCCAGAGATGTACAGAGAAGGAAAGTTAGCCAAGCGATGATGATGCTGTCGACATGCGAACCCGAGGACGCGGCTCTCCAGGAAATGCCGAGAACAGAAATGATCAGCGAGAAAATGTCCGAGACAAGTCAGGGTGACCCGGGAGTGTGGGGCAGTCCCGGGCGGCCTCTGGACAAGCGGGCTGCGTCTGACCAATATTTTCACCACTGCGGGCAGGTTCTTTCTGTAACAAGACCGGTCTGAAGCCTTGGGTTCCCGCTGGTTTCGGACTCGGACGAGGGGGAGAAGTACGTTGCTTGAGGAGCAAGGAATTGGACGGTGCGTGTTTCCAGACCATGCCTCAGCTCTCTGCCGAGTCGGGCTTCAGACTTGTCGGACGCAGGGCTCCGAGCTGTCATCGTACCGCTCTTTTGCTGCTGACATTGGGCTGGCTGCATGTCCCGGGTCTGTCTGTTCCCTCTCCTTTGCTTTACCTCGTGGGGACCTGCCAGGGTTAAGGTTGATGCGAGATTCCCTTTCTCTGACAGTGCTTGTCATAATACCAACTTTGTTTCCTCTCTCTACCCGCTCTGTCTGCCGTCCCTTCTGTTGATCCCGGGTATCGACGACTTGCATTTTGACACTGCCCAGTGCCTGTCGCTTGGAGCTCTTGGACAGACTAACCTCGTTGACTGACTCCGTGGATAACGTCCCTTCCACTTGACTCGATCGCAGAAGCACTTCATCATGGCTGGACCGAACATCAGCTTCTCTGCACCGTCGCCGATCGTCAATGGCAATAGCAATGGACACACCCAAGTGACATCTGACCGACTGATAGTCGGCGTGGACTTTGGCACCACGTACTCAGGGTGAGCGACCTTGAGCGTTCGGACTACTGCAAGACACACGACTAACAACTCTCCAGTGTAGCAGCAGCATACAGCGCAACCCCTGACGATATCGAGATCATCAAGACGTGAGAAACAATAGCCGGGTCCCTGCTGCATATGTACTATCAGAAAGACTGACGAGAGGATACAAAGGTGGCCAGGAGGCAACGGCATAACCTCCGACAAAGTCCCCACCGAAATCGCCTACGAAACCGCCGAACTACCCACCACAACCAATACCGCAATCACTCCCGAACAAGGCGGCGCCAGAGCCACTGTCCAAAAGATAAAATGGGGCTTCCAATTCAAACCCGAAGAACCACGCCTCAAATGCATAAAACTGTTCTTGGACAGGAATCAAAAGCTCCCACATTTCGTCAGCCCTTTGGATACAGCAGCCCATCTGAGACAATGCGATCGCACTGTCATGGATGCGGTGAGTGATTACCTGGGTCAGATCTACACACATACCATGGAGACCTTGAACAGACGATACGGCGAATCATTCATGGCCATGACGAAGGTCGAATTCGTCCTCACCGTTCCAGCAGTATGGTCAGATTCAGCAAAGAACGCCACTCTACAAGCGGCGGAAAAAGCAGGAATGGGAAAGAAACATGAACTACGCCTCATCTCCGAGCCTGAAGCCGCCATGCTGCATGCCTTGAAAACAGTACAACCACACAACCTCAAGGAAGGAGACAACTTTGTCATCTGCGATGCGGGAGGGGGTACGGTAGATCTCATCGGGTATAAAATCACACAGCTATCGCCATTGAGAGTGGAGGAGTCTGCTGTGGGTACGGGAGGATTATGCGGTTCTGCATTTTTGAACTTTCGATTCGAAGAACACGTCAAGGAACGACTGGGCATGGACCGCTACCTCAGCATGCGCAACAAGAAGCCCAAAACCTGGATGATGGGCTTGAAATACTTTGAAGAATTCGTCAAGAGAAACTACAACGAGGACGAGCAGCAAGAGGTAAATGTACCTTTTCCTGGTCTTCCCGATGATGAAGAAGCGGGTATTGATTCTGGATTCATGGTCATGAGCACGCAACAAGTCAAGGCAATCTTCGACCCCGTCATCGATGAAGTGCTGAAGCTCCTGGATGGTCAAGTCGATGCCATTCGAGCAAAAGGCGACACCGTATCCGGTATCATACTCGTCGGCGGGTTTGGCCAATCCAACCACCTTTACAATCGCTTAAAATCTCACTTCAACACCTCCTCCTCATCTGCACCCCCAGCATATTCGGAGAAACCAGAACATCAAACACAACATAACGAATACCCTGCAGTGGAAGTCATCCAACCGCTATATGCATGGACAGCAGTCGTCAGAGGCGCTGTCATCAGAGGGCTGGACGATTCAATGGTATCATCCCGTCGCAGCAGATTACACTACGGAACTTCTTATGCCACCGTCTTCGACGAAACCAAACATGATCAGGCGGATAGGTATTGGAGTCCGCTCTGGGAGAGATGGATGGTTAGTGATCGCATGCAATGGCATATCTCAAAGGTGAGTTTTGAGCATGCATATCTCCGGGCGCTGCTGGAGAGCTTGGGAAGTATGGAGCTAATCGTGATGGACAGGGCACCGCCATCTCACCGGATACCCCAATATCTTTCCACTACACCCGAAATTTCCGACCTAATCAGAGTCTTGTTGTTGAAGACGAGTTAATAGCTTGTGGTGCTGACTCTGCACCCTCCTCACGAACGAAAACGCTGTCGACCGTTTGCACATTAAAGACGGATTTGGCGGCGGTTCCGGAAGAGTTGTTTACGAGATTGAAGACGAGTAAAGGTGTTGAGTTCCTCAATCTAGACTTTGAACTTTGTATGCGAATACAGAGTGCAGATCTTGTGTTTGAATTGAGGGTGGGAGGAGTGGGATATGGAGTCGTGCAAGCTGAGTTCCATTGATATGATAAGATAGAAATAGAGACGAGGATGGCCTAGAATGGAAAGAGTGGTAATGTTTTTTTGACGAGTGGTTGTTTCTTTGATTCAAGTATATCCCAACGATACAATTTCGTTTCCTTTTACTTCAAAATCTCGCTTTTCTTATATTCCATATTCTTCTTTGCTCTCTCGATCGCACTGGAGAACGAGCACATGTCATACGCCACATTTACTTGAGTTCGTGGGTGTTGCCGTCAGTCAGTATGGCAAGAGCTTTGGGTACAAAGATGTCTCTCCCACCACAACCTTGCCCCTCCATGAACCAAGAGTGGGACTCTTCTGTCGAGTGATTTTATCGCACAGGTCGAAAGAATCCGGGATCGGGCGCCGAACGCCAGCGTCCATATGTGCCGAAGCTCAGGACGGGAAGATGAGAGAAGAGTATCAGGTCCCACCACCCCAACCTGCACCTGTGATCTCCTGACACGTCAATGTCCACCATATGCTGCAGTTCTTCAATATCTTCTTGAGACGAAGAGAAGGGGTAATCGATTCAGGAGCCTGGGTGTTTGACCCACCTGACCTTGCCTACTTGTTTCTCCAGCACACAGACTGGCGAAGAAGGTGGTGAGAGGAGGTGCAGAGGGACGCGCAATAGATCCGCTGTCGTGATGGATTGGAGAAAGGAAGATGGTCGGTTGGAAGAGGGAGACTTTATACCTGGTTGGTTGGAAGATGTGAAAGTGCTTGCAGGTGACGAAGCGGTGGCATCTTCAAATGTGGTTCTTGTTCTGGACCTTCTGGTGCGTGGAAATCAATGATGTGATATTTAGAGACTCACCAATTCTCATTGTAGGAGTGCTTGTGCGATAGAAGATGATTCCGGCTGCGAATATGCGAGCGGGGAGATGAGATGACTCTTTTCGTCTGCTTCGCTCCAGCAGAATGTTTGGAGATGTGTGGACGTAGTTGATCTGTGAGCTCTGAACGTCTCATGCGTTCTCCGGGCCGTGGGGAATCCGAATCAATCCCAACCTCCGACGGTCTCACATATCAGAATCAACAATCATCTCAACATGAAATCCAGAAAGCACCATCTCTGCTTGAGATTACGAAAGCCACTTTCATCAACCAAACGAGACCTCTCCCTTCACGAGTCCATCAGACACTTTCACTTCACTAAGCTCAAACCACTATAAAAGCAATACTTCTGAATTCTCAGGTGTCCATACACTGCTTCACCCTCTCCAAGAGAGGTCCTGATCACACCTTGAAGCCCGACTATTGGCCCGTGGCTGCCTGAGTAGGAGATGCCGTGCGGGGTGGGAAGGGAAGGAGACAGGTCAACGACAAAACTCTCAGGGTTCGAGCATCCCACCACAGAGACTGGGTCTGGTGCCTTGAGTCATGGATCTAGAGGGGGTGGTGGAGATGTCAGACGCGTCAGGAGGTCATGTACCTGAGCTTTCCCCTTGCTCTATCGACGAGGACGACTACGTTCGTGGTAACAAGACGCAGAAGATATATGCCCTCACTCATGCCGACGTTATTCGGCAATGTCGAGATTGGTCATGTATGGAGAGTCATACAGTGGAGAGAGAAGGACTATATACCCAATCTTTCTTCCACTGTACAGTACTTCCAGGATATGCTGGCCTCCTGCCTCGCTGACACTCCTGCCCTGTCCCCCGATGAAGTGGCAGATCGATATCTGTGGCTAATGACCGGTCTTGCTCCTGAGAAGAGGCGATGCTGCAGCTAGAGGCAACCGACCTGCAGGGTACTAGAGTTCAGCACGCCTCCGCGACCGTTCGCAAACTGGTCACCCACAGCCGTGACAACTACGACCCCCGAGAGGTCAATATCGACGCCCAGCAGAGCCGTAAGCACGGACACGCTAACATCACTACACACGAGGAACTGGAAGACTTCGTTGTCGAGAAATAAGGAGGTGACGATTCTACGTGATGCGTGAAAGCTGGACTCTGTGATGTTGGTCTTAGACTCACGATATCTGTATATGAAGGTTATGGATAAAGGGCATTGTGAAGATGGAACCGACCAGAGAAGAAAATCGTTTGTGCTGGAACGTTGAATGCGTACTAGCTTTATAGAGCAAACATTCACACTGTGTCTTATAGAGCAAGCTGGTAGATACCTCGCTTCTAAAGTCCCTAACTTTGTCGAATTTGTGATCATAGGAATGCACAATCATGCTCGAAGTAGCATCTCATCCAGTGAGAGCCCGCTGAACTAGATGGCCGCTCTCTATCATCAAGCCATCATGCTCATGAAAATACTGCATTATCACGTGCTCAATTACGAGAGATCAAACACCACTTCCTTGATCAGAAGCGGCTACAAATACACCTTCTGTATCTGTCTTCATAGATCACAAAGAAGTCGTCCTGAACCAGTACATTGAGACCGTGACACGAGACTAAAAATAACAAAAACAAGAGCAAGAAATCTCCTGTGACTTCTCAAAGCAGCACATACGCCGCGTGCGATACCGAGAATAATGCAACAGGTCCCGGATACTTTGGTATAGCCCTCTCGCTCCTAGCCCCGCGTTGTGAGCAGGTAGATGGCTGTGCCATCACTCCGTTGACATAAAAGGGGTATCAACGTGTGAGATGATAGAGAAAGCAGGGAGCCCGTTGCGCGTCCGTCGCGACAAGGTAGACACTCTGTTTGCCTCTGATTTACAGCTCAGTGATTGTGATCTTCATGCTGCAGGTCCAATGTGTGGAGAATGGCGAGAGATTTACAGCCCGGTGTGCGACGGCAGCGACAAAACAGACCCTCTAGCTTCCACTACAGCTCGGCCATCATAGTCTTTGTGCCACAGGTCCGATATCCCAGAAGACAAACGGACGTTTGCACAATGGAGGGGCTGGGGAGCCTGGTACGCGACAGTTGCATCGGAGTCTGTTGCATAAGAAGCAACACGGGTACCAGCGTCACTTCCGAGTGCTTGTAGGCGGGTGGAAAATCGATGTGTCTCGGGTCCAATGTCTGAGAGAGGACAGAAAACCGTTTGCGATTGTGAAATCGATATCAATTGAGGATATGGTGCCCGTAGAAGCCCGGATACCTGCGGGAACTCTCGCTTCGTCACTACCGACTTCCTGGATATTCTTACGGCGGTAGTGCATGAAGCAGTGTCGGGATCTTTCCGCGATCCGCTGCTAGGATGCCGTACGTTGACCGGATATATGTATTGATTGTCCTTGGAGGTATCTGTTGTGACTCCGACGATTGCATTTCCAATGGGATCAGAGAAGCGCTTGCCAGCAACAGATGCATTGGATAGTAGCATATGTTCTTCGGAGGAATTCCAGCCGCGAACATTCGTTTTGTAGATTGGGGTAAACGTTTTGTTTTGCTCTAGGCAAGTTGTTGCCCCTCTCAGCATGCAGCATCATAGTTGGGTTCCTTGCAAAATGCAGAATGATCTTGAGTCTACAAGCTTAGGTTCTGTAGATGGCCTTGAGTGTAACAGCGTTAACCGGTTGAACCATTCGAATTTCTAGACCTCTCTAGAGTATCTCGTAGGGATATATGAGCCGCACTTGGCACTTCGAGAGTATCTCGACGCTCCGGGTTTGTGATGCCCGAAGGTCCAGATGTCAGCGGCGAGGGTGGATCTTGACTGTCAATGGTCCTCGCTCCTTCTGAATCTGACCGCGGACGTCGCTGTGGCAGGTCTTGCGCAAAGGGACTTGACATCCGCATATCAGAACTACGACTAGCAGATCTCGACAAAGGTCTATATCGCTTCTCTGTGACTCCGAGCTCTGGATTGCGTTCATCTTCACCCGGTACTTTTGGGTAATCACTGGCGTCTCGCCTGAACGTGGTGTTGTCGAATTGACCATGACCAGGAGTGCCCATATAATCAGCGATTGTCGTCATGAACTTGGCAACTTTCCGTCGACCTCCTCTGTCGGTCAAAACGGTACTGGCCATGCTACGTCGAGTTGTGACGGGCACAAGATCTGTAGACTTTGTCCTTTGGTGGTTGAGGGCATCACTATTAGGTGTGACGCTACCTTGGCCAGACGAAATGGAGATGGAATTAGTGTCAGTAACTTCAGGAGGCTGCACGGAGTCGGAGTCACTCTCGGGAATGGCTGTCGCTTTGGTGATGTTGACAATCAGAGACCCCATAACGGCCAATCCGGTACCAACGATGGGTGCCCACTGGCCTTTGTTGGTCAGTCAATTTGTCTGTCTCTGAAGATTTGCAGAAGGAGAAACTCACCAATACTTTGGATCGGCTCAGTCTGGTACCTGACTTGTGGGCTGAAGAGATTGATCTCACCAAGAATCAGAATGACCACTACCGCAACACCGAATAACGGAGCCTCGATGACGTTCAAGAATCGTTTGATGAGGTTGTTGATGTCCTTGACTCTTCTTTCTTCCGGATCCTTTTCTGCCTCGGCGCCTGACCGTGATTTCCAATTGATCTCGAGAATTTTGTTCCACATGGAGATGAGCGACAAAATAGCCGGAATGCAGCAAGCAGCACAGAGAAGTGTCACTGTCCCAAAGGTCAACCGACTCGGAGCAGGTATGACAAAGATGTTGCTTGCGGCATCTTTACGCATCGGCGAGAACGGGCCGTCTTGTTCATTGCATGTCAAACCACAAGTGTTTCCACGATTGAGGTTTGCGATGGTCAAGGGACCTGCAACATCTGGGTGGCAGATTCGTGTCTTTGTGCGGAAGAACTCAACAGCCAGGCTGAGCAAACCTTCATAATAAATTTAGCATTTGTGAACGCTTAAAGCGTGTGAAAACCGGTTCTCGCTTACCAGAAAGAATGAGGCCTGTCCACAGGAAGATGATGTTTCGACCGGGATCGAGAAAGTATGTTCGCGAGTTCTTCACGGTTGCTGGAGCGGCCAAAATTCCTAGGGAGCATAGTTGGAACGCTCCATATATGTCCATGTCTACCGCGTCTGAAGTTCGGCTTTAGCTAAATGAGTCATGTTGGTCGAACATGTTCACTTACTGTCGTTATGCAGAGCAGCAAGTGTGATGCCATGTAAAGCAGCGACCGCTGGGAACAGTAGCACTGCTGCAAGACATGCATTCTTTATCCAATCTGTCTTCTTACCGAAAACACACAACACAACAAGAACATAATATCTGAGTTTGTTAGTGGCATGCTATCACGAGATTACGACGACGCTTACAAGACTCTTGAACCTGGCCCGTACTGACCCGATACAGGCCAGGCACACACAACACGCAGTCCAGGACTTGTGCCATTCGCTGCCGTGATGTTTCGAGAGAGCAGCTCTCCAATCGGGAATGACGGCGAGATAGGTGGCATGTCAAGGTCGATTTCGTCGCCGAAGGAAGGCCGGGGGCAGTGGTTGAATGTCGGATAAATGCTTCGTCTGCAAAGAATGGTCACCGAACTTTCAAAAATTCAATGTTATCCACCAAGAAACGTCCAAGGTAAAGAGACTTGGGTTTTGCAGAAAGGCCAACTCCCATCTTCAAATGCGGCACTGCGCCTTCGAAACGTGCCAGAATCCCTCGGGTACATAGGCTGCTGGTGGCTGCCTTATTTGGCTGGGAAGGAACAGGGTCCTCTTGGTCCTTGGGTGCAGCAAGGCGACGCTGAGGCGGGGTCGACGATCTTGACCGGTTGTCTGCAAAGATTGCTGTCGATTAAACCATCTTCTGGGAAGGGGCGCTCGAGGTGTCTTAGACGACCGCCTGCCTAATAAGCATAAAGAGGCTTGCATGCACTTTTTGTCACACGGACGCTCAGCCCCTTTCGTTTGCACCACAACACGTCCGGTATATCTGATTTCGCGTCGCACTGATCAATGCCTTCGCGACGACATAATCAGGGCTAGACGACCGCCGAATATACAGATCCTCAAGAGTGTTACGCTCGAAGGCACGACGGCCGCAAAATGGCGGAAGATCTAGACACCGGCAAGATCAGAGAATGGCGGTCAATCGTCACACTCATCGTGTTTCTGTTGACCAGTGAGTCGGCACCTCGCCACCATCGCCTACCAACACAATTCTGATCGGAGAACAGATATTGTGGTTTTATTTCCCTTCAAAGTTCCGATATACATACCACGAGTATGTTACAATGCTATACTGGACGCGCTGAGTGCCTGTCGCATAATTGCGCCGCGGCGGCATGAAGAATCGCGACACGGCAGTATTGACAGAGCCTCAAAATTTGTGCGGATGAATTTCTCAATGAGTTTTTCGACAGCACCTTTGATCGCAGATCTATTCTTGTTGGCCATTTCAGCCATTGGACGTCAAGAAGTACACGATGGAACTGTTGGGGCAGACAACATCAGCCCTATTGACATTATGGTATTCTTCCTAACGCTGGCATACATTGCCATCTCAATTGATGCTTCTGGCCTCATCAGATGGCTCGCTTTTAAAGTGCTGCAAAAAGGTGGTAAAGTTGGACACTTGCTCTTCTTCTATCTCTACACATTCTTCTTTGCTTTGGGAACCTTCGTCGGAAACGATCCAATCATTCTATCTGGCACGGCTTTCCTGGCATATATGACAAGAGTTTCTAGCAACATCGATCATCCTAGAGCATGGATGTATTCACAGTTCGCGATTGCGAATATCGCTTCGGCCATCCTGGTCTCATCCAACCCAACGAATCTGGTACTTGCAGGAGCCTTCCAGATCAAATTCATTGTTTACACCGCAAACATGATTGTACCGGTCGTGGTCACTGCCATAGTGCTATTTCCGTTCTTATTGTATGTGGTCTTTGCGAGCCCTCAACTCATCCCGCTTTCCATTGAGATGGAGACACTATCAGAGGAAGCCAAAAACAAGAAGCCGGTCAATCCCAACATTCCCCAAGCTAAGGGCAAGAAGGCCGGAGAAGATGAAGATGAGTCCTTGGAGAATAAGGAGCTTGCACTTGCGGAAATTATGAATCCTTTCTTGGATAAGGGAGGTGCTACCTTTGGAGCAGTCGTGATGGCAGTCGCACTCATCACACTTCTGGGCATCAACGCTGCCAGCTCAATTATCGGCGAGCACCCCGTCTTCTGGATCACTCTGCCAGCTGCTTTCATCATGTTTTGTTGGGATGTCGGTTTCGGATGGAAACATCGCAAAGAGACTCGCGACATCGCGAAAAGAAGACAGGCCGAATTCAAGCAAGCCCAAGATGAGCGCGCCAACAGTGTGAGACAGAGTAATGGCTTGTTCCAAACACCAGGTGCTTCAAGCTCCTTCGTTCATGTAGTGCCGCCTACGCCGGATGTCCCAGGCTCCGAAAAAAGTATTCGATCCATGACGAACGCCAGCCCACCTGGAGAAGCTTCGATGCAAGGCGGGCCAGCACATCACAAAGCACGGCAATATTCGTCCTCCCAACTTTCGCTCACGCTACCGGAAACAAACTACTCGCATACCAAGAAGCTAGACGCCGCTTTGGATCGGGCAGTGGATGAAGAGAAAGTCAGATACACCGAGGACGACAATATGCATGAGCAACACAAAACTTTCGTATCCTTTGTCGCATCTGAGTATCGATGGCTACAGGAGACATTCCCCACCGTAATGGCAGTCTTGAGTCATTTGCCTTTCAAGCTTGTGCCGTTCGCACTTTCGATGTTTGTGCTCATCCAAGGCCTTGTTACCAAAGGTTGGGTACCTGTGTTTGCTTATGGCTGGGACCATTGGGTAACAAAGACCGGAACTGTTGGTGCCATCGGTGGTATGGGATTCCTTGGCGTTGTTCTTTGCAACGTGAGTACAGACTCCCAGCCTCCAAACTCTACATTTTCAAAACTGATACACATAATCGTAGTTCGCCGGAACCAATATTGGTACAACCATCTTGCTTTCCCGAGTGATCCAAGCTTGGCAGCAGATTCATATCAACAATGGCATACCCATCACGGATCGCACTTTCTGGGCGACTGTCTATGCTATGGCCTTAGGCGTCAACTACGGAGCATTCAGCACAGCATTCAGTGCATCTTTGGCTGGACTTCTATGGCGAGACATCTTGGCTCGTAAGCATATCCATGTCAGACGGCTGGACTTTGCACGCGAGAACATTCCCATCATCGCGACTTCTATGGCCGTTGGCTGTGCGGTACTAATTGGCGAGGTTTACATCATGAGAGACAATTCTCCGTACAAACTTGGGTGAGAACCATCTCACGATGGAAATAAGCATCTCACCTTCGCCAAGAAAAAGCCTCTACCCAACGCCTATCCGATGTTTACTAGAACTCACTCCTCTCAGCCTCAATGTATATAAACTCGCAACCACCTCCAAATACCCTTCTCTTTCACATCTTCCTGATACTGAAACTTCACTGGACCGAAGTCTACAGACGACGACATATTGTGTTTGTACGGCCACTCCGCAAAGGCCGGCACAACACGTCGCTCACAGGGTTCTCGACGACGTGAGTGGCTCCCGGCACCCATGGGCTCGATCGAGGCATGATAGAGCACGGAATAGTGGCACGGGTGGCAGAATTTGAGGAACGACCGGAAAGTAGGCAGGTCACCCCTGGCACGGGGGCATTTCATAACAGACTGTCGACCGGTATAGGAAAGCTCCCGAGACTTCCGCTTGTGTTCGAGGGCAAGGGTCAGCACGGAAGTCGAGCACGAGGTTCTGGGTGAGGACGTATCACAGAGACGGGAAACGGTATGCGATTTGTCTCCGGCACGACACGGATCGTCGAATGGGATAGGAAATCTCTTAGCGCCTGCTATCTCCATCGAGCTGAAGTACACGGAAATATGGCATGACGGTGGTCAGACCGGGCCCCGAACTGTTGAATTATCTATGAGATGATGACTACAAAATGCACGGAGTCTTGTCATATGTACTTTCTCCAGCGGTAGGTGTCGAAGGCGGTTCAACTGAGACAATGCAGAAGAGCTTTTGGCATTGTAAGAATTTCTATTGAGGCCCGAATTTGCAAGTTTCTCGTTGGACAAGCTCTGATATCCCAATGGTTTTGTGCATTCTCTGAAAATGGCCTTACTCGATCTGGAGTTCAATTTTAAGACACATGGCTGTTGGGCCGACCCTGACCATGGTCTTTGGGTGAAGATGTTGGACCACCACGAACTGGACCTGTGCATACCATCCGCATGATCAGACATGCTCGAACCCACCCAGTGTCGTCAATGTGAAGTGCGTGCTGTGGGGAGGGGTAGTGGCTACAGCAAACGCCAACAATTTCGGCCAATTGCGTGGCGATTTCCAAGTTCTGATTGCTGGAAGTGCTGGATACATGAAGTCAGCCTTTGCTGCAGCCCTTGCGGCTCAGCCTTCTGCTACTTCAAGCCTGCCATCGACTGCTACTGATGCTGCAGATAATGTTTACAACATTTATGCCTCCTCAGATTCAACACAAGGTTCTTATACTAACGCTCAGGCCTTGACGTCGTACAAAGACTGTATGGACTTCTGCGATAATGACTCAAAGTGCAATGCTTGGACCTACGTTGGCGGAACCAACGGTGTAGGCTCTGGCAGCTGCTGGCTCAAGAGCAAACTCGGCTCACCTTCCCCCGCTGGCGCAAACGTCGTCTCTGGCTCCAAGAACGGCAAGGTCACCACTACCTACAGCACCACCGACCCTACATCAACTCCCTTCTACATCAAAATCTCAAGATCCGGTACCAGCGCCGATAACAGGTATATCTTCATCTCCAGCGCCAATGGACAAAGCAAGTTGGTCTCCAACCCAGCCGATGCTACCAAATTTGTTGTCAACCAGAGAAACAACTACATGCTTGCTCAAACTGGCAGTGCAGCTGGTTTGGCCTTTGCTCTCGGCCCGACAACTTCGGCTACTTCTCCATTGTACTTTGCGAAGCAGGGTGTTGCTGCCCAATCCTATTTCAGCTGCGCCGTTCAACCCAACGGAGATGCTGCTTGCAGTGTCAACGGCGTGGGTATCGCTGGTACTGTTTGTGCTGCCGATAATTACAGCAGTATTCAGCTCATCACTGGAGGATGGCCTAGTTCTTGTCTTTGGGTGCTCTGGAGCTTTATCTCGGCCTAGGTCACTGGTTTGGTGATATGTTTGGCGTTTTCCTATTATACCGTAGAGGTTCTTGTTTTGTTTTATGCTCCAGTCTTTGGCCTACCATTTCGATCAGCTATAGAAATCATTGTCTCGAAGCTACCTGTCCTACAACTACCTGACATCTACGTGCTCTCAAAATCCATGTGAGGTATCTTATACTGCCGCCAAAATGCACAAACTTATTTGCTTGTTCACAACTATCCGTTGAGAGCTTTGACAAAGCGGTAGCAGGAGACACCCTCTTCAGACATAGACCGCGATCTGAAACTCTTGTTGCATATTGACATGCACGATCGGGCAGAGAACTCATTCAGGGAGAGTGTGCCGTCTGTGGGCGTATCTTTCATATTATCTAGGGCTTTCAAAGTAACGGAAGGGGCCCGATATACCGGTTAAAATGCACAAACATATTCGCTTCCCCATGGTTGTCCACTGAAAGCTTTGAGAAACTTTAAGATGATATTGCTCTCTTTGGACCTTCCATCTAATCTGGAAGGCTTGTTGCCTTTTGATAGCATGTTTGGGGGAGAGTATGGTCGTTGGAGAAGGCCCTTCCTACCAAGCTGCTGTGTGCTATATCTTGGGCCCCTAATCAGGTACAGCCAGGTAATTCCTTCTTCAACACAACAAGGAGTACATGGTCACATTGCATCACATCATAGCACACAGGACGGATAAAGCAGAGCGGCGAACGGAGATTGATTTATACATGTTTAACGACCCGTGGTCGGATGATTAACGTCCATCAGGACAGGGCTTTCTTTCCCTTGTTCTTCTTCTTCTTCTTCTTCTTCTTCTTCTCCTTGATCTTCTATGCCAACCCAGTCAGTAAAGCTACCCTTGAAACACAGCAGGATAGGTTCAAACATACCAGCCTTGGGCTCATGATGGCTCAGGGGGCTCCGTACACAGAGGTAGGAGGGTTTTCCGGAGTTACCGGATCGCCCTCCTGGCCGACTGCCTGCGAGGGAGGCAGACGGCCACGGAAGCCGGGCACAGGCACTGCCTTGCGAGGGCGAGGTGCCGTGGGAGGAGTGGTGGCCGTGCCCAGGCCGAGAGGTGGGAGGTGAGGCAGGGTGCCCTGTAGTGATCCATAAGTATAAGATCTCACAGCAGCAAAAAGCACGGAAGCGTACCTGGCGATGGGCGCGACCCAGACCCAAGAGAGATGGCAGGGTGGTGGCCGAAGCCGACCAGAGCCTCCAGAGGTGCTCAGGTGCTGCTTGTGCCCTGAGGCGGCGCAACAAGCGAGCCACCTCGAGGCGGCGGAGTGTCTCTACTCCCGAAAGGAGAGAGGGGCGAGGTCTGCGGGCCCTGTGGGCAGGATGGTTGAGGTGGCGACGCATTGTCGCTGTTTTGGTTCTTGAGAGAGGGGAAAGGAGATCAAGAGCGCGCTGAATTTAGTCAAGGGAGCTGAAAACACGGGCGTGGGCAGCTTCTCCATCGACCAATGGCGTGGCTTAGGCATATCATGCTGCTCAATAGCAAGGAGTGAAGACATTGAACTAGCTTGTTGACAGAGCGTCACCTTGTGCAAGGTACAGTGAGATATATGAACAGGGTATCAGGAGCATCATAAACATCTCTATACCAGTGTACAGGGGATTGGATACATCAAAAGGCAAGGTCAAGAGCCGTAGACTCAACTTGTCCACCGAGAGCTGGTGCTATACCATGTTCTTAGAGACTCTCAGTGGACAAACCGGTGCTTACAAACTCAATCTTGCGTTTTGACAGCAGGTTTGAAGGAAGCTCTGGACAACGGAGAACGAGCAACTTCATTGCTCAGAGCAGCATCACAGTAGGATGCGCTTGTTCACTCCCAGCAGATGAGTTGCGAGGGCGAGCAAGCGGTGACCACGCGCTTAGTAATCGATACACTTGCCAGCAGGTATAAATTCAAAGTCGAGCTCAGCAGTTTCCCTTCTTTTTTTCATCCCTGTCCAGATTGTTGGTTTCTGCTGACAGTAGTTCAGGGTTTGACAGTTTCTTCGAATTCAGTCTGTCCTAGTGACATAATTTTTGCTTTCCTAGCTGACAGAGACTATCTCTGTGGGCATACACTTTTTCATCAGTGTCTTCTGGTCTTTGACTGGGAGCTGGAGAAGAATTGGCATGATTAATGTTTGCGAATTACACTTGACATCGCATTGACCTCGCAACAGCACCGTTATGCCATGTTTGCCCGCAAGACCAGAGCGTCCCTTGTAGCACACGGAAGGCAGCATGGAGCGAAGCGATGCTGGGTCTCCCATCAAGATCAGAAACCAGGTAGACTCATCGTGTAGATGCCATGATACAGAACTAGCGGGGGGTACTCTAGAATAGATCAGACTCTCCGGCGCAGGTTCTTGTAGACGCGGACGACGCAGATGTCCTCTCTAAATAATCACAGGACATCTGGCGAGAGCCTCTTATGGTGATTTCTCGACTGGATGACCAATCAATCATGCTGCCATGACCTCTACTGTAGCTAGAATTGCTAGGCATGTGCTCACATAGTTGCCGCTAAGGTGATCCTTGGAGACTCGTGATTTGAGCAGCCTGTGAAGTCCTTTGGCAGCATTTGTGAAGCAGTAGTAACCATGAGGATAATGTCTGCAGTGCTCTCAGATTCCGTACTACCAGTTCACTGTCGGCCGGTGGTAGCATCACTGTGTGAAGTGCTGCGCTCAAAGCTCCAGCTTTCATCCCGCGTCTGGGCTGAATTTTGTCATCTTTTCTCCCACTCCACTCCAGAAGACCTCAACAGTTCTCAAGGCCATCGCGAAGGACAATCTTCTCTGCGATGGGCATTGCTTCATGGCCATCATCAAAGCCTGAGCTATCACTTGATGGCAAGACATAACGTGTGCGCGCATGCGCACATGCACCCGGTACGTCTTTCTGGTTTCTTGACGCCTTGACTGCAGCATCTCTACTGACTCAACACACTAGAATCAACAGCAACGTTTCTGGCTCCGCACTGGAGCATGTGTCTGCTCGTGTCAAGATTTGATGCATCATCGCAAGATCTCTTGCACTTGGCCGACTTGCTGCATCTGCTTGCGGCTGAACAGCTTCCAAGCGCACGTGCTATGGTCTGCGGCTCAGGTATGTTCCATCGCGCCTTCCTCATGACATCTCTGAGTTGACATTTGAGATCAGCATTCATCGTCGTTGCATCCACGTGCACGCAACTGATAGCCAACAGCACAAGATCTTGGCTAATTACAACGTCATCTGTTGTAGCTCAGTCCCTCTTGCGCATTGGCCGTTTTGCTGGCGACTCAACCAGGTATGCTCTCTCATCAAGCTATGATCAGATCTTGTGCTGACTGACTGGTGAGCACAAGCAGTCGATTCAGTCTGCCCAAGTTGCCAGCAGCTTTTACGGTCTCAACCACCTCGGCTTCTAGCCAAGGTCGTCACATGCGCTTCAACCGGGGTTTTCTTCTTGACACACTCCATCCGGAATCCTCAAGCCCACCTTGCTGGCCTGTCAAGCTCGGCTTCTGATGCGCATACTCGACATTCAGTACTTCAAGATGCTCAACTATCTTTCAGTACTTGATAGCATGTTGGCTCTTCGCCTCTCAGTATGTCTTTCTTTGTTCGGACCGATCAAGATCTTGACTAACATTAAATAGTCTTCTCAAGATTTTGGTCTTTACGGTCGGCTCTGATGGGTATCTGCCAGCTTCTCCCGATGCAGTCCTCAAAGAGATCTTGGACAATCGTTCAGCTCAAGTCCTCTGACGATCCAATCGAGTCGCCTGACACTCATGGATGTGAATCTGCGGTCATAACGCTATCGACAAACGTCTCATCAACGGCTCCTCCGATACAGAGCCGCGGACAAAGGGCATCACCACTGCAATTGACACTGTCGCTGATGTCTCCACCATCGTCGTCGGCTGCTCTCTAACGATCAAACAAGCCAAAAAGCTTCAAGATCTTCTGTTTTGACAAGATCTGGTAGCGACCAAGCTGCCTACCGCGGGTCGACTGTATCTCACCGCCGTCTCTCAAGCAAGTCGTGTTTCCAAGAACAAGGCTTCTACCAACACCACCTACCACAAGCTCAAGAACGAGATCTGCCGCGACATCTCGGCGACTCCGACGTCCGATCCTCGGTCCAGGCAATTGAAGAGGTGGCTGGCCTGGGATCGTTGACACTCTCATACCAGTCGACACCAGCGCATCCGCGAGTCCTCGGTCCAGGCAATTGAAGAGGTGGCTGGCCTGGGACCGTGAGTTGGCGACACCTGTTATCTGCGTCACCACCGGCAGGAGAAGAGTTCACACTCACTACTCAGCAGCCCTTGCCCCAGGCAATAGAAGAGGTAGCCTGGGCCGGGGCGTTCTCCTCCTGCCGGTGTCATCAAAACTCAAGGTTGACACGGACAAGCTCTTTGGCATGGCCGGTTACAAGACCAAGGCCTCCACCAACACCGCCTACCATAAGCTCAAGGCTAAGATCAAGTCTGTCAGCGCCGCCGCCGAGGCTGATGAGGCCGAGGCTGAGGATTCTGCCGTTCCCTCTTCTCCTGTCAAGAAGAGCCGTGGCAAGAAGGCTGTTCCCGTTAAGGCCGAGTCTGATTCCGAGGATGACGACGAGGCCGATGAGATCGCTCCTACCAAGCCTACTGCCTCTGGCAGATCTTCCAGAGTTACCGCCAACAAGCATGCCGCCTTGAAGGCCAAGATGGCTGCCCGTCCTTCGATCGGCCGTGCCACCCGTGCCTCGGCCAGAACTAACAAGGTCGACGTTCAGATGTCCGAGGACTCATCCTGGGTCCAGGCAATAGAAGAGGTGGCTTGGCCCGGGACGGTGCACACTGACCAACACTTCAAGCCATCCTAGGTCCAGGCAATCGAAGAGGTGGCTGGCCTTGGATGGTAGGTCGGTGTGCACACAGTACAGTCTCTGGCACCGTTTCCACCAACACTGTCCATCTGTGTGTTGGTGCTCGTGGTGCCGGAGGAGGAACAGCGGTGGCTGGCAGGGCAAGGGTAGAGCAAAGAATTGTTTCTCATGGCAACGGCGGTGTGACAGCCCGGTAAAAGGGGCGCGCGGCCTCGATTTTTCGTGTGCGCTTGGTACTGCCGGCCAGAGGAACAAGCTCTCCCTTCGCCAAACACGCTCGCAAGGAGAAGGTCAACAGGAAGGAGGCACCCTACCGCCTCCTGACTGCCCGTAGGGATGGCCTGCCGCCTCCTGACTGACTCCTTGTGGGCGTGCCAGTGCTTATAACCCGGTGAAGAAGGCTCAACTGTCGACCAAGGGATCAGCCAGCAAGGGCTCCCCTAACAAGCCTTCAGGTGTAGCAAAATCGAAGAGATATACACCTTTGAAGAAGATGCAGAGCAAGGCTCCTCTTGAAGACACCCCTGTCCGCGCTATGACCAATGGTATGGCAGCCACTGGAGTTAACACCTCTCCAGTCAAGACCCCGTCCAGAAAGACAGCCGCTGCCACTTCCGACCCCGACCAAAGAGAATGAGCAGCCACGCAAATATGGTAGGCGCGAGGAGGATATCCATGTCGAGCCGAGCGAGACATCCGGCGACACTCTGATCAACGCACCTCCTGGCTTTGACATGGGTCGCAACTTAGACCTCCTGGACTCCGATCAACGCACCCCCTGGCTTTGACATGGGTCGCAACTTAGACCTCCTGGACTCTGGTCCTCGGACCGACGCACTGGACTTTCATAACCAGTCGATGCACAGTCAAGGCAACCAAAGCTTCGGCTCCCACCGTCTGGATTTGACGTGGGTCAGTGCTTATAATCCGGTGACGACAAGGAGAATCCTCAGTACAGTGACAAGGAGATACTCAACTTTGCCACACTCATATACGTCAAACTCGGCACAGAAGAGGACGCCAACGGCGTACCTGGCACGATGCCGCCTATCTACACCCCTCGGCCCATTGCAGTAGGGCCTCATTTGCCCTACTATGGCCGACCTGGTTGGCCTCTAAGCCTAGACGTGGCGGACGAGATGATGACTCTACTAGCTATTAGGGGAAGCCAATGGTCTAAGACAAGACCCTTGACAGTTGAACCTCCACCTGGTGCACTGTCCATCAAGAAGAAAGCAAAGTCCGCAAAGGCCATCAAAGTTGAGCAAAAAGACGACGACGACGATTTCACTCTGAAGTCGGTTCGTAAGGTTTCAAGCACGCCGACTGCCTCGCAGAAGAAGAAGAAGGCGCAGAGAAGCCCAACTTGCATCTCGCTCAGCCGAGCGCATACAACCCTATCCGAACTGTCGAGGGTCTGCGCATGCTCTTTGACTCGGGTTACATTCGCAAGCCGGACAGCCCCCGTTGCGCCATGTGGGATGAGTGCATGTTCAGAGAGTTGGAGGTCCAGGGGTTTGTCATCCAGTGCTTACAACCCGGTGATATCGAACACCCTCTCGATTTGCAGCATTCTCTCAGCCCTCAGCGCAGATTGAAGCAGATTCGAAAGCGTTCCTGCATTATCGCACTGCTTCCTGGACAGGCTCCAAAGGCCGAGATCGAACATTTTCGAGCATCCTCTTCATCTACTACAGAATCTCCGAGCTGTCAGTGGAGGTCGTAGCGAGTTCGAAAACGTTTTTGCATCTTCTCGGGAACCACGGTGGGGTTGCGGAGGTTCAGATGAGGGCTCAAGGACATCCACAACAACGTTTTGTCGAAGGAAGCAGATGCTCTCAGCGGAAAACCGAGCATGCTTGAGAATGAAAATGCATCTTCGCAGACTAAATAGATGCAGAGGGAGCAGGAGATAGACTCAGAAGGAACAGGAAGACTGGCATGGAAGTTCCTTCGCCATAGATAGAGCTTGAATGTCCAAAAAAGACTAACAGCATATCAAACATTCATTCCCTTTGTGATAAGCATGCGTCGTGAAAATGTTCAACGGAAGCAGAGTGTATGCATATGCAAGACCCAGGTCTTTGTTGAGCAACAGCGAAGTCTCCATGGTTTTGTGGAAAAGGGTGGCTTTCGCTCTTTCCCTCGATGACAGCAACAATACTCGAAGATGGTGACTTCCTCAAAACGTGATTTTCTTCAACTCGTGGGCTTAATTGCGGGACTGACGCCTCGTAAAACCACGAACGTGGCTCTGGCAATCGCAACGACACAACTGCATGCACGCAAGCCACGCAGAAACCGCCTTTTGCTCCTTCTTAGCACTGATGAAGGTAGTGCTTCTCACGAGCATTGATTCTCTCGAGGTCGGTGTATTGCAGACTCTTGCCATGCTTTGACGCCTGGGCCAGCGCTGATGCCTCTAACAAGGACTGCGACTTCCTTCTCTGCTTCGATGGCTGCATCCGAAGAGCTTCTCAGACGATTGACCAGCGTTCCTGCCGTCTTCATCTCGCTCTAGAGGTCATCGCCAAGGTGCACAGAGCGCAAAACGAGGGGTGGGGAGTTGCCTGCGTGAGTTTTGGCCTGCACCTCTCACTCTTTGACGTATTCATCACCACAGCTCAACTCAACGCACACCTTCCAGCTTTGCGTTCATCATCAACAGAGTCTCTCTGGCGCATTGATTATCATCAGGTAAGACTCCTTTGCTTCTGACTTGACTTGCTGATGCCGACTGCGCGCAATAGTGGCTTGGTGACCACTCAGAATCATGACTTTACGCCATCTTCTGCTCTGGTTCATCAAGTTTTGATGGGATTCCATGGCGCTTTCCATCAGCTGCCTGCCGGCATTGCTCGCGCTGAGTGCGCTTGGTGGTCAGTCTTGTGCTCGCCGCCGCCGATGAAACTTGCTGACTTGACAACGATAGATCGTCATCAACATCATCGTTCACCATCGGCGCAAGTTCATCATCCAGGTATGTCAAGTCTTCTCCTTCTGCACACCACTCCTGCACGGCTATGATGTGCTCAGGTGACCCTTCAATGGTCAGCTTGCCACTCGGAGCATATCGCCAGCCAAGATAAAATCCCAGTGCTTCTTCGTCCAGTGCCAGACTTTGTACTCCTCTGGTCAGTGTCTTCTGAGACAGGTCGAGCGGAGAAGCATACATCCCCTCCCATCAAGACCCTTTGCGCTTTGGTGTCTTTGAAGTGACAATGCTGACTTGCTGACAGATCTTGAAGTCTTCTCTGCACAAACATCTTCCAAGGTAAGTCGAAGCCTTTGTCCCTCAACATCGGCTCGGTCTCGCAGACTCTTGTGGCTTCCTTCAATGGCCATCGGTTTTCCAAAGAGGCGAACCCTCACATCGAGCCAAGATCAATGGTGGAAACATCAAGCTCTGTCATGGATTGGTGCAACGAGACGTTCTGGTCTACAGTCTGTTCAAGTCGTGCGTCGTCCGTTGTGTCTTATGAGACGCCTGTACGGCGTGAGCTACATCCCTTCTCGATGCTCACCTTCTTCAGTCATGAGGAAGGTAGGGTGTCCAAGCTGACAGCCTCCAGGCAATCAAGATGTGCTCAACGCAGCGCCAGGTAAGCGTCGTCGTCCTTTTCTTCCCCCGAACATGGCTGACCATTCAAGCAGTTAGAATAGCCATGTGCGCCGCGCAACAGCCCCTTCTGAACAAGAACATTGGCGTCGTCGCCCCCTCAAGAACCATATGTTGGCGGTTTCAGAGGTTGAGAGATCTTTTGCAAGTTGACAAGTCTCCTCCGTCCACCCTCTAACTCCATGATGACAACAAGCATTGTCGATATGCCCGTTCATCACCATGACGGATACACGCAAAGACCTCTGATGAGATCTCTGATCAATCAACCGCACAATTTGAACTCCAAAGGGACCTCGGACTGACAGCGCCTCATGAACAGGTCGGCTACTGTCCCCCGCTATTGCAAAATCATGCTTTGCTTTCTCCAAACGACGCATGGCGCTGCGCATGGCCTTGGGCTTTCCCATCGACCTCGGGGTCTGACACGGTAAGTCAACCTCCAAGTCTTTCCTCCTCTGCTAGATGATGAAAAGTTCTTGTGCATCCTAATCTTGCGGCGGTTCGCACTGCGGAGAAGAAGGGCAACTTGCGACGGTCTCGGTCGCAATCTGAGGCATATTCATTCATACCACGCACTCATGATACAGTCGCAAAAGCCCAGTGCTGACAACTTTCCAGATGCTTCATGCCACGTCTGTAGCGGTGCTGCATTCATCAAGGCAAGTCGCTTTCTTCTCTGCATAACCCAGTGCCGGATCAAGAGACAGATATCGGTTGCGTGTCTGATGTGGCTTATATCCTAGCCCTTGTCGATTGAGTTTCTGGAGGAGCATTTGACTGACTGGGATACAGGTATCTTTGGCAGATGACTCTCTCGATCCTCCTGTTTTTGCGGAAACTTCGAGATACGCGACTGTTGCCTTCTTAGACCTGGTAAGTGTTTCGTCCATCACAGCCTTGTCAGGCTCTGCTTTCATGATGATCAACCACGCAGTTTCACCTCCGACCGCGGCATGAAGAACAATATGCAAAAGTCTGACTTGCAACCTGATCCGAGCTGCGGTGGAGCCTTTGACGCATTGAAGCATATGCTAACCATCATGCAGGCCATACGTCTGCTCTCTGCTCTTCGAAGATACAAAGGCTTTCGAGACTTCTGCCCGGCGTCTCCAGGTCATCTTGAAGCAAAGCAAAATGCCTAATAGTACGAAGGTGACTCTAAGGCCCGTTGAGCTTGTTGGTCTTTCTTGTGCAAGTGCTGACAATGATCTTGCAGATCTTCATCTTCCCGCACCACCTACTCCAGCCTGAGGCTGTCGAGACCAGATCGCTCTGTACGACCAATGGCTGCTCGAGCTCGAGGTCGGTTCAAGAGGAGGTCCAGAAAGAATATGATAGTGGTTGCAGAACGCCCTTTGCAGCTCCAGCGACAAAAAGCCACTCAGCCGCAAGCACCAAGGCTGGTGACACCCCGCTGCAAGCGAACCAGCTGGTCATCAAGTCAGAGGTTGATGCTGACTGGTAGCATGCAGAACATCTGTACCACGACATTGTGATAAGATTGCAGGTATGTCGCTGCTCCTGTCCATTTTTCCTCGCGAATGATGGACAAAAAAGACTCGTCGAACTGAATCCGGACGACATTTCATGCTCTTTCTTCTGACTACGCTCTTTCCTCACTTGACTTAATCAAGCTTGGAAGATGACTTGCTGACCTTCTTGCAGTCCTGCTGCGGCAGGAACCATCATCTTGAGCCAGTCAGACATACGCGAAGGCGCCATGGCCAGTAGGAAATGATACATCGACCTCTCTCTCTATTCCATCGAGGTTTCTAAGGAAATCCAGAAACAAGGCATGTCGTTCTCGTTCTGTTTTTCTCCTCGCTCCCCACTTGTATGATGAACACCATACGAATTAAGCATCTGAGGCATGATGAACCTTTCTTGCTCTTGCACTGAGACAGCCCCAAGCGAACTCAATCTACTCCAGCTCGTAGGAGACACTCGCTGACACGTTCGCAGTCGAATGCCAAGCTGCAAGGTTGCCGACGAGATCTGATGAGTCCAGAGATATGGACTGTAGCCCTCGGAGCACCTCTGATTGGCCTCAGAACATTCTCAGCTCTTTGTCAGGGGCCTTGGCTGACTTCTTGCAGTGTTCTGTCAAAATCTCGTGCTGTAATCTGCAAAGAGGAATCAGAGCTCAGCTCATCTTCAGTAAGTGCATCTGCCTCAAGTATCTTTCCTGAAGCCATGATGAACACCCCTTTCTCTTCTGCTTTCTTTTGACTCTAAGCACTTTTTTGCTCAGGACTGAGTCAATGACCCCTTCGACAGAGGGTTCCAACAATTTGCTGGTATGTCTGAGATGCGAGCCCCTATCCTGCTGCATGATGAACAAAAACTGTGCATTTTGAACCAAAGATGAAAAAAACATCCTTAGTGGTCTGAAGAAGCAGCTTGAAATCCAGAATGAGTTCCAACCTGACATGCAGAACCTGTGCTGATGTTTCATCGCAGCAGCACCTCCAGGAGATGGCGGCCTAGGTCGGCGGCCTCGATACCATTGCTGACGTCTTTTTGCTCACAGGTCGCGAAAGAACAGCTTTCTTTCCGAAGACCACGGAAGACCTTGCTAGCATGTCGAGAGATCATGATGAAACAATATTCTGTCTTTTGAATCAAGGTTGAGAACAAACCTATTCGGTGTTGTGACCAGCAGCAGGATGCTCAAACTTCCTTTCAGCTTGATTCGAGAAAGCTTGCTGGCATGTCTTCCAGAAACGTGCTGCGTGAATGTCGGGTTTTGATGAGCAAATCTTGGTGAGTCAAAAGAGTTACCTTCTTCTCTTTCCCGCATATGATGACAAAAGCCATGTATTATCTCTCGATCAAGCATGAGAACACCATCAATTATACTGATTAGCATCCATGAACATAATTCGTACTCCAAAAATATGGGAAGCGACATGTGCTGACTTTTGCGACAGCAGATCCGTGCCCCATAGCGGGGGAGAAACACCTTGGTAAGTGAGCTTCTTCCAGAGGTCGAGAAAGACAAGGCTGTCGTGATGATCAAAAACCAGTTTACACTTGATCTCATGATCCCGGATGAATTCACAAAGAGATCTGAACAGCCACCTGTCTCATATTCGGTCTGATTCTCTGAACTCAAACCAAAGACTGACAGCTTGGTTTTTTCAAAGACAACCATCCAAGGACGTCCCGAATGACAACCAAACGCGATGGCGGACTGCTGTCGTCGAGGTCCGAGACAGCAGCAAGTTCTGAGTTTGCGTGATTCAACAAGGCGCGTCGTACTTGAGAACCCTTCCTGTTCAAAGTGAGTCGGTTCTCTTCTTTCTTTTGCTGCCCGCTTCTTGTCGTGATGAAAAGCTCAGACTTCGTGTAATGGCCACTCCGAGGTCGACGGCAGTCCCCTCCAAAGTTCCCCGAGCAAAAAGTCGGCCTTGAGTGAACCAGCCGTGATGGACGAGATCACCCGCAAACGCCTGAAAAACGAGAGCGTGGCAGCAAAGTCGTTCGAAAATTGAAGGAGCTTCTGCTGACGTGAGTGATATCCCAGGGAAACCTCATATTGGAACCCATAGCAGATAGGAACGAACAGCTCTCCTAGCAGAGCATGGCGGTGAGTACGACGTTTCCTTTGTCTTTGCAACACTCTGTTCATTGACGTCGTACTGCAAGGCATCCACATCTTCTGATGGGCGATTTCCTTGCGCCGTGAGGCTTGACTAGTGTCATGTCGCCGAGCGGCGAGAAGTCAAGTTCGTCGAGATCTGGAGGAGGGACCTGTGGCGAGAGACAACGATGCGGCCATGTTTGGGATTGGTTGGATTGCGTCTTCCGGTCTTGACGACTTCTGTGCGGCTTTGATTGACCAGTGCTCTGGCGATAAGCCCCGTGTCTGAGCAACTTCCCCCTCTTCCTCTGTTTTCGTAATGAACAACGGCTGACTTGCTGGTGCTAGACAAATATGGTGTTGATGGCGACTTTTTGCAGCAGGTGAGGCTCTCGTTCCTTCCCTTGCACACGTACACGACAGATGAGACTCTTGCTGTCATCTGCCGAGTTCATTCGGATCAGCTCTTGAACTCAATCTGATCAGAGTCTGTTGCAGGGGCCATTTTCTATTGCTCGTGAAGTCGTCATCGGCGAGCGTCATCTTTCTGGGCGGTGCAATGATGATCCACAGATACTACTCTGATCGAGCTTTGGTGCTCCATGCAGAAAACATCATGTCTGAGCCCTGCTGAGTGAGAAGCTGGTGAGGTTGCGGTGTCAAAGTCAATCGTCTACGAGCATCACTCCAGCTGCGTATCAAGCGCTGAAGCTCTGCGGTTTGCAGCTGATCTTTCATCTGGTTCGTCAGAGGCTTTTCTCTTGACAAGCCGAGCAGGAAGAAATGTCGGAAGAAGGAAACGATAATGGGAGTTGAGTTGATCAGCACCGCATCGCGAGGGAAACGTCTCGCCGGTTGAGTTGATCTCGCTGGCAATCATTGGCGTTTCTCGACAATCCTTCCTTCCAAGAAAAACAGCAAGCCAGAACGACCTTCGTGTGTTGAGATGCGGCACAAGGTCTACTTGACAGTTTGCGACATGCCGTATCGGAGGAGAGTATGACAGACAGAGCAGATAGTGGTGAAACCCTCGTGAAACACTCATATCCGATGATTGGTTGGCAATCAGGAATGGCACTGCCGCTTCTTCCTGTGACACCACCGAAGAGCTCTATACCAATAACTCAAGGAGAAATCTGTGCAAAAAGAAGGTCCCGTGACTTGTCTGCTTGCAAAAAGCGCAAAACGAGTTCACAGGGCTCGGGGGGAGAGGACTGCTACGTCTCGAACCTGCGAGAAGTTAGTCAAGAGTTCCAGAGGGGAGACGCTCTACCAGTGGGCCACAAGAAACCTACCTGGCCACCAGAAGCACGGTCCCGGAAAGGTCCCCGGTGGTAAGGTATATGTAGTCCATGAGTGAAGGAAAATTTCTTTTTCTCACTTCAACTTTTGATACTGATGTTGTCAAGCAGGAATCGCCCGCCAGCATACAAATCTACGGTCCTTGTTGCATGTCGTTGACCGAGGTGGTACTGTGTCGCTGCCTTGGAAAGACCGCCCTGAAAAGTCGTCTAGGAAGAAAGAATGATTTTTCTTGATCAAATGGTCAAAGATCCTTGGCGAGTCCAGAGCGCAGTCAAGTACACCAGTATTGCTCGAGTTCAGAGGAGCGGTTTGTTGACTCGCGTGAGCGACGTTCGAGGGTTGGCAACGTTGAGACTACCAGGTAAGGAGCAGAGACATACGTGCTTGATGGACGTGACTCAGTGTATCAAACGATGCACTTGATGACCATTGTTGCCGAGAAACTTGTTGTCGACGGGTTGTCAATCGCTAGGACTATTTTCGGAAGCGAAGGCTTGAAGGAAATCTGGCAGCATGATCAATGTAAGTGCCGTTTGCTCTGGTACCGATTGGCGCAGGAGAGTGCGCAGTCCTTTGCGGGTACACGTCAAATTTGACCGAGGTGGTCGTCCCATGTAGCAAAGGCAGTACAAGATCTCTACCTTATCATTTGATGCGATAAAACCAGTCGATATCTGACACGATAGGTGCACCAGAAAGGTGTGGAGGATACAAATGGCTGGCGTTTGTGTTGTTGAGAGCCCGCGACAACAACGCAGCTTGGAATGGCGCCTGCCTGATATCATTTGCTGTCGAGTCGGCAAAAAGTTAAAGACGAGCGGCCAAAGTCAAAGCGAGCGCACCATCAGCACATGATCTCTAGCCAGAGATAGCGATCTTTCGAAAATCTTCCGACTCAAGGTAAAGAAGAAAAACATGGTGCCAGCGTCGATGCGTTGAGATGGCTGATAAGTCAAGGGGTCGTCCTTGGTCATCATCGTCAGCACCGAAGGGTGCGCGAGATGAGCAACAATGGTTGCGTGTCGAGATGGAGGTTGCTAAAGGCCCAAACCGATGGCTCTCGATGGTGGTGATGAAAAGGTGATGGTCGAGGCAAATTGACGATGTTGGCTTGCGCTCGGGAATCGATGTGGCTTGCGAAACGACAGCTTGCCCCGACGTCTGCAAACCGTCAAACGACCGTCACGACCATCAAGGCAGAGAAGCGCGAGCTCCTTTGCAGTGTGGTCTCGTCATCCTCGTGTCCATCCTGTTGGACTGTCAAGAAACTCTGCTATGCTTGTCGTATCTGTTGGAGGTCACGCGAGCCATCAGACCGGGAAGCTACATGCTGATAAGACATGGCCGCAGTCAAGCGATGAAGTCCTCACTCGCCCTCTCACATTGCTCAGCAAGATGAACGGCTCAAGTGATGCTCGGATATCGGCGGTGCAGAAATTGATGAGAGAGGTGGATACTCAGCAGTTTTGAATCAGCTCGACGCAGCTTTCTCCGAACTCGCAGCGAAGAACTGGAGAAGGAGCGACCTGCGGAGATGAAGCAAAGAAGGGAGTTCGCATCCAAGACCGATACAGGCCGTTCGACAAGACCGAGATGACAGCCTCGAAAGCCGAAGCGTGTGATTACCAAAAGCATGAAATTGAAACGGATTTTGGTGGAGAGAGTTTTTGCATGAGATCTGGGCCATCGGTGCGACAGCAAACTGTAGCCGAGCGGGGCCATATCGGGCTAGCGTGGTATGGAGAACAAAGCAACTCCAACTTTCTCTTATCAACACCAACGCTCAAGGCCGAGGATAGCCGCGAGGCAACAGTGAGAGGAGAACAGCGGCCTAAGCACAAAGCGAGTGAGTATTAAAGGCACATGTCCCTCTGTTGTCGTCGAGAGCTTCAAGTGAACTTATCGACCTTTTCCACAGTACCTTAGAAGACATCTCACGCACAACAACATGTCTTCTCTCAGAGTGCGCTCCACAATGGCACGCCGCCTTGATGGCCGCGTCGCTACTCCCTTCTTGATGTCTGCCAGACACATGCACAGCACTCCCAAGGAACAACACTCCATGACAGCTCCTCAGGTGGCTACTCTCCCCAACCACATCCCTGGATCAAAGGTCACTAAGACCAACAAGACTCCCGCTCTCGCCGTTCTGCCTCTCTCCATGGTCCTCAGAACTTACATGATCACCTCCATCTCATGCAAGCCCGCACTTTTGTCTGCCTGCTTCAAGGCTTTGACTGCCATGCTCCACGCAAAGGGTCCAATCTTTAACGTCGAACGTAACCCTCTGCTCAAGCTCATTCTCAGAGAGACTTTCTACAAGCAGTTCTGCGGTGGTGAGACCAAGGCCGAAGTCCGCGCCACTCGCGCTCAATTGCAAAGTCTTGGTTACTCTGGTGTCATCTTCGAGTACGCCCGCGAGGTTCTATCCGACATTCCCTCGAACGATACCGCTGGCGATGTCGAGATGTGGAGAAAGGGTCTTCTCGAGACCGTCGAGGCCGCTCAGCCTGGCGACATCATTGGCCTGAAGTGGTCTGGTATGGGTGGCTACGCTATGCAGCTCCTCAAGCAGGGCAAGCAGCCCATCGACATCATGGAGAGTGCCATGAAGGAGATTTGTGACGCTGCTTCCGCTAAGCGTATCGCTCTCGTTCCCTCTGCCGAAGAAACCACCACCAACCCCATGATTGACGCCTGGACCTTGAACTTGCAGAAGATTTACAACAAGCCCGATAACATCGTTCTTTACAACACCTACCAATGCTACCTCAAGGGCGCACCTGCTTCCCTTTCCAGCCATCTCCACCAGGCCAAGACTGAGGGTTTCACTCTTGGTGTCAAGCTCGTCCGTGGCGCCTACTTGCACTCTGAGCCTCGCGAGAAGATTTGGGACACTATTCAAGACACTCACCGCGCTTACGATGGCATGGCTGAAGCTGTTCTTACCCGCACCTACAACGACATTGTCAAGCCCGCTGCCCACGACGATGGTGTCTTCCCCCGCAACGTCGGCCTCGTCCTCGCAACCCACAACGCCGACTCCGTTCGCAAGGCTCAGGCTATCCGCACCAACCAGCTCCGTTCCGGCGAGGAGAGAGTTCCTTGCGCCTACGCTCAGCTTCAGGGTATGGCCGACGAGGTCAGCTGCGAGCTCATCAGCGCCACTCAAGCCAAGCCTGAGGAGATGGTCGACATCCCTCGTGCTTACAAGTTGACCGCCTGGGGCTCCATGACCGACTGCCTGAACTACCTCCTCCGCCGCGCTGCTGAGAACAAGGATGCCGCCACCCGCACCGTCGAGAGCAGAGATGCCATGCGCGGTGAGATCTTCCGCCGCATCAAGGCCACCTTCGGTCTCGCATAAGCTTCCTCTCTCTCCACGACTTCTCTGATCCCCCAGAAGTCCGACTCTTCTTGATGATAACGATGGTTGGCAAAACATGGCAACTGGACAGCGATGACGATTTTCTCTTTTTGTTTACCCACAAGCATTTCCCTGGCGTTTCTAGCGATTTGGCACCCGGCGTTCAACCCCCTGGATAGGGATGGTTTCTTTTCATGCACATAGACGCTTCTTCTTTACACATTCCGAGGGCAACCTTTTTAGCGATACCAAATACCCCCTTCAAGCAGACATGAATGCAATTCAAAAACTTTCACAAACCTACAGTTCTCTTCCTGGTGTCCTTTCCACTATCTCGATGACAGTAGATCTTTATGTCCGATTTTCGCGTTACGGTGATTCGATATCGGCATCAACAATCAGATCTTCGCGATCAACGCAATCATCACAATCCGGAAGCCGATCAATCCGCTCCAGCTTGCTTCATCTCGGTCCATGGCTATCTCCGCGTTCAACCGCAGAAAGCCGCTCTATGCCGCAGCTACCCGCAAGCCAAGTGTAACCGGCATTGCTTTCTTCCGTTGCGGACATCCTTGTGACACTGCGACGATACGAATCGTCATCCTGAGAGCGTGACCTTGTGTGTCGTCGCAACGCTCTTGGTGAGATGGTCATGTGTCTGCGATATGATTGACAGCAAACCACGAGAGGCCTACCTTCCTTGCTCTCTGCGGACGAAGCCACAGTTTCAAAAAACCTTGTGCATTTCTACAGCGCCAAGTATTCGGAATCATGCAATGGAAGCAGAGCATGCAAGGCAAAATTATTACAAAGTAAAGCAAGGGACATTCTCCTTCGAGTATATATTCAGTCTAGCTACCTCTTTCTTTTTTTGCCATTTCCTCACTCTCTGCGGACGAAGCTACCGTTTCGAAAAACCTTGTGCATTTCTACAGCGCCAAATATTCGAAATCATAGCAATGGAAGCAGAGCTTGTAAGGCAAAATCATAACAAAGTCAAGCAAGGGACATTCTCTCTCGAGTATATATTCTGCCCTTTGTTCGAACTCTCCTTTTTCTTTACTAAGCCCTCAATGCCGATGCGAAACCAGAATGAGTTCTCTGCGACATGATATCGTATAGTTAGTTCTACCCCACCCCGAGGCGAAACAGGCGACGAAACGAGCAGAGTCGATGATTCCGCGCATCCCCTCCCTCTGTCCGGTTATTGTATTTATTCCATTGCGTAATATCACAACCGATGCATACCTAGGAGAGAGTAAGAGAGATCTACTGTATTTCGGCAGTAGCCCGGTATGCGTCGTTCTCGACATGGACCCGAGGCGCCGACTTTACATTCCTATTTTATGGATGTTTCTCTACTATATTCTTATTCTATCTTTCTTCGCAAGAGCATAAGACAAGGAGGTGAGGAAGAACGCTAGACTAGTAGTATTTAGGAAACTTACTACAGTTTAGCTGCATATATTAGCAGTTACTAAAATACATGACATAAAGGAGAGAGCTATATTCTTAGTAACTGTTACAGAGTGTACGCTAGGCAATCGTGAAAGTCTTTCTTTTAACTACGAATAAATTCCGTTCGCTGGATCGACAGTAATCCTCGTGACGAATGCCCAACTCCTGATTAGTAAAGAGACATGTAGAGCTAGCTCCAACATGGTGTGTCTAAACAGTTCCATACTAGCCTCCGATTGATACTCTCTAAGAGCTGCAGAGAAGGTAATCAGGTCAATCAGGCATATTCAAATATTCATACCCACTATTATCATCATTGGGAATAGTTCGAGATATGAGATGCTGGACAACAGTCTTTGGTAATGCGTCATGGACCTGATCCTCTTCTTGGGACAGCTTCTCGTCTGCAAAAGCGCTAATAAGGATGCGATTTCTCATGCGATAAAGGTTGAGGACCACAAGTAGGCGAGGCGGAGCACGGTATTCTCGACTTCTGGAGGGGCGGCGTGAAGCAGAGTGGAGCTCGTCTTCTCAAATGTGATGACGATATTTATACCTTGTGTGCAGATAGAGGTGGCGCCAACGGTCTTTACATCTAGCAACTGATAGTCAGTTTCCTCTGTGCTCAGCCTACGGATCTTTTGTATCTGCTTAACGAAGATGTGCAACGGCAGTGCGTGTGAGATGTCGGCCACAGACCACCACATTAAAATGGTTTTCAAATACCTTTGCAGACATGAAGATGGGTAGAAATCTGTTGCTAGCTCTTGTATAAAAGACTCCGTTGCAATCACAATCGCAGGGCAACATAAACTCAAGACATATCATTATCAGGAGATCAAGTCGAGGACATCAAGCTGACGAAACATACAGGAACTGCATTTTGAAAAGCAGAGCCCGAGTGAGGTGATCAGGTCAGTGAATCCCGAGACTTATACGACTCTCCATAAACGAGCGTACTTCTCACATCTCCCAAGTGCGGATTCAGGGAGATTAGCTAGGATTTTCATTTCTCCGCGAGATATCATAGACCTCTTGGTTTTTGCGTGTATCTCCGTCAAGCAACGAACCTTGCCTAACCCAACAGTCGCCAGGTTCCTACTTTCATCACGATGGTATCTCGAGCTCTTGGTGTCCGCAATTAAGACAGTATAGTCATCGAACCAACGCTAGCAGAGTATGAGAAGACATCTTCGTTTCTTTTTCATTGGTGCCGAATACCCAAGCCAGCAAATCGTCAACTGTAAACCTCGTCTAAGAAAATAATCACAATCCCAAAGTAATCTTATACATACAGCTTTACATCTTAGAGCGGAAAACAATATACAAAATCATTTCCAGGACCAGATTCGAGATTTTCAAAACTTATTCAATATTTCGGATGAAAGTAGAGAGGTTGTTCTGCGCATAGGATATTGCAGATGTTGCTCCTGATCTTCCGTTCTGGCGCTGTAGCAGGAGACTCATTGTACGAAGATGAAAACGGCAGGTCAATGGATCTCGGAGAGCTAATTACTCCTTCGGAGAAGAAACTCCTTCTATAATGATGACGCGTAAATAGGTGATCAGGCTTGAGATGTGTTTGACTGACCTGCTAACTGCTCCTGAAAAGCTGTTTCTACGCGTTTGGGTCAATTATAAACCGGACAACCATAGAGGGAAGGCTAGTCCTGTTATTATTTTCTGTTAATAAGGATAGTAGGTCTTAGTATTGACATTGCTGGCGATGATCTTTATACTCGTGGCTTTTCGTGTTTCGCTGACCTTCCATTGTTTCCATGACCAGTTCCAGCAATGCGGTAGCGGAATGGGATTTCAGTCTATTCTAATGAAGTTGGTGAGAGAAAGTCTATGCTTGCGTCATCCTTGATAACCAGGCTTACAGTGAATTTCTGGACCGGAATGCCAGAATCACTCAAAACAGAGGAAGCACTCGATGAGATGTGGATGAGCACCAACAAACCTCGAATCATATTCCGGCAAAGATCTGAGTGGTCAGCAGTACACCTTTACGAGCCAGCAAGTGATTGACGGAACTGCTTTACTCGTTTTCCTCTCTGTCTCTCTCTGGCTGTCCAGATGCAGTCGAATACATCATGGTCAGTGAATTGTTTCTTCGTGCTGACAGGTAATAGTAAAGCACGCATGGATGCTTCTTTCTCAAGATTATGGGTATGGTGCAATCTTCTGCTGTGAATAATACTTCTGCTATGCACACTACCAGACATCCAGCTTCCCTATGTCTTACGAGCGCTACTTCCGTCTTGGATAGAAAGAAAGCCTACATAAGAGAATAGTATCCGCGACCTTTGCGATGACTATACATGCATCCAACGTCCATTTGGAGCCTGAAACTGAAACCAACACCATTCCCGTGGAGTAGATCTAACAACACCAGCCGGAACATCGAAACGACAAGAAGAACAACGAAACAAAGCGATCAGGTCAATGAAGTCCAGACTGCTGCGCCCTCTCCCAGAATTGAGGTCCGAGGAAGAGGGTACAGAAGCATATCGATAGTTGAGCCAGCATCACTGACCTTGTCGTCTTCTATCTCTATACAGCCTCATGATTTGTAACTCTCCAACTGATTCAAGAAGCGAAGGATGGATTTAGCGAGTGGCTTAGTCGTAGTGCTACAGTATTGACGCACTTTTGGTAGGGTTAGGTTGAACGTCCATCTCGGTGAAGATGACGCGATGATTTATAGTCACAATCACGGTTCCAACTGGTATACTGTAAGTACCATGGCAGTCCGAATGCTGAACCCAATGAATTAGAAAGACTTGTCCCTTCCTCTTCGCGGTGAAAACAAGAGATATAAAACCGGCTACTTCGCTCGACTTCTGAACTTCTATCCTTGGAGCTAGCCATCGGACTGTAGGAGCAGTATACATTCAGCGCATTGGTGCTTGCTCCTCGCAGAAACTGTTGAACGATAAGGCTGCTTGCTCAGAGAAAGACCGAGCGATACGATCAAATCAGTGAAGCTCAAGTTCCCAACAGCCTTCCCCTCACTGCAGCCTTGCTACAAACTTTCGAGGCCTACTTTGCGGAAACACAATTGTTTTTGCAGTGTTATTGACCTGTGCCTTCTTCTTGCCTTCTACCTAGCGGCCTTGACTTACATCAGGGCAATGTGTAAAGATCCGATTCCGACTTCGTCTCAGCTATGGGTCGATAGTGTCGAGAACAAGTATCGAGTGCATGGTACTTTTTTTGGGGATCAAATACGGTAGTCGGAAGCGTTAGAGAACTTCACGTTAGGTTCCCAGACATGTTCGATCAGCCTACGAGGGTATCCGTCAAGGCGTTCTCGATGACAAGGGTCGGGGCCGCGGGATAAGACAATGCTCAACGCCGTACAGCGACACAATGCGCGTGTCTGCCTACCCCGGCGGCTATGGGCGTTCGGTGTTGCTGCACGAGCAGTCCAGTGTCACATGATGCATGTCAATCGAAGATCTGTAACGACGCTTCTTTCTGTGATTGAGGTTTGCTTGCAGGTGCTTGGTCTGTCTTTCATAGGTGTGCTTTTTCAAAGTTGCAATTGGTAGTCAACGAGGTGCGCATGATATACATGCATTGTAAGAGTAAACGCAAAAAGATACATCGATGATCAAGAGGGAGCCTTTTCGTCCATCAGGGAAGATCTAGGCATAGTCAAACACAGAAGTGAGATTGCACGATGGTTCAAATATGGAATGAGCGATGAACAACAGCATTAGGCAGTAGAATGTCATCATTTACCAAGAGTCAAGACTACAAACCAGTCATCAAAAACCACTCCATCTCAGTTCGCAGGCACAGGGAAAGGCTCCACACTACTCAACGTAGGCACAACCACATTCATCAATCCCTTCTCCTCATCAAAAGTAACTTTATCAATTGTCGTCTCCCTATGCGTGCCATCACCGTCAGGAATCGCGAAACGGTGGTAAGCAATATACCACTCATCCGTCCCAGGCACATTGATCATGGAGTCATGTCCCGTAGCCAAGATCCCCTGACCAACATCCTTCTGCAACACCACACCATGATAAGTCCAATTTCCAGTGATGGAAGTGGAAGTGGCGTAGCCGACGCGGTAGTTCTCGGAGCCAGTGTCGTCGATGGAGTAGGTGAGGTGGTAAAGGCCTTTGCGGTATACGAGGAAGAGACCTTCGCGGAAGTCAACGAGGCCGGTGATGTTTTGTGCGGTGTCCCATTTTATCGAGGTCATGTTGTCGGCTAGTTCTGCGAGAAGAGGGTAGCTGTTGCCCCAGAGGAGATACCACTTTCCGCTGACAGGGTCGAGGAAGGCATCAGCATCGATGGCTTGACCAGTCGTGAGGCGCTCGTTGTTCAAAATCATGGCGGTAGGCTCAGCGGTATATGGGCCAGTGGGGGAATCTGCGATAGCCACACCAATGGTTTTTCTGTCGTATGTAGGGTTCTGACCACTGAAAAAGAAGTAGTATTTTCCGTCTTTTTCGGCGATGGTGGGAGCCCATGCGTTGCCTGTTGCCCATGGTACGTTGCCGCTGGTGCCGTTCAATGTGAGGAAGGGCTCTGCGCCGCGTGTCCAGTTCACGAGGTCGGGCGAGCTCCAGGCATAGAAGACTTGACCTCCCCATCCAGGAAAGCCGTCTGTGGTGGCGTAGATGTAATATGTCTGGTTGAAGACAGCGATGTTGGGGTCAGCGAAGTAGCCTTTGAGTACTGGCGAGCCTCCAGCTGTGGGTGCTGTGGGTGATGAAGTGTTGGCAGTGCCTGCGTTGAGGCTAGCCAACTCGGCAGCAGTGATAGGTAAGACAGTTCCATGCCTCGGGCTAGGAGGGAGCTTGTAAGATGCGGGTACTGTCCAGTTGGGGCTGGCGATGTTCTTGGTCGAAAGAGGAATGTATCCACGCCCGGTGAATTCGTCGACGAACAGGTAGAAGTTGTCACCGTTCACGTCTCCAGGATTGGATTTGAAAGCTGTGGGACCTTCGACATTGGCAGTGCCGGCCTTCTTACCAATGCAAGTAGCGACAGTAGCCCAAGAACCTAAAGTGGCTCTCAACGAAGTCGACTTCTCTTGAATGATGTCGGTACATCCAGTCTCACCAGCACCTTCATCCTTTGTAAAGCGATAGTAGGTATCGCCCTCTTTCAAAACCGTAGAGTCGATGCGTGACATGCCGGCATCTTGCCAGACTTGGGGCTCGCAGAAAGTCACAAAGTCTCTGGTTGTGGCATAAAGCATGCGGTGATAAGTCGCTCCCGTACGGTCCACATCAGTTGAGTTGTAGAGAGAAGAAGCCCAGAAGACGACATAAGCACCAATACCTTCATCATAATATGCCTCAGGGGCCCAAGTGTTACCCGCTTCAGCAGGGGAAACCAAGACATGACGTTGCTCTGACCAAGTCTTGAGGTCGTGAGATTCCCAGACTTCCAGGTAGCGACTTCCAAACTTGACTGAGTCGCCCCAGGAAGTTCCGGAACCGATGGAGAGATCGGTCGCGATAAGGTAGAAAGTATCACCCTCGTGAGAGCGGATGATGAAAGGATCGCGGAGCCCAGTGGTACCAAAGGTCGACTTCAGAACAGGCTGTGCACCGTTGAGCTCTTTCCATGACAAAGCATTGTTGCCGTTACTGGCTGCAAAATAAATGTTCTCTCCAGATTTGGTGTTGTTGGTGAAGTAGGCAAATGCATAGCCCTCGAGTGCACCAATCTTTGCTGCTTGACGGACTGAAGCAGAGAATTGGCGAGTGGCTGGCTTTCCGTTGCAATTTATGGTCGCTGTGAGGCCAACCTGAGTAGTGGCGTTCTGTCGGCTGACAATGCCATCGTTTGACACGACGGGCTCATTGCTGCTGCTCCAGGTGACATTGAGACCGCTCTTGGCCGTAGGCGGAAGGTGTAAGTTGCCACGAACGTCATCAATATTGGCTACAGTCAAGGCTTCTAGATCAGATGAGCAAGTGGTGTTCTCAGCAGCAGTGGCCAGCAATGCCAGAGCCGAGGACACTAAAAGATGTAATGATCGCATGGTGTGGTAGACAGAAATATGATTTGTGAGGCATGAAGGGCGATCGATCAAGGTTATATACAACACTTCCTGCCCTCGGATACGACGTTACCATGTGGCCATGCATGGTTGCTGATCATTTGTAGAATCACGGATGAAAGCACACCGAAGATCTGATGCCAAGGAAGGTTTGTGGAGAAGTCTGGGGGGATTGATGTTCGTGTTGCGGAGGGGGCGGATGCTTGGCTTTCGTGATGGGCTGGATAAATGTCCATCATTAATTAGGTTCGGTGGCTTTCAGCCGAATCATCGGATGCTTGATTGCTGTTTGCAGAATAGCATTTTGTAGTTCAAGGCGCAGCGGCGTCATGTTGGTCTCGTAAAGCGACGACGCTTGATCTTTGAAAGAATTGCGCAATCAAGGCTACTTGTTTTTCTTCTCTTCATCCAGGGTAACATTTCTCCCCCTGGCCAGTTCCAAAAGTGAAAGGATTACACTCGCGAGTCCCAAAGCAAGGACTACGAAATCGACAATGTGGATGGCCCACCAGATGTGCTGCTTGCCGAGCGCGCAAGTAGCGTACTCAAACTTCCAGACAGCAGCGTCTGCGTCAAACCAAGCAGATAGAAGGCCAGCATTTCCACCATAGTCTCCCATCATGCTGCGTACAGTAACCTCCCGAATGCCGGTTGCAGTTTTGTTGGTGGCAGAATACCTGGTGTGGTTCCATTGCTCTTGGTCTGCCTCGAAGCGGTTGTGCCATGTATCACAGCCCTCATGGTCATGACCGTTGAGTACAATACCGGCACGCTTCTCTCCGCTGCTCTGCTGAAACAGGCCATTCAATATCTTGGCGCTCGATTGTTCGGAGAGGTGGTTCTGCTCGCGAATGCCACCACCATGGCGAGGCTCAAAATAGCTGAAGAAAGGAGGATCCACGCAGATACCTGCCGGTTTGTACAAAGGTACATGTGTGAGGAGGATGACAGCATCTTGAGGGCTGCGAGTATGTGTGTCATTGATGACTTGTTCCAGGTATTCATGAGTCGCATGATACAGATCTTGATTCCAAGCAGGATTATCCAAGTTCATCGAGTTGAGATTTACAAGGTGCAGCTCCGTGGTGAGATTGGACTGCGGAACAGCATGGGGAATTCTGATGCGCCAGTTGACCTGACCAAAAGCACGTTCGAAGCGGTCGATGCGACGTTGATCGACATCGCCAGCATATCCGATATCGTGGTTTCCAGCCACATTCAGCAGGGCGGGCGCCTGGCCAGCGTTGGCTATATCCAAAAAGTCCCAGCCGTGGACGTCCTCAAGCTCTTTTCCCTCGGCTTTGTGTTTCCAAAAGTGTGCATCTACAAAGACACGATTCCAAAACCTGTCGGCTCGTCGGTCAAACTCTTGATTGCTGATCCATTGACTGCCGAGCAAGTCACCCAAGACGGACATGTGGGTTGGCTGGGTCCACCATTTGGTCGTGCGGTAGATGTGTGCGAGGTAGTAGTCGTTACCCAGAAGATCCAACCTCTTGCGCTGCGTCTGCACGTATCGCGGAATGTCTCTCGTTGCAATGTCCGTGATCGCTCGTCGGGCTAGGCGCGCTGCCTTGTCCAGGGGCTCGACCCATAGACCATGTCGTAGGCCAACAAGACCAGGAAAAAGCGGCGCATTCGGATCAGGCAGGGAGCTGTCGCCTTCGAGTTGCGGGTCGCCTAGGGCGAGTAGTCGAATGGGCGCCACGCCATGGTAGCTGGAAGGAGCCGCCGGGAAATGGCAGTTCTTCGCGATGGGATAAAGATATAACCAGATGGTCGATAGAATGGCTGGTATGATCAAGGCGAGAAACGCATATCGCACCACGCCCAAGAGCCGCATTTGAACTGCATTGTTGTTGTTCTTTTCCAAGGGTTGAAACAAGTCGTGCCTTCCTGAGAAATTGCGTCGGACTTTGCGCCCGCCAATCTCCGTCGACAGACTTCACCTCCTCTTGACTGCACCTTCTTCTTCAACATCACAACCCAACATCATAAATCATCTTCCGAGAAATATATGGCAAGACACTGTCTTGCGAGCGAAACTCTTTCGGGGCCACGATGAGACTAGTCGGCGGATAATACTGCACAAATCACCCACTTGCTCGTATAGTTATCTCTCCGACCACGTGTATCCCACGAGTGGCTCTCATCAACAAACTCACAACTTCATGCCGATCAGCGCCCCTCAACAACAGGACACATAACTCTCCAGGTAATAGCCATCATGTTCCCAATCAATGTCTGCCACTTCACTTCTCGCCTCAGCATGTCTCCTATACACTCTCTCCTCTTTGCCGTTGCTGCTTCTACCGTATCTACTCTTGCGATCCCCATCCTTCAACCCACAGATGTCCTTCGATTGAGTCCCGATGGCTCTTTCCAACTCAGCATATTCAGTGATTTGCATTTTGGCGAAGCTGAAGATACGCTCTGGGGTCCTCTGCAAGATGTCAAGAGTGCTAGGGTCATGAACTCTGTACTTGATGCAGAGAATAGCACCGGCTTGGTTGTCTTGAACGGCGATCTTATCACTGGCGAAAACACTTTTCTTCACAACTCTACTAAATACCTCGACGCTGTGGTGGCCCCATTGGTGCATCGCGGTATGAGTTGGGCCAACACTTATGGCAATCACGATAGTGACTTCAACATCTCACGTCAAGGCATCTTCGAGCAAGAGTCAAAATACTCGCTTAGTCGTACAAAGAACATGGTCTCCTCCTCCGATGCCGGCGTCTCGAATTATTATCTGCCTGTCTACGGCAACGACTCAGCCGTACCTGAATTCCTGCTCTGGTTTTTCGACTCACGAGGTGGCAACTACTTCCAACAGTCATCTTCCAGTAGCAAATCTGTCCCTCAACCCAATTGGGTAGCTCAAAGCGTCGTTGACTGGTTTACCGAAACTAGATCTGCTTTGGAGAAAAAACACAACCGTGTTGTACCCAGTGTCGCTTTCGTCCACATCCCTGTCAACGCCATGGCAGCTTTCCAAGCTCAGGGCGTGGACACACACCGTGAGCCCGGTATCAATGATGATAATCCTTTGGCCCAACAAGGATCTGCTTCCGGTCAAGGCGACGTCAGCGGTGCTGTGTTCACCTACAACGGCCAAGACATTCCATTCATGCAAGCTCTTTTGGACACCAAAGGACTCAAAGCAGTGTTCTCAGGCCATGATCATGGCGACGACTGGTGCTTCAGATGGGACTCCAAGCTCAAGGGTATGAATCTGACCGGTAACGGGCTGGATCTTTGCTTCGACAGACGCAGCGGGTACGGCGGCTACGGATCTTGGACAAGAGGAAGTAGACAGGTTGTGCTACGCAAAGGCAAAGACGACGTGCAGACATGGGTGAGATTGGAAGACGGAAGCATCAGTGGCAAAATCACTCTCAACGGAACGTACGGACAAGACTCATATCCTTCTGTAAAAGCATGAGGCGTCCGCAGCTTCTTTCAAAGCTCTGAAAGGCAATGAAGTTTGTTGCTTCATTCTTTTCCACGTCGCTTGGCCGCTTCCCACAGACTACTTAAATCTCTTCTGTGAACATTGAGAAAGTATCACACTTGCTTCGACAGCAACTCATAAGCCTCGATCCACTCCCAAAAGCCGAATCACCTTTGCGATTCTCGTGGACCCTAAAAGCCTCATCGGGAGCACCAATCAATAGCCAGGTCCCGAAGCCGTCCAAAACTCGGGTGTTTTATACATACATGCAAGGCTTCAACCCAAGGTCGGCGATGTGGTGTCTAAAAGTTGATCCTCTTACGCCTTCCATCAACTGCTTCATCCGTGCTTGGTTGTCTAAAAGCTCGCTTCGTCTGCGGCCTATGCCTTGACCTTGACCCGCGATAAACTCGTCGTCTGACTCCTCACCCTGACATTCCGAAGGCCACGCTCTAAACCATGAGAGCTCAGGATGAGAAGTGATAGGTGGTCGGTCAAACGGTCCCTGTCTTGAGTTTCCGAATATGTGTTCAAACCATTGTATCGGTGGCTCGGGATTCTTCAGTTCTTTCCAACTCCTAACAAGAATGGGTTCATGTCCACCAAACTCCTCCTTTCTGCGCCCGATCGATTCAAGAAATTCGCTCATACGAGGGTCGCGGACGACTTGTATAGCTAGAAGAGGTGATTGTTCGAGGTATCGCGCATGGTTTTTCGCAGCTCCTAGAGCGACATATGCACCAAGAGCGGCACGCCAGAAAAGACCATAGACCCAGCGCACGTAGCGACCTTTCCGGTAAAATCGGCTGATTCTGGGAGTAAACCATCCGGTTCCCACACCGGCGCAGATGCCGGCATCGAAGCCCAAGACCTTCCAGCGAGATTGGGAAGCAATGAGTCGTGCTTTGTACTCGAGCAAGACTTTTCTTTCGGTAGTTGACAATTCACGTCCAATCGCTTTACTGGCGTCAGTCTCCAAGCGCTCTAGGGTTGCGAGCTCCCGAGAAGTGTAATCGCGTGTGCCATAGAAGTCGTTGATAGGTCTGCGGACTGTTCCTTGTTGTATCAAGGCTTCGAGATGGGGCAGATTCGTAGGAAGCATGTTCGATCGAAGTATAGAAAGGCAAGAGTGGGAATTTGAAAAAGAGAGGCAAAACACAAGTTGTCTTCTGCGATTTTTAGAAAGAATGTTTTGTGTGGCGCGTACATGCATGCTGTGCCGCAATTTATGTGAGCTGCCCAAAGCGTCGGTATGACCCACTGATAACATTGCTACACAAGCATACGCCAGTTACAGTATGAAGACACAAAACTACATGATACATCGTACAGTGTAAAGCTGATTGCCAAATTACGAAGTACTCTTGAGACTGAATGGCTTGTCAACCGATGGCTTTCGCACATAGACGGAGCATGATATTTATCGGACGCTCGGATAAACACCCAAAGCTTGTCCTTCAGAATCCCCATCAAGCCCACTCAAGAGCGATGGCATCCCACAAGAAGCCTCTCCATAGAACATATCTATTGACGGTGAAGCTGATGACGTTCTTCCCTTGCTTCAAGTTGCTGACTGGGTACACGAATTGATGCCATTCTCCGCTTACAGTACCTGATCTGTAAGTTGCGGCATCAGTCGTGACATTGTCCTTGCTTAAGCTTCCCAAGACAGCTCCGTTCGATGAGATTGTCAAAGCAGTGCTCTGAGAGTAACCAGCCAGAGAGACAATTAGGCGTGCGGACGACTTTTCGAGCGTCGCGACGTCAAATTCTACGTTCCAGGTGCCGAGGTTGGACGATGCATAGTACCAGTCAGAAGTGTTTGATTTGCCAACAGTGTAAGTAAAGTTGGCGGGTGACTGAGCAGCAAGACCGTGGTGATACGGTCCACTTTCAATGAAGCCAGTGGTCTTCTTGTCAAAGTCTCCGATTTGGAAAACACGCTCATTGCTTGGGACAGACCAGGTCAGTGTTGACAACTTTGTGTTGCCCTTTACGTTGATGCCAGATTTTGTATAATTGGTGTAGACGTCGCCAATTTTGCCACCATTGGACCAAGCATATAAGCCATACTGACCTGTACGAACATTCGAGAAGCTGAACCTTCCAGATGCATCTGCGTACGAAGTGTAGTAGTAGTTCACACCTTGAGCCAAGGGAGCTTTAATGTCAGAGTCGCCAAGGAAAACCGCGGCACCAGCAGCAACACGTCCATCGGAGAGCTTGAGAGTTCCTGAGACGGCGCCGCGAGAATGGTAAGCTGTATCATTGACCCATGAATAGGGCCACTTTGCTAGCTCCTCTTGGAACTTCTGTTTCGCATCGCTGATAGAGCCATCATTCTGGTAAAATTAGAAGAGCTTTTTCTTCGAATTCATCGTAAACTCACCAGATACCATAGCCATGGTCCCCAGATCTTACCACTGGGTTGAGTGGTCGTGACCTGGGTCTGGAAGTGTGAAGTGTCTTGTACTACATTGAGTTGTACGGCATCTCCAGTGCTACTTTCGCGATGAACCTGTTACGGTCAGTTGAGAGTTCAAAATGCCCACGTGTTCGTGAGCTCGCGCACAGTAGTCGCAGCCATGTACAATGGAGATAGTGCATGGTAGAGAGGTTCGATGAGGCACTTACAGTCAGGGTCTGCTTGAGGTGATTGCCGCTGAAATAGTCCGTGCTGGGGTGCATATACCAAGATCCAGTGGATGGACCATAAACGCCGTTGAAGTCGCGGTCCCTCACGTAGTTAGACCAATCATACTTCGTGATGTATGTTCCATCCGACGTCTCGAAAGTCTCATCTTGAACCTTAGTTCCATCAAGAATGGACTGGAAAGAAGGCAGAGGCTCATCCTTGAGGTAGGTGCGTCCGTTAGGGAATCTATCAGGGTCAAGGCGGAATAGCGAGCGGAGGATGCTGATGTCGCCCAGAGCACGGTTGACGAAATACTGATACGAGCCAGCAAGATCATCGTAGATCACCCAGTGGAGATCGCCTTTTTCAGAGACAAAGCTCACGTCAATAAAGTCGTTGCCTTCATTGAAAATACTTGCTGACTCCCAGACAAGGTTATTTTCTCCATCTGCAGTGCGTCAGAATCTCAGGCACGAGGAAAGAATACGATTTGGTTTTTACCGGCCCCGACATAATGCCCAGCAGCTTTGCCAATAGCATCTTTGCCTTGGTAGTATAGCTTGGTGCCATAGATGGATCCTTGAGTGATATTCCAGAGGTCATTGCCGATAATCCAAGTGTTGTTGCTTGTCTGTTGCAAGAACGGACCTCCAGCTGCTACAAAAGGCAACGCTGCGAGCGAAAGAGCGATTACTGAGAGTCCCATGGTGCGCCTGGTCAAGATTGCAAAACAGCGAAAAAATAGAGGCAAGAACGCGACATTGCTTTATGGCATCTCACTGATTGAGTGGTGGCCGTCATTCGTCAGAATCGCGCAAGCTATAGTCATAATGCTGTGTTGTCAAAGTCCACTGATCTCCCTGGAAAAATGCAAATCAATCTAGGAGACTGCACTTATCTCGGAAGATTGCTTAGAAACTTTCTTGGTTGGCTGGAGATCTCACGTTGCTCAGCATGAGAAAATCCCGTGAGAGTATGGCGTGCTCGACTCGTAGCGCGTCGTGGCGAGAATTTGGCTGCCACAATTGCTCATCCTCACGCTTTGAATGCTTCTCGCGGTCAGAATGGATGGAACGGACGACATATGTGGTAGGAGCGAGTGGTGCAAGGACGCGATTGCCCAAACACCAAGCCTCAAGGTACACAGCAGTCGCCGGATAAACGTTCTTCCGGCGACCGTTAAGGATCACGCTTCAAGTCTTCGTCTTTTTGCAACCTTCCTTTTTGCTTGGCCATTCCGGGTCATCTTCAGTGTCGTTGTGATCTCTCATTGTTGTTGTGCTATGAGAACTTTCACACAATGTTCGAAGAACGCTTTGGGTGGCTAGTGCACTAACCTCATCTGGTCAGGAATGCGACGTGACCAATCAGGTTGGAGGCCGATTGTACGGCGATAGACCTCACTTTCATCCTGATAGCCGTAACACCGTCCTCGGTAGTTAATATCAAGACGTGTCTGCTTCCATTGGCCGCTGCAGAAACCAAGTCGAACGGCAGTCCGCCCTGAGCATAAGGACATGAAATGTGGAAAGCGAAAGCCTTTGCTGGCGAGTTTAGACTACGAAAGGAGGAATGCAGCGGCAGCCAATGATATCTGTAGTCTGCAACGACTTCCGTCTCGCCTCCGGAGACTCTGACTCTACGCGGCCGGAACAGCTACTCGATTCGAGAAGTGGCTGCGAGCGGGCCCGATGACATTGTCACATGCTCAAGTCCTGTTAGGCTGTTTCTGACAAAACAAGGAAGCCAGTCGGTCCAGAGCTAGTCGCTGAAACCCTCTTGACCGACTGCGCTCACTGAGAGCGTGGCTCGATACGTTGCTAGCTTCAAAGCCATGTGCTTGCACACGAGTACTGTGCAGCTTGCTATAAAAGGACCCTGTGCTGCTCATATCCATAGATTCATCTACACCACTACCTTTTCCTCTGTTCTCTCTGTTTCCCGTTGACTTTGTGTTGTCATTAATTCAAGTATGTAGTCCACTACACCTATCATTCCACATCTCAGAGCTAATCAGTCCTACAGGATGCGCTACGATCGTATGCCCATTGAGATCGAGGCCCCTGAAGAGTACGGATACGAGAACATCAGATACAACTTGTCCGAAAGCTCGTTCACCGATCAAACACTCGAGTCTCTGGATCTCAAGATTCCCAACCTCAAATTGATCTACAATGAGCACCGAGGAGGAAAGAAACTCAGAAAGCTTGTAGCTAGTGGCGGCGATTCACTGCATGAAGATGATGTTCTTATCACCTCAGGAGCAGCCGGAGCGCTTTTCATCATCTCAACCTCGCAGCTCAACCCGGAGTCCCATCTTGTAGTCGTTCGACCAAACTACAGCACCAACATCGAGACGCCTAGAGCTATTGGATGTGAGATATCTTTCATTGATCTCACATACGAAGATCAATTTCAAATCAACGTCGCAGCTATAGAAGCCTCGATCAAGCGCAACACCAAGATTGTCTCCATCACCTGCCCCCACAATCCCACAGGAACACTCATCTCGGAGGATTCTCTGCGTCAGCTTGTTGCCGTCACCAAAAAGCACAATTGCCTTCTTTTGGTCGACGAAACTTATCGGGATATCAGCTATGGCTCTCAGTTGCCCATCGCCGCATCTTTAGGTGATCATGTCATCAGTGTATGCTCGCTTTCTAAGTCCTTCGGTGCCCCCGGCATCAGAGTAGGATGGCTCATCTGCAAAGACCAATCCCTGCAGACGACCTTTCTGGCTGCAAAGGAGCAAATGAGCATCAGTGGAAGTGTCATTGACGAATGGATTGCTGAACAGCTCCTGGCACGCAAATCAGAAATCCTCCAAGTCACCACGGCAGAGATGAAGATCAGGAGAAGCATTGTTGCGGCTTGGATTGAGAAGGAAGAGCTTCTCGAGTGGGTCCAGCCTGAAGGTGGCATTGTGTGCTTCCCGCGCATGACCAGGGAACCAGTCGGAGGAACGGCTGGGTTCTATAAGAGGCTGCTAGAGGTGCACGGTACTTAGGTTGGGCCAGGCCATTGGTTCGAGATGCCAGACACGTCCTTCCGTGTAGGATACGGTTGGTCGACCAGAAGCGAATTGGAGGAGGGGTTGGAAGCCATTTCAAAGGCGTTGCGAGAGCTTTGAGAGGATGGAGGCTGATGCGCATCGAATTGCTAGCATATGCAAGAGCTTGTGATCGTCGATAGGTCGATCGAATGATAAAACTGAGCTCTACAGGACAGAAATCCACGTTAATTGTGGCACTTGCCCAACTTGGGTGTAATCGCGAATAGCCGATTAGCTCTTTCAACGGATCAGAGCCCTACCCAAGGATTCGATTTCGTAATTAGTCACTACAGGTCCAAAATTTGAGATGACTTTCGCTCATCGACCAACGTTCATGTTTTGAGGTTCGTGTTGAAAGGTGACACTGAGCAGAGTAATGAGTGGTAAGAAGGTTGATTGAATTCAGTTGGGGTGAGGCCCCTCTTATGTAGCAGTAACAGGTCAATTTTAACACTCCCTCTTGAACTGGCCACTAAGATGACAGGGTCTCAGCTCTAACAAGGCAGGGTCACACTTCCAGCAATAGCAGCACTCCCTCTATAGGGTCACTCCCTTAGCAACCTAGGGTCACTCCCCTAGCTATCCTTTATATAAGTCCTAGGGCCCTTCTAAATACCTTAAAGGCTAGCCTTGCTAGTGCCTTAGTTAGTCTATCTGCTATCTGCTATGCCGTAAGTATATAGTCTAAATTAATAGTTCCCTTTGTTATATGCTCCCTTATAAAGTAGTACTAAATATTAATGTGTTTTGTTCTTATATAGAACTCTAGGTTCCTTGCTAAAGCAATTATACCCTAATTATTATAATAGATGATTATTACACTAATGCTAGTAGTAGAGTCTTTAGCTTCTTCCTTAAGTAGTTGCTACATTAAGCCTCTAAGTTAGATGGCTTCCTTAGTAGCCTAAGTTTAGCTAATATACTTAGCTTTATAGGTAGAGAGAGCAACTATTAGTTGTCTCTTAGATTGCTAACTAATAGCTCTACTACTAAGGTAGAAGGTGTAGCTAGAGGTGGACCTTCTAGTATTAGTGTCTCTAGCCTAGTTAGCATTAGTATATCTAGATAGTAGTTATAGTTCTCCTTAATAAGTGAGTCTTAGGGAGAGTATAGTCTTAAGGTATCTAATGATTCTCTTAACTGCTTTCTAGTATGCTTTAGTAGGGTTAGCTAAGTACCTACTAATAAGAGAGACTAAGAAGGTAATGTCTAGCTAAGTGCCTAGCATTGCGTACATTAGTGAGCTAATTGCTCATTAGTACTAAAGCTTAAAGTCATCTAGAGCTATATAATTAGAGGAAGCTTTCTCTAACTTAGTGTTAGCATCTACTAGAGTAGCTACTAGCTTTGCTTCCTATAATCCGAAGTCCTTAATAATCTTCTTAATATATGTCTCTTAGTCTAGCTTAATTGTACGGTTCTAATGGTCTCTAGTGATTCTTATTCTAAGGTAGAAGTAGTAGGGTCTAAGGTTAGACATATAGAATCTAGCACTAAGGCTATCTTTAAGTGTCTAGATAGCTAGTTTGTCTAGTCTAATAATTAAGAGGTCGTCTACGTATATGGCTATAAACGTGTGTCCCTTAGTAAAGACACTAGTGTCTACTAATAGTAGTTTAAATCTAAGTGATTTAAGGAAGGTAGCTAGAGTGTTATACTAGACTCTTAGTGCTTGTTTAAGACTATATAGGGCCTTGTTTAAACGACAGACTTTATTAGAGTTAGCACTAAGGCTATCTAGTTGTTCTACATAGATGACTTCCTTAATGTCTCTATATAGGAAAGCTATCTTCACATCTATCTGTTTAATCTCTAGGTCTAGGGTAGTAGCAATTGCAAAGAGAGCTTTATAGCTTATTAGCTTAACGACACTTACAAAGGTCTTATTATAGTTAATTCCTTCTAACTGCTTAAAGCTACGGACAACCTACCTAGCCTTATACCTAGTGATTTCTCCGTTAGCCCCTCGCTTAATCTTATAGACCTATTTGCCTCTAAGAACTCTCTATCTGTTTAGGCGTTTAACTAGAGTCTAGGTCTTACTCTTAAGGAGTAAGTCGTGTTCTTCCTACATTGCTTATAGCCATTGTCGCTAGTATAAGTCTTCCTATGCTTGTTTTAGGGTTAAGGGTTTAAAGGTCTCCGGCTCTAGTCTTATAGCAAGTAGAGCAAGGAAGATCTAGCGAATCTTATTAGGTTAAAGTAGCTTCTAGCCCTTATTAGCTCTCGAGGACCGGCGGACTTGTAGTTTAGGGTAATTTAAGAGTGCTTCTAGTAGCACTATGTAATGTAGTTCCTACATTTAAATGTCTCCTTAGGTAATTAGTTGTTAAGCCGTAGGTTCCTCTAGTATTAGTTCCTAGGTAATCGTGTTTTTAGAACAGTCTATAACCTCTAAGGGTAATTGTTAGGTTATAGCTAACATAGATAGCGGAGTACTGTCTCCTATATTAATCTCCCTCCTAGACTTAGTAGTCTATGTTAGGCTATGTTATTATAAGAACGGGAGTTCGTGAAATTTAACGTTAGAAGAGTAGATAACCTTATTATCTAGCGTAAGCATACGGTAGATAGTGCTTCCCTCGTAGCCGAGGAGGCGGCACTTAATAGCCTTATCTCCTATAAGCTTAATGAACTTTCCTTCTAGTTTCTTAATATAGTAGATGTAGCTAGGAGTTCTTAAGTTAGCTAGTAATGGTTTATTGCCTATCTAGGCTTTAATTAGTGTTACGTCCTTTCTAGTAATAGCCGAGCGGTTTCGTAGGTAGGCGGCAGTCCTAACTATCTCTAGCTAGTACTTCTTAGGTAGGTAGGAATAGGTAAGTAGAGAAGTAGCTCTATTAAGGATGACCTTATTTAAGGCCTCGGCCTTGCCGTTCTACTAGTGTTAAGCAGTTATTAAGAATTTAAGGGCAATGCCCTTAAGCCGTGCCTAGTCCTTTATTGCTACGGAGGTAAATTCTCCTCCTTAGTCTAGTCTAATACAGTAGTAGAGGCGCTTAATCTCGTACTTAGGTCTCTTATTAAGCGCTCCCTAAGCTTTTAGGCCTACGAAGGCCTAGCTCTTCCTTTCTATAGGGATGTAGTTAACGTATCTAGTAAAGTCTTCTAAGATAGTTAGCTAGTAGCGCTCCTACTTGTTTCTAGTAACCGGAAATAGTCCTAACATGTCGAGATGTAGGAGCTCTATTAGGTAATTACCCTATTTAATAGGGGTCTTATAAGGTACTTCCTACATCTTTATAAGAACGTAAGGCTCGTAGTTAACTTCGTCTAGTTTACTAGCTTCTATGCCTATAACTATTAACTAAGTTCTCTTTAACTATAGCCTAGCCGACATAACTAAGCCTTATATGTTAAAGACTAAGTGCCGTATTAGCCATTGCTTTAAAAGTAATTAGCTTTAGTAGTGCTTAATTCTAGAGGTTAAGTAAGTAGACACCCTCTACTCTTCTTATAGTAAGAGGTGCCCTCTTTCTAGGGAGGATTAGTTAATAGATGCCCTTATCGAAATGGCATTTAAGACTAGCATCCATTAGCATAGTTGCTAATAATAGGTTGTAGCTAGCTTCTAGACAGTACTAGACTCCCTTAATAGTAAGACTAAATTTCCGCCCGTTTTAGTTGCATTATAGCTTAACTAACCCGATCCCTAGGGCAGTAACTTAGTTGCTACCTATACCGCCGATAAACTAAGGTAATGCGAAAGGCGTATACTACTAGAAGTTATATTTACTAGTAATGTAAATAGAGCAGCCTATATTAATGATCTAGGTGTCTAGAAGAGTTATAGGTTAAGACCGCTAGGGGAACGCCATTTTTGCGTAAACGGTAGCGCCCTTAATGTTAAGTAAGTCTCTAGAGAGTTTAAGAGAGTCTCCCTCGTCTTCTACGTCTTCTAGTCGTAGGCGTTTAGCATCTCTTCGCCTATCTCCGCCTAGTTTCCGTCTTAGGCTTAGGTTCTTAACCTAGCATCTTTCGGCCTTATAGAAGGGCTTCTTATAGTATAAACATTTATCTACCTTAACTAGGACCTTACCTCTTATGCCTAAGGCTCTACTCTTAAGTGCTATAAAGGTAGAGGTAGATTATTTAGCTTCCTCTCTTCCCTTTAGGACTTGTTCTTCGTTTAGAGTAGCTTAAATAAGCTGTTTAAAAGTCGCTTGTTTATAGCCTAGTTTAGAGGGGAGGAGCTAGTAAGTACTTATAAATGTACTAACGAAGGTTTTATATTTAGAGCTTAGTCCCTAAAGGAACTACTCTATAATAAATGCGTCGTAGATTTCTAGTTCTAGATGCATTACTAGTAGAGAGGTATAGATCTGTCTAAATTCGTCTACGTATTTAGATATTAACTATTCTTTAAGGGACAGAGTCTTAAGCTTCCTAGCTAATGTTAAGAAGGCCGCGGTGCCTCTTAGTTTATATGTTGTTTTAAGAGCTATAAAGAGTTCTAGGACTATTATAGAAAGCTTTACCTTCTATCGAGCGACGAAGGGAATTCTTATATAGATAGCTATATAGGCCCTAAGTTAAGAGTCACTCTAAGAGGCCTATTAGTTTATAGCCGGCTATCTTATAGGGTCGAGGAGGCGCAAGTATCTAGCTAGTACGAGGTAGTCGTACATCTGCTCGTACTAGAGCATCTAGTTGCTCTCTAAGAGCTTAGGGACAGACATTAGGGGAATCCCTAAGGATGTCGATTATTAGCTAGTAAATTTAGCCATTATTGCCTAAGCTATTAGTAGTGTTTCTAGTAATAGTAGGACTTCTAATAAGGTAGAGGAGGACGATATAAAGTCTCTTAGGTCGACTCGTTATTATAAGAACCTAGTTCTAGGTTTAAGGCTAAAAAGCTCTATCTAGCTAGGTGTTAATAGTAGAGAGTCTATAAAATCTAGTAGTAGACTATCGGATTTAGTAGAGGGTGTTAGTTCTACAAAGGAGGAGTCTTTAAGAGAGGAGTTAAAGAGTTATTAAGGGTTTATAAATAATGTAGATAGAAGGTTAAGGGTGTTATTAAGATTAGTCTAAGTAGGACTAATAGGAATTCTTAGAGTTAAGTAGCCTTCTATGTCTGTTATATGTTCTTTTATTAGTTAATGCCTTAAACATGTAGTAATCAAACTTAGAATGCCTAGTATAGGTTAGGGGTTAGCTATAAAGGCCTCTTAGTAACTGTTCGTATAAACATTAGTAGATTATCGGGCCTAGATCTAGTCTATATGTAATCATGTTGCCAGGTTTAGTAAGGCCTAGTATACGTAGAAATGATGTTATTTTAGCCGTTAGGGCTATGTTGTGTTTTAGGGGGAAATTTGTTATTATTGTAGCCCTAGCATGTTTAGGCAATTTCGGGTAAATCCGGGTAAATGCCGGGTCGCGTCCTAAAGCAGAAATGCTTACGCGATCCGGGCTCATAACCTGTTAAAAGGTAACACTAAGCAGAGTAATGAGTGGTAAGAAGGTTAATTGAATTTAGTTAGGGTGAGGCCCCTCTTATGTAGCAGTGACAGGTCAATTTCAACAGTTCGAAAAGAAGTTTGGCCGAGATGGCACTAACCCTATTGGGTCAATAATGCGACGTGACCAATCAGCTTGCAGAGGCAATGGACCCTGAACCTTGGACTCCCGAAGATGCTCCTGCGGTCTGGAAACTCACCACGACTGCAAGGAGTCTCTTTCTTAACGATCAAACGTCTTTATTTTCTTCCAATGTGATTAACGCCGATCAAGGAGGCAGAGCTCCTTCCGCAATGACAGGCTCGCTTGTCACTTTCGCAGCCCGCAGCCCTACTGGATGTTCCGAATGTCGAAGGAAAAAAGTGAAGTGCTGCAGAAGCAAGCCTGTGTGTACTCGCTGCAGTCGTTTTCCAAGACTATGCAAATACGACATGAAATTCGTACCTTGGGCCAACACGACCTCAAAGACAATCAAACACCCGATTCAGTCGACGGTTTCCAGCCTTCCGAAACAAATCATCCAGCCTCTATCTTGTCATCTAGTCGATGACGAGTCTCGATTTTACATTCATCACTTCAGTACACAGACTTCCATCCTACTATTTCCATTGGCACCTCCATCATTCCGGGAGCGCTTGGTCTCGTCGGCACTCAGAGCGCCAAGTCTCCTCTATGCTCTTCTGGCGGCTTCATGTAGCCATCACGCACGCCTAGCCTGCAACTCAACGTCACAGAAGAATACTCTGAGATACACTAACATTGCCCTTACCGCGCTACAGAACGCTTTAGCGAGCCAGGCCGACCGGGTCGAGTTGTCAGACGTCGCCTCTGCCATTGTACTTTGCACCAACGACGCCTGTAATGGCAACCCTAGCTCCTTTTATACACACTTGAGCGGAGCAAAACATTTGCTGCAGAGTCTGGTTGACCAAGAACACACTGGAAATGAGAGCTCATTTGTTCAATGGCTTGCAAAATGGTTTGCCACCCTCGATGTCTGCGCAAGTGCATCTGGCTCCTATCGATCTGTAATCACCAACGACAGCTATCCTCTGCTTGAAACATTACCTCGTCCGCGACTTGCTCAGCCGGACGATCTTTGTGGTTATTCTCTGGAGCTCATGCCCCTGATATCTCGAATTGGGCAGCTTGCAAATCAGGATCCTTCGCTCTGGTCATCGCCAGTGATACTTGATGAGATCTCTCAACTCGAGGCCTACACTGGCATGTTCTATGAGCCTGACAAACCAGGAACTCTGGCCGATACAGATACGATTACACGTGAAGAGAAGATGAGAAACACAAACAACGCCTTTGCGAGCTCTGCCCTCCTACATTTATATCGTAGAGTGTATCAGTTTCCCAAAGATCACCACATGGTACGCACGGCCATTCAGAATATCCTGCGTGCAGTGGAAAATCTAACAGCCTCTTCAACAACGATTGTTCTGTTACTCTGGCCGATCTTCAGTGCTGGTTGCGAGACCGACAATGCCGAGGAGAGGCGTCTTATCAACATGAGAATGCAACACATGGAATCACTTGGACTTGGCAATTTCAAGCAAGCCCGAGCTGCCATGAACAGTTACTGGTCTTCAGGCACTCATCTGACATGGGGACAGTATCTAGAAAACCATGGCTCAGTGTTTGTTCTGTTCTAGCTGGCAACCTCTAGCTTTAGTATGTCGGCAAGGTTTCATACTCAGAGCGCATGAAATCTTCCAGCACTTTGAGGCCATCAACGATGACCTGGCTTTCTTGCACGTACCCCAAACGGACATATCCCTGGAAGTCGATATCGCCTCCAAAACAACGGCTTCCAGGTACCAGCATAGCTCCAGTCTTTGCAATCAAACCCTCGCAAAACTCGACATCTCGAATGGGTCTACCATTTCTGCCAAAGAACTTGATGAAAGCAGCAGATCCAGCTTTCGGACGTGTCCATTGGCAGGCCCAACTGAACTTTTCAACGAAAGCGTTAACCAAAGCGAGGTTTTCTCTTGCAAGCTGGATGTTTCGCTGCATCAAGTTTTCTCTAGTCGGAAGACTGAGTGCGAAGGTGGCGATCTGGTAATCTACTTGGCTTACGGAGATTGTTGTGTAATCTCTTGTAGAAGCACATGCGTCGATGATACCGGTCTCCGCGGAGACAATCCAGCCCAAGCGAATGCCTGCCAGACTGAACGCTTTGGACATTGAACCTGTGGCGTAGCACTTTTCATATCCGAATGAAAGGATTGAGGGAGGATTTTGTGATCCTGTGGAGTGGAAGAGAGGTCGATATACCTCGTCGCTGTGGATGGTGATGCTGTGCTTGCGAGCAATGTCTACTATGCCTTGTAGAGTTTCGCGACTGAGCACAGCACCAGTTGGATTTTGCGGGTTGCTGACAGCCTGATCAGTAAGGAGACCTAATCAAGGTCCGAGAAGCAAACTTACTTGAGAATAATGAGCTTCGTGTTCGGCTGCACAAGCTTTTCCAATTCCTCGAGATGCAACCCCCACTCTTTGGTCTCATCTGAGCGCCACAAGCTCACCTCAGCACCAAAAGACTCGGGGACAGAGTAGAGTTGTTGATAAGTAGGGTACTGGCAAATCACATGATCACCAACGCCCACGTTGGTATACAAAGCCAGAAAATTCGCCTGGATCGCACCGTTAGTGACCAAGACCTGACTCGGCTTGACATCTCCGTCTATGCCTCCAGAGTAGAGATTGGCAATGTTCTGTCTCAGTTGCTTAGAACCTCGGATGGCGCCATAGATCTGCTTCTTAGAGAAGTCGATGATGTTTGTGGACTTGCTTCCGGCGAACTCTTCCAGGTCGTCAAGGGATACAGAGGCACAGCAGGTTTCGGCGAGGTTGTATTTGGCATCATCTTCGTATTCGTCCATCCACTGAAAGAGTCAATTCAATGCTATTTTCGAGGTGTGTACGGGACAATCTCTTGGACGCACCCTTTCGACGGCAAATTCTTTGATGTGGACCATGCTGGACAGGTAGTGTGTCAGTCTGTTTTGAAGGCTTGGAGAAGTTCTGCAAAGAGCAGAAGTTGGAGAGAGCGATTCTCATGACCTTTTATATCACGAATCGTGCGGCATCGGAAACTAAAGCTGACACACATCCCTCGAGTTCATTGGCCAGGTCGCCATTCTTTCCGAAATAGGCTAGCTCGCACCAAGGGCGAGCCACGCCGGTCGATATCAACTGTAGAGTTTGAACGTCCTCTTGTCTACATATATTCGGTCCACTGCCTTCCTTCTCAAACAAAAAGGTCTTGTCTCCAAAGCTCAAGGTATGGCCGGAACTACAACAATTGATCTTTTGAGTGGCTGGCCAGCTCAGTCTTTGTTCCCCACCAATGAATTATCTTCTGCAGCTGTCGCGGTCCTGAAGATTCCGGAGACATACAGAGCCGGGCTCAACTATGGAGACGATGAAAGATACCTCCCTCTACGCCAGAACTTGAGCAAATATCTCGCCAACTTCTATACACCAGAAAGAAAAGCATCAGTGGATCGTGTCTGCATCACTGGAGGTGCAAGTCAAAATCTCGCCTGCATCTTACAAGTTTTTACAGACCCGCTGGTCACCAGAACAGTCTGGATCATTGAACCATCTTACTATCTTGCATTCCGCATCTTTGAGGATGCAGGTTTCCATGGTGACAAACTTCGAGGTGTTCCGCCTGATGAAGGAGGAGTGGATCTTGGATTTCTCGAAACAGCTATGAAGCAAGTCGAGAGCACACCCGCTGAAATCACAGTATGTCGTTTTGCTGCGTGATTGGCACGGTATCAAGAGAAGCATGATTGACGAGCAACATAGCAACAACCCATCAAGCCATGTCAGCCTCACCGCAAGATCTATCGACACATCATCTACTGCGTCCCAACTTTCTCCAACCCGACGGGATTGATTATGCCTCTTTCAAAAAGACAGGAGCTTCTGCAACTTGCCCGGAAGCACGATGCACTACTCATATGTGACGATGTCTATGATTTCCTTCGTTGGCCATCAAGGCCCAATGTAGAAGCCAAGCAGACAGCAGCCAGTTTACCGCGTATTGTCGACCTGGACATTCTGAATGATGTACAAGGTGCAACAAGTTTCGGGAATTGCGTCAGTAATGGAAGCTTCAGCAAGATACTTGGTCCAGGATGTCGTGTCGGATGGGCGGAAAGCACACCAAGATTCATTCATGGTCTTACACAAGCGTATGAAACCCATTCACTCCACTCGCTGACCTCTGCTGACTTTTCACAGCGGCTCCACTCGCTCAGGTGGTGCTCCATCTCAAATGATGTCAACGATCATCAACGAGTTGTTCGAACGAGACTTTCTGAGAGCGCATATTGAGAAGACATTGATTCCAGAGTACTTCCGTCGGTACAATCTGTTTCTCACTGCCATCAAACATGATCTCTATCCTCTCGGATTTCGCTTGGATGAGAGTGTAATGAACTGCGAAACAGTCGGAGGATTCTTTGTGTGGCTAAAACTTCCAGACTATATCGACTGCTACCAACTTGCGGCAAGAGCAGCAAAACATGGTGTCTCTTTTAGCATCGGCCCAAGCACCGCGGTACCTTGTCCGCTGGAGGTCGACTTACCATTCAAGAACTTTATCAGACTCTGCTTCACCTTCGAAGAAGACCATAGGCTTGTGGAGGGAGTGCGAAGGATAGCTCTAGCAGCGGGTTGAGCCATGCTTACAATTGTAACTGTGTCTCCTTTAATGTCTCTACGTCGTTTTGGTGTGTTCAAGATGACATTGCGCTAACTTACCAAGCTCCGTTCGTCCATGGCGGCCTCCACCGGAGAACAGAAGCTTCTGACAAAAGACGTCACAAAAAAACACACTTCGGTCCTTTCCTCCACATTTGCACACTCACTAGTTGTACTGTCGAGCAGTTAATAAGAGCTTCCTCCCTGAATTGAATGAACGAATCGGCGTTGGAGGATAACAAAGGAAAATAACTCACCATTCTTCATCTAGAGATCAAGATAGATCATGGTGCTTGAGAGCACGCTCATGCGTTCTCATGCCTGCGTTTCAAGTGAGCTTCAGGCAGAAAGTCCTTGAAGTGGCTACAATTTCCCAGAGAGAGTGAAGAAAGTACTGCCATCCTTGGCAATTGATACTATCGCGAGAAACGCTCTGTATTTTGCAGCTGACTTGAGACGAGGATTTGTGCGGTTCGCATAACTTTTGGAAACGCCGCCGATAAGACTGTGCTTCACTGCTTTCCACGCCTTTTGATCTTTTCATTTCACAACACCACCGCGTCAACTCCTACAACGTCTTCATCGTTACAACCTATCAATACATCGACAAGACACCAATACTCAGGACGATCTGCTACACTTCATATCTCTGACGACTATGTCATCTGGCAACAACATGATCTCGAGCGCGACTAGAGCGGTCTCGTACACGGTATGTATTAATGATCTGCTGAAAACTGTCTCAACATATGCTGACTAAGCTCATAGAGTCTCTCATGGAATCCGTCACCAATCTCAAGCGTCGAAGAGCTCTCAGAGAAGGGTCGCAGAGTCAGAGAAAGGTTCGAGGATCTCTTCCTGCAATGTGTGGACAGACAGTCAATCTGCCGCGGCAAGTTGATCTCAATCTTTGAAATCTTTGGCAGCACGAGTACCAGATCGCTCTTACGACCTAATGCGCAAAGCATCCGAAAGCTACGCCGCATGATGAGAGCAGACGACTGCGCCATGAACAACTATCTCGCATGGAGTCGCCGCGAGATTATGAACGCTCTGATTCAACGCCGAATCTTGATACCTGGAATCGAGTCAATGTCCAGAACGCACTGTCGCATTGCTTTGGAAGAAGCCGATGACCGACGCAGCTTTCACCTCATGCAGCTTCCAAAAGAAGTGCGCCTCATGGTCTACGAGGCTGCGTTGTCAGCTGAAGATGATTTTGTCGTAAGAGGTTCCTCAAAGCCGGCTCTCCTTTCTGTGAGCAAGCAAGTGCAGCAAGAAGCGAGCGAGATCTTCTTTCGTGTCAACAGATTCGAATTTCGTATCGACCATGGATACGTCTCGCCATCTTGCCTTGGACACGGACGCAGCTGTGCAGCGTGGAGCTGCAGTGGTTGGTTAACATTGGGCCAGAGAACGTTGCAAACATCCGTCATTTGTCGTTCGCCCACTACGATAGTTGGTCAACTACAATAACTACACAGATGGATCTCTCACGCCTCGATGCTTCGAATTGTATTCAGATCCGAAGGAAGATCTGCAAGTGTCCCCAAGCATGCGAAAATCGATGCCGACAGTCGCTGACCGAGAAACTCAACGATGCCCTCTCAGATACGGAATACAGAGATGAAGACGGGAACCAAATGAAAGAGGATGGCATTCGCGAGCATGGCCAATACCGGGCTGCTAAGCTGAGGAAAACCATCGCTGACCTTCGAACCTCATTTGGTAGATTTCGAGAACTCTGCGGTACAGGCAAGAAAGTGAAGCCTTCGGTGGAGGGCATCAAGCTTCTGACACTGGCAGCATTCTTGCACTGCCACTAGTGAGGATATATTGGTTCTCTTACAGGCTGTCGTCTCTGAAGTAAGATCTGGGACGATATGACCTTGGCGTCATGCCCGGGAAGAGTCAAGACAGCACCCTCTCAGCGGATACTCCACGGATCTTTGGGACATTATGCTTTCAGGTGGCTCACTCGATACGATACGATACGATATGGCGATGGAACAACTCTAAGGCTCTCAACAGACCGAGCTTGTGTTGATGGAGGTCTTCGTTTCAGCAAAAAGGGATTCGAGCTCGCTCAAAATAGCAATGCACCTGACCATTTCACAAAATAATCTCTCTGGGACAGAATTGCATACTTTATCATCAAGACAATGATAGACGCACCCTGCTGGGCTTTGCAAGACATGTATCAGACTTGGGCTAGAGATATTGAACCGGAGGTGGCAGTAGTCAATAGCAGCTTCACTCACTATGGTGTGCGTGCCGGCAGGATTTGCAACGTCATTGTGTTGCCTCAGCTTCTTTCACTCTCATAACTCCAGGTAAACGTCGATTTTCTCCCAAACACACTAAGGCAAATTGTCCAACATTGTTGCTAGTACTATCTCAACAATCTTCTCTGTCATCCACAGAGTTGTGACCATGGACCTTTTCCCCGCAGCATCTTCCAAGTCAACCGTTCCTCCGGAGACCTTACGCTCAGATCTTCCATCTCTTCTCGCAACCGAACAACATGGAGCTCAAAACGAACATGTGGTCGGCACCTTTGAGGCGGGCCCGTATCGCATGGGTCCAGAGCTTCTCGCTAGATCGCAGTTCGCTCAGCTCACCGGTGTATGAGCTCGCTCTGTGGCAAGACACCGACGAGCCTTTTGATGTCGTCAAAGATTCCAGAATTTGGCCAGCTTTGAGTGGTGTGAGTCGTCAATTTCGACAAGAATCAATAGAAGTTATCCTCTGCACCAATCGCTTCCGACTACATACGGTCAACAATCCCCGCTACCATGTGTCGCCTTCCTCACTGGGGCTCAGATCTGACAAATGGGACTCACACCTGGACTATGGAACCAATCAGTTTCTGCAAAAGATCGGAACCGAAGGAGTTACCAAGCTCCGTCGCCTGTCCTTCGCGTTCGGAAGCAGAGAGGTGCAAATCAATTTGGCATGCCTTGATGCTTCCCAATGGGTCATAAAAGCACGATCCTCGTACGAACGATTGCCTTGGAGAACCCTGGGAGAGGGCCTCAAGTTCTGGCAATCAAAAAAGCAGAGATACGTTGGCATTTCAATGCTTGATGTTACACATACCCGCAGGCGGGACGTGTATCTGTACGCAATCGAAGAGACCCAGAAAGAGATCAAGGCCGCCCAGCTCGCAATGAATGGTTTTGCAGAGCTCTGTGGTACGAGTAAGAGGGTTAAGACCACGACCGAAGGCCTCGAGATTCTGGCTACCGCTGTTCTTGCTCTTTTCTTCACCAAGAACATTCTCGGAAGATATTGATGCGTAGGAGGCGATGTTACAACGATGGCTTGTTTGGCGTGTGAAAACACCGAACAGCGAAAATGGTGCTCGCGTGCACGGAAGAAGGACATGCAGCGAATAATGATTAGATTGACATCAAACACATCTGCCTGATCATCAAGTAAAGTTGATCTGGCATTGAAGTCTGCAGAAAGCCATTTGCTGCTGGTTCAGGGGGAAGAGCGAAGGCAGGGGAAGGAAGTAGTAAAAATACACTCGTAACTCTATCTCCATCAAGCATTCTGCCAATCGAAGCATCAATATCGTGATAAGCGTGCATTGTATCAACAAACACGTCAAACCAAATTGGAAGCCCGTGGAGAAGGTACTTTCACTCGTCGTTTCGGACAAGTTTGGAATGTGCAGTTTTTCGCCGCGTTGTCTTTCATTTTCACAACTTTTTGGATCGGTCGCCGACTGAGATATCTCGACACTATCACTGGGCTTGAGACTGCGCCTTTGCTGTCATGCTGGTCGTCAACTGCACAGCACTATAATTTCGACGTGATACCCACATATCCAGGGGTTCTTTTTTACTTGGTCCGTCGACATTATCACGTCTGTCCTGTCGAGCTTATGATTGCTGACTGCAAGTTTTAGCCGCCATGGACGACTTGTTGCGCCTGATGGAACAGGCCACTTTGTCGCCTGGAGCGCGCAGAGTGAATTCCAAGTTCGCAACGACCGAAAGGTCAAAGGACCAGATCACCTACGAGGTAAGGATACAATCGCACCAAGCATTGAGAGCATGATAATGACCGGGTGTATAGAATTACCTTTGGACTCGTCATCGTCACCAGATTTCTGCAAAAGAGCGGGTCATTCAAGAGACTTTCGAAGGCAACTTCCTTGAGTGCGTCCGAAGGCCATCAATCTGCCGTGAGGAGCTGAAACTCTCCTCTCTCTCTTATACACAGGATTTCGGTATCGTTACGCAACTTTACCCCGGTCGCCGTTCCACGCGGAGGCTGGCGCGTGCCTTGCGACAAGACGACTGCTTCAACAATCCACATCTCGAGTGGAGCCGTCAAGACATCTTGTCCGCGCTGCAAAACCGACAGATTGCCATTTCAGAGCCAGACTCCGAGCCAAGATGGAAATGTCGCCTCGCCCTAGAACTTGCCGACAAAACTGCTACCTTCCACTTTCTGGAACTGCCGAAGGAGGTACGAATGCTCGTGTACGAACAAGCTCTCTTGCACCAGGGTGTGTTCAAGCCTGACTCGCACACGCCACCAGCTCTTCTTCAGATCAACCAGCAGGTACGCCAAGAGAGTAGAGAGATCTTTTTCAGCATCAACTGCTTTCGCCTGCGCACCCGTCGTTGCATCATCCGCCGCTCCGACAAGACAGCCAAGACCCACCAAACCGTGCGTCTGCACCCTTATGATCTTGAATGGCTGCAGATGATCGGATCCGAGAACGTCGTTAGGCTTCGTCGACTCTCGTTCATCACGCCCTTGGGCATCGATAGAGGAAAAGGCGTCCAACTCGATCTCTCAATTCCTGACGTCTCCAAGTGGGCGCGGCCAGTAAAATGCGGTTGCCGAGAATGTCAGACAAAGACCCCTTGGACCGTTGGCCAGCAGATTGAGAAGAGTGATAAGAAGAAGAAGTGGCTCGACAGCTGTTGCTCCAGTCCGGAAATACTCATTCTGTATACGAAGTCGCTGGAAGAGGAGATTCGCACTCGTGACTCGGCCCAAATGGCCATGAATGGGTTCGGCGAGAGGTATGGCAAGGGTAAGAGCGTCAAGCCAACCATTGAGGGCCTTGAACTTCTCGGTGGTTGCATCATGCAAAATTTCGGACGTAAGAAATGGATCTGGAGTCACTGCAGAGATTGACGACTATCTTTAACGACTGCAGTTTGTCAATGGAGACTGCCATCGTCAGTTGACTTCATCTATCGCAAGAGCCGATGAAGACGCTTGTAGATGTGGACGAGAGCCTTGAAAAGCGACTCAACAATGGCTACCGTATATGGAGAGAAAGAGACATGACCGTCAGTAGATAATGCCAACAATTGAAAAATCCCCATTAGACTCTTGAAGAACGCCTTCCGGTGCAGTATGTGTGTCGGTCTGGTGGGAAGACATGAATCTCCAGCAGCGAAGGAGGTCGATTCATGCGTCCAGCACGGACCACTGTCTCACCAGAAGAGAACTCCCACTCTTCCATCACATCTCCAACTCATACTCGTCATCTCGTATTACCTCCTCTATCACAATCTAGACGAACACACGTTCGCATCGCCGCGACGACAGAGCATGGAAACGGACAATGACAACTCGGAATAGCCAAGCCGTTGACTTTGGACGATAACGGTTGGCATCCCGGCAGCAACGAGTGCAAACCGCTACTCCGTCTATCGAAGCATCGGCCTCGCTGTCGCCTGTGATACACCGGGTCATCGTTTATTGTCGCCCACATGGCTTCTGGAATCCTCGTCATTCTTTTGCGGTAAAGACGTTGCTGCGATTGCGATTGCTTGAGGCAAGCTTTGAAGTCGAAGCCTATCGATCAGGGGGTCTCTCTTGCCGAGCGACAATGTGCCGGATGATTTCAACAGCGAAACAGATGTCGCATTGAAGGAAGGAAGAATGCGACAAGCGGACAAAGAAAGAGGAGTCAAGTAATGGTCAAGAGCAAGGAGTTTAGGTTTGGATGTGGAATGCAGTCTGCAGGATACCCCAAAGCCGAGGCAGTGCATCTAGAGCCATCTGGGTCAGGAGGAGACAATGCACGGCATGAAAAAAGCACCATGTCCGGCATCACCTTGCCGAAATGCTCATTGCTAAGCAGGCATTGCAAGCATTGACGCTCACACCACGTAAGTCGCATGATTGCTTGATTTACTTGCGAGTCTCGCTTCACAATCGATTGCGCAAAACGACTGTCGCTTGATCTTGTGATTTTCTTGTTCATGCTTTCTATTCACGTTGTTTCTCCCTATACGCGTCAGAGCGCATAAAGAAAAATACTCCTTGCAGCAGTATCGCGCAACGGTTGCACAGCATACGACCGTTGAAACTTCTGACCGGGTCTTGCTCCTGAGAACACCACATCCACCCCTTTTGAAACACGCCTCTTTTTTGCCATTGTTTCTGCTGATCAAAGAAACATGTATCAGAAAAACTGAATGTGTGAATAAATGATTCTGAGTTGTCTTGCGATGCGGAGGTTGTTGGAAAATGACTGGACGTCAATGCAAAAGCCGCAGTAACGGCTTCGTTGGTCACGGCTTTTATCTTTCTCCCTCTGACAACCATCGTTTGCGTATTGGGAAAGCCGTTTTACACTTGACCCTTTAACGTGCCTTGCCTCATGGAACGTGTGAGGGAAGAGGAAAAAGTGGCTGGATTCCAATAAGGAGCATCACCAGAAATAAATGGTATAAGTAAAGCATCCAGCCATCGCATCTCTTGGCCCTTTCTTTTGGTCGTCCATCCATTCACTTGTCCTTTTTACCTACCACATACGCAGACGCATCAAACATTCGCTTTTTCATTTTTTCTGGTTGACTGACACTCACTACGCGCATTACAACTACAACAACACATACACAGCATACAAGATGCCTGGTTCGAAATCAACGCGATCTGTCCTGGTGACAGGTACGCTTCTTTCGCTCGCATCGCAGGCGCTGGGACACATGGAGATGAGCTGGCCTTATCCCCTTCACAGCAAATACAACCCTTCAAACAGCTACACTGTCATTGATTACAGTATGACAGCACCATTGTTCAGCGATGGTTCCAACTTCCCTTGCAAGGGCTACCAAAACGACCGACCCATTGTTCCTGTCATTACTTACTCAGCTGGATCGACTTACAACATGACTATCGCTGGTAGCGCTGTTCACGGTGGTGGTTCGTGCCAACTTTCCTTGTCGTATGACAATGGTGCTACTTTCAGAGTCATCAAGTCGATGATCGGAGGATGTCCTTTGACCTCGACCTACGACTTTACCATTCCTTCTTATGCACCTAACGGAAACGCTCTTTTCGCATGGACATGGCAGAACGAGCAAGGTAACCGCGAGTACTACATGAACTGCGCAGAAGTTGCCATCTCGGGATCTTCAGCATCCAAGCGCGACACATCCAGCTTCGAGGCTCTGCCGTTTATCTGGAAGGCCAACGTTCCCGGTGTCAACACTTGCACAACTACTGAGGGTGAAGATCCTGTCTACCCCATGCCTGGACCCGATGTCCTGTACGGTGGCAAGATGACTTCTTCGAGCCCAGCAAACTCTGTGGCTGGCGTCTGTGACGCAGCCACTCCTTTCGGCAAGGCCTACAAGAGTCTCGGCGATACTGCCGACCCTCAAACCGCAACCGTTGGAGGTAACACTGGATCTTCGCCTACCACCGTCAAGTCCGCTGCTTCCTCTTCTCAAGTTCCTACCACTTTGAAATCGACCACCAAGACTTCCGCCGCATCTTCTGCCGTATCTAGCGTCAAGCAATCTACTGCCTCTGTTCCTGTGGTTCAGAGCAGCAGCATCAAGAGTTCCGCGTCGACCGTGGTAACTCTCTCGACCGTCAATGCTGGAAAATCAAAGACGAGTTCGACTACTCCTCTGCCCTCAGCATCTTCCACCGACGATGACTGCCCTTCAGACGTAACCCTCACCGTCTACACCACCGCCGGCGCCACAGCAAAGACCTCTGTCGTCTCTTCTGCCGCCACTTCCGCAGCCTCGCCCGCCGCATCTTCCACTCCCATCGACCCAGACACTGAATTC
>JGI24891J29808_1000039_pt1 | contig 177113 bp, 153 predicted proteins | sample FreactcultuFSWF8_FD_29808 | JGI IMG/M metagenome (IMG submission 29808) | reverse complement strand
GTCACCCACCGTAGTACTAATCTGCCGTTCAACTGCTTATGTATGGCAGAGCGGACGGGATGCCCAGTTTTCAGCTGACTGTGGCCGTATGTGCTTGTTTCAGCAAAATCTGACAATATAAAGCTTGAGGTTGTCTATGTCGCTAGTAAGCGGTCTACGTGGAAGTGCTATAAATTTGGAGTAAACGGCATCAGATAATCAACGATATAGAGACGAAAACATAATAGCTATGATATAGGTTGCACAGTGATGATGGAGTTCAAGGTGGCTGGGAAAGGAACCTCTCGCCAAGTGATCCGCGTCATGATCTTCACCTTTCTGAGCACTCCTTCCTTCATCTCCCAACATCATGGCACAACATATGCACTGTAGCTGCAACTCACTGCAGCATATATTTCATGCATCGGACTTGATAAGGAAGCCACGTGGACGATTTCGAAGACACAAATTGGTAGGACAAAGAAGCTGACATGAATCATGAATTTATTGTAGTCCCGCGAGGAGGCTGAGAGATATGCCATCGACTGACGGACCGTTCAAGCGCGGTAGGTTTGTTGCTGCAAAGTTGCCGCATCCCATGAATAGCTTTCGATGCCTTTGACTAACAGTGTGATGTCCGTCAAGTACGAGAGCCTGGAGAAACAGACGATAAAAGTCAGACCTATGCGGTCAAGGTATCACAATCACAGTCACCTGCGAACGACCAGCTATGCCCATGTTCGCCTTGCATCAACGGCATGTCCGAAGAAGCGGCAAGCCTTTCGCGACATCGATCTGCATCGCTCGAGGGTGAGATGCTGTGTAACAAGCACCGAAATAGATATTTCCTTTGCGGAGATAAAATGTATCTAACAGCATCGAATCCCATCCGTAAACATCCAATCCAACCGCGATCTCTCAAAATGGCTCCAAGAATGTCAAAAGACAGCGACACCATGTCTCGAGCAAGCACACTTCAAGGCATAGCAACAACAGACTTCGCCCCGAGAACCGCACACAAGACCAACGAATTTATCGCACTACAAACTCTACTCGAGACGCCGGAGATTCAAGCTACGGCCTCGGCATCGTCGAATACCAGCGAAACTCTGGTGGAGTCACAATCAACGATAAAGAGAAACAAGAGACGAACAGTCTACTGGATCGTAGGGCTCACCACGTTTGCCTCGCTTATCGTGTTGGCTGCTATACTGGGTGTGATTCTGGGTCCACGGCGTGTTTCTCAGCATTCTGCTAGGTGAGTGGGTCGCAACGCTTGAGCTGCTGCCACGTCTGACGGGCTAGGTCGGCGTCCTTGTCTGGCGGCTGATTATCAGAAACAGCCCTGAGTAAGAGCACGATGTTTTGACAAGATTTTGTGGTTACTTATGAAACTGCTGTCCTACAACAACCTGCATGGTCGCTTTACTTCTCAACCTCCGCTCGTTCCTAATGTCTGTATCCAGTGAGGTACCAGACCCCTGTAGTGCAGCAGGATGAGAAACGAAGGACACGATCAGGAAAGCAACGAATTGGTCGCCAAAGCAAGGACAAATGCGACCAAGCACCTGCATCAAGGACGAAAGCAGGGTGTCATAGAGTGAGGGAAGGCACGGGCATATACACAAGACCAGAAGGAAGGCAGAGAGCGAAGGGTAATCCAAGGGGAGTACACGGACCTGGCGAACATTCAAGGGCGCCGATGCAAGAACGTCACTCAGACGCATATGATAGAATTTCGCTGGGTTCGAAAAACTTGGCTGACACATGTCATTAAGTTCTTCCAGTCTTGTACACGAGAGAGGGAGCAAGAGACAAAACTGTATCATATTACAGTATACTGCACGAGACTCTCAGATAGAACACACTAGGACCCAACTCCATCTTGCTTATCAGTGCCTCAAGACATGGCCAAAAGGCACGATCCCTTTTTGTCACTCAGAGTGATTATTTTGAGAGCAGTCATTTCCACATACTCTCCTGTGACGGCCATGCCAATACCAAAACCATCATGCGTTCAGATGGCCAGACAAACAAGACACCCCGCTGGGATGAGAGGTGAACGGAAAAGGCACGCATGTTGATTTACGGAACGCGGAGGAAATAATGGGGAGATTAAAGATGCAGAGAATTCTGTGGCTTTCAGAGACCAACCAGTGGTATATAAAAAGCTAGGTATGCGACATGCGGATGGGAAAAACTGAAACAAAACATGCAGTTCCCAAAAACTCCAGGAAACAAAGATTCAGAAAGTGTCGTGTTTTCCAAATACAATCTTTTTATGCAAATGCAATAGGGCGTGAGCATGGACGTTAGATGTTTATCTGCGTGCGAAACAACACAGCAGACCAGATTTGGCAAGGAACCAACAGCAACCGCAGAAGCGGACGAGGGCAACAATGGCGTTGGCCCAGAGCAGAGCTTGGAAGAATCTTGCAGTACGCTTGCTAGCACCACTAGTGAAACCGAACTTATCAAAGTTATCACTGGTGATGGCGACGGCAAGGAGGGCGTTACTGAAAATCCAGAAGGTGACCAGACGAGTACGGAAACTCTTGTATGAATCCTCCAGCGACTTGCTTTCCTTGTCCTTGGGAGCAACGTAAGGCGTGAGAGCACGCTTGACAGTAGTCTCGAACTGCGAGTCGATGTCCGCTTGTGCCAGATCGACTTCCTCTATGACCGTCGCTTTACCATCTTGAGCCTTTTCTGTCTTGGCTGAAGGCAGTGCATCGGCCTTGTCGGCACCCTTGGTTCCCCAAGACACATCATGCCAGTTGCTGAAGGCGTAGACGTTGAGGATGTTGATGTACGAGCTCATGATCAGAAGGTACTGAGGGAATGAGGTGAACATATGCCAGGGGTCGAGGTACATGAAGGAAGCGACGAAGTAGAGACCGAAGGTTGCAGCCAAAGCGATAACAATGATACCGGGTCCCGTTGAAGAGAAGAAGGACTGTACAAAGTCGGAAGCACTGTCTGTATCGAAGCCTGGACCACCCGTAAAGGCGTGGACAACCAGATATAGCGCATCGACAGTGATGTAAAGCTGTACGAGGCCGAACCAGCAGAATGAGACGATGTAGGTAAACTTCGAACCCTTTGGTCTATTTCCGAGAGCCAGAATGAATTGGAGGAGGACAAATGCGAGATAGATATACTTGATGATGGTGTTGATGATAGGAGTAGCGTCATTGCCGAATGGGAAAGCCTTTTGGTTGTTGGACGAGCTGGGGGTACCGACAAGATCCATGATGACGGTAGTGGTCAACCAGTAAGAAGCGAGAGCAAACCAAGTAAGAATTTGCTGAGCGATGTTGTAGATGAGCTGGAGATGCAAGAAGAACATGCGGACAATGTTATGACCACTCTTGTACATGCGACCGAAGTGCATCAGAGAATAGATGGAGGCGGCGAAAGATCCGTTCAGCCAACGACGACGCTGACCGATGAATTCAGGAGCACTGTCGGGAACATCGGTCTCACCCTTGGAGGCCTTGACGTAGGTAAGATGCCACTTGGAACCAGCCTTTGCGACCAGCTCGAAACACAAAATACGATCCTCGGCCAAGAACATGTTTTTCTTGAAAATGTTCATGCCTTCGATACCCTTCTTACCAAGCTGTTTGGATAAGGTGTGATCACCGTGGAAGTATTGCTCAAGAGGGCGACCCATGATGGCGCGGAAACGGTAGGCAGAGAAAGCACCAGGCAAAACACTGACATATCCGAACGAACTTTCCAGCGGTTTATCCAGAATGTTGGAAATCTTGTACTCGAAGTTCTGAGCGGCGACCAGAGGATTGGTAAGGTTCTTCCAGCGAGGGCCTAACATGGCGTGAATCTCACCACAAGCACCACCAAGATCCTTGTCGTTGTAGAAAGCTTCCCACAGTGCAAGCAGGGACTTGTGGCCAGGCTTGGTTCCGGCATCGAGCAGGATACAAACTTCGGGGTTCAGGATGCGACCAAAGGCAGTGAACAGCCATCTGTGCGAGTTGATCTTCTTGCTGTTCTTCTGCTTGAGACAGAACATCATCTGCACTGGAGGCAGAGTCGTCGGGCCATCGTCGAGGGGACGGATAAGTTGCTGGTTGGCCGTGACTGAGAGCTGAGTGGTATACTCGAACTGCGAATGGTCAGTAAGCCGCCTCGTGGTAGAATTTTGAGCAAATTAACGTACAATGTGAGCAACCGTCTCGTTGCCGTCAATATCCTTCTTCATGATTCCGTCCTGGTAAATACCGATGGTTGCCAGGACGTCCAAGGTACCCTTGTCGCAAGGGTCGATACCGTCAAAGACCAAACAGACGACAATCTTCTGCCATGCCGGACCACCCTTGTTCCAGAATTCGGACTTCTTAAGGTTGACGATTTCTCGGATGTTTTGCATGACACCGTGCAGAGTACGAGCGGTCAGGACTTTGTCTTCGTTGTAGTACGTCACTGCGATCAGGAGTTCGGTGTGACGGTTGTACATGGCCGGACGAAGATTGTATCCATTCTTGAGGGTGAAGTCGTTGGGGTCGCATGTCGCCGCAGTGTCTGTACAGGTCAGCGCGTGAACTCCTTCATCTCATCCCTCGACCAATACTCACAGCGCATGTGGGTGAATTCCTCACTGCCGCTCTCAAGGTCGTTTCTGTACTTGGCCTGGACGGCATTCTGGATAGCGCTAGGCACAGGGTAGTCGGCACTCAGGACGTTGCCCTGTACCAGCTTGACCTTACGTGTGGCATTGCGCTTCAGACCACCGCCGCCAGCAGCCGGACCGCCAATTGCTGCTCTTGCTTCCCATGCTTCGGTCGATGTTGTAGCGGCACGAGATACTGGAGAACCGGCGGGCTGGTATCCCGGGTCCTCGAGGGTAGTACCTCGGTACTCGTCATAGCTGTCGTACGGAGGCACATGGTGTGTGTTGTCGGCGTAGGACTCTGTCAAGCTGTAGCCGTGGTCAAGAGGAGCCGGCGTGTGCGAGTGTGTGTCGTCGAAGGGGCCCTGGTAGGCTCCGGTAGGGTTGGTATGGAGGAGCGAGCGCTCGACCTCCTCGTCGGACTCGTGCTGGTTGTGGTACTGCTGCGGTTGCCGCCTGTCAGTCATTTTGTGGTCCATGTGTGTGGTATGGAGGAAGTTCGCACGTCGTTGTTTATGGCATCGTGGTCGTAGCCGCCTGGGACGCCATGGTAGGCCATGCTGGGCAAATTCTTGGATTACCCCTTACTGAAAGTGTGAAGCTTGGTACGGTAACACTTTGAGGAATGCAATGAAACAGAGCCTGTGACAGTAGATGGGTATCAAGTCTGCGACGAGATGGATGATGGAGGACAGAGAAGGGAAACGTCGAAACGACAACAAAAGCTTCACTGCCAGGGCGGCCTGATGACACTCGGACAAAGGAAGTTGCACTGGTGCTGGTCCCTGAACTTGCTGCTACTCGTACACTTCTACAAATTGCGGAGATGCTCAGCTGAAACGAGAGTGCACAGCGCTTCGAAACATACGCGCCTTGGCCAATAACAATCCACTGCTTAATCAAAACTCCTCTTCCTCGAGGCCTTCTCTTACTCTCTGCATCATCCCTTTTCCACTTTCATCCTCCTTTGCCTTCATATCAATTTCTTCATTCCCCCAGTAACCCTCCACGAGTCGTGTTCCAAAAATAGTACATGGTTGTTGACGCGCTGGAAGCTGTGACCTCGACTTGGCGGCCAACGGTGTGCGAACTTGAGACAGACCCAAGCCACTCGACTTGCATGCTTGGGAGCTGTCCATCCACACTCTGCGAATTCTGTCTCTTGATCGTCTACAGACATCAATACGACCATCCACGACGTCAGCGGCATTCCAACCACCTGATTCCTGTCACATCAAACAGTAATACCGCCTTCAAGTACCGGGACTTGTACCTCGCTTTCGCTTTTGCGCTTTGACCGCCTCTTGCGTATTCACTCTATGCTGTAAAAAGGGTGCATACATACCCAGCTTGCTGCGCCTCATTTACGACTTGTCGTGGGCGTCTGTAAGGACTCAGAACAGATTTCGTCGAGTCCATCATGGGTGAACTTGTTCTGGTGTGCTGCCATGCCATTTGCACTGATTCCTTGTAAGGCTCTCGTTGATTCTCTATCCTGTCGCAAGTATTCATACCCTTCGTCCTCTCCGCAGAAATCCATATGAAGAGTCAAATTGGCTGCTGAAGCCTTTTCAGCGATCTGATCCCTCTACTGGGAAACCAGGCGAGCATGAAACCTTCATGTTGCACATTCAGGCAGGAGCAAATACCCTCCGTAGAGCGGAAACTATTCTCGTCTTCTCGGGTGCGAAGACAGAGCGGGATGCTCCTTTGAGCGAAGCTGACAGCTATCGAAATGTCCTAATGCAATGCTTCGGCGGATCCGACGTTGTACAGCGGGCAATGGCAGATGGCAGAATAGTGTGCGAAGATGCTGCAACAGACAGCTACCAGAATTTGCTCTTCTCTCTTATCAAGTATTACGAGATCAAAAGCAAGTGGCCGCAGATGATTACTGTAATCACCCACAGCTTCAAGGAGGCTCGATTCCTAGTTCGTAATACGTGAATCCATTCTGGTAGACTATGATGCTTACAGCCGCAGGAGTGCCACGCAGATGCGATCCGCTGGCCTGGGGAGAGAATACGCGTACAAGGGATTAATCCTCCCTTCCCTCTTTTGGAACTACGAGACGTACAGCGACTCGAGAAGCAAACTTTAGATCTCTTCGAAAAGGACCCTCACGGAGCCAATGCTCCCTTGTCAACCAAAAGGGTAGTCAGACAATGGTTGTCGGACGTTACTATACTTCGTAGCATACCAAATTCGTGGGTAAGACAATCTTTAGAGTTATTGCTCAGCACTCGCGAGCGGCAGCCATTCTCAGGACCTCTGCCATGGAGTGAGGAGAGTATTTAGTCGCTCTACGGACAATAAAGATCTGTGGACCCAATATACAGCTTTTATTAGCGGCGGGTTCAAACTGTAGACCAGGCTAATCAAGCGCACGATATTGTTGTCAGGGAGCTTTTGATGTAAAATGCATAAGTTTTGGTATCAAATTAAAAGTCTCGCACCTATCTTTTTAAGGATTACGGACTCAATTAGTTCTTTGCTCCTTGGCCATGCTCGTTCTTCATGAAAACGCCTCCAGTGGTTGTGGCTCCCTCAGAAGTGGACTCCACAATTTCCTTCTCCATAGCAGCGAAACCCTTGAGAGCCTCGCCGTACTTCTCAAACACGCCAGGACGGTAACCATCGGCGACTCTCTTGACAAAGGCGTCCTCGTCCCAGCGCTCCTCGACAAGCTGCTCGAAAGTCTGCTTGCCACGGCGCTCGCATCCCCAGACGGCCTTGTAGGCACCACCCAGAGCGCAAGCATTGCCACCAATGTCGAGCTTGTAGATACCTTCAGCTCCACCCAGCACATCACCAATGATGCGTGCGATAGCAGGGTTAGCAGAGCCACCACCAACGAGGTATACACGACGAGGCTGAGGAGGAAGCTTCTTGCCGTTGACTTCGTGGCCGGATACCAAGTTTGCGGAACGCAGACGTAGAGACAACATTTGCGACTCGACGATACCACGAGCATCGGCATCAACGCTCTGCTCTGCAGAAGTCTGGTTCAGCTTGTTCGAGGAAAAATCGTATTCGTAACGCCATTGGCCAGCGCGGACGTTGGGCACGATTTCAGGGCGAGGGAAGTAGAGACCCATACGCATGGGGTCGGAAGAGGATTTTTGGTCCATGGGAGGAGTAGAGAGGGCGATTTCATTGAACTTGTCCCATGATCGGTCGGTCTTGTTTCCGTTGATTGCGTCACGGACGTGTTCACGGGCGAGGCCACCGTTCTTGTAGCAGAGCATGAACATGTAGAGACCGGCGGTTGTGGGGTGGTTCATGAAGTGGTAAGCAGGGTCAGGCTTGTATTGTGGTGTGCTCATGAGGAAGGTAGTGGATGTGCCGAGGGAGACCATGGCATCCGAGGCTTGGAGGGGGAGAGCGAGAATGGTTGCTGGGTTGTCGCCAGTCATTGGAATGACGTTGCAGTCTTGGGCAAAGCCGTAGCGCTGCGAGAAGTACTTGCTGATGTGACCGAAACTGGCACCACCATCTTCAGGTACATGACCGAGCTTGTGCTTGAGCTCAGCAACGCCGTCTTCGCCTCCTGCTACCAGAGCAAGCAGCTTCTCGTTCCATTTTCCCTCCTTGATGTGCCACAGGTTCATGCCTGTTACATCGCTGATGTCGATTGGAGCGAACTTGCCGAGGAAGACAGACGCCAGGAAAGATGACACGAGCGAAATGCGAGAAGTTTCCTTGTAGTGCTCTGGGTACTTTGCCTTGAATCGCATGATCTGAGGACCACTGAAACGGTGGTGAGCTCCACTGCCTGTCACATCGGCCAGGGTCTCAGGGCTTCCGAGCTCGGCGTCGAACTTGTCGCATTGCTTCTGAGTTGAGGAATCTTGCCAGTTGGGACTGTCGGGGTGACTGAAAGCGCCCTTACGCTCGTCCTTGTGCGCGCTGGGCTCCAATTGCTCGACCAGCGATTTCTTTGCGTCCAGGCTGGAGAGTAGGTTCTCTGCTTGTTGACTCCAGAAGACAGTTCCGTGCTGCATGCCCGCTCCGGACACACCCTTTACTCGTGAAAAGTCGAGACCATCCTCTCGTAGCCTCGAGAGTACCAGATCTACTGCCTCGAGCCACATACCCACAGGCGCATAGATTTCGCCTTCCGAGGGGTTTGTAAGGACACCCTTCTCAATGCCGTACTTTTCGCCCAAGTCGGCGTCAAAGTCGACCTTGGCTTCATGTTTGTGCTTCAATTGCGAGTCCACAATAACACCTGTAGTTCTCAGAGTCAATTGACACGTCACAAGTACTCAAAAGGTGGATTGTCCCGACCTTTCAGCTGTTGTGTGGAAAGGTCAAAGCCCTGGAATTAGAGGTCAGCAAATGGTGAAGCTGGGTTCTCAAAGACGTCCATACCAAGTACAAAGGTCCTGATTCTGCCATGATGATTGAATTGAGTGGATAGTATGTGTGTAACTCTTGTTGCCGCCGACGACCGAGAGTCTTCTTTTCAATGATCCACAAAAGATAAGTCAGCAAGGGCAATGACTTCAACCAGACCCTTAGGTTGTACTTCCGGGGGCGGTTAAATGTGGTGGATAAATTCAGCTTCACTTGGAAAACAACACAACTTTAGCCCCTATGGAAATTATAGAATCTGCCTTTCAACCTCACTCTACAACGCCTTTTTTTCCTATGCCTGAATGTACACAAGTATCAGTTTTCCTTCTATGGTCTGCTTGTTGAGAGCAGCATGTAAGTCAAAGGCTGGACTTGTTGAATGACGATGACGTAGCCCCGATCGCCGTGTCGCTTTTTCGACCAAGACTCCAAAGAGAGACACCGTCACCGCGAAGAAGGCACCGATCAAAACAATTAGCAAACTGCAGCGGCAACATAGTAGCTTCTAGGCGAGTGAAACCTTCCTCTTACAGTTACTAGACAGTGCCCACGACTAGGTCTTTGTCCAAGACCTGCGGTGAACCCTTTCTGTGTTTACCATCTTGGTCGCCGGCGTGTTGGCAAGAGCTATAAGTACAACGTGAAGCGTGCCTTCCCATCTCACTCCTCACTCATCCTGAGATTCTGGAAGTCGACCTCCAGCTCTCATCCCTTCCCGCTACCTCTTTTCATCCACCACCCATCACGTTTCGTGGTTTATCCCCATCATGGCTTCCAGAGTACTGCGAGACGTCACCAACTACAAGCAGTCTCAACTGGCAGACCGTCACGTTGCCTTTGAGAAACGCAAGGCCGAGCTCCTGAGTCAGGTTCAGGAAAGCAAGAACCCCATCCTCACACTCATCGAGGGCTTGGACAAACTCGGTCTCAAGTCGACAACTGCCGCCCCTTCGTTCGGAGGATTCCCGCTCTCTAACACCCAATTGATGCTCAGTCAGTCTGAGTTTGATGCATCCATCCCTTCGGCTCTTCCCGCTCAGTGGCAGGCTGATCTTGAACGCCTCCTTACCATTCAGTCCAACAAGTTTGAATACACATCTTTGTTCTCATCCCTCGCCACTGAATGGGTCGACAAGCCCAACGATGCCAACCTCCTCCTCGATGCGCACTTGGGAGGCGATAGCACTGCAGATTCATCAGACACCGAAAGCTTCGAATCTGTCCAGGTTGGCCGCGAGGAAATGCATCGCCAACGTCAGGAGTGGGACTCCTTCGTCTTCACCGAACGCAAGACAGACACGGTCGCCATCGAGAAGTACCTTGCCGACATCTTCATCGAGCCCCAGCAGAAGAAGAAGGTTCGAGAGACACCATTCGAGCTCTTCCGCAATGGCTGGAAAGACCGGATGGTGGTTAGCAACCTCGATTGCACCAGCGGCGATGTCGGACTAGCCATCAAGGCTGTGCTCAAGGCTGATCTCCTCAGCGGCCGCAAGAGAGATGAACTGATCGCACTCAGTAGTGCTGGAAAAGGTGTGCTCAGCGAAGTTGCCGACGTCATCAACATGGAGCTTCAGAACCTCGGAGACTGGTCCTGGAAGCCTTCGCCGACCCCTGCTCAGATGAGAAAGCAGATCAATGGAAAGTACAGAGTCTACATGGACCCTGAAATCCACCAAGCTCTCCTTCTAGAGTATCTTGGAGTCCGATTTGCAGTTCACACCAAGCAACAGTTCGAGTCCTTCTTCCGCTCCAATGCTTGGCCGAAGTCTGCTCACAACACCATGAATTCCCGCGATCATGCTCGTGCTGCCTTCTACCTCAGCCGCAAGCCCAGCTTCAACGACTCTCTGCTTTACCGCCGTCGTGAACAGTTCAAGGATGACTTCTTCCTCACTCAGCTTCCTAGCTCCATCCAGGAAGGCAACCGCGACTACAACGCCCCTGATGACTCTGACGAGGAGGATTCTGACAAGAAGTCGCCTCTTGAAGTCAAGCAGACGCTTCTTCGACTGGCTACTACTGAGCTCATGGTTCAAAGGAAGATCTACGGCAGCTTCACCCTCTGTCAGACTGACTTCAAGTGGTTCGGTCCCAGCCTCCCTCACAGCACCATCTTCACTGTGCTGGAGTTCTTGGGCATTGAGGACTTTTGGATCGACTTCTTCAAGAAGTACTTATCCATGTCTCTCGTCTTTCCTCAGGATGGACCCAACGCCGAACCTCGCACTCGTCGTTGCGGTGTGCCTATCAGTCAAACACTCAGCGATGTATTTGGCGAAGCAATCCTGGCTTGTCTCGACTTTGCTGTCAGCAAGGCAACCAAGGGTCGCTGTCAGCTCTACCGCTTCCACGACGATGTCTGGTTCTGGGGTCAGAAGGAGGATTGCGAGCTGGCTTGGGAAACCATCAAGAAGTTCACAGCTGTCATGGGCATGGCTTTGAATGAGGAGAAGACTGGATCAATCCATGTGAGCGACAAGGGCGAGAAGCCATCTACCATTCTCCCCAAAGGCCCTGTTCGCTGGGGTTTCTTGGTTTTGGACCCTGTCCAGGCTCGCTGGGTCGTTGACATGACCAACGTTGACCAGCACATCGCCGAGATGCGCCTGCAGTTTGCACAATGCCGCTCCGTCTTCTCCTACGTCCAAGCCTGGAACAGCTACATGGGCCGCTTCTTGGGCAACAACTTCGGACACCCGGCCAACTGCCTGGGCAGTGAACATCTCGACATGATCTTCACCACGTTCAAGTACATCCAGAAGAAGCTCTTCGTCGACGATGATAAGGTCACCGGTTGCGAGGACGTCACTTCTTATCTCAAGTCAATCATTGAAGAGCGCTTCGGCACCAAGGACATCGCCAATGCCTTCCTCTATTGGCCCATCGAGCTCGGTGGCCTTGAGCTGCGCAACCCCTTCATTCCTCTCATGACCACTCGTACTAACTCGATCAAGAAGCCTTACGAACTCATCGAAGCGGCTTTTGAGTTAGACGAGGAGAAGTACGAGGAGGCAAAGCGAGCCTTTAACAAGAAAAAGATCAACGACATTCCCAAGGGCTGTGACCCGGAGAAGTTCTTCTCCTTCGAGGAATTCGTGCGCTTCCGTGAGGAGACTTCTAGCTCACTCAAGGATGCATACGTCGAGCTATTGGAGTCGCCTATGGTTGAAGGCCTCGAGTACACCCGCTTCATGGAGTTTGCCGTCAACACTCTTCCTCGCGAGTTCCGCGGCTCGAAGCAGATCAAGCCTTCGTACAACCTCATGGATGTGTACTGGCAGTGGACCGTTCAACTCTACGCAGCTGAAGCCATGGAGAGATTCGGCGGCCTGGGTTTGGGCGAGAAGGAGATGTTGCCAGTTGAGTTGGTCAACCTTTTGAGAAGCGAGAGAGTTCGTTGGCAGGGATAATGGGTGATGTTGTATCACCACAGGTATGGATGAAGTCGAATACGAGGAATCAGTATCATATGAGAAGCGCAAGCAGCGCCACAACAAGCATGAATTAACGCCAGCATGAGTAACGAAGGCATGATAAACAAAGGCACGAATAGCATTATTAGATAACAGCTTTCAGAAGCATCAATGAGAAACTCTACAATTATACTTTCCGGTCCAAGCCTATCTTTGAGCCAAGTTGCATCTAAAAGCAAACAATTTCTTGAGGGCGTCCATTTGGGAGTGATTGCTGGCTCGGAATTCCAGTTGTCGTGACCTTGCTCGAAGCACTTTCGTGAATTGTAACAGCTAAATCAAGACGACAAGCTTTCGACGAGATGCGATGATATTCAAACATATCTTTGGCCTGAGAGATGCCGAAAATGTCTGTTGATCACTCTAGACACTTATCAAAAGACAGCCTCCTCGTCACTCAAAAGATTCTTCCTGATCTGCTCAATTTGCTCCCCACTCAATCCAACAACCTCCCTCACATACCCCTCCGCCCCACCATAAACCTCCTTCATCATCTCAATAGTCGCAGCCATCTTCTCCGGCTGTGCGGAAATCATATTCTTGACTCCTTCCTCGTTGCCAACTAATGCTGGGTTCTTGAGCAGGCGTTCTGTGAATAGAGGGACTAAATGCTGTAGTCCGGTGTCGGTGAGGGAGTATTCTTTTGCTACTGTGGTGGCGGGGACGGAGCAGAGGAGATACAGGATCGCGCAGATGACGCCGGTGCGGTCTTTGCCTGCCGTGCAGTGGATTATACATGGCGAAGGGTTTGGTTGAGCGAGATGGGTGAGGATGGATCTGTATGCAGTAGGGCCATTCGCCATGATATCTGCGTACGCTTTTACGAATCCCTGTATACCTGAATCAGTATATCCTTCTTCTACACTCGCTGACGAGAAGCAGGGGTGGAAATACAACATACCTCGCTCCCCTTCTTAGCATAATTCTGGAACCTGATGGCGACTTGCTCAGGACCATAATCCGTGTTTCGGAATACCGGACACCATATCCTTTCAATATCTCCTTCTGGGACAGCTTCAACACTACCTTCGGACTTGGTGATGAACACCTCCTTCTCAACTTCAACACCCTGCCATTCCGGACCTTGCTTGTGGATCTCGGGTATACTGCGAAGATCGAATACCTTCTTCACTCCTAGCTCTTTCAATTTGGCAAGGCCTTCTGGTTGCACTTTGCTCGGGTCGGCGGCGCGGAAGACGAGACCTCGGCGGATTGAGTGCTTGTCGGTGGTGCTGTAGCCGCCAATGTCGCGGAAGTTGGCGATGCCTGTTACATTTACGAATGGTGGGGGCAGTTCGGGTGCCTTGTCGAATAGTTCAGCCATGATGGATGTGTGTATCGTGTGTGTATATACTCGGGTACATGTGGCATCATCGAACACCTGCGTGGTTGGAGACGCCAAGAATCACATGCTTTGGCTATTTGTCCGTTCTTGCGATGCCGTTCGAATAATGGTAGTAGTATGTAATTTAAGACGTGCTTTTGAAGATGGTATTACAGACTAAAGGTAGGCCAATTTTGAATACAGCGATATCGGGGGGAATACTTTGCGCAACCAAGAGAGAAGGAACAACGAAACAAAATGCGGACTCTTCCCGCGAGTCCTCGCAACACAAAAGCCACTGCTTGACTGACACTGGATATCATCTGCTTTTGTAGAATTCTTAGGCGGCGCCTGCCTCGGTCGACTCGGTGTCGTTGACGCTGAGCGCGGCGCTCTGTTCTCTGTGCATGCGGGCCTCGATCTCGCGCAACTGGCTCTCTCTGGCCAACAGCTCCTGTCGCTTCTCGTTGATCTCGCGCTGCACCTTGAGTTCAATCTCCTTGAGCTTCTCTTCTTCGCGACGCAGCTGCTCCTCCTTAAGGCGGACTGATTGTGAGGCCAGGTCTTCCGGAGCGAGTGAGTGATCGCTGCCGAATGCGTTAGTTGCTAAAGATAAAGATGCTATGTCCTGAGTCACATACGCAGTAGCACCGCCCTCGACGCTCTTGCTGAGCTTCTCCGTGCGGTAGTTTTCGTAGAGGAAGTCGTGTGTAATCTCTTTCAAGTCGGCCAAATGGCTGTGGAGCAGGGCGCTTCTAATGGCCAGGAAGTCGCTGTGGCGCGGGTTGTCCACCTCGACGAGACCCCAAGGGTATTGGCGAGCTCTGACGACACGACCTCCGATCTCGACAGTGTCCTCTGATCCGACGATAGCGAATGGCATGAGGCCACGCAGCTCGGCGTTCTCCTCGACTGTGTCCTCGTCATCCTCCTCGATGTCGTAAGGGAAGTTGTAGACGGGGATGCGGTAGTGCTCAATGTCCTCCATGACGAGCTTCTTGGTCTCGGCGAGCTCGGCGGGGGTGAGGGAGTCGGCTTTTCCGATGACAGGGATAACGTTGACGCGGGGCGACAGGCGCTTCATGAGTTCGATGTCGAGTTCACGGAGACTGGTGGGGCAATGTCAGAAGTGTATCAGTAGATCGGGCGAGTGGATGAGAGTGCATACCCGTGACCGGTGGGTGTGATAAAGTAGAGCAAGACGTGAACACGGTTGTCGCGGAATCTGGGGTTACGCTTGATACGGGACTCCTCAGCCAGAATGTCGTCGTACTGGCGCTCGAGGTAGCCAACGATTTCGCCAAAGCTACGTATGCGTGTCAGTACGGAGCGTCGGAGCCGATGGATACAAGGGCTGCGCACCTTGATTCATTGTCGACTTGGTCGCCAAATCCAGGGGTATCGACAACGGTCAAGGAGATACGGGTACCCTCCTCGTCGAGTTCAAGCTCTGTAGATGAATATGAGCATCGTGGTAGTGGCGAGTGCAGCTTATCAGAATATCGTACCAACGGTGACGGGCTTTATTTGGACACCGCCCTCGACGTGTGCATTGGCGGGATCGTCTTGCTCAACACCAGACAGAACGCTCTTGCCGCAGAGTGTGTTGACGAAGGTGGTGCGACCTGGGGCGCCATTGGTTAGTCGATGGATTGGGCGGTCGTCGAGGCGGATGTCATCTCACCAGTGCCTGATGCACCGCAGACCATGATGCAGAACTGGATTCCCTTCTTCACATTCTTCTTGCGCCTGATCTGTGGCTGTGTCAGTGGGCGCCATTAGACAGGTGGGTAGCAGCGACGTCGAGGTTGGAGCGCACGTACGTAGGAAGACATCATGTATCGAGTGTGTGGATCAAGGTGACTGGTTGGCGACAAGGAATTGGGGTGAACGAGTGTGGTGGATGCGGCCTGTGTCGATGGGATGAATTGCTGTCGGGGTGCTTGACAAGGTATGGGGGAGGTGCAGGCCAGCAAAGGGGGATCCGAGACCCTTGGTCTGTGCCTTCCACCACCACTTCCATCTGCCAAGATCATGGGGCATAGCATTTATACATCCTTCATCTGTCTACCATTACAATTCCTGTTGCCATTGACCTCAGACCCTGCTCGGTCTACTTCTTCTCCTTCTTCTCATCCTTGCCTCGCTTCGAATATAGCTCCTCACTGTTGTTTATCAGTCTTGATCTCCGAGACAACAGGTGAACCAACTCACGTCTTCTGACCCTTGGTAATCTGCTTGCCTTCAAGTCGCTCGAGAGACTCTTCGATCAATCCAATGTGACCTCTCAATGTACCTTCGAGTTCGTCCATTCGTGCTTCGTGCTCTTCGAGGTTGTAAATGTGATGGCTTCGGAGATGATATGTTGCTCCGCCAATTGCGAATAGGTTGGCCAGTCCCATGAGGAAAGTGGGCGAGCGGAGTGACATCGTGGTTGAGAGAGAATTGGTTAAGCTGTGGCCGACTTTGGGAACAAGTTGGACAGATTTTCAAATTGAAAGGAAATAACGAGGATGTCGTTGGTTTAACTGCGACTTCCACATTTGATAAAGAGAGACCAGCTTCCTGATGACGTCGTGGACATGTTCGAAGCCCAGCTAAACTCTCTCGTGCTTCAGAAATGGTTCATCGAGAACGAACAGATATTTTGGTTTCTTTAATTCATTGTATGCTTGAGACGCACATAGACTATTGTAGATGGTACACGAGTCTCTAGTTAGCAGAGCATTGGGTAAATATCAACAGAGCCAAGACCAATTCTGACATTAGCAGCGCGTTTCGCGTCTATAACCTCCGAGAAATATTTGGCATTGTCTACTTTTCCAACCATACGGGATCTGTCGCCAGCTGCTATCGTAATACCTCTTACAGTACAGTCTGAAGTCCAAGTCCGAGGCACTGGGATCAAACAAGGCCATCTCTATCAGCCTCCCTCTCTGCCACTTTACGCGTGACGCGGGTCACTCACCCCTATGGACTGAAAATAGTTCACGACCGAAGGCTGACATGTCTTCACCCAATTTTCTCGAGTCCTCGCCTGTATCATTGAGCTCACAGCGTCGCCGCAAGTCCGCCTTCACATACCGACAGCTAGCTCAGCTCGCCGCCTCTGCCACATCATGCCCTCTACGCGTCATCGCCCACATCGATCTCGATGCCTTCTACGCTCAGTGTGAGATGGTCCGCCTGGATATCCCTCCGGATAAGCCGCTTGCCGTTCAACAGTGGCAAGGTCTCATCGCAATCAACTATCCGGCACGAGCTTTCGGCCTCAATCGACATGTTACAATCACCGAGGCAGTTAAGCAATGTCCAGATCTGATTATGCAACATGTAGCGACATGGAAAGAAGGAGACGAGAAATGGGCATATCATGAAGATTCTTTCAGGAACATGGCTACACACAAGGTCAGTCTGGACCCATACAGGCTGGAGAGCAGAAGGATCTTAGCTTGCATCAAGGACCATCTTCCAGCCGCTCCAATATCCAAGGTGGAGAAGGCCAGCATTGATGAAGTCTTCTTGGATTTATCTACCCACGTACATGGCATCATGCTCGAGAGATTTCCAGAGTTGAAGGGACCACCACCATATGACGATCCTACGGAACAGCTACCAAGACCGCCTACTACCGCTCTCGAGTGGGACACGGATGCCTTGGTCGACTTGGACTCTACAGAAACAGAAGACGATGACCCTGACTGGGACGATGTTGCTATGGTCATCGCTTCCGAGATCGTGCGAGGTGTTCGAGCCAAGATTTACGAAGTGTTGAAATACACTTGTTCAGCCGGAGTTGCACGAAACAAAATGCTCGCAAAACTCGGCTCTGCCCACAAAAAGCCAAATCAACAGACTATCATTCGTAATCGCGCTGTACATTACTTCTTGAGCGACTTCAAGTTTACCAAGATCAGAAATCTGGGCGGCAAGCTCGGCGATGAAATTGTCGCAGCGTTCAGTACCGACACCGTCAAGGATTTGCTTGAGGTTCCCGTCGAGCAGCTGAAAAAGAAAATAGGTGACGATACTGGTACATGGCTCTACAGCATCATCCGTGGAGAGGACCACAGTGAAGTCAACCCGCGAACTCAGATAAAATCAATGCTCAGCGCGAAGTCCTTCCGACCTTCTATCAATGCTTTGGATTCAGCTGTAAGGTGGATCCGTATCTTTGTCGCTGATATCTTCTCGCGGCTTGTTGAAGAAGGTGTCTTGGAGAACAAGAGAAGGCCAAAGACACTGAATTTGTATCACAGACAAGGCGCACAAACCAGGAGTAAGTCGGCTTCCATACCCATGGGAAGGACTATGGATGAGACTCTGCTGTTTGACATAGCCAAGGGACTGCTTGCGCAAGTCATTGCAGAAGGAAGAGCATGGCCATGTGCAAACCTATCGTTGAGTGTTAGCGGCTTTGAAGAGGGTGTGACTGGAAACAAAGGGATTGGCGGGTTTCTGCTGAGAGGAGACGAAGCAAAAGCAATATCAGCTGCTCTAAGAGAGCCATCAGAAACGCGGAACCCAGAGACACCCCCTCCAAACAAACGAAGACGGGTCGAGGAAAGTGGTATACAGCGGTTTTTCGGAGCTAGGCATGAAAGCTCGGGTGGTATTTCAGAAAGAGAGGAGCAAGACAACGGTATGGGAGATGAGACAGGAGAAGCTCAAAGCCCCTTTGATGTCCCTCCATCCGCTCAGGGAGCTTCAGCCGACATGTTCAAATCACATGAAGAGGAGCAAGCCGAGCATCCAGACCACGACACTAGTCGCTATACCTGCCCTCGATGTAATAGCTCTTTACTGGTCACGGAACAAGGCGAGCATGACGACTGGCACTTTGCCAAGGACCTTGCGGCTGACCTCGCAGCGGAGGAGAGAGCGAATGCAGCAGGGCAAGAACAAAGTCGTCCTCCAAGTACGAGTACGAAACCGTCCACCCAACCCAAGAGCAAAGGGCGAGGAAGACCTCCGAATGTAGTAAAGGCGGAGAAAGGGCAGAAGAAGTTGCAGTTTGGTTAATATCGAGAGCCAAATTCTAGAACAGCGGGAGTGCTTTCAAGCAATTCAGATCAAACCCAACTTCCAGGTTCTCGGACTCGAATCCGCCATCATTGACCAAGCACACTTGACTTTTGCGAGTCGCTGCAAATTGCAAACGCATGCGATATTATTTTCTAGTGCAGATTGCTTGTGATCGGAGACAGATCGCAGAACGAGAAACAAATCGCGGAGTTGAGCCTCCTTTGACGTCACACACGCCAGCCTTCGCGTATGGGCATCCTGCAGAACGCGCTCATCGACAAAAACGACTTTACTCCTGTCAATATCACGCCTATGCTATGAATTCTACGGTAGCGATACGTGTCGGTACGGTGGTACTGTGGACATTACTCATACGAATTGTGATTCTGACCCACAGCTCACGCGAAAGTGACGGATGAGATGGCAGCTACGAGACAACATCTCGAGCTCCCAAAAGTGCTCTCCTAAATCGATACAAAGCTACATTGTCCGGACGAAAATAGGAGTAAATCTTGACGGTGATAGAGTTGCAGATGAACAAGATGATTTGATGCTCACGAACTTCCGTGGAGCTTTTCCCTGCCGGTCTGTCCGAGGGAGAATGTTAAAACCAAGATTCCAACAACAATCGTCAACTGTATTTTCGTCTCAAGACCACAACCAGCACCGAATCCATTTTGCGATGGTTTCGACGAGCACCGGCCGTCGCGAATCGCGTGAGCTCCTTGAGACGGGTTGTTTCATGCAGGGATGATCGTTTACTATCCACTGACGACATAACATAAGCCTTGCACGTACCGCCAGCGGCCAGATTTTGCTGAGTTCACAACCACAAGTTCCTCAAAGGGCGGAAGGATGTTGTTGAAACGCGCTCAGCCACAAGGGCTTTCCAGTGGAGCTACGGGAAAGTGTACAGGGTTTCCCAGCCCTTTCGTTTGGAAACGGTGCGGGAAGCACCCAATTCTGTCCCGTCTACGAGCACCTCAGCAAAATGACTGAAATCTCTCCTTACGGACCCTTCTCCAGCAACGTCATGCTGCTGCTGGAGCGGGAGTCCTCCACAGGACCTCGTCACGTAAAAATCATCTCCTGTCAGTGGTCGTCTTATATCTTTCTCGTTCGCCCAGTGTCTCGAAAACGTGCTTCCTGACCCCGACCTTTTCGTGATTAGTCTCGTACTGTCAATCCGTCAAGATGCCTCACAACATGATCGAGAAGCCCTTCGAGCACATGACTGGTGACAGACATGTAGGAAACACCGTCAAGAACCATTTCGTCGCTGCCACTGGAGAGTTTGTCGGCACCTTCTTCTTTCTCTTCTTTGCCTTTGCCTGCCAACTTATGGCCTTCAACCAAGCCCCGAACAAAGCACCCAATGGCAGTGTCAGTTCCTCGACAGTCGTCTACATAGCCCTAGGATACGGCATGTCACTCTTGGTCGCAGTTTGGATTCTTTTCAGAATTAGTGGTGGTCTTTTCAACCCAGCGTAAGTAAGGCTCCCATGATAAGTACGAGTTCTATCGCTAATAACCGAATTAGAGTCACATTCGGCATGGTCCTTGCTGGTCAGCTACCATGGGTTAGAGGTCTGGTCCTTTTCCCTGCTCAAATTCTCGGAGGCGTCGTCGCGGCTGCTTTGGTGAGCTGTATGCTTCCGGGCGATATTGCGGCCACCCGTACTGTTCTGGCTCCTGGAATGTCTCACGCCCAAGGTCTCTTCTTCGAGATGTTCTTGACATCATTCCTGGTCTTTACTGTTCTCATGCTCGCGGCTGAGAAATCCAAAACTACCTTCCTTGCTCCAATTGGTATTGGATTGGCTCTTTTCGTTGCTGAGCTCGCAGGTAAGCCTTGATTACTGTTCTTCATGTCCAGCAGCGGTCACTGACAAGAGCACAGGTGTCTACTATACTGGAGGTAGTTTGAATCCCGCACGCTCTTTTGGACCTTGCGTTGCTGCTGCGAACTTCAATGGAGGACACTGGATTTATTGGCTCGGCCCGCTTCTAGGTGGTGCACTCGCCGCTGGCTATTACCGCTTCTGCAAGTTCTTCCGGTACGAGGAGGCGAACCCTGATCAAGACCATGCTGGTGCAGACGAGGTCGTCTAAATCGTCTGGAAGTTTGTACCATACCATACCGCTCTGCAATTTCTTCCGGCACGAGGAGGCGAACCCTGATCAAGACCATGCTGGTGCAGACGAGGTCGTATGGAAGTCTATACTAGTGGTGGTGGTTTGGGAGTAAAATGCCAAAAATCGGGTTGGGCTTCGCCCAACATCTACTACAAAGCGAACACGTTCGTGCTGTGCATCAGGGCCCTCACGCTGAGAACTACTATCATGGGATACATTGGCTATGGGAAACAAGCATGGAGTTTGGGTATTACGATCGAGCGACGGGAATTGAGGTATTTGGCTGATGACAACCCGGACAGACATCACTACCGTAACGAATTTATGAATAGCATTAATAGACATTTTCTACTAGACAGATATGTTCCTTGCTTCCATTGCGCAACTTTAACCATAGTTTTGAACGTGTTAGCAGAAGCGTGGTGAGAGGGCTTGTGGCCGCTCAAGTCTTCCTTGCTTTCCCCAGCACCCTGGCCTGAACTTCTGGACCATCTCACAACAACCACATCGTCGAACCGTGACTTATTACGCATCGATCATTGCGCCGATATTCGTTTCATCACATACATAATCTACCTTCGTCTCAAATCCCGCTTTACGCCTGAGTTGGCAGATTGACGACATCGATATCAATCGCAAACCCGATCACTCATCAGCAAACACTATCCGGAACATCAAAGCAACTGCAGACAAACAAACGAGTGGTCACCGACTGCACCCCTCACTGTCCCGATCGATTGATTGGTGAACAATCGAGCAGCCGGAAAATCTTTACATCTACAACAAATTCGCCCACCATCAACTGTTGCACTGTGCTCGACTCAAGATACCATTACGCTACTCATTCTTACTTCCATCAAAGATTGAGAATCACGATATGGCGGATCTTGTGGCACTTCTTGGCTCAGACAGGTTCCCACGCATCTTCGATGCCCTCACGGCGCAACTTCCTATCCGAGATATCGTCGCACTCACTCGCACCTGCCGTGCACTCAACCCTCTCTACCGAAAGATGATGAACAAAAATGCTTGGGACATCAACATCCGACTGCAAAAGTTCGTGAAAGACCCAGTCGCATTCAGGCAAAGACTGGCCGAGCTTGATGGCATCATCTCTGGAGGGTTTGCTCTTCAATTCATGGATCGGGTGAATTGGAAAGGTTCCGATCTTGATGTGTGCGTGCAGGTTGGCGACAAGGCGAACGAGTTCTGCCGCTACATGGAGGAGGTCGAAGGATATGATCTCGCTTCTCGCAAGGCTGGATCGTACCAATGGACGCATGTCGCCATGGTAAGACGAGAATCTGCCCGTCTTGAACTCCACTAAGTCTGTTCAATAGGTGCATCAGTACGACAAGGAAGTCAATGGCGAGTTCGTCAGACTCGAGATCATATTGACAGTCAACCATCCCATCCATTCTACCCTCTCAACCTACACAACAGCGCTTACAAATGTCATCACCGGCAGCCACGCTTTCAGCATCTTCCCCAACGCCACCTTCATCAAACGCAGGACATACCCCACCCGCATTCCAGACTACTTCAACACCATCGTCCTCGGATCGAAGTACCTAGACAGAGGGTGGTATATTGACCATCGGATGCCAAAAGAGAAGATGACGACAGAAGAGCTGGACCTAGGAGAACGTCGCATCGGCGACAAGCATACTTGGAAGATAGCACTGTCGCCGATCTCAGATGAGGCTGCAGACCGAGCAGAGGGAGCTGTTGATGGGCTTAGATTCGAAGTCAAGAAGTGCCTGGACCTTGGAGACGATGTGGAGTGGTTGGGCGTGGTAGCTACACAGTGAGAGAAGCATACTACTGAGACGGACGACCCGATGGTACTCTAATAAGGAAAGGCTGCATATGCAGGGCCAAGGGTAGGCATATTGCAGGCAAGCCTCACGGCTCAAAGTAAATGATCGGATCGATGGGGTTAAGTCATAGTTGCTCGATAGGGGAAGAAAAGCAAAAGGACGATTCGAAGAGGACAGATGATGGCGCACAGCAGATGAAGAGGCACAACAACACGTGGAAGTACACAACCTCCTGTTAAGTACTCGAGCAAGTAAATGTTGAGTGTTGGTGACGTCTTGACAGTCGATTGGTAGGGCAGTGGTCGAAACAAATTGACAGGACATGACAGGAGAAGATTAAGGAGGACCAAGCGTCCTTGGGCGAGCCGTGATTTCTGATTTCTTGACGAGTTGGTGCAGCCCAAGTCAGCGGTACGGGTACTTTTAACCTTGGGTGTAAACAAATCGGAGCGTCCTCTAATTGTGAGGCTAGACGGCCGCAGAGCAGGACTCTACTTGACGACTTTCGACAAAATGCCAGGTCTCAGAGCGGCTTTCAAAGGACTCTTGAAGCGGTCGCATAGCACGGGCAGCTCCTCGGCAGAAGCCCAGCCGCCGGTGCAAGCCTCTGCCTCTGCGGTAGCGGTAGGCAGCCCAAGCAGAAGCAGCTCTCGTCAATCATCTCCGCATATCCCTCTCAAGAGCCCGTCCAAGTTTAGTGTCCAGGACAGCATCCGAGAGGAAGAGGCCGACGATCACTTCCACGACGCTGCCGAGACGAGTCCGCGCCCGCCGACTCTTCGTCCTGCCAGCAACAGCAACAGCGCCAGCACCGCCGCTGCTCCTCCGACACCCGGCGCCCGTGCCCCAGACATTGATCAGCCAACCGTCGACCTCGACGACGACGCGACCAACCAAGACCGACATGGGATATCGAGCCACTCAGACAAGCCATCCCTAACTCTACAGTGTGCCACGCCCGAAGCTGGCAAGCACATCGACGCCGAGTATGTTGCCCTGTTGCCCTACCTCGTTGCCTAAACTGTGCGCGCTCGATACTGACAAGATACTGCCATCAGACTCCGCAGCCTCCGTCCTCAATCTGTCCACTCCCGTCCTCACTCTCCACTATCCATACGCGCGCAGCCGTCCCCATCTCTTCCGTCATTGCCGCCTCCTCCGCCCAAACGTCCATCTGAGAACACAGTCCGCCGACAGTCCCTCTTAACCGGCGCCAACGCTCCTATCATTCGTGCTCTACTCAGCCCCACCACCGTTTCTCAATTCCCGCTACCTCCTTCAACCCCTCCGGCTACCATTGAAGCCTCGGACTACTTTGTTGACGCTCCCGTCCCTAAACTTCCAAATATTGCTAGCATGTTGACTCGAAAAGTATGGGTCAAAAGGCCCAATGCCTCTCCCACAATGGTCACTGTGCGCGAGGACGACCTTGTTGATGATGTACGAGATCTTGTTATGAGAAAATACGGCAATTCTTTGGGCAGAAGTTACGACTCGCCAGACCTTGTCCTGCGCATCGTCAGTAGACTCGACGAGGCCGGCAAACGTGGCCCAGAGCGCATTCTTGGTCCAGATGAAGACATTTGTCGCACACTGGACTCATATTATACTGGCGGCCAAACCGCCGAAGAGGCTCTCCTCATCGAAACCCCTCCACGCCGTACACCCCGCCCTTCGCCTCGAATCTACCATGGTGCATCATACGCCGCTCTAGACGACTACCGTCCTGCCGAGACAGGAAGCGACTACTTCCCTCCTATGCCAGCCGTCCAGCTCCCAACAAATGTCCCCGGCCAACCTCCAGTGCAGCAGACATTGCACCCGGAGCCGCCGCGCTCAATAGCCGTCTTGAACACTGGTCAAATTCCTGTCCTGCCGTCGCCGGGTAGTGCCCGCCGTCACCGCGATCCTCGTGACCCTCGTCCCAAGTTCAACCGCCAACACACCTCATCTCCCACCATCATGACACACAACCCTCCACCTACAACCATGCCTCTCAATGCATCCAACCTCGCTGTTTCTCAACACATGCCTTCAATTCGCCAGGGCCGTCCAAGAGTTGGCTCCACCGCTTCCGAACAACAAGGCCATGCTATCCCGGCTGCGCCCCCTCTCCCAACACCTCCTGCTGCTGAGGCCGCTCCCACAGCTCACCCCGGCAGCTCACCGCCGACTCCAGCTTCTCAGAGTCAAAGCACCCTGAAGCCTGCTCGCCCTCGTCGCCAAAGAAAGCTCACACCTACAGACGGCACAGCCACTGTCAAATCTCCCAACAATGGCGCCAAGACTACGCTGCCCCCTTCTCTGCTCGATGGTGCAGTCCCTCCTATCAATGTGTTGATTGTCGAGGACAACATTATCAACTTGAGACTTCTGGAGGCGTTTATGAAGCGTTTGAAGGTCAGATGGAGCACCGCGTTGAACGGTCAGATCGCTGTCAACAAATGGCGAACTGGTGGCTTCCATCTGGTTTTGATGGATATTCAAATGCCCATCATGAGCGGTCTGGAAGCAACAAAAGAAATTCGTCGACTCGAAAGAGTCAACGGAATTGGTGTCTTCAGCACCGCTGCTCCTGAACCGTATACCGGCGAGAACGGAGAGGAACAGGACGAAGCTCAGAAGGAGAGAGAGGACGACAGGCTGGTCTCAGATGGTGGTCTTTTCAAGAGTCCGGTCATCATTGTTGCCCTCACTGCAAGTTCTTTGCAAAGTGACAGACATGAAGCTCTCGCCGCTGGTTGCAACGATTTCTTGACAAAGGTAAGTTTATGACGCTCTCTGGAAGATGTACCTACACAGACATGCTAACAACACTCCACAGCCTGTTAACTTTGTATGGCTTGAACGTAAGGTCAAGGAATGGGGCTGCATGCAAGCTCTTATCGACTTTGACGGCTGGCGCAAGTGGAAAGACTTTGATGCCGATAAGGCGGCAAAAGAGAAGAAGGCTAAGCGCCTTTCACGAGCCAGCGCAGAAGGACCCCCTAGATCACCTCGCCCTGGAGCAGCGACGGAAACATCAGCACAAAACAATGGGGAAGCGACGAACGAAGCCGCATAGAATCCCCCATCTCACCACGAAACACCCCTTCTCATAACGCATTTCCCACCATGGACGGCTTCTTTTCTTTGGATGGAACGATCGATGGCTCTTGTTTTCTCTTTATATAATTTCACCAGCGCGGCGCATAGAACACGGGTGTAACGAAGAAATAGGTCCGTGTATGACCAGTCTGTATTGCATACTCACCCGAAGAATAAATCTGGCACAAAAGATGCCTTTTTCATACTCTACCAACCATCCATGCAGACGACCTTTCTTGGTGGCGCACGTGAAGACGTGAGAGGTTCGCCTAGCTGACGTTTCCAAGGTTTGCTTTTGTCGCGCCGTGGTGTGTGTCTCCGCAAAAACGTCATAACCAGGGTGGCCCCGATCGACATGAACCTTACGCAATGGTTGTGGTTTTAAGAGCTCAATGTCTCTTTGTGAGGATAGTCAGATTCCTGTTCCATTGCATTTGTTCCTACTCAGAAGATAATCCGTACCATCACGTCTCGCATTATCTCCTTTAATACCACTTCATTTTGAGATCAATTGCAAATATGGCTGCCACACCAACACCCCCATCACCCAAGAGCAGAACCGAAGCCAACGTCGAGCTCAATGGAAAATCTCCTAGGTCTGCAGATAAGGCCTCTACCGAGACTGGCACCGAAAAGAATTCTGTCTCAACAACTGAGGCAGAGAATCGCAAGGACAGCATACCCGAAGTCGATTTGACAAAGGACACACCTGCCCCTACAACAAGCAACGAAGAGCAAGGCACCAAACGCACCCACGAGGAGTCTACTAGCGCTCCCGGTGTCGATGACCCAGAAGTCTATCTCGGCCAACTGCCTGTCACTGACAGCTGCCAAGTCGTCCGCAACAAGATCAACAGACTCATTGAATCTGGTGAGATGAAAGTGGGAGACTTCTGCACTGCGATTGGCGTTAGTAGTAACGCATACTACAACTTTATGCATAAGCATGGTACCATGAAGGGTGCCGAGTGTGCTGCTTATCCTAACGCTGCTGCCTTTTTCCAGAAGAGAGAGGAAGCTGGATTGAAGTTGCCTACTAAGAAGCAGAAGACTGCTAAGGACGATGGCAAGGGTGGTAAGGACGGCAAAGCCGAAGCCGAGAAACTTGATATCGATGATGTTGAACTCTATGGTAAGTCGTACGCAGTAATCGAAGCACGACTCTGCTGACGATAATCACGTAAAGGCGAGGAAACAGACTCAGTCCCTGTATATGACACCTGCGATGACATTCGCCGTCAAATCACAGCATATCTGAAGAAGCCTGGTGTTACCCAAGCACAATTCGGCCGTGACTTGCTCAAACAGTTCCACACCGACAGAGCTCCCAAGGGAATCAGCGGCTCTCAAATGCAGGCGTTCAGAGGCAAGAAGGGCCCTGATGCCGGTAACACGAGCTCTGTGTTTTATGGCGCATATGTCTTCTTTGAGAAGATGCGTATCAAGCAAAACAAGCCCAAGAGCGAGAAGAGAAAGGAGATGGAGGAAGTCTGGGGTCCTGGCGGCTTCGACATTGAGCATAATTCTGCAACCACAGGGTTAGTACTGTCCCCTTTTCTTTCCTGTTCCTTTCCCTGCTTTCAGTTCTCCCTGCCCTTTGTTTCCTAAGCCTGTTTGCTCTCATCTTACACCTCCACTACAAAGGATTCTCTGCGAAATGGGCGACATTGTCACAAAAGATAAATATGGAAAGATGCACTCCTACAAGCCTCATGAGATGGCTGCACAAGCACGTCTGGACGATTAAGAAAGAGCTGTGTTGACTGTTATGCTTGCTCCCATCCAGGATCACCTGTGTCGAAGGATCTAGCGTCTGGAAGGACAAGTACGGCAAATTCAAGGTCATGACGGATGGCAAGATGGTCGTCTAGAATCTCTTGGTTGGATTCTATCTGGACCTTACTGGAAACCAGCACTTCGTCTTGTCTCTTATGTAAACTTTCCATGGACTCGACGGAACCCGGTGTTGACATTCCTGGCATAACAGAATCAGCGTGCCGGCGGACGCTGGCGTCGGCAAAACCAGACTCGGCAAATGGGCAGTCCAATACAGCAACGGCACGACACGAATTGTTTAGCAGCTTCCTAGCATCACATCTTCCATCGCTCCTTCCTTTGCGTCTTTGATGCCAAGTACTCTGCTGAACAATGGTGCGAATCATAGCATCATCTGTCGAGCTGGCTCAAAACTCGCAATCGACAAGCTTGGAAGACGATTCGGACTTCGTCAGTAGTCACCTACTGGGACTAGCCGGTCGACCTTTGCTACATCTTATATTTTTGCCCTTTCTGCCCATGTTCTGCTGGCCTTATCCTATTACGAAAAACACACGACTAACGCGAGCAAAGGAGGGGCAACGACATCATCTGCTCAGCAAACCACTTTCCATTCAAGGATGAATACGGACGCATCGGCATGACCGACGAATACGGAGACCTCTTTGGGTCCGCGTTCCCATTGAGGGCATCGACTTTTGAATGGACTTCTTTCTTAGGACATCCGATCGCCTCTATGTCTTGCCGTCTTCTTGCTCTCGTCTGCTTTCGTTGTTTTGCTCAAAGTCAAGAAGACTGACGCTAATGAATGATCAGTGTCTTTTGTAGAGCGGATGAGAGACCGACCATTGACAAGTATGGCAAGTTGGATATTATTGAGACGGGACGAAATGGTAAATTTGGTAGGAAGATGGCCCATTGATCTCTGGATTTGTTCTTTTTTCTTTGTGTGACGATCATGATGATGGAAAATGGATTAATGCGACGGTAATGTTAGTAGGTAGGCTGATGAATCTATGATGTCTTAACAAGGTCTTGTATTACATAGCACTTGAGCTAAAAGTGAAGGTACGTCTGCGGACCAAGTGTCTCATTCGCTTGTAAGTGGCTCAGCAGTGATTAGACTCACTCCAGTCTGTCTTTGTCTATGTATGCTGCTTTTACAGAATGTCTGTTGAGTAAACATTTCAGTTGATGGTCAACTTTTTGTATCGCGCTTCTCTCCAACATCGCTTCACTGTTACTGCTATTGCTTTATTTCCTCCTACACCGCAAGTCGTGAGCGCATTATCACCATCGCCATGACGAACTCATCCACTATGGCACAGCCGTCAAAAGACACCTTAAGGTCCGTAGAAGCAAAACCAATATTCGACCGCCCTAGACTGATCAGATAATCTTCTCAGACTTCTCTACTGTACAACAATGGTCACCGTCGAGGTTGGTCCTCTGAAGGAGATTTTCGTGGTCCATGAGAAGTTTCTTTGTCAGAAGTCACAGTATTTTGCTAAGGCCATGTCTGGATCATTCCTGGAGAGCGTCAAGCGATTTGTCCAACTTCCTGATGCCTCGCCTACTCTGTTTAGGATATTCATCAATTGGCTGTACTATGGCAAACTCTGTTATGCTGGGGAGGACGACGAGAAAACCGGAATGAACCTCCAAAACCTGGTGATCCAGCCGGAAGAGATTGGACTGATACCGACTCGCTCCTCCGACTCAATACGCAAATCCAAAGTGGAAGATGACGAAAATGGCACAAAATATGTTACCAAGAGCCCCGACAGCTCGACGGAATTCGCACCCTCGACCAACGACAAAGCCGATCGTGTGCCTGGAAAGACTCGTTCCAACGAGCCTCAGAACTGCTTACTGGACGGAGATGATCCTTCAACCTGGCCTCTTGATGCACTAGCTAAGCTTTATATCTTTGCCGACAGATTCGATAGCCATGAACTCAGAGTGCACACCATCAACGCTCTGTGTGATGCATTGGCAAATAAAAGAGAGGGTCATCGAGGCATGAGCAACTGGCTGATTCGCTACATTTGCCTGAACACAACCGCCCAATCCATGCTTCGAAGACTTGCAATCCACAGAATCGTTTACAACGTCAGCTTCCATCCCGATACCGCAAAATCGTTTCTCTGGGAAGAATTGCCCAGCGAATTCCTTGCTGCTGTGGTAATCGCAATGGGTAGAAGATTGCCGGTACGTCAATGTTCCACCTGTCATCGCAGAGCATTGGTTGAAGGTGGAATCATAGAGGTGGATATCGATGATGTGTGCAAGGAGGCAGATTGCCCACCTTACGAGTCGGACGCTTGTTTCTATCACGAGCATGCCAATGACCAAGAGAGGGAGACTTGTTGTGCCCGTCGCACGGCCACCAAGTAGGATCAAATCGATGGAACAGTCTCACAGACACTAACCTCCCTCGACCACACCCTACATCCATGTCTTCTCGGGGACAGAACTGTCGAGAGCAAGCTGTATGCTTGGTGGAGGTCAGAGCTTGCATCTTGGAAACGTCCAGGAAGACACGCTCAAATGTCACAAATATTGTGCACTTCTACGGCGCTGGGAGAGACGATGAAGGTGACAGATACTAGTACACGGGGAGGCAGAGAAATTAAAGAGATGTAACAAGGACAGTGCGTTCAAGTGCGAGGAGTTCAGAAGCATCAGCGAAGGATTTCGAGGATATTCAGTGTAAGGAGGTCGGGAATCTCTCTTCCTCGCGATATGAGACTACTGGAACATCAATGAATATTCCTCTATACTCTTCACGTCCGTGCGGCTCACTCTTGGTTGTTTGGTTCATATCTTCAAACTTCACTTAGACGTAATCGGATAGTGAGCTTTGTTCGCAAAATTCACTTTGAGCTCGATCTCCCGAGTTTCGACTGCTTCATTACTATCCATCACTTGAAGTTAGCTTCTCACACCATACTGAATGACCGTCTCTCAACGGTGGATTCAAATCATCTACCTATATTCGTTCTTTCCACTAGGCTTTTCAGCCTCGTTCACCTTCTCCTCCACCTCAATCACCAGGATCATCTGGCGATCATCTACCGCCTTGATCTGCGCATCACCATTACTAGATTCCACACATTCTTCCCTCGCAGAAAGACATGGCGCCCTCAAGTGCTGTCAAACCGAAGTCTCTTGACAAGATAAAGTCAGTAGTCTGCCAAACCCATGATGATCCTTTGGCTCACGTTTTGTTAGACTGTTGTGTAACACACGAATGGCTACTATCATCGTCGGCTCTCAGAAGAAAAAGTTCGGGGTTCACCAAGCCTTGATCTGCGACCGGTCTCAATACTTCAACAAAGCATTCACTGGATCGTTCCAAGAGGCCGAGACTGATATCGTCGAATTGAAGGACGTCTCGCCAGTCCTCTTCCAAATCTTCGTTGGCTGGCTCTACTACGACAAGCTCATCTACACAGTCTTAGATGAAGGCTCAAGCGTTGCTGAAGATTTTGAAAATCTAGAGACTTCGATCGAAATCGACCTCGATGGTCCAGATGTTGTTGGTCAAGATCCATCTACTTGGCCGTATCATGTGATCATCGAGCTATACATGTTCGCTGATCGTTTCGACATTGAGGCACTCAGGATCGATACACTTGATGTCTTCATCGATTCTACATTGGCAAACCAACGGATCATGCTCATCAGCAACGCCGTATACATCTGGGCACATACCCATGTATCTTCACCGCTCAGCAAATTCTTGGTGCACGAGCTGGCATACCAGTCGGCATACGAAAAAGGCGCAACTTGGTGGCACTGGCTGCCAAAGGAGATGCTGATCGAAGTCTTGACGACTTTGGGACGCAGAGTACCTACAAATCTTCGTAAAGCTTGTTACAAGAAGGGACTGACGGAAAACGGAGTCAAAGATCTCAAGGCACATGGCATGTGCGGATCTCAAGATATCGCGCCTTATAGGTTAGACCGGTGCTTCTACCATGAGCACACCAGCAAAGAAGAACGTAACACGTGCCGCAATCGTCGCGAGAAGATGGTCAAGGAAGCAAGTGATTGATTCCATACATCAACAGCAGATCGAGATATCGTGGAGGACAGCCTGGCTCTGATGAAGAATGGAAACAGGTAAGCTCCACAGACGCGAGCTACTGGTCTCAAAACACTGACAATTTGAGATTGTAGCACTCCTTTCTGCTTGTCGCCGCTTTATTCGTTTTCTTCCATCTTTCAGATTCGAAGGCATTCGGAAGAGGGAATCTTCAAAAACAGACGGAAGGAGAAATTCAAGCAGATTCAAGGACGAGAAGGATATGAGAGGAGAAGGAACACGGCAGAAGGAAGGTCGATGCAGCTTCTTTCGTCCGAGATGCTTCTATACCACGAGAAGGTAGCATCAGACCGACAGCGATGATATTCAGAACGAATGGAAAACAAATTCAACCCACACTTGTAATCTCCACAAGCGTTTGTATAGCGATCAAACTAACGCTGTTCTTCACGTACGCGAGCACTGTGCTGAGGTTCGGCTGAAGACAAGTAAAACGGCGACACCTACAGCAAAAACGGCTATTCTGCAATGTCGAAGAAGGTTCGTTTTGAAAAGTCGCGAGCTGAAGGACGTTGTCGGCACTGCAGGGTAAGAGCGATCACGAAACAGCCACGTGCTTGCCGGCGGGAAGGCTGTTGAAAAGGTTCGGGTGCTTGCATGTATCGATAAGATACAAAAATGTAGAAACATTTAAGAGCTGGTCGTGTTCCCGGCAAAGAGGTTGGGTTTAATTGTATCGCATGTCGTGTTCTTGCGCGATGCGACAGCACTATTCATCGTTGGTTGTAGTTTTGGCTAGCCACGTGCACAAATGACGGAACAAGGTAATATGTATCAGGCTGATCGCTGTGAAGGCAATAGAGACTAATTTGCCAGTGTTTCACCTGTTTGCCTGACACGCTGACAGGATGGAGATTGGCTGCAATTCATGTCGGACTCACGATGGCTGGGCCAGGGCTTGTCGATCCTTGACCAAGTTTCTCCATGTCTTTGTCGCACCAGGGGCCTCGGAGTGGGACGTCTTGCGCGGCAGCTGCTCCTTGGACTCTTGGACTCCTCATCTTTGGAGGCTATCCCAGTCTTCTTTCTTGTCGTTTGTTTCTCGACTTTCCCAATTCCCATTGTCGTCCCCTCTCCGGATCCCCTCAGCATCTCGCCCGGCCGGCAGATTTACGCCTTCTTCGCGCCACTTCAGCTTGGCAGATGCCCGTATCGCGACACTTACAAGCTGGTAGCGCTGCGTCTATTCTTCGTATCCCCTCAACGCCGTCGTCGCCGACATAAACAACACCACAATGGTTGCGCCGCGATTGCCGCCGCTCTATGTGCTTATCGGGCTGAGTGTGCTCACTCTGATCATCTACTTCAGAAGCAGCGTCGGTTCAAGCATCCCTTCCTTCTCCATCAGCCATCAAAGCCCCGCCAATTCAACCTTGGGCTTCGGCGGTCTGTTTGTTGTCTCTGGTCCCGGAAGTCCACGCCGCAACAACCTGATCCAATCCGCGAACGTCAGCGAGTTGCACTTCACCATCCCGACACTGCCAACATGGTCTGAAGAGCAGATCCTCGCCTTCCGGGGCAAGGACGACAAATCCACCATCACAAACGGTTCCGTCCGCGCGTGGTTGAGCCACAACCTCGTACTCAATGAGTTCCTCAAGTCCGGTCTCGAGACCGCCTTGATCTTGGAAGACGATGTCGATTGGGACATCCGCCTGCGAACACAACAAGTCCCGCTCGCTGCCACAGCTGCCCGCGCATTGCTGCCTCCGGCTGGTGACGAGTACTACTGGGGACACCCCGACGACTGGGAACTCTTCTACGTCGGACACTGTGGAGACTACTTCACAACCCTGGACGAGCCCGTCGGTGTCGGTGTGGTTCACCCTAACAATCTGACTGACCTTCCTCACGTTGTCTACCCCGACCAGACTCTGCCTCGCCGAACCGATCTCCACCCCTTTACCTCCTCCCTTATGACCGCTTTCGATGTGCCCGAGAAGTCCCGCATCGTCCACAAATCTGTCTCGCCACTTTGCACCTTCGGATATGCCGTCACTCGTGCTTCGGCTAGACGCCTGGTTGAAGAGTATGCTCCCGTAACTGGCGACCGCGGCACCATCGACCACGCCTATGATGTTGCCATCTTGACCGCCTGCCGCGACAAGGGCCTCCGCTGTTACACTGTCAACCCGGAACTCTTGCACCATATGGAGGGCGAGAGTCTGATTAGTAATCTGGACAACAAGAAATGGCGTCCACCTGTCGACAAGGCCGGTCTTAAGCAGACCTACTGGAGAGGCGAGACGAGCAACATTGGCTGTGGTTTCTGGAGTAGAGACTTTAGCTGGAACGGAGACAAGGACAAACTCAACACTCTGAGAGAAGACGTTGGCCGCAAAGGTCAATGCCTGAAGAAGGGTCGCTTGCCCAATGGCGACCGAGTTGATGAGAGCAAGCTGCAGGACAGCAGATGATCTCTTTGACTGGCATTTTTTACTTCTCGATGCTCAGCGTTTAGCGACTGAAACGAGCGATACCCGTGAACGACTAAGATCACATTTCAACACACATGAAGGCGTTTATGGCTGGCTTCAAACTGCATCACAGATGGAGAACTGGTGTTCTCTCATTCTTCTTCTTTTCTTTCCTCTTCATGGCTTATGGCTTTGTGGTTTCTCTTCTACTTTTTTTCCTTGCTTTCACACCCTTCTGTCGAATCTCTGTACTTAACAACCCCTCTTGCCGTCGGCTTTCTCATTCATCAGGTTTTTATAGACTGGCGCGGAATAAGTGCCTTTGCGTTTTCACTGTACGGTCTGAGAGTCTTCTTTCATCCCTCAAAAGAGTTGTGTACCACAAGATGGTTCCAATGACGAGGACAAAAATGCATCACGATAATGTAATAAGAAGGTTTCTCTACACACTCACTATCAAATACCGTTTTCACATTCACATTTGCGAACAACAAGTGACGACTTCTGAGGCAAATCTCACGTCCTTCCCTTGGCTATATAACTCCTACGTCGTCTCTGGTTCTTCTCTTCTATCAACCAAGCGCTGCGAGGTATCGTTTGCCTGTTGGCTGGGCTCCGCGCGCTCGATACTTCTCGAGTCCGCTCGATCGTCCGACGATGCAAGGCACCGCGATAGACGCACCGGGTTCTCGTCGATCGTAGTCGACTGCGAGGTCGCAGCTTCACGGCACTGCTGGCTCGAAACCTCGTGCGTTGACGCAATTACTAGCGACGCGGCTGCTCGGGAGTGGTGTATAGGCGAGTATCCGTGGTTATAGGGGATGATTCTCAACTGATTACGCTATCTAGATCCAGCTTTCGCGTATGCAGGTGGCATCTCAGCCTCGGGAGTGGGTGTACAACAGGCCTGTCAAAATGCAAGATGTTTTTCGCTATTGGAGTAGTGTCCGAAGAGAGATCATGAACGCACGCATCTCAATGTCCAGTGTCTAGCTGTGAAGCGGTATTGACGAGATGCAGGATGCTTTTTGCAGTTGAATTGATGTTTCGAGGAGATACTGTAGGATCGGTCATGCTTCGCTAACCCTGCTTTCGTAGCAGCGTCGAACCCCTTACCTGGATCTCAAGCTCCAGCGTGGTTACGAGATGGGCTTGTCAAAATGCACAATCTTTTTGCAGAGAATCGGATTGTCCATTGAGAGCCTCTGACTGTTCGAGCTCTCTTTGGACAAGTATCTGAAAACGAAAAACATCCTGCATTTTTACAAATATGTGAGAAACCGCACCGTCAAGTCGAGATATTGTCTAATAAGGGTATCATTGTCTATCCCATCTATGAATGCATCTGCATTCTTTTGACGTCTACCAGAAGAAATCACCATACTCACCAATAACCTCATCATCAGCGTTCCACTCTCCATGCAGCGCAGTCAAACCATCGAAATGCTGTGCAATCTCAAGTCCTCTCAATCTCTGCGTCTCTACCTCTCTCCAGGTCATTTCTCCCTCATTTGTCTTTTTCTCGTTGTCGAACATGCTCTCTGATCGTAATTGTCCCATCACTTGCGCGACCAAGTTTTCTGGGCTAGACATGTATGGTTTCTCGCCTTCAGGGGTGGGTGTATCTGACACTGCAGGGACTGCGGGTTGATTCGCAGGTCTTTCGGGCAGGAGATCAGATCGTCTGAGCACGACTTCCGGCGCTATCGTCAAACGACCCTTCTTGACCACATATTTCGCCAGACTGGTCGCGTAAATGCTCTTGATCTTGTCCTCTCCCTCTGTCTTGTTCTTGCCCTTTCCACCGCTCTTTCCGCCATTCCTCCAGTTTTGAAGAAAGTAGTCTGTGGGCTTCTTGGCTCCTCGCTTGACGATGTGACTGACGATGTAGATCCATTTGTCGTCCCAGCTGAGCAATCGCGTCCATACTTCGAAGCGCTCGAGGGGTTTGATTTCTTTTCTGAATACGCAGCCTACGCCTCCGAGGGCTACGATGTAGGTTCCCTTTACTTTCTTCGCTTCTTCGGGGAGACCGGTGAGGTCGCCGCCGTTGAGTCTGGCTAGAGATTTCTTGAGTAGCACGCCTACGAAGGCGGCACGGCTGACGTCGAGGTCCATGAAGTAGGTGGAGTTGCTCTTGTGGAAGTTGTAATCGCATTCGCTGATGCTGTTGTGGGAGGTGGTGATGATGGGTTTGAAAAGGTGTTTTTGCTCTATGTGTTTGGGTTGCATGTAGAGATGCCAGATGAGGTTTTTGAAGACGCGGAACTGTGTGACCACTCAATCAGCTCGACCATCCTTTGAGGAAGTGATAGGAAGGGTGCAAGGCGATACTCACATGCCACACGAATGGCAAACTCTTAATACTCAGCAAAGCAAAGAAGATGGCCAGGATCCTCCATACACCACCAGGGGCAGAAATACCCGAGAACCTCGTCACAGCCTCGCGGAAAGAAGGAATTGCTGCCATTGCTGCACCGGTGACTCCAATGACCAATGTGCCTCCGAGGACAGGCATACGCTGTGCTGCCGACATGGTGTGTTGACTTGACAAGAGTAGGGAAGTTGCAACTCGCTCAGGAAATATTTGGTCGATCTGGTCCGGAGATGCCGAGGTTCGGCGTTTCTGGTCTTTGAATGCTCCAGCCTCCGTCATGCGAGCTTTTGAGTCAGCCTTCCTTTCCTTCGCCGTGCTTTTCTCCGAACAGACATGGCATTTGCTCCTCGTCTGGTTCTCGAGACAGCGCGGTGTAGCATCTCCCTTCTACTACCTTGATCAGTAGAAAACGAGGGCCTTCCATTCACTCACCATCACCCCTCTAGGCTCTTAGGCGACCGCAAGATCCAGCCACAACTCGTCCCCGCTGCTTTCGCAGAGTCATATTCTACTCAGCCACCGCAACCTCATCGTAAACTCTTTGGTTTACCCCTGGCGCTCTGGCCGAGTGGTTAAGGCGTTTGACTCGAACTTTCTCGATATCAAATCCATTCGTGGGCGTGTGTTCGAATCACACGGGCGTCGCTATATTTTGCACTTTTTGCACCCATCAGAGGAAGCAGGAGGTGTTGTTTTGGTCTAGAAAGTGGTTGCAAAGGTATAGGACGGGTGGTGGTGGGAGGGGAGGATTTTTGGTCGAAGCGTTGCGGGCGTTACGGCTACAGAAGTTTTGACGCCGGGGAGTTTCTTTATTCTTTTGGTAGAAGAATGCGGGATTTGCATTGGATGATTGAATAAGAATGGGAAGGAGGCAATGTTTCACTGGTCGAAAAGAAACAATAAAGTACAACATCAAAAGAAACTTCGTTGACTTGCTCTTTTGCTGCAGAAGTGCAACGAAGTGCTAGGATATGTAGAGTAGACATCGAGACGCGACGACTAGCATACTGATCTCGTACAAATATGAAGCATCAGTTCGCTCCTTTGTTTGGCTGAGCGAGTTTGGAGTCAGAATCAGAGTCACAGACGGTAATGATATCACTATTTGCACATTTAACATGCGAATCCTGGCCTTAGATACACTTGTGAATTGAAAGACACCTCGGTCAGTCAGACAAAGACTCTGTTATTAGAATAGTCATGTGCATCTCTATAGCTGGGTTCCGTCCACAGAGAGCTTCAGAAACTACAGACCTAGCCAAATAGAGAGGGCTTTACCCTACGACGGTATCCTTCCTCCTCCACGGCTTCAATAAATCTCTTCGGCAGATTACTGTCCGTAAGCAAAGCACTGGCATCCAAGTATTTACTCAGGAAGGTCGTCCACAAAGCCTTGTCCGTTTTGTGACCAGAGTCAGGACGAGGGTAATATGGATCGTTCCACCAAAATCCATTAACAAGTCGCTTCAATCCAGCCTGGTCGTGTTCAAACTTCTGGCATTGATTGAAATCCAGCAGCCAGATAGACACCGACAGACCTGTTTCGACGCCGTGAACAGGGAACATGGGCCCGGTTCGTCGCGAGCTACCGAGCACAAACTCGACATCGTTGGCATCGATGCCGGCTTTCCAGTGCATCAGAGCCAAGGCCTCAGCAATCGCTGTAGTGTACATGGAAATAGGCAGATTGAGCCTCTCCATTTCATCCACGTGCAGAGGGAAATTTCGTAGACTGACGTTTTCAGTAGTGGTCTTACTCCTGTCCACACCTCTGCGACCGAGATAGATACGGACGAGACAGTTGTTGTTTTCCGGTTTGCTCAAGCAAGTCGATCTCTTGAGGTGCGTCGATTTAGGGATCAGCGAGGCTAGTATGCATTCAGGAATAGGATTGTGGAGCGGAAAGATGCGCTCAGACATCAAGTCGTAGTTATGGACGGAGAGATGATCGATATCGTGCGAATCGGGTAGTCGTATCCAGTCACCGAATTCATCGCCATTCGCGGGTGGACACCTGAAGCGGTACCTCTCTGGAACGCTGACACTGCGAGCCAAGCCATTTGGAGCGTTGCCGAAGGCAGTTTTGACGATGGCGTGTAGTTGTGCATCGCGTCGCAGCTCGTTGATTTTGTTGGCCGAGTTGGGTGACTTTCTGACCAGATCTTCTTCAAATGTATGTATTGTGCCACATTGTCCCTTCCCTATCTGGAGACCAAGGCCATGTGATTCTATACACGGAGTCGCGGGAAGTGTTGCCGTTGTCGACAACATACGACAGAGAATAGTCTCTGGATGTGCCGTGCGACATTCTTCCGTTGTGAAGTGATAGAGACTGTTCATGTTGTATGTGGTGTTGGTGATTCTTGATCCATTTGTAAGATCGACGGACTGACAGCGACTTTATACAGGCAGCGATGCAAGTTCAAGAATGCTGAAGCAGAGTGATGACTCGATCGGATGACAGCTGGCTGCGAGTTAGATTCGGAAGCTTCAATCAGTATCAGTGTCAGTGTGGAGAAGTTGAGGTAGATTGAGCGAGGTTGAACAGGGGTCTCGGGCACGCGACGTTCACGCTGTAACAAGCTTCCATGGGTATGAGTAAGCTAAACAGTTGATACATATAGCTTTGTGAGGGATATCGATCACCAAAGCTCCCAGACGAAGTCGGGGACGACCAGTCTCATAATCTTCCAATGTTTCTTTGCAGACTCGACCTGCTTCTTCTCGAATCCGCCGAGGTTGTCTACAGTCAACGTCTGAACAGCATAATCCTGCATCTCTTCTTCGGTAGGGAACTTCAACTCAAGCTTGTCCTTGGGTGCAAGATAGTGTCTGCGCGATACTGCGCCTAGAAAGTCGGCCTCGACAGGTGCGCGGAACTTGAGCTCGCCAACCGCAGAATTCTTGCAGAAGATGACCATATTGAGGAAGTCAGTATCTCCTCTCTCGGAAGACGGCTCTGAGTCGCGGAACATGCGACATTGACGGTCGAAGGCCAGGTTGATGGTGTTGACAATTTGTTTCGTGGAAGAATCGTCGAGGTCACCAGCATAGTTGACAGCGACGACACCATCAGGAGTCAACAAAGAACGCAGGTTGCGAAGGAAGTTGTCGGTGAAGAGAGGCAGAGGTTCTGCTCCGCCAGTGAATACGTCATGGAGGATGTAGTCGTACTGCTTGACAGCATTATGAGAGGCATTCTGAACCCAAGACACAGCGTCCTCCAACACGGCGGTGTGGTTTTCGGGCAAGTCGAAGTATCTCGTGGCGTATTCGTGGACCTTGGGGTCGAGCTCCACGACGGTCGTATCGATGCCATGGGCGATGAAAGCCTTGGGTGCAGTTCCAATGCCCAGTCCTCTGTAGGAATATTAGCCGCCGAAGCCAAGAGTCGTTGTATAGTCGACTTACACTACAAGCGCGCTCTTCTCACTGTCCGGAACTTTACTATGGGGTGTCTCGACCAGACGAACGGCTTCGAGGATTTCGAAGACGGAATAGATGGGCTCTGAGGTGGTGATGCCTTGTCTTCTTCTTTCATCGGTGATCAACCATTCTCCACCGAGCAAAGAGTGATCACATCTCAAGACTCGATAGCCAGCATTCAAATTCTCCAAGACCGAGATGTAACCAGTGTTTGACTCGGCACGCTCCAGCAAATTCCATTGACTTGCTTGCAGGGTTGTATTGGCCAAAGCATCGGTGTGGGGAGACATGAAGTGAGGGTTGAACCATGTTGTGTGTATCATGGCAGGAATGGCGAGAAGACTCAGTTTTGATGGCGACAGAATGGTGAACAAAGCGCCAATGATACATTGGAGACTCACTCTGGTGACTGTGGCAGAGTATGCAAAGAGTTGGGAAATCAGAATAGCAGATTTCGATCTTACCAGGACAAAGAAACCGTATGTAGAGAGACCAAGTATCGTAGAGCCCATCGAGGCATGCAGGTATTGATCAATCTTGGCATCTAGGAGAACACGGGCTGCAGAATAGGTGCTCAACAGCAGTAGCGGGTAGTAAGTCAGACCCTCAGTAAGAATAGGACCGACATCAACACCAAGCTCGGTGCTATACTTGAACAAGAAGGTTTGAATGAGTGGAATGCTGGAGGCCAAGATGGGAATATAATATTCAACTTGAGCGGGCATGAAGCGTGAGAAGATGCTACTGCGCGTGAGAGCCAAGAGCACAATGATTGCGGTGATCTCATGGTGAAAGACAGATGAGGGTATTGAACCGTATACAGGAGCCAGTGTGAGTTGCGATAAGGGCGAGTAGATGGCAGCCAGCTCCAACATGCACAGGGCCCACAAGACATGAGTGACGGGATCGGACTCGGAGCCTTTGGCCGGCGACGTAAGCGACGAGATTTGTTTGGGCGCCATGATCCAGATGAGATATGTACAGATGGACGAAAATCAGAGAACAGAGATGGAGACCAGCTCCAGCCAGATGTTTGAATGGTCCTGACTGGTTTCAAGAGTCGCGATGCGTGTAGGATAGATGAAGCTCGAGTCATGGATTTGGCGAGGGATGCACGGCCAATTTAAACTTTGCCCCGACAACGTCGTTTGTTTGCAAAGCACAACAAGCCTGCAAACCATTCATATTGCCATTTCCAACCAACATTCGTTCTTCAGCAAGCACTAATTCGCCAAAATGCCTCGAAAAGCAGTCTACGGCAAGCCATCGCACCTATATTCCAGCTTTAGCAGTTTCCAAAGTCCTATCAAACAACGAAAAAATGAGCCATCCTCTTTCGAAGTCATTGAGGTGGCCGAAGAGCTCTCGAGGCTGACGGTCCAAACAAAATTCTCGACCAATGACGAGGATGAAAATCCGCCGTTGCGACAAGCTCTTTGTGAGAGAATTGTTAACACTGAGAGGCCCATCAAGCTGGCTAGGCAAAGAACAATCAGCAGCGAATCCGTGACTAGCACGGGATCCATTTCTCCAAGGGAACGAAAAACAAAAAATGGAAAGCCCAAGAAGTCCCAGTCAGAGAAACGTCCAAAGAAACCCATTTGCGACGAGACACAACCTACACCGTCAGCCATGCCGGCCGGTTCTGCTGCAGCGGAACCTCAACCTGCAGCAATCCCGTCGCCCTCGGAACCTACCAAACCTACAGAGACTACAGATCCGACACCAACAGAGTCGATAGAGACTGATCTGGCTGCTCTGGAAATTACCAAGCCTCGCATCTCCAACGTCTTCACCAAACATGCCTCATCCCTATTATCGCTTTCTTCTCAGGACCTGACGTCTTTTTCTTCCTGGTCTGACCAACTTTCATCGCACTTTGCAGTCACCAAGATTGCCGAGGCTTCTTTTGGCGAGGTCTACCGTCTTTCTCTTCTCAAAGCGCATTCCGCCCTGAGCAAGACAGATGAATCAGTACTCAAGATCATCGCTCTTAAGCCTCCGCCGTCAGCAAAGAGAAAGATGAGCAAGGCAGCCAAAAAGCGAACGGACATGATGAGCGATCCTGTAGATGTTGCTGCCGAAGTACGCCTGATGCAGCGCATGACATGCACCCCTGGTTTCACAAACTTCCGCGAAATTTGCGTGCTACAAGGCCGCCCTGGGGATGCTTTTGCAACAGCTTGGTCATCTTGGAACGATTCGCAGAAGACCAAGGGCAAGGAGATCAGCGTGTTCCCTGATCCCAGCAAGAAAGCAAGCTACTCTGAAGATCAGCTATGGGCTGTCATCGAAATGCAAGACGCAGGTACCGATCTCGAGAACACCAAGGTCGCCAACGTGTGGCTTGCTTGGGACATATTCTGGGGAGTTGTACTGGCACTAGGCAAGGGAGAAGAAGCTGCCAGATTTGAGCACAGAGATTTGCACATGGGTAACATTTGTGTATCTGGTCTTAACAACGCTGCACACTGTCGCGAGGCAGATTATGTTCCAGCAAGCTCAAACAGAAAACTCGACTTCACTGGCATCGAAACAACTCTCATCGACTACACCATCTCACGAGCGGAAATGGGTGTTTCTGCGAGCGCAGAAGGTGAGGAAGACGTGGCGTACCTCGATCTTGAAAGAGATCTGGCGTTGTTCGAGGGTGACGCCGAGGAGGAATACCAATACGAGATCTATAGGTATATGCGCTCTGCCATGTATCTGGGTGAGCCACTGGGTGATCTCTGGGAGAGGTGGGACGAGGCCGAGGAGTCGGGAAGAACATGGAAGGGGTACCATCCACAGACCAATCTTGTCTGGTTGCATTTTGTCCTGCACAAGCTCGCCGAGCAGATCGAATGGCCCAGCTCGGGTAATCACATTCAGGACAGCCAGGCAGCACAAAGAGCAGAAGAGCTCGAAGCCGCTCTGCTCAAGGTCAACCAGCTACTGGACCCCGAGGAGATGCCACAGACGGGCCTCAGATCTGCCAGCGACCTGGTTGTGCTTGCTCTTGATGAAGGGTGGCTGGACAAGGAAGACGTTCAAGGCAGGGAAACTGCCCCAGCGACAAAAACGACCAAGCGCAAAGCAAAGACCACCCGGTCTCAGCGATGACGAAGTGCATGAATTTTGATAGCGTTAGTTGGGCAGCGCGGAGTTTGGGGTCCATTGTAGTGACTTGTACTTTCTTCTGAGATAATAACAAGCGTGTTTCTGCTCACAAATGTCTTCAATCGCGATGCTTATTGAGGCCGACAGCCGGGTGAAGTCGAGCAGTCGACCAATGATGGGATTTGACTGCCCCGCGAATGCGACGGAGTGGACGGGCGTGCACGGTGCCAAGTAAGCCACTGACAAACTCAGGCTGGCTCCTTCGCCGACCCCGAAAGATACAGCATCCATGCGAAAATGATTTCTAGCTCATCTACTTAATCGCGCCATAAGCGCCTGCTGGCTGCTCACCCCTCCCTGTCTTCGCGCGCGTCTCTCTCGCCGTCGAAGACTGTGGTAACGCCTAACGATTCTGCATCATCGTCCCCGCGGTACTTATCCGAAAGGTCGATAGCGGCCCTCCACACGTAATGCTTTCCGAGAAGTCTTCTTCCGGGGGTGTGGGAGTAGCAGACTTTGCTGCTGCTTCTTCAGAGTCACAGCGACCTGCGCCGCCTCCCCCGAAGAGTTTGTCGGAGAGCGACATGGAGCTCTCTAACGCGGCTCGAGGATCCGAATCAGCCGAGGATCACCATCTCAAGGCACCTCCCACCACCGCTGGAGCATCCAAGTCCGGAGACGTCAGCGATGACAGCGGAGCATCCTCGATAAACTCTGCCGCGACTGCTCCGGAGAGATCAAAGTCCCAATCCAAGTCCAGTGGTGATGCCATCTTCTCGATTCTCAATGCGAGCGCATCTGGAGCTGGAACTGGATCCTCTACTCCCAACAGCAAATCCACCTCGCCTTCCAAGAAAATGCATCTAGGAGTTGATGATGAAGAAGACCCAGGCGACAGACGAATTAAGCATAGATCTGCTACTGACCTGGAAGCCGCTGGACGAAACAACAGCAAAGTCGAATTCCAACATCGACAACACCCTAGACATGTTCGCAACGAGTCTTTCAGTTCGCGTCGCTCTGGCAGCACCGAGCTCCCGCGCTCTCAGGTAAAGAGAGCTCAAACATACTCCGATGAGCCGCCGGGTCTTCTGCCTTCGTTTGCCCAAGCAGCCGACCAAGGCATGGGTACAAGATCACGTAGGCTTTCTACCAACATCCCCAACGAATTTCCCATCGAATGCATCCCTCTGGAAAAGGAATTCAAGACTTCCTCTCGATTGCCCATGAGACGCCCAAAACAGATTGGCGAGGGCGGTTATGCCTGTGTTAAACTCATGCGCCGAAAAGGCGAGACTCCAGACCATCTCTACGCAGTCAAGCAATTCCGCGGCCGTGACTCTTGGGAGACGGAAGAGGACTACGTCAAAAAGGTCAAGTCCGAATATTGTATCGCCAAATCTTGTCACCATCCCAACATCATCGAACCTATCCGTCTTTGCTTCTCGCATAACATCTGGAGCGAGGTCATGGAATACTGCCACAATGGAGAGCTCTTTGGCCTGCTCGAGAAGAAGTTTTTGAGCCTCGAAGACAAATTTTGCTTCTTCAAGCAGCTGCTACGCGGCGTCGATTATCTTCACAACCACGGAATAGCCCACCGAGACTTGAAACCCGAGAACATCATGCTTACGAGGGAAGGATGCGTCAAAATCATCGACTTCGGTTTGAGCGAGATCTTCAGTGGACCCCACCCAAGTTTCCGTATTGGAATGGACCTCGAGGCATTCAAGGTTGATCGTGTTAGGTACTCGCAACCGGCCATCTTCGGATCTCAACCCTACATTTCTCCTGAGGTCATGGAAGCCAAGGACGCTTACGATCCAAGAGGATTGGATGTCTGGTCATGTGGTATCAACTTCATGAGCATGATTTTCGGAGTACACCCCTGGGTCAAGGCCACTGCCGACAACACAAACTACAAGAAATACATCAACGGATGGAATACATGGCTGAAGGCACGCCCTGACGGCGTGATTGAACCTGGGTCGGACGATTATCCAGACTGCGGCAAACTATTCCACCTCCTTAATAACAAGTCGTTGGAGCGCCTGGTTCTGAGAATGCTTAACCCCAACCCAGAGAAGCGCATCACCATCGCCGAAGCTCTTACATCAGATGTCGTTCGTAGGATGGACTGTTGTCAAAGGGTGTCATACGAAGAGAACGCTCCTACCCACCCCAAGCACGACCACACACCGCCAGCACCAGCTACAAAGGAGACCAACCCTGTGAAGAAGTGGCTGCATGAGAGGAAGGAGTCGAGCCGCAGTATTACGAAGAAGTGAAACACGCCCCATTGAAGATAAAATTAGAACTGGCGCCTGGACAAATCGGTTCGCAGAGTGTACATAGGGGTTGCGATTGATAACTGGGAAGGAAGTCGTTAGAAATTTTACAGGCGCGACTCGGGTCAGAAAGTCTTGTTTACTTGTCACATGCTCTTTCCCTCTCAAACCGTGAAACTGCCTATTGATCGTTCGTATCCCTCCACCGCGAAAACTTGCCTAGATCATACTCCGCTCCTTGGTGTTGCTTGTCAACAGTGGACGGTCGAGATTGCTGGCTCGGGGTAACCCTGTCACCATTTCCACTCGGGTGATTTGTGAAATTGTGACGCCATAGCCATGTACATTGATGATCGTCCCTCGACACAATCCCACTTCGACTCTTTCCCTTCTCGAAACTCCACCTCCTAACACCTCAAATTTACGCACTCCGATACACAGTCACTCATCCATCATCATGGCATTGCGAACACTCGGCCCAAAAGCAGCAGCGGCGCTCGACCAAGAGCTCATGAGCACCGGCGCCTTTTCCCTCGACCAACTCATGGAACTCGCCGGCCTCTCCGTCTCACAAGCGCTCTTCAAACTCCAACCTCCACAAAAAGGCAATCGCATTTTGATCGCCGTAGGACCTGGCAATAATGGTGGTGATGGATTGGTCGCCGCGAGACATCTTTGGCATTATGGTTACAAGCCTACTGTGTACTACCCCAAGCAGCCGAAGAATGAGCTTTACCAGGTAAGCTGCGTCTAGCGAATGATACATGGAGAATATGATGGCTGATAGATACTGTATAGCGGTTATCACAACAACTCCGCGACCTCCGTATCCCCTTCACCGAAGACTTCTCCTCTCAACTCTCCACCACCGACTTTATAATCGACAGTATCTTCGGCTTCAGCTTCAGCGGCGAAGTCCGCGAACCTTTCCCCTCCGTCATTGCCGCCCTGCGCGATTCGAAAATCCCCGTCTTAGCTGTGGACGCACCTTCCAGTTGGAACATCGAGACAGGTCCTCCTGATGAGGGGCCCGGGAAGGGATATAATCCTGATGCGTTGATTAGTTTGACGGCGCCGAAGCCGTTGGTCAAGTGGTTCGAGGGCAGACATTTTGTGGGAGGCAGGTTTTTGACACAGGCGATGGCGGAGAAATATGAGTTGGATATCCCGCCGTATGAGGGACTCGATCAGGTTGTTGAGGTGCCCGCTAACAAATGATTGGCACGGTTGTAATGGACTGTGATGATACACACATAATGGACAAACAAGCAATGACTAAAGAGAAAAGACGGTATATTAAAGCTATATACTAAAAAGAGTGACTATCGAAGAGAAAAGATCGAAAAGCAGAAAAAAGCAACAGAATATCCCTTTCAAGCTTTGAATCCAGCACTTTTCTTGCTAATAGTTGCAAGCCCCCATATTACATCCCATGCTCCTTCAAAACACCCGCTGTAAACCACAAACACTCGAAGAAACAACGGCTCCCTACGATGCCTGTTCTCATACATTTCATAAGCCATAAGAGTTTTTTCGCACATCCTCCTCTTCCTCTCAAAGCAAGATGGCAAAGGCGCCAGCCATGATCGCAGCAAAAGCAACACTCATGCCAATGACACCATCTCTAGGCGCTGCATTCTGCAAACTAGCACTACCACCCTTGGTAGGCGTAGCAGTCAAACTGGGTCGAGAAGTCGGTGCTGCATCACTACCTTGCACATTCTCTGTTGCAGTAACAGTACTGGCGCCCAAATCACTTCCTCTCAATGTTTCGTAGATTGTAGAAATGACGTTTCCACTTGAGCCCAAGACTTCGATTTCGACAGTTGAAGAGCCAGCGGAGAGGGAGATTATGTAGGTTGTTCCTGACACTGTGACAGTGATGGCAGAACCAGAGGGTCGAAGGGTTTGGCCGTCTATAACATAGCTTGGGGCTGCGGTGTTGCTTCCGCTTAGAGAGGTGAATTTCTGGTTTCCTATTGTGATTACACCTGGGGAGATTGTTCGTGTGGTTGGTAGATTAGAGGTTTGACCGTTGATGACCAAGACTGAAGCGCCCAGGGACAGAGTTGTGCCATCCGAAAGAGTGATTATACCGCCAGAAGTCAGAGTTTGACCGTTGATGATGTAGGAGCCTGAAGATGCTGTGTATGTCTTTCCGTCGATGGTGAGGACGGATGTTGCAGTTGTTCCTGCCGTGGGAGGAATAGTCGAGGTAACGCCATTGATCACAATGAAAGAGCCGGAAGGCGCAAGAGAGACCGTGGTGCCTCCTGCCAATGTCACGACTCCACCGGGCGTCAATGTTTTCCCGTCGATCACGTATGATGAGCCGGTTCGAACCGCGTAAGTATGCCCGTCATATGTCAACGCTGCTGGTTCTGTAATTTGAGCCAGTGTTTCTGTCACGCCATTCACGACTGCGACTGTCTGATCAGCCTTGAGTGATATCGTTGTCCCATCAACTGTAATCGTAGCTCCGGGCTTCAGTGTTTGACCTTCAATCACGAAAGAGCCGGACTGAGCGGTGTACGTCTTTCCAGCAATGTTCAACACCGCAGCTGCTGTTGCCTGGGAGAGAGTTTGTGTTACGCCATTGACGACTGCAGCAGTTCCTCCGTTCTCGAGAGAGATCGTAGTACCATCGATTGTTAGCACACTGCCTGGAAGCAGTGTTTGGCCTCCAATCACATACGAAGCTCCAGTATGAGCAGTGTAGGTCTTGCCGCCGATTGTCAAAATTGCTGCCGCTGCTGATGTTGGCGTGTTCGACGACAGTGTCTGAGTGACACCGTCGACTACCGCTGCTGTTCCATCGCTTTCGAGCAACACTGTGGTGCCATCTACTGTGATGACCTGACCCGGGATGAGAGTCTGTCCTCCAATCACGAAACCAGGTCCACTGTGAGCAGTATACGTTTGGCCACCAATGCTCAATACAGCTTCCGCTGTCGCTTGAGACAACCTTTGGGTTACGCCATTCACGATTGCAGCAATACCTCCACTTGCGAGGGAGATGGTGGTGCCATCTACTGTAACTTGGCCACCAGGCACTAAAGTAGCGCCATTGATGACGAAGTTCGATCCAGTGCGAGCTGTGTATGCTTGTCCTCCAACGGTCAGTACTGGCGCTGAATTTAATGTTGCCTGATCGAGTGCCTGAGTCACACCATCGATTACTACGGCCGTGCCTTCGTTGGCGTACGAGACCTTGGTTCCCGATATCGTGATCACGCCTCCACGAGTAAGAGTTTGTCCATTGACCACGAAAGCTGAACCAGCCTGAGCAGTGTAGGCCTGGCCACCAAAGTCAAGCACTGGAGCTTGAGCTGCCTGTGTTTGAGGAAGCCTTTGAGTGAAGCCGCCGACTACAACAGCTGTGCCCTCCTTGACGAAAGACACAGGAGTACCAGAGACAGTAATTATCCCTCCAGGCGTCAGGACTTGACCATCTACCACGAAAGCGGCTCCTCCGTTGGTTCCATATGCATTGCCGCCCATATAGAAGGCAGGTGCAGGAGTGATTAATGGCGGCGACAAAGTCTGCGTCACTCCATCTACAACTGCAAGTGAAGCTAAGAAGCCGGATGGGCCCAGATGGATAGTCTTACCTTCCACAGTTGCAGATCCGCCGGGAACCAAAGTAACATCAGACCCAAGAGCGAATCGCGTCGATGCATCTGCAGTGAACGTCTTGGAACCTATCGTAAGAAGTGCGCCTCGAGTCGGGTTGGCTGCCGCCGCAATCTGGGACGTTTTAGAGCCGACCACGATCGCTGTCGCGGAAGGAGCCAAAGACAAGCGGGTGCCATCAACAGTGACTGCAGGGCCTCCAGCTGCCAAAGTCTGACCACCGACCACGTATGCAGGTGTTGGATTGACGATGACCTGTCGTCCGGCTGTGCTCAGTGTGACCGCAGAATTTGGAATGGCGATAGATACAGTGTCTGATCCAATCACCAAGACTCCACCACTAGAGGCAGCAGATACGACGGTACCTGAGATGGTCACAACTTCCCCTGCATGAACATCAGTTCCACCAATGTTGTACACAGGTACAGGGGCTTGAGTGATAACAGAGCCGCCATATGTGATGACAGTCGGTGCGACCGGGTTTGCTGCTTGGAAAGTGGATCCTTGAAAAGCATGAGTCTCAGCGCCTACGACAACGGCAGTAGGACCGATGGAGACACGCGTTCCGTCAATTGTGACTGCTGCTCTTTGAGGAACCAGCGTCTGTGTTCCAATAACGACAGTAGATCCAGGGTTGATTGTTGCCTTTGTCGAGCCAATTGTAATTATAACCGGTACGGGAATAATGACCTTGCCGCCTGATCCGGAGTCGACACCCGGTTGAGAGCCACCGTTGGAACCTGGAGATGAACCACCGTTCGAAATCGATCCTCCATTGTTGCCGGATGACGAACCACTGCCCTCTGAACTTCCACCAGAACTGCCGCTTTGCGGGTTGCCGCCAGATGAACCTCCAGATGAACCCCCAGAGCTTCCAGCGCTACCAGAATTTGTCCCACCCGATGAGCCACCAGAACTTCCTGAGCTTGAGCCAGTGTTATCGCTACCTGAACTTGAACCTCCAGAGTTAGAGCCAGAAGTGCCAGATGATTGCCCTCCTGATGTCGAACCAGAATTGGAACCAGAGCCTGAGCCCGAGCCTCCATTCCCTGAACTCGATCCTCCTGAAGACCCGCCATTCTGCGTGTTATCACTGCCAGTTCCAGATCCGCCGTTGCTGTTTGATCCGCTGCCGGAGCCGCCTTTTGAAATATCTCCACTGGAACCGCCACTCGACCCGCTGTTCGACCCCCCGTTCGAACCAGCGCTCGAGCCTGTTCCACTGTTTCCGTTGCTGCTCTGTGTACCCGAGCCACTACTTTTTGAACCAGAGTCAGAGCCATCACCTCCTTTCACGCCAGGGCTTCCTCCCACAGGCAGTTTCGTAGGTCCAGAATTCGGCCCGACATAGAGAGATACTTGAGTGACCTCTACTCGAGCGCTTGTACTCGTTGGTGAAACAATGTAGAAGTTCGTTGCTAGCTGCGTATTGGTGACGGCTATGCTAGAAGTACCAGTAGGCTTCAAGAATATGACCGGTGGCCTAGGTATGGCCGCGCTTGGAGCAGCGAATGATGGAGGTGAAGTTTGGCCCGGCACGACTAGCCACGAGGTTGCTGCTAATGCGGAAGAATACGCCAACGGGTACGTACTGTGCCCTTTGGCCGCTGATGATTCCGACTCGGCAGTCTGCGAGACTGCCAGAACTCCTTCCGCAACATAGTCAATTTGAACTGGAACAATTAATGTAGGTTCTGCAGTAAAGACTCCCACGGCAATTTTGAGGTGCGGCGGGAGAAGTCTGAGAAATTCTTCTGACAGATCACCAGTAACCAGTGCTTGCCCGTCCGGATCGTCTCCATAATACGCCATAGCAAAAGCGTGACCAAGATCCTTGACTTCTCTGGATGTCACACACGTTGGTGTACCATTCTTGTGCGTGGTCGTGTGCTCTGTGTCGAGCGCATATTGAGAGAAATAGACGAAGTGAGTGTTAGTCAAGGCGGTAAGCGAGGGCTGGTTAGGTCCAGCGGACAGGACCGTACTGGCAGGCGGCGGAGTGATGACAGCATCAGAAGGTATGTCGCCTTTGCCACTCGTAGAGTCAAGTGTGTTAGTCGCTGTTTGAGTAACGACTACCGTGGATGCATAGACAGGGGTTGGACTTGTGTCTACCGTCGTATAGTACGAGACCGAAGTGCTATTAGCGTGAGTGGCGATTGTGGAGGCGACGTAATAAGTAGTTGGATCTTGCAATGCATCGGTGACATTGAATGTAGTCGTGGCAGGCAGAAGCGTCCACCCAGTTTGGGAATCGTTGCCATCAAACTGGATCGAGAATGTGGCTGCCGCATAATCGAAAGCCGTCGTGTACCAATAGTCTAGTGTCGCGTCGGGAATATTGACGGTGACACCACCGCAAGTTGCGTTGTCCTGATGATCTTTGTTGTCTTGAGGAGATGGTCGAGGAAACGGGCGATCAGGGAGGCTGCCGCTCGGTGCCTTGATGCCTGTTCCGAGAGATGGACGCATAGTAGTGGTGTTAAACTTCCAGCTGAACGAATACTTTGGTGAGTAGAACACGCCGGCACCGCTGCCACTTGGTAGCACTAGGCCAGTTTGGGTAGTGAGAGCGTACGATGTAACAGTCGGATAGACAGCGCCTGTGCTAGAGAGAACACCGGTACCAGCGCTAAATCCATCAGTCGGAACTATTACGATCAGTGATGTTTCCGTGTACCCGGTAAGGACGGCTGATCCGGCAGTGCCTACAGGATTTCCGTTCATCGGCGTTGACGCTGGATATTCTGACACTGGAGAAGGGCTTGAATCATGGTCGAGAGTGCCACCAGACGGAGCAGTTCCTGTGTATCCTGACGGGCGTGGTATATCGGCATTACCAGGGGCAGCATTGTCAGTCGGCAGAGATCCTGAAAGTCCAGACCAAATAATGGAGCCCAGGCCGCCAAATCCGGAATTGCTGGTCGATTGTGGTGGGTATTCTGACAAAGCAGAGCTTGCTGCGTAAGCCGACGGTGAGATGCCGACCTGCCATGTGCTTGACGATACATGCGCATCTGCTTGCGATGCCGTCAGTGAGGCTTCCACACCCTCTGCGTCGGGCGTTGATGAAGCCTGAGATTCTACCTCCGCGGCTGGTTGCGCAGTCGGCAAGGCTGACTCCGTTGCGACCTGTCCCGACGAGGGTACTGGAAGGCGATGTTGTGTGCTTGTTTCCTCGGATAACAAAGAAGTAGGTGGAACAGCAACTGAAGGTGTCTTCGACTCCAGTGACTTAACGCTCCCGGGTAAAGCGCCAGTGCTGTATGCATAATATGATGATGTTGAGAGTGAGCCGTTTTGCGCTGTGGATGGTTGAGACGACAAGAGAGTCTCTGGAGATTGCTGACTCTCATGTACTAGTGATGAAGATGGCGATTGTGAAGATGTTGGTGTCAGTAATGGTGAGCTACTTTGCGATGTGGATAGCTGAGCTGACGATGGAATCTCGGACGATTGCTGGCTCGAATAAACCAGTGATCGAGATGACTTTTGTAAAGATGTTGGTGTTAATATTGCCTCCGTTCCGTTAGATGAGATTAATGTCGTGGATGTTAGACTGGACGACAGGCTGAGACTCGGCGACAAACTTGGGCCGTGAGATGTAGAAACACTCAGGCTTGTGGAAGAAATTGAAGAACTTGTGCTTGTAGACGATGTAGAGTTCCACCCTGTTCGAGTCAGTCCAGGCACCTTGTGCAATATCTCTTTTTACACACCATAGGGCTGTGAGCGTTTTTGAATACCCGCACAAACGCCTTCCCCTGCCAGTAACGCGATGAAAGCGAGTGTATAAATCGACATGTTGCCGTTACACCAGATTGAAGTATAGCCGCTATGCGAGACAGAAGCTCATGACGGATCGAGCTGTAGTAACGAGAGACTGCTAAGAAAGCCCAGAAGAGAAGAAGAAAACGAACGCGACGACCTCACAAGCTCGATGTCACAGTATGCTGCTACTTCAGGCCTGGTGAAGGAAAGAACGAAAGAACATTGCTTATGCCAAGGCTGATCCGCTATCCTAATGTACATACAAGGAAGTGTGAGTTGGCCGGGTACTGGGATCCACACAAACTGCAGAAAGGACTTCAGCGGAATGGCATGATGAGCAGGGTCTTTGCAAGGCCTACCGCGTCTATTAGTTTTATTCAACATCTATCTCGAACAGGCGGCAGACCTGCTGACTGGCTCCAATTCCCGGCCGTGCGTGCAGGATCCTTCGCCCGCCAGCCTCAAAGCTTGCTGTCCCCAGGACACTTCTGAGAGCCGGAGCGCAGCCACGAACTTCGTTGTCAGTGCGCGATACGGGGCTTGTAGCTCAGTCAGGAATGGAGCGATTGTAAAAATACACGATATCATTGATTCCAGATTCTCCAATCCAAGAGGCGAGATGAGTACAAACTATCGCTACCGAAGGTAGTACAACATCAGCCTTCCTCAGAATAGTCACGCATGAAGCACACCTGCGGGGATCTCGCACACCTGCGATAATCGTCTTCGGAGCAAGTGCAGCAAGGATAGGGTATCAGACGTAACTACAGGTACATGGTGAACACGCAATGTCAAAGTCCGTAGAGCGTTGTCGAGTCTAGCCAGCCCAGCGGCGCGGCACGCTGCTTGGATCTTTTCCCTTGCGTTTCGTCAGGCTGTGACAAGGAGGGAAAGAGGTCATCGCTGCCCACTCCGCGGGGTTCGCGCGATGGAACTGTGTTTGAAGAACATGCATAATGATTAACCGAATATGCACGTGCTGCCAAGCAAGGCATTGTGAATTTCGAGTCCTTGCAGGCTTCGAGCAGCAGACATTTGAGCAGAAAATGCGTGAACAGAAACGGAGAGTGGCATCTGGTTTCGTGCCGTCTTCCTTTATGCTTTCGTGTTGTAGCAAGTCGCAACGGGCAGAGGGTCACTGCTCTCTACAAATCCTTTTTCGTTTGAGATCAGCGAGGAGGACGCCACATGCGGCAGTCCGGAATCCTTTCTGATGAACGCCCAGGACAAGCGACGTGGATAGTGCTCGCGTCCTCATGCAGGCTCCCAGCGCCATACGATTGGCGCACTCCAATTCCCTAGCTTTCGGTCTAACCGACGGCTGGTGGGTACTGCGATCTTATGCTGACAGGGCTGTCTGCCGTCTGACTTCTTTTCGCATGACTGTCAATCGACCTCAGTCAAGCAAAGAAGTTTTACGACTCGAGAATTTGTAGAGCCGCTCAACGCGCGGAGGTTCTCATGTAGTCCGAGACACATCTCTTTGACATCTCTGGTGACTCGAAAATCTGTCAACATGGTGCTATCATTTCTCGGTTCATGGAGCCCCGTCGGAGTGGTCTTTGTTCTGGCGACAAATGTCGCGAAAGTCTCCTGTAGTGCACAACCAATAGTGGTCAACCCGAGTGAAGTCTGGTATGCTGATTTGGTTCTCGGACACGTCCACAATCTTACTGATATTCCCTAGGGACGGCCTGGACGGAACATGGTCCTCGTTTGATCTCAGTGTAGGAGTTCCTGCACAGAAGGTACGCGTTCTACCATCATGGCAGTCATTTCAGACTTGGGTTGTGGCCCCGGAAGGATGTTCAATGTACTCCAATTATGATGCCTGCGTCGAGTCACGAGGGGAGGTTTTCAACTTGAGTCAATCTACAAACTGGGACTATGTCGGACTCTTCGAGCTCGGGATTGAACAGGCTCTTGGAATTACTGGAAACGCATACTACGGCTATGACAGGATAGCATTGGATGACTCCAACCAAACTGTCTTGGAGGACACGACAGTTGGTGCTCTGGCAGTGTCAGATTTCTGGCTTGGAAGTTTGGGACTGAACCCGAAGCCTACGAACTGGTCGGATACCTCTACATGGCCGAGTTTTATGACGAAGTTGAAGGGACAGAGCACAATCCCCAGCATCTCATTCGGATACACAGCAGGCGCCCCTTACCGCTTCTCGGGCGTGGCAGGATCTCTGACACTCGGTGGATATGACCAAAGTCGATTCGAGGCCAACAATGTCGAGTTCGAATTTGCCTCTGACCCAGCACGAGACACTGTGGTAGCAATTCAGTCTATCACTACATCCGCCTTGAACTCAACCTCCAGTGTTGAGCTTTTACCCGCACCGATATATGCCTTGATCGACTCCACCGTAAGCCAGATCTGGCTTCCACTCGATGCCTGTCAAGCTTTTGAGCGGGAATTTGGCTTGACATGGGATTCGACTTACAACCTGTACCTGGTCAACTCATCTCTTCATGACACTCTTCTTGCCCGCAATGCCCATGTCAATTTCACTATTGGCACCACAGCAGCAGGCCTTCAGAAAACAACAATCTCATTGCCATACGCTGCATTTGATATGACAGCGCAGTCACCGTACCAAGGATTGGCGGACAGATCAAGCTATTTCCCGCTGAGACGGGCAGCGAACAGCACTCAATACACCCTTGGTCGAACATTCATGCAGGAAGCCTACATCACGGTGGACTACGAAAGAACGAAATTCAATGTCTCCCAATGTATCTGGCCACAGAATATTAATAACGTTACGGAAATCATCATCATTGAGCCAGCACCGGCGTCTGAGAATGGTGGTTACAGTGGAGCTTCGTCTGGAGTCAATGTTTCGACAACGTCAGGAACACTTTCAGGGCCCTCTTCAAGCGGACTGAGTGGCGGTGCTATCGGTGGTATTGTAGCAGGAAGTGTTATTGGAGTTGTTGCTCTGATCGCTCTTGCTACATTGTTCATCCGCCGCGAGAGGAAGAAGAAGGCTCGTTTGGCAGAGGAAGAGGCAGGTGACGAATCTTCACCCTCCAGGGACTCGATCTCTCGTACAACAATCGGCATCGGAGAGAAGGGAACGACCGTTTTCCCGAAAGCAGAACTGGAAGGATCGACAGTTCACGACGACCTGAAATCACCACAACGTCCAGATTCAAGCTTAGCGAGCCCTACAACCTTGGGATACGGAGGCAGCACATGGTCATCGACACAAGCAGATCCGATATCACCCGCACTAGCATCACCTGGTGCAGCGAGTGAGGCCGGGGGGTTGGAGATCTATGAGATGCCTGGTGACATGCCTGATCTGGCACAAGCAGATGGCAGATCGATCACAGAAAAGGAGATGATGAGAAGGCGAGAAGAGGTCTACAATGGTGTCGACCGAAGCAACCCAGCAACACCTACAGGTGATTCATTGCAGTCGCCAGTGGAAAGAAGGAGTGTACAACCGAATGAGGTAGTGTTGAGGAGTGAAATTCGAGAAGGAGAATCATCACGACCAAACAGCAGGTTTAGCTTTGAGTAAGGGCGAATGGATTTATCGGATGGCGTTAAGAGTAGACATATGTATAGTACTCCACGGGCAGTAAGACTTCCGATGTTACAAAACATACGATATCATGGAGAGCGTGTATGGTTTCGGTCAAAAGCAATCACTTCGTTGACAAAAGTTGAGCCAATTGATCATTATCGTGCATATCTTGTTGCACAGTTTACCAGCCACTTGCACAAAATTGAGGCTTGGCATCGACTTTGACAATTGCATCACCAATTGGAGCTTCGTCCAGAAATTATTCGCAGTCTTGAATTTACAAGACATACACACATCTCACACAATGCCGATCCAAATATTTGCACCCGCAGCAGCAGCGCCTGCTATCACAAATCGTCGCGATGATTCAGACGACGAAATGGAACTAGACAACGAAGACCACGCCGCGCGCTCGTCAAAACGCTCAAAAAACATCATCACCCCCGGCGAAGTCATCACCTCGGACCCCCAATGGATGCGCGGCCACGGCACATACACGAACGATAACGGCGACCTCGCTCCCATCATCCGCTCTACCCTCGCCGGCACGTTGCAAAAGACAAACAAACTGCTCTCCGTGGTACCGCTGCGCGCACGCTACACGCCAGAGATTGGAGATTTGGTTATTGGCAGGATTGTCGAGGTGCAATCGAGGAGGTGGAAGGTTGACGTTGCTGGCGCCTTGACGGCTGCTTTGCCGTTGAGCAGTATCAATTTGCCCGGCGGTATCTTGCGCAAGAGGACTAGTGTGGATGAACTGAACATCCGCACCTTCTTTGAAGAGGGGGAGTTGTTGGTTGCGGAGGTGCAGAGTTTGTTCCAGGATGGCTCGGCGTCGCTACATACCCGCAGTTTGAAGTATGGCAAGCTGCGCAATGGCTACTTTATGGCTGTGTCGGGTGTGGGTGGTGGCGCTGGTGTCGTGAGGGCAAAGAGACAGATCTTCACCTTGCAGACCTCTAGCAGAGGTGGTGAGGTTGATGTCATTCTCGGAGTCAACGGTTACATCTGGATCTCCAAGCACATCGAGGCAGACAAGAGCAAGGACGTCAGCATCACCAGCATCGAAGAACAAGTCAAGACCACAATGTACTCGAGCCAGAACGACGACATCAGCCCGGACACGAGGAGAGAAATTGCCAGAGTCGCTGGTTGCATCAGAGCGCTGGCTGAGAATGGCGTCAAGGTCGATGAAGAGATGGTTCGCAGATCATACGATGCCAGTCTTGACCTTGAGCAAGATGAGGGAGAAGAGGGCGCTGGTTTCTTGGGCGGAGAAAGAGGAAGACTCATCGTAGATATGGCATTGAGAGGCTCGGGTTGAAATCGCTCAACAAGCACCACCACACACCATCATGCCCTTTGGCTAGCCAAGTGTCCCAGAGCACTCGAGTCGACGCCGACGAGAAGCTTCTGCAACTCTCTCCGCCAGTTTCTGGGAGCTCTTTGCAAGCCCCCGTCTCCACTTTGGCCATCCCAGCGTCGTATATACGAGTATGCAGAGGACCTGTCGCTCGAGCGGACGAAGATTATGTAGAGCAGGACTATAGTTCAAGACTGCATTCGCGCTCTCAAGCGCGCCATTATTCCTATAAATTTGCAACGCTCCTCACGTCTAGCTCGCTTCCTCCCCATGTGCTAAACTTTGTCACGCTTATGGCTGTCGGGTTGCACGATGTTTCTTGAATCGGCGTCGTTCCCACTGAAAGCTCGTCAACAGATCCCTCTCTTTGCAAGGTTGCACTACTCTCAGAAATATCTTGCCTCTCTGCATAATGATCCTAGACACGATCGCTGGAGCGGCGGAGTGGGAGATCTTGGACAAAGGAAGAAGCTACGACACACCACTTTGTCCATCCTGTAAGTTCAAAAAACTCATGAATCATTACAAGAAAGTCTACATCTATATACACATCTATCATTCACCATCTAGAATAAAATCTGCTCACCACTAACAGCACTATATCCAGCCTTTGTGCCCTTGATCAATCCAGCCTTGACCAAATCCTGCACCAATCCAAAAATCATACCGTCACAACCTTTAGCAGCCAGAATATCCACACTAACAGGTAAATACTCGGTTTGCAGAGTGATGTTCGACAAATAAGGTGTTTCTCCAATCGGCACCACAAAATCCGGCACCCCTGAAAAGATGGAAATCCTACTGGTGGAAAAGCCAGTGGGAACGCCAGGGGGACTTCTATACGCATTTCTGTAATTGGTGGTTCCCGCGCCGCCGACGTATAAAGCGAGGGAGTCACTGCATGTGCTTTCGTCGGCGATGAGGACGTTTTGCTCGATCCAGGATTTGAAGATTGTTTTGTTGGCGATGGCGTCGGAGACGGTGGAGGCAGGGAAGGTGTCGGCCCAGCCCCAACGAGCGAGGGGGACGGGGTTGATGAAGGGGAGACGGCCCGAGTTGGCGGCGGAGTAGTCGGCGTAGAAGGGGTCGCGGACGAGGGTTGTTTGTTGGCCGATGAGGATGGGGTAGGTGATGTTCATTAGGTTGACGAGGGAGGAAGTCACATTTGAAGGATGGGATGAGCTCCATTGTGATGTTATGTTCAAAGTAGTGGTTGTGGCGTTGAGGAAGGTGCTGAGCTTGTCGAGGAAGCAGAGAAGGAGACCATTGGCCACTGAGCTGTTGTTGGTAGGCCAGCCGATGGTTTGGATCTTTGAAGGGTAGTTGTGGGAAAGAGTAATGTTATCCTGGTACAACACTTTGGAAGCTGCGATCCAGATGTCTGGATGTCTGGTCAAAAAGCCAGGAGTGTCAAGTTGAGGAGCCATGGGCATGATACCATCAAGCGGCACCAATCCCCACGAGGGTCTGTTGCCGAAAAGACCTTGTACTTGAGAAGGGTTTCTGATACTGCCACCGGTGTCAGAGCCCAGAGTCAAGTCCAGCCAATCATATGCTGCAGCACCGGCACCGGGTCCGCTGGAGGAAGAGGAGGTATCCTGATATCCATCACCACGAGGGTTGAAAGGTTCGTGATAGTCAACCCAATCGGCAGTCGCGGTCTCACCATTGGCGAACTGCGAAGTCTTCATCTTGCCAACAATGATAGCACCAGCATCGATGAGACGCTGAACAGTAAGAGCTGTCTCGTTGGCTGGTGGGTAGAAGTGATACCATGCTCTATTACCATTCGAAGTCCTCAAACCAGCAATATCGTAGATATCCTTGATACCCAAACGGACACCTGCAAGCGGCTTGTCTTCTGTCTTGGTGAAGTAAAGACGAGAAGGTACGGCAATCGCCAAGGATTGGCCTTCGACATTTGCAGGCAACACGGAGAAAGTGCCATCCTGATTTGCGATGGTGGTTTCGAGGAAAGCACCTTGGACATCGCTGAAGAGTTTCCAGGCTTGGTGAACTGCACCGGTCGAGGTCACAAAGTAAGGACCAGCAGGGATGGAAGAGATATTTGAGGTGAATCCGGTGGTCACGACTCCCACACTGCTGTTGCCAGACAGTTTGGGTGCTGAGAAGCCTGGATACTTGTGGTTCGACACGCCAGAGTATTGAACATAGATAGCCTCCAAGAAGCCTTTGCTGAAGACATCGTCGGTAGACGTGTAAGAAGTAATGGCCTCGCTGAAGTCTCTCTCGCCGTAATCGAAAGATTTGGCGTTAACGACAGTAAATGGGAGCAGCCCACCGGCACTGTCCAAAGCCTTTTTCAAGTGCTTCGAGACGGTGATAGTCGAGACCACGTCAGGAGGAATATAGTATGATGCTCCATCTAATTGTACAGTCTGACCAGTAGGAGTGAATTTGAAAGCGAAGGAAGTGCTGGTAAACTGAGAGAGGAGGAGGAGCGCAGAAGCGACAGACTGGTAGCAACGAGGGACCATCCTGAGGGGTGAGGAATCAAACGAGAGATTTCCTTACTTTCGTCAACACAGCGGCATATCCAACCTTTATAATTATAACATTGAGCTAGGAATGTATTCTAACAGGGTTGACACCGGATAACAGGCATGGCAGTAAACCAAGAGGATAACAATTAGTCACTTGTGGAAGCTCGTAACAACTCAAAAGCACGCCTCTACGATACCTACGCCCTACAGTCTACCTGCCCAGTAAAGTCAGTAGAGTTATCGCAAAATCCAAGGGTTGTAGATAGGCGCGATATTGATGTGCTGATATGCATGCAGGCCCGATCTCCGAAATACAGATAAGCTTGCAGTGAAGCACATTACTGCGGCAGCCTTCTATCTCGACCCCAACTATTAGCCGGCCTACGGACCATGAAGTAGAGTGTTCTTGGAGACATTCTTGAGTAATGTGGACCAGTCATGAGAATAGGCGGTCGTTTGCCTATCACTTCCGGCGGGCTGTGCACAGTGCTGGGCATCTCTTGGACCTTCCAAGTTGCCGAAGTCGCGGTGTCGGTCAAGCGCGTGTGGTGCTCCACTTGTTCACCGAAGGGCGCGTGAAGACGCGACACGTTAGAAGATATGAGGGTCGTCTTCTCGCAATGGTCCGATTGACCTTTTGGCAAGTTGTCTCGTGAATCAAAGACAAGGGTCGTTCCAAAAGATCGCTTGCGAGGAGTAGCATATTGAACGTTTGAGCTTTTGGTGTTCGTTATCAGTATCCCCAGGTGCACACACGTGCTGTGTAGGTATGCAAATACGTTCGTTAAGCAATTCACTTGATATTGAGCCTTTAGTTGACCATAGCTCTACGACATTTCTAGTCCGACAATTGGACTCGCTCGCCATCGAATCTCAGACTGCTGTCCTGAACACATGAAAAGACTCAAAACAACCGCAGTTTGAGAGGACACACACGTAGAGAAAGGGGAAGGCTGGGAAAAGATCATATTCATGAGCCGGCTGCGGCTATTTATCTCATAAGATCCATGACAAGTCGTACTTAACCCTCCTACTTGGTAGGATGAATCTTCTCGGGCAAGATCTGTTCCAACTTCTTGGGCGCTGCCTCCTGTACGGAATGTCAGATCACTGAAGAAATGATACATCAATCAAATATACTAACCTGGATGACCTGGGGGACCTTGGAAGGGCCTGTGGCATGGCTCTTGCTTCCGGTGCTGCCTGCCTCTGAGGTTAGGAGCGTTGCATCTACAAAGAAAATGCTTTAGAAAGATACCTGTGTCATGCACCTTGTTTGGCACGCTATCTTCGACACCCTTTGGCAGGGATTCTTGTGCACCTACGGGGACTGGCTGCGAATTAGAAGGGTGTTTGGGGAGCAATGGCTCAAGAAGAGGCTTACCCTTGGAGCCACCGACGGCGTGAGACTGATCAGTTCCTTGAGGCATGTTTGTGAAGTGTTTTGTTTGTTGATCGAGTGTTGGAGGAGAGAGAAATGGTATGATAGGAAAGAACCACTTGGGAAGCCAGAGAGACCTACTTATATACCTCCCTCGAGCTCAATCTGGCGCCCAAGACCACGATGTAAAGATGAGCCGACCATTACTTCATGACTCCCATGTGTTCATGATAGCCCGGTTTCGTCAAACAGCTTGGCTGGTATGACGAGATGTCGACACAAGTGGTGTAAGCGATGAGGCTCAGCTTCTTGGTTGCGGATGATCGTCACTAGCAACCACCAATACGCATCTGTAGACTTACTCAAACTGGGTGCGTATCCGACAACGAGATGTTCGGGATATCGATAACTCCACGATCGGGAGATGTTACTCAGTATGAACCACGTCACTGTAGAGATGCCCCACGACCGTGCGTGGACGGTGGACGTGGAGATGCGGGCTTTGGTTGAGAACGGATGTCTGGACCTTTCTATCAAAATCCGAGTATTTCACCACGGACAAGATTTGCGAGACGGAAACTGCAATATTGATGTTTATACTCCACATGTCTGCCTGTCCTCAGACTTGTGTGAAAATAAAGTAGAAGACAAGTCATATATCTCATAAGATAACAGTAAGGCTTTTCAAACTCTCTACATCCAAGGAACAGCATGCCCGTCGGCTCTAGGGTCACTGCCAGCACTCCAAACACCACGGTCCTCAATAGGATCAACATGCCACCTAATGACCTGTCCTCTACCAAACAGACCTCTACCATGGCCCTTGATGATCTCAACATTATGACCCATACCGCGCAGCTTCTCGGCGGTTTCTTCAGGAATACCGTCTTCGAGGTAAACAGTCTTGTCAAAGACATCACCGCTGTCGGGCATTCCGGCGCCGATGCAGACGCGAGGGGCGTCGAGAGCGGCTTGCGGTGTCATCTTGAAGACGAGCATGTTCATGAGCACTTGCACGTGTCCTTGAGGTTGCATGAAACCGCCCATGACACCGTAGACTGAGTGCAAACTTTGATCAGCCTTGTTGGTAATCAGAGCTGGAATAATAGTGTGGTAAGGGCGCTTGTTGGGGGCGTAGACATTGGGGTGGTCTGCGGGTTGCAACATGAAGTTGCAAGCACGGTTCTGGAGAGTGAAACCACAGCCCTTGGGGATGATGGCGGTACCAAAACCGGCGTAGTTGGAGTTGATAAAGGAGATACCATTGCCTTCGCTATCGGTTGCGGCAAAGTAGACGGTGTCAGAGTGGTTGTGTGCGGGAGAACCGTGGTCGGGAATGTCACCGGCCTTGTTTGGGTCGAAAAGTGCAGCACGCTCAGCGAGGTATTTCTCCGAGATGAGCTCTTGCGAGGGAACTTTGACTACGTTAGGGTCGGCCACCCACCAGTTGGCGTCGGCAAAGGCGATACGAAGGGTCTCGACAACAGCATGGATATGCTCTGCAGAATTGTGGTCTTTGTCGGAGAAGGTCGAGATCTTGCCGTTCTTTTCCAACTCTTGCAGCATACCCAGGGCCATCAGAGCAACAATGCCCTGGCCGTTGGGAGGGTGTTCCCAAACATCGACACCCTCTGAGCTCTTATCGTGCATTGTCTCTCCGTGCGACTTGTCGATGCCTTGTCCGCGGAAGTTGAGCTTGATGGGGTCAACCTCTTCACTGCCCTTCTCCATGTGGTTCTTCAAATCATCAAGAGACATGAAGCCTCCCAAATCTTGAACGACCTTAACCAACTCTTCTGCAATTCTTCCAGTGTAGTAGCCAGCCTTTCCAGATTTCGCAACCTCGCGGAAGGTTTGAGCCAGGGTAGGATTGCGCATGATTTCGCCAGGCTTGGGAGCACGGCAGCCGTCCGGTGCATTCGGGTCCTTCTTTAACATTTCGGCGAAGTTGGGTGAGGCATCACGAATCGACTTCTCGGCCTTGCTCCACTACACAAGATGTTAGCAGAGTGCTTAGACTCGAAGTCATAGGTCGAGTACTTACGTAGTAGCCCATGATCTCAGAGACAGGGAAACCATTCTCTCCCAACTCAATGGCTGGTGTCAGGATCTGTTCCATGCTCACCTTTCCACTACCGAACTTCTCCACTACATCGACCCAGCCAGCAGCCGCACCAGGAACAGTAACACCATGAGCACTCGCCATGGGGATAGTGCCCTTCTCGCCCTCCTTGATGCCCAAGGACTCTCGTACCTTCTCACATGTTGCGTTTCCAGGAGCGCGGCCAGAGCCATTCAACGCATGTACCTGCTTGGTCTTTGCATCGTAGAACAGACAGAACATGTCACCACCGATACCTGTGCTACCAGGCTCGGTCATGTTCAGACCGGCTGCAACTGCGACGGCGGCATCCTAGACATCTCGTCAGTCCCGACATGTCGTAGCTCAGCAGCTGCTGCTCTACTTACTGCACAGTTTCCACCTTGTTGCAGCACTCGCAAGCCACAGTTGGAGGCCAAGGGCTGTGAACTCGATACAATGCCCTTGGTGCTGTGGACTACACTTCTGCGACTAGGGAAGGCGACGAACTCTGGGTCCGATGCCGGGTAAATGGCTTGAGCATTGAGAGGCATGTTTGGGTAGAACTGGGGAAAGCTCAAAGATTGTGGGGTCGTTCAATAGACGAGATGAATCAAGAGAAAAAGATAGATGAACTCTGCGGTAGGAGTTTGCAAAGAGGAAGAAAGGTAGCAAGCTAGATTATAGATATGACACAGAAGACGGCAACAGGCATGGTAGAATTAATTGTTGGACCACGGCAATCATCACGTACAAGAGGCGGGGCAGTTTGGCCGGTTCGGCCATCCCACCTTCCACATTCGTCACAGAGCGGCAAGAACGGCGTGAAGAGCGCCTCCTACCTCGGCCGGTTATCAGCCAAGTAGTCCACCATATCTCCGTCTTGACTCCAACAACGTACAAGCAGCGAGGAGATGTTCGGCTTCGATTCATCGACAGGTGAATAGTCATGTTGTACAGTAAGAGGAGCTATAACACATTTCAAGAGTCCTTTTTAGCAGCCAGCTCATCTTCGGCAGCCAGGCCCAGCACCTCTTGCTCACTGAGCCATCCCCTGACACTCTCCATAACACGCTCGAGTTCAATGCCTCCTTCTAGGACATCATCCAAGTCGTGTACACTAATGCCGCTGCGGTGGTCTGTCACTCTCTGTTGGCCCCAGTTGTATGTCCTGATCTTGTTTTCTCTGCCCATCTTTGCAACACCGACCACACTGCGGCGCAATGCAATCAACTCTTCTTCTCTTTGTTCACGCCTTGACTGGGCGATTCTGCTTCTGAGCAGCCTCCATGCTTTTTCTCTGTTCTTGGGCTGTGATCGCGAGTCCTGGCAAGCAGCGACGGTGCCGGTTGGCAAATGGGTCAATCGGATGGCACTGTCTGTTGTGTTGACGTGTTGTCCGCCTGCTCCTCTTGCACGCATGACATCGGTACGGACGTCCTTGGGGTCGACATAGTAGTCGCTGTTCGGGTCGTCGAAGCTGTTTTCTCCCAATTCTGCCGAAGGGTCCTCGGGAAAAGATGGGAGTACGAGGACGGATGCGGCGCTTGTATGTGTGCGTCCTTTGCTTTCTGTCGCGGGCACGCGTTGTACTCTGTGCACTCCTGCCTCGCATCTCAACATGCCATATGCGCCAGTAGACTCGACTTCGAGTACCGCTTCTTGCAGTGGCGCGTCTGAGCCTCGTGGATCGCCATGGCCGTCGGCATCTTCGTACTGTAGCAGTGATGTTCGGAGGCCTAGACGATTGCAGTATGAAGTGTACATGCGCAGCAAGTCACCAGCAAACAGTGCAGCCTCTCCTCCACCTGCTCCCGGCCTGATTTCGATCAGACAAGGCAACTCGGCGAACGGATGACGAGGCACGAGCGCAAGTTTGAGCTCATCAGAGGCTTTTGAGAAATCGTTCTGCGAGAACTCCAGATCTTCTTCTGCCAGTTCAACGAGATCCTTGTCTGTCTTTGGGTCGGATAGAAGTGTGCGCAATTCTGACAAAGAATCGTTTGCCTTTTCCCACTCTTTCAATGCATTGTTGACGGAAGACAGTTGTCCCAATTTCTTGGCTGCTTTTGTATCGAAGTTTTCGGCGAGTTTTGCTGTAACTTCGTCGTGTTCCTTTGCCATTGACCTAGCTCGTGAGAGCAGGGCAGTAGAGATGGCTCCCTCAGCCGCTGCTGCTGTTGAACAGTTAGTACGACCTTTTGAGGAATGCGATTGTTTTCTGTTCTCACCTGTGGTTTGCAGACGAATGCCTCGTAGCGACAAGGGCCGCGGTGTACGTCGCAGACATGTTGACAAAGTCCATATCGTTTGGCGCATGTCGACGAAAACTTGTCGACTGCTTGCCTTCTTGCTTCGGCGATTGATTTCACATGCTCCGGACCTCTTTCTTGGCAATGTTTTGCCCGTCACCCGGACCTGAATGGTTTTCTCCTAGAAACTTGTGAGTTGATTGAATGATTAGAGACAGCACTGCAAAAAAGACTCGATGTGGTCACACTTTAATTGTTGCTCTGTTATCAGTGCGTTCTAGGTCACAAGTGTTGAAGCGTGATTGTTTACCACTCCAGAATTATTTCCGGTGGACGATGCGCCCCGGAGCACCACGGGCACTCACCATGATCTCGATCTTCACAAACATGATGAGCATGGCTCGAACACTCTTTACAGTCACGGCGAAGGGTGTGTACATCTTCAACTAGTCATCAGGGCATTGCATATTATGGCTCATCTGCAATTGTTTGTGTCGGACAGATCTACTGTCGTCCGATCGCTTTCCAGCCATTATCTACTCAGCCTCAGAGGTGAAGTTGGTCTGACTCAAGTCCGTATCTCCAGGCAAGATGAAAGGCTTAATCTTAGGCAGACGGTTAAGTGTATCTTCACTGAAGCCAAGATGTTCCTTCACGACCTGCTTAGGTGTCAAGCCCAACCATTGAGCAACACTGATATCATTGTAGATCGGCGCCTGCAAGACTTCCAAGTAGACCAAGTCTTCAGTGCCAGTGTTCTCCAGATAGTGGGCAGTGACTACAGGGACGTAGCCAACATCACCAGCCTGGAAGTCGAAAGTTCGTGATGACTGTGGTGCTTGGAACACGGTCAGACGGCCTTGACCGCTGATGATAAAGTCCCACTCGTCGGACGTGGTGTGCCAGTGGAGCTCACGCATGGCACCGGGCTTGATCGTGAAGAGACCGACGGCGAAGTCGAATGCGGCGGGGAAGGTTTGGGTGTCAATGATCTTTACGCTGCCGCCCTGGACTTCATAAGGCTTCTGCTCGGAGAAGTGGTATGTGTAAGATTTGTCGTTAGGGATGACACCAGCAGGACCGGTGATGTTGTTGAGAGGGTCAGATACGTTTGTTGGAGGAGCTGTGCCATTGAAGATGTACAGCTGATCCTGAGGAATATGGTCGAGGGCGGAGATATCAACACGGAGGTCCTTGGCCAAAACCGACTTGGGATTACGTGCGAAAAGCTCAGACAAGAGGAAGGTGTTGTCTTCACTGAAGCTACCCTCGTCAAAGACAAGGAGGAATTCGACACCAGATTCATGTGCCTGGATGCTGTGAGGCACTCCGGCAGGGAAGAACCAGACATCGCCAGCTTGAAGGTCGTCGGTCGTCGTCTCGCCGGCCTCATTGACGGCGTTAAGGCGAACGGAGCCGTTCAAGATGTATGACCACTCATTGGCTTGGTGCCTAAAATTGCTCGTCAGCGGATGACCACGGATAGACATTGTCCGATGACATACCAGTGCAACTCTCTATATGCATAAGGCTCAAGATGCATATCAACTCCAGCCATGTTCTTGGCGATGGGCATCTGATTGACATTCTGCTGTCTCGCCCAGCCTGCGCCATTCAATCCATGTCTGTTGTGAGAAAGACCAAGGGGCCATTTGGCGTTTGAGACATCGCCTGCGTCGGTGCCCTAATCTCACAATTAGAAGGAGTCGAGAACAACAGATTATCCAAACTCACTGGGGGAATGAACAAATCTGGGTTCTGCTTCTCGACCTCTCTGTTCCTCGGTCCAGGATCGGTCGGCGACTTTCCTCCATTGCCACGGATGGGCTGTGGGTTCTCTACTTGCGAGAGATCGAGGTAGAATCCAGTGTCTGCATCTGCAGTTTGAAGAGGAAGCACAGAGTAAGCGCTAGATGGGACCACGGCGGGGTCGTTGAAGTTGACAACGTTGGTAGGGTTGGGACCTCTGAGTTCAGGTCCACCTCTTAGAGAACCAGAAGCACCTGCCGGTCCAAAAGGAGTGGCGGTGGGATTGTTGGTGTTGTCGAAGAATTGGACAGCAGATTCCTGGCGAGGCTTGACTCTGTTTGGAGCCGGAGCGGCGAGCACTGAGCTCAGCAGGCCTGAAGCCGCGAGGAGGGAGATTGCTCTTCTCATTTCGAGTGTCAATCGGGATACAATGAAGCTCTCGCCTCAAGTTCAGGCATCGTCCTCTGGTTTATATATACCAGTAGCACCAGTATACCCCGCGGACTCGGCTACGAGCTCTGTAAACACACATCATCGTTCTGACCTTGCGTAACCATTCGCGAGGATAAATGAAAGCTAGACTATGACCGGGTGTGACGGACAAAGGTGACGAATTGGGAGACTGGCGGCACCTTCCTGCTGTTCCAATTGGCCGTTGGAGACTACCGGCACTTGGGTTTGAATCAACCGTTCGAGGTTGGTTTGTGACATGGTGCCGAGAGGTTATCCGAGCCTGATCATCTCTTCGTGGCATGTGAGCCGTACCTTGATGCTTCTGGTAGACCTTCGAACCTTTGGCTCAAGATATGAATCGATTCTAGAGTCGCCATGCCCATACCGCGATGTTTGCGATATTCAAGAAGAGGGTCGAGTATGCAGGAAACCTTGGACATAGCAGCAGATCGAGTCGTCGTATGCATCACACCTAGCTTCATGTATATCAATTAATCGCAGGCCGCCGGTGTTCTCTCCAAGCGACAGAAAGATAGGTACAGCAATACCTGTCAAGAACTCTTCGAGGATAGCACGGCCAATCTGCAGGAGAAACATCCCGCGGTTGTGTCGTCATGAGTTCCCCAAACTTCTCCTCAATTTCATAAAAAACCACGGCTAAGCTTTTGCCAACACATCCTTATTCGTCTACTCTATTTGTCTGCGGATGAGTCGGCAGTCCCTTTGATGAAAAAGGCCGCGTAGCAGTGGTATGATTCTTGAGTTGTGATATCGCATCGATTTGATATTACATGGATGCAAGAGTTTCGTCCGTAAACATGCTGGATGGGCTGGAGATCTGCCTCGGTGAATAGAATGTTGGTACGCTGCTGGAGGTTCGAGACGGTGATTTATGCTAAATGCTCTGTTATATGCATGCTCCCTATATACAAAATGTGAGGCTTCTTTGTAAACCTATGCGCCCGGTCTTGAGTACTCCAGATGTCTGACTCTCTTCCAAACCTCTCTCACTACTCTTTCTTGACTCTGTCTTCCTGTCTCTGTTGCCGAGGGTCCAGCAGGGCGGATGGCAAGGTAAAGTCTGCTTCCTAGCCTCACATGTTCTATCTGCGCAGTCTCGATATCTTGCGGTGGGTTGGCTGTTGTGACCAGACCTCCTGCCTCCTCCAACAGACAGATTCCAGCCGCTACATCCCACTCCCAGCATCCGCCTTCCCACCAGATGTCGAAAGAGCCCATGGCCACATATGCCAAATCTAGTGTTGCACTGTTGCGCTAAAGTCAGTAAACTGTCACAGAAAGGGTAGAGGATGGAGCAAAGACATACCTTCCAAGACTCCTCACACCATGCACCATACCACCTTTACCTCCCCTTCCTCCGATTTCTCCAGCCATGTTCAAAAAGCTCTCAATCTTCCTATACAGATTTCCATCCGCCACATCCCTTCTATCCTTGCCCCACTCACATGAAAACACACATCCCTTAGGCGCTTGCTCCGGCATCGGCGGCACCGGATTCCTGATCAATGGCAAACGTCTAGTCTCATTGAGGAAAGCACCTTGACCTTTGCAGGCGGAGAAGATTTGATTGAGGAAAGGAGCGTAGATGACGCCAATGGTCGGTTTGTTGTCGAGGATGAAGGCGATGGAGACGCAGAACATGGGGAAGAGGTGGGTGTAGTTTACTGTGCCGTCAAGAGGGTCCACGCACCAGGTCGGAGCGGAGGTGATGAGATAGTCTTTTGACGAGCCTTTGGAGTATGTTTCCTCGCCGATGAATCTGTGTTTGATTAGTCAACTGCGAGAGTTCTGGGATTGCGTGGTTACGCGTACTTATGGCTGGGATATGTTTTTGTGATCTGTTCCTTGACGAATGCTTCGACATCTATGATAATATGGTCAGTGATGCTCTTAGAAGATAGTTATATCTTTCTTCAGTCGAATCAGTGGTTTCCAGAGAGAGAAAGATCAGAAGATACTGAAATGAGAGGAGATGACAAACCTTCATCAGTCTGAGTGACAATATCCACAGAACTATCCTTCTCAACTTGCACCTGTGCTACTGCACCCGGAGTTGTGTCATCGCCGCATCGTGCCTCCACGCCGTCCATCAACATCTTGCCCGCATCTTTCGCCAACTGCACCGCGAAATCATAGATCTCCTTGAGATGCTCTGGAGTAAACTGCGTATCTGACATGGTCGTAATTGCACTGATAGTTCAAAAAAGAAGACAAGAGTCACAATCGAGGAAAGGTGATAACCAGATGATGCCAAGAATATCTCCACAGAGGCCGGCTCGCCCCCGAGATCAGGGCCGTCATCCGTCTGGAAGAATTGTGGAGCGATGGGGATAGGAAAACAGAAGAATTTATTGTTGATCATGTCTATTCAACATCTGAGTAGAGGATGTAACAAGCGAGAGAAAGCCTGATGGGTATAGTAAAAACAATGCCAAAAACCCCTTTCCGTGCCATGCCCGTCATGCCCGTCATACCCAAAACCCGAAAGCCCAGCGCCTCGCTATGCCGTCAAATGGAAATGCAGTGTCAAAAGTAACGTAAAACAGTATAAAAGGTCGTAGCAGAAGCTATCTGCGTTCGTGAGTATTTGCAACATAGCCAGGAAGGTCGCCACGTTCGGGGTCGGCTTCGTTGGTTGTGGTTGTAGGATTTGCAGCGCTCGAGGTTGGAACTGTCATACTTGAAGAGCCTCTGACGGGTGCGACGACGGCTTCGGTATAGTCCGGAGGCTTGAGGCCAGTGTGCTCTCTGCCGAGAGTCGGACGAGGAACAGCTGGAGTGGTTGCGTCGTTCTGAGGAGCAGGCTGGCCAGTCTCGAGTACGGTGTCGTTGTCGTCTGGGGCGGGTTTGTAAGCGGGAGGAGCTTCACCAGCTTCGTTCAGACCCTCCTCTTCTCTACGACGGCGCCAGGGAGCCAAGCCGATTCCTGCTCTTGCACTGAGGGGCTGACCGCGAGGAGTGGGACCGCTCGAGTAGTCACGAGACAGAGCACCCCAACCCCAGCCTCTGTTGGCACGCAAGCCCTGGTCTTCGATGTCACGCGACAGGGCCAATTGGCGTGAGACGCTGGCACGGTAGATGATGCGTTTCTTGCGACGATAGAAGACGCAGCCTCCAACAAGTGCAATGACGATGACGACAGCGACAAAAGCAAAGTAGTTTTGGTATAAGTCTCCGAAGCTTCTGTCATCAGATTGAGAGGATGTGTAGGAGGAGTCGGGGACAGGATTGGCGGTCGGCGTGCTGTATGCGTCCGAAGTGACGGGAGCCCAGGCGCTGGTGGTGGTGGCCATGACGTAGACGAGCCGGTGTGTGTGTCGAGGTCGAGGGCCGTCACAGCGAGAGGGCGGCGGCGCTCATGAAAGAAGCAATATGTGCTGCGAGATTCAGCGAGCGAAGGCTTGAAGGGACTCGAGTTGGGCGGCGCGGATAATTCGGAAGTCGAAGAATGCTCGATGGCTGGAGGCGCCTTGCAGTCGGGAATAGTGGGGAGGCTCGGCGCGAAGAATTGGCTGTGATGGAAGTGCAAAGCGTTCTTTGTGAAGTGCACGCTATGCAGAGAAGAGGAAAGCAGGCGAGAGGACGGGTGATGCAGAATGGACCGTCTTGCAAGGACGAAGGCAGAGGCGAGAGCTCACAACTATCACATGCCAGTGCTGCCGTGCCTGCCGGACTTGCCGTCCGAGGAGCCTCGAAAGTCGAAAGAGCTTCCCTTGGCGCCATCATTGCCGATCCACCTGCCATCAAGGTTTCTTAACACCTGACAGAATCTGCCACATCGATCAAAACCCATCAAGATATCGAGGTGTTCATCGCGCTTTTACCCAAGCCATCTATCATCCTCCATCATGCCTCGCGCTACCGCTGGTAAGTCTTGTCGCATCGTTGTGCTACCATCTCTTCCCAGCCTTGAACATGTCACGTCCGTATTGACACTGTGCAAAGGTACTCTGGTCCAGTGTGATCCTTCCATCAAAGCCATCATCAGTAAAATCAATGAGGAGCACGGCGGCATCTATATCTCTGAGGACATCGACGATGAGACCTGCTTGATCAACACCAAGAACTTGAAAGAGCTGCAGCAAAAGCTCAAAGATGTGAATACTACAATCTGAACCAATTTTGGCTGTATACTGACGACTTCACAGGCCCTGAAGGACACTGTTCGCGAGGCCGAGGACTCGAGCTCCGAGTAGGAAACGAGACGTGTTCACTGTTACGACCGCCATTACCCCGACCTGAATTATGGGATGAAGAAGCAAAAGATCCTGAGCACTGTGCAGTGTGAAGGTCCTGACTGAGGATGAAAATTCTTGGGCCGATGATTCTCCCAACGACAGAGAAACTATTAAATGATCAATCATGAGACAAACGCATACCATGTGGGTACTTCCAAGTATATCGTGCTCATCTCGTACTGACTACAGACAGTAAGCTAATTGACAGAAGCTTCGCAGCTTATTCCAAAAAGTCCAATTGTCACTTCCAACCAAAAATATTATTCAAATCAAGATTCACCATCTACATGGTCTCTTTCTGCTCAGCACCATCCAAAGCAGCAATCCACTTCGGTCTTGTGGGGGCGAACAACTCGACGTTAGGCTTGCTCTCGTTAAGCACATCCTTGCCATCCAACACACCAGCCTTGACAATCTTCATGCCAGGGAAATTCTCGCCGTCACGGTAGAGAGTGGATCCACAGTCACCGCAGAAGTAGCTGGTGATCTTCTTTCCACTGTCGGCGGTCTTGGTGAAGGCCTTGGGGTTGCCAGTGACCTTGAAACCCTCGCCAGAGACGACATTGTTGACGCTGTATGCGCTGCCGCTGATCTTTTGGCAGTCGGTGCAGTGGCAGAGTGCCTATGCAAGTTTAGTTTCAACTCATACTCACGAATCGACGAGTCTTTACCTTGAGCGCGGGCTCTCCGCTGTAGGAGATGGAAACGTTTCCACAAAGACAAGTTCCGGAAGTCATGATGATAGTAATGTTGATGTCGGGTAGAGGCAAGGTTGAACAGTTGTTTGAGAGATAGTATTGAAGCTCGTTCTTGTAAGCGGGGTACAAACGTTATAACGTCTATCCTCAGGACCGAGGTGTTGCTCAGTGATGAGCGTCATTGATTGGCCAAGACTTCTGGCCAGGTCATCGCAAGGTCAGAAGAACTCGACACGAGTCTTGCACACGGCCACCATCAATCACATCCACCTTAGTGCTGTGTATCGTATCGGACAGACGGACACATCAATTCTCGACACATAACACGTTGGCGTAAGGCGTCAGAGACAACCGATCGCCAACATACCTACTGCAGCACTGTTCAGACTTTAAGGGCCGACATGCCATCCCAGGAAGCAATTAATCAACATATACTCGCATGGGACTGGCAAGCTCAGTACACAGCCCTACGTGGCACACGAGCTGCTTGATAAACAAACCCTGTCGCCTTTCACCATCGACATCGGAGCAACGAGAGAACAAAGTGACTGGACAGGACAGCGGCTTGTCAAGTCTTGAGAGGACAAGACCAGACGAAGTATCATGGACCTCGCTACTTTCTCTGACTGCTCTGCTCAGGTTCTAGAACCCGATTCCATCTCGTACGGCCGTGGACAGCGATCTGTGGGCACCCAGACTCTCTTTGCGCGACCTAGTGAGTCGCCTTCGCTAGCGGTTTCGAGGCTCAGCAGTAATGAAACATAATCGTGCTTTATAGTCGATGACAGTCTGACCTTGCGGTTTCCTGTCCACTTGACACTCTGCCGCGTACATCACATTTATATCCACCGGTTGCGACACATGCCGCTAACTTGACCATAGTCTGTCGGCAGATCAAGTCCGACGTGTCTCTGTCTCCGCGCATACTAGAAAACTAGGCTCCAATTCCCGACAGACGATTGACGTGTCATACTGAAAAAGAAGACAGTGGCACAGCAATCAGAGAAGAAGTCTGGAGAGAAGTTCGGACTGCCTTTCAGCAAAACACTGGCCAAATCTATAGTCAGAGAACAGGGAGAACAGCAGTCAGGTCGGTGCATCTTCTTCGTTTCTCCGAGCCGTCGAACCTTGCATTTACGATATTGACAGAAACAGAAGACGCAGCTCTGGAGCCCGGAGCAATCGTAGGAGTCATTGGCCTGCTCATCTTCTGCCTTCCACGTCCCCTATCCTCTCCTCAGTCCACTTTCAAAATTCGATAACGTATATAGGCGCACCCGATTGTGTAGAGTCTGGCGTTCGGGCTGCACCAGCAAAACAAATGTTCTAGTGCGACCGAAAGCCCAAGTTGAAACTCTACAGCTACTTTCATATTTGGCCCACGAGCGAGCAAAAGAAAGACAGACAGGTCAGTGAATCTGCACCCAGAGTGGCAAACGCGCCGATCAAACCTAGAGAGATATCAGAAGCCTAGGAATTGTCAGTGCTTCACAGACCTTGTGGTTTGTATTGTCCATTAGTTCGGAAAGTAATATGTCACGACTAAACTAGAGCACCCAAGCCAGGAAGCAGTAGACCACCTTCTTTGTCCAGAAGTATTGCTATGTACTGCATAGTGTGAAATCCGAATGCTACTAGCTGGACCATTGCAGAGATGTCAGAGAATGGAAGTCGCATTCCGAATCTCGATGTGGTGCAGATGGAAGGAAGCACACTTCATCGTTACTGCCTCAGATACCTCCTAACTCGCTCTTCACGAAACTGACGAGGATTTCCTTCATAACTCGTCCTTCTTATTAACACTGTGTAGCATCAGCTGTAAGTCCATGTTCGAAACAATCCTTGATATTAGATGGATATGATGTGTTCAACAAAACTGGTGGAGTATTGTGGAAGGACAACCATTTCAAAACATAGTGGAATATGTGATCTGCTGTTTCCTTGTATGTGTTTCCGTTCCGATATGTCCTGCACTGGTGAAAACACTAAGCCGGGCCAGTGACTTGACTGCTCACTCCCAGAGACAAGAAGAGGTCCTCAAAAGATACCATCAAAATGCAAGAAGTTTTTCAAAAAGGGTACGGCCTCCGTTGAGAGTCCAAAAGTGGCAGAATTTCACTGGAAACTCTTGAGGCTCGGAAATTATTTTGTGCATTACAATGGCCACATATGTGACCACTATATTACTCGAGATGTGCTAATGCCTTTTTGTAGTCGTAATCATGGTGTGATCAAAACGGTGTTACCTTGTCTCTGGTATAGAGCAAAATCTTTGCGCACTTGGAAGTACAAAAAGTCCATAGATAGAACGCTATGTGAGATGCAAAATCCAAGATCAGCAAGTCTGATGGATGTCTCGTCTTACCGTTCAGGAGCTAGAAGATGTTCTCTCGAGAGAAAAAGAAGCGAACGACCGCAGGTCTATAAGCTCTAAAACCGAACCACGGGTCCCAAGCTCACACTTTCTATATCTTGCAAAATGCTTTTGGTTCGTCGTTTTAGGGGGAGACAACTCTGCCCCTGGGATTCATCGACCTCCTTCGCGATTTCGAGCTTCTCCATACGATCCTATCCGTCGATACGGGATACGCGACACAGCAGTGAATCGTTTTAGACGAAGTGTAATCACAGCTACGAGGTGCAGCTCACACCAGTTGGAGAGAAAGGATAGAAGTGAAGAAGCAAGTAAGAGAATTTATAGCTGAATAGTAGGGAGGGATATTATCCCTTGCATCTGCAGAAAGGTTGAATTGGTGTTGATAAGTTTGAGACATCTAAGGTATGTACAAGTATGCAAGAACGCCTGGAATGTGATGATGCAGTTGATGGAAAGGATGTTACATTATGCCTTGACAGCAGACGAGCCAACACTGACAGCACTATCAGCAGCATGGCCGTTGAGCTCCAGATCGGCGACCATCTTCTCCCATGACTCGGCACCGCGACGAGCATGCTCGGCTGGTGTTTCCGGGCTGGGATCCGCCATGGAACGGTTGAATAGCTCGAAGCTCAACCATCCACTGTATCCCAAGTCATGCAAGATGGCCTTCAAGATTTCACGGACAGGCAGATAACCTCCACGGTCCTGTTCACCGTAAAACAGTCGGCAGTTGCGAGACCATGACATACGGGCCGGTTGCTCAGCGTCGTAGAAGGGATGACCCTTGACCAAAGGTGAGGATAATCTTTCGGCATCCACTACTTGCACAAAGAAGAGCTTGTCGGGACGGACGAGTCTTGCTGCGATAGCGGTAGCAAGGTCGGCGTCTGCTGTTGGTCGCTTGCCAGAAGCCTGTGTGGGGTCTGCGTAGATGCGGCCAGCGATGTTGAATGTATCCAGGCATAATCCAAAATTCGGTCTGTCTACTTGAGAAACGACTTCCCAGCTCTGCTCCCAGGTCGAACAATGCGTGCTCCAGCACAGGGCTTCGTAGGCAAATCGGAGCGGAGGATTTTGAGCTGCGCCCAAATCGGCTGCTTCTTGGAGGTCGGCGACGATGACGGACATGTCGCTAGTGGTCTCTGATTCGGGCAAGAAAGAAGCAGGGATGGCGATCATGTCCGTCTCAAGAGCATGTGCAAGCTTGAACCATAACTTGAGGTCTTCAATCCTCTCAGCGTGTTTTTGACGGTCGATGAGGCCTTCGTAGTGCATGAATGGTTGGATGTTGATGATGCTGAGATTTCTGGTCTTGCACATAGAGTGGATGTCTTCGGCGGCCTTTATTTGGTTCTCTGGTGTTTCACCTCCTGGGTACTTTTTGGCGTGATATACCAAGTCCTCATAGAAGATCTCGACGCCGGTGTAGCCATATTTCGCTGCCTGATCCAGCTTCGGTTCTAACTCATGAACCCATGCTCGTCCCAAGGACATTGTGGAGATACCGAGTTGATGTGTCATGATTGCGATACGAAGATTGGGTTGGAATTCGATGGAGATACAAAAGTCGTGAAGGATGAGGTTGTAGAAATGTGTGGTAGAGCAGTGGATGTGGGGGAGAAAGTCGTAAGTAGCACCTGCCTTTGGAAACAAAAGAGACCACGAATATTTGCTCACGACTATAACGGTTGGGGGAGCTGCTTTCGCTTCTCAAGATTCAGCACAGGTAGAGAAATACCGAATCGACCATCCGAAGGGAAAAGGCTCCATCATGAGGTTGTCACCCCAAGATAAGCAAGCACGACGACGTACTTGGCTATCAGGAACCGGGCCGAATAGGGATTGAAACCGGCCTGGCACCGTCTTCTGGAAGCCGTGATGGTCAGCCGAAGCAACCCCCACGCTGGAGCCCCCTCTTCTTCTCCGTAAACCGCAATGTTTGACGCGGGTGCTCCGTGTAGATTGGTGGGAATAGGGCCGGCTTTCGCATTATCACACGGTAATTATAGGGCTTAGCATTGGCTACACGGTTCCGTACCCTCCGCATCCGTCAGACACCTCCGTACCCCCTCCGCATCCGAGCTGCGATGTCGTCCAGAATGCACGACATCCGTAAAGTTTAAAGAACCTCGAGGTCTAGCGTGGAACGCACGTTGAGGCCACCGAAAGCTTCGAGGTTTGTTTGTGCGTCGCTTTGCCACAGGTATAGCACTTGTCACTATTGATGATTGTTTTTTTGGTGGAGGTCGAGACTTTGATGATCGTAAATGCGAAAGGATGGTGGTGTACAAGATACAACATTATAATTTGATCATGTGCAATAGTAAACATTGCTATTAGGTATGGTGTCAAGGAGCTCGCAATTGACCCAGTCGCTGCACTGGTGGTCGAATTCCATGTCCGATATGTGCATTGAATTTTTTGCGATGAATAGGTGGAAGTGGCATGTGGAGGAGATGCGAAACGATTTAAGTTGAAAAGAAGGAATTCTTGATATGAGAGGTCTGATTGACCTTGATATAAAACACAAATCGCTATGTACATTTCCCGTAACCAGTAAGACGTATAATCGTTTAGACAGCGCTGTCCTCGACGTGAGCAACCTTGCTCTTCTCGAGGCTCAAGCCAGCGCCCTCGGCATCCTCGCGGAATTCTTGCTCGGCTTCCTGGACCTCGAGCATGATGATGGCGTTGGCCTTGCGGCAAGGCTTGATCTCGAAGAGTCTGTTCATGGACTCGAGAGGAACGGACTTGGTCTCGGGAATGAGGAAGTAGACGAAAACAACGGACAGCAACATCATGCCAGCGAAGAAGAAGTAGACACCGCAACCGGACTTGCCCATGTTGAGGAACATCTGAGAAGTGAATCTGGCAATGATGAAGTTCTGTAATTATTGTTAGCATATGTTCCGATTTCGAACAAGATTTTGATGCACATACCCAGAACCAATTACTTGCGGCAGCCATGGCCTGACCAAGAGAACGAACGTTTTGCTCGTACATCTCGGAGTTGATAACCCAGGGGGTACCGTTCCACGAAGGAGTGTAGAAGGCGGTCCAGAGGTAGAAGAAGAAGACGGCGGCATAGCCTCCCGATGTGAGTGGCTTAGCAACAGCTGTTGCTGCTGCTGAGGTGTCGACAAGTGGACTGGCGAGGTAGCCGCCGATGATAAGCATACAGACGGCACCGCCAAGAGCTCCGACCAACAGCAAGTTGCGACGACCGAATTTGTCGATGAGGAAGAACAGCCAGACAAGGGTAAGGACAGTCTTGACGACACCGAATAGGCCAGTGGTGAGGAACGAGGTGTTGGGACCAACGATACCGAGAGACTTGAATACGGTGGGCGAGTAGTAGTTGATAGCGTTGATACCGGAGCCATTCTGGAAGATGAAAAGGGTGGTACCGAGGAACACGCGCCACTGGAGACTGCGGCTTCTGAAAACAGCCTTGAAGGGGTCGAAGAATCCAAGACCGACGGTGGACTTCTGCTCCTCAAGAGCAGCCTCGATGAATGCGAGTTCCTCGACGATGTAGAAGTTCTCGGCGGGAAGGTTTCTGATCCAAAGCAAGTTCTTGAGACCTTGCTCTCTCTTGCCCTTGGAGAACAACCAACGGGGTGACTCCTTAAGCCAAATTGAACCGACAGCGAGAAGACCACCAGGAATCAATTGAACAGCGAAGGGGATAAGCCATTGCTTGTGGTTGCTAGGCAGGGTTGTGTTGACTCCATACTAAAATTGGTTAGCTTCGTGCATTGCATCAGGGTATTTGTTCTTCCACATACGTTGATCCAGAAACCGACCAGGCCACCAATTTGCCAGCCCAATTCGTAAATACCGACGAGACGACCTCTGACAGCTGGGGGTGCAATTTCCGAGATGTAGATAGGAACAACCATAGAAGCACCACCCACACCGATACCAGTGAGAACTCTGCCGGCGTAGATAGGACCAAGGTCGCCGTTCGCGGCCTTGAGCATGACACCAGCACCGATCAGGAAGACGACGCAGTAAACCCAGAGAGACTTTTGGCGACCGAGGTAGTGGGCGCTGATGTAGGCACCAAGAGCACCAAAGAAGGCACCTGCTTGGTAGACTGAGACGATGTTCTCCTTGACAAAGGCGAGTTCGTGGGCGCTCATCTGCTTGAAGCCGAACTCCTTGACGAACGAAGGAAGTGCAAGACTGGTTCCAATGAAGGCGGAATCATAACCAATCATGCATGAAGCGAACGAGGCGACGGCGGCGCAGGCATAGACGCGCCAGTTGTAGACCTCCTTAGGGGTAGGCCTGTCTTCAACGAGAGTGAGGAGACCCATGATTGCTTCGTGCAATGGGACAGGTTTGGATAGAGAGGGAAGGTCGTAACGGAGAGAAAAAGAAGAGAAGAAGATGGGGAAAGAGAGGACCTAATATACTAGAGGCCTGGGGCTAGGTGACAATCTGGGGACTCCGCGGGGTAGCCGAATAATTGAGTTGCCCCAATGCAGAGACCAGAAACGTGGAAGAACGAGATGGATGTGCGTGTTCCGAGACCTGGTTTGCTGACCTCTCGAGGCGAGCTCGAAAAATCGATCAATTTCTGCAAGGCCCCCACGCCGTTTCCAAGCCCAGACTTCCATATTCCCCAAAGCTGTGCCAAGCGGCATGGCTGAAAATTGACTCGAAACCTTGTGCGGAGAGGCGGAGACACTTTTCCTCGTTCGAGGCCGATCTCGGGAAGTTCAGGTTCTCAAGACCACGGGAGACAGCAGCGGCAAGTCGTTACCGCCTTCCTACGGATGCTCGTGGGCCGAAGGTAGGAAGACCCCTGGTTGTGAAGAACTGTGCTGTATAGGTATGGGCAAGATGATAGCAACGCGTCTTGCACTAGTACCAGAAACAAGTCTCTGGGGACATCAAGCTGTAGAGTTAATGATTCCCTGAACAGACAGACTTAAGATGAATCCTGGTCCCTCATATCAACCTTCCCATGGGGACAAGTACTCTCAGCAGCTGGTGAGCTGGTGAAAAGTGGGGGTTTCGTTAATCGAAGCCGATGGCTACGGCTACGGACCGGGAGTCGCCTGGTGTGTGACGTTGAGCGTCAACCGCACCTCCTCGAATCACAGCCAAGAACGACGTCCGTGAACAAGACGAACCACCCTCAAACCCACAGCCCACCCCATTTTCAGGACCCGACATTGCTTACCGTCGTCTGTAGCTCGCGGGGTAATTTGCTGACCAAATTGAAGGTGACGACTGGCAGATTTTCCAATAGCTCGAGGTATCCTCTGGAAGTTTTCGAAGTTTTCTGAACACACGCTGTACACATTCCCATCTCCCACTTAAACAAGACCAAACACACAGAATGGCCGCCCCTCAACGTGTCATCTCTTGCGAAACTCCTGCTCACGACCATGTCGAGCGCTGTGGCTATCTGTTTGGCTGGCCTATCAACCATTCAATGTCGCCCTTGATGCACAAGACCATCTTCGGCGAGATTGGATACAATTGGGAGCAATTCTTCCTGCCATCGACCGATATGTCCATGTTTCTTTCGTTGGTTCGCGAAGTCAAATTCTTTGGTGCGTTGTAAAGTCCATGAAAGAGCAATACCCAGATGAATTGCTTAGGATGTTTCCTGTAACATTGAACATGGATCTGACTTGTGATGCAATAATAAAGGTGCCTCCGTTACCATGCCCCACAAAGTGGCCATCATGAAGCACGTAGACGAGCTCACACAAGAAGGCCGTGAGGTTGGTGCAGTCAACACACTCTACCTCCGCAAGAACGGCGACAAAACTATCCTCGTCGGCACAAACACAGACGTCATTGGCATCCGCGAGGCCTTTTACCAAAACATCTCGAATCCTGATGAGGTTTTCCACGGCCGACCAGGTATGGTCATTGGTGGAGGTGGTGCCGCTCGCAGTGCCGTTTACGCTTTGAAGAAGTTCATGAAGTGCAGCAAGGTGTACATCGTCAACCGCGACAAGGCCGAGGTTGACGCTGTCGTATCGTGGTGTTCGGAGCAAGGTTACGGCGACGGTGTCATGCACGCCGCAACCGTAGAGCAAGCACAAGAGCTCGAAGGTCCAGGTGCCATCGTCTCCTGCGTTCCTGACTTCCCTCCCGTCACCGAAGCCGAACAGACCGCTCGCAAGGTCATGGAAGTGTTCCTTGCAAAGCCTCACAAGGGTGCCATCCTAGAGATGTGCTATCACCCCAACCCCTGGACTCAGATCGCCGAGATCTCGCAGAATGCTGGCTGGAACGTCATTTTGGGAACAGAGGCCATGATTTACCAAGGTCTTGAGCAGTCAATGTACTGGACTGGAAAGACCTTGGATCAGTTGCCTGTCGCAAAGGTTAAGGAGGTTATTGCCGCGCAGCTGAAGAGTGGTCATTGATGGAGATGAGGCCGGATCCAGTCGATGTTCGAGGACATAGATGTCTGTCGGGAAGACAAAATTCATGTAAATACCATATCTACGACAATACCACTACAGAGTATTTTTGAACACAATTTGACTGCCTGGTGGATGAAGATGTTGGGAGCCTGGCGAACATGATCCGGAGAGTGCGACAGCGCATAGCAGAACGGACATGGCTCCTGGATAGTAGCAAATAGCGGCTATCCCAATGTGATAGAGCTTTATTTCGGAGACGTTCAGAGACCATCCGATCTCGCATGCATTAAATTCGCATGTCGTGGCGGATGTCCCACGGGGTAATCGAGATGAGCAACCCCTCGCGATGCGACGGAGCCTCCAAGAATCAACCCACCTTGGCCGAATAATGATGTGATACGACACAAGACGCTAGTGGCAGATGATGGATCAAAACAACGATGAACAATGCGTTGATTGCATAGCCATCTTCAAGCAGAGAGTCAGCGTCGCCGCACTTTGATGCCGGTCCCCGTTGCCGTGGCTTTCGGGTGGTCAGGTCGGCATTGTGTGGTACCTATGGTGACCACGAATCTCCGCAACTCATGAAGCGCGATCAAAACTCTGATGCAGGTCTCGGACGTTCCAAGGAGGATAAGCATGTGCTTTTTCTCATCGGAAGCGGATGCAGATGCAATTCTAGACGGAGATGAGCAACAGCGGTCCTGATCCGGGTCGAAATCTAGGCTTGTGACTCGCTGATGTTGTCCTCGTTCGGATGTTGCTTATCACCACCCCTCATCTGTTCTGGTCTCCTGACCTCAGCCCTCGTTTACTCCGTCCAATAGGATCACCTCTTTTGTGAGAAAGCTTTGACGAGATTGATCCTCGCGAAGGGGTGCTGGGCACCTGGATCGAGGGCAAGGTTCAAGCGGTAACAAGATCCGACAGAGGCAGGAACAGTAGAAGGGTACGGTCCGGCGTGAATGGCTTGAACGGACAGGAGCCGGGGTGGCAGCGTTCGAGTCCTTGTCTGGGCTTGATATCCTACGGTCCTCCATCGTCATGTCATCCTTGCTGATCTCCACAGCGTCCAGACTACCGTTCGGACTTTGGTGACATCCCGCATGCAAGTTGCTGATTCCAGACCTTTCTGTCAGTCTAGGGGACTTCCTAGTCTGATGTGTTCTGATGATGACCGCCTTGCGACATAGGTGCACAGCTTTATGGAATCGATCTTGATGGCCGCGGACAAGGCAGCACATACAACAAGGATACTCCGAGAGGTCGACCACTCTTCCATAGTCTGGATCCTAAGGCGCATCGATTCTGAGGTTTCTTGATCAATTGAATCTAGGTGATGTTCATCCAGCATGTTTCCAGTATTGGTCCGGTCTCGGCAAAGCGGTCCACGGGCGTCTCATGCTTCGAACATCCGACAGCAGTAACTCGATAACAATCGGCGCCTGCAAAGCATCCTATGGTCAATCCAGCAGTCGCTTCAGTCTCAATGGTTCAACAAAGGAAAGAACAACGTGTCCAACAGAAGAATGTAATGCGGTGGTGTTTACCGCCAAGGAAGTGGTCGGCACTTGCACTTGCGTTTCTCGGATGCTCTCCACTTGCCGACCACCACCTTTGTTCGACGTCTAGAATCGATTGCAGAACCTCGAATGTTCCAGGAATCTCCGCTTCGTGGCTCAATGCTCGACTACCAACCATAAGCACAGGTTTTCTGACATCTGCAGACATGTCCTTTGGGAGTCGACAAGGCAGTGTTCTACCGGGTGTTTCTACTGATCTCGGCAACATCATCCTCCCGTGTGCTAGACTTTGTCACACGCATGCTGTAGAAATGCACAATGTTTACCAGATCAGTGCAGCCTTCAACTAGGAAGCGCCGACTTTCACGCTCTTAGTTGAGGGCTGCACTGATCTCAAGAATATTGTGCGATCTTCCGGCCCGGTTGGTTCTAGTTACGATCGCGAGAGGTGGCCGAGAATGACAAGATTTAGCACATGGGGAGGATGCTTGTTTGTAAGTTCATAACATCTTTTTGGGGCTTACCTAGAGAGGAGAGTACGCAGATAAGTACGAGTACCTCTCAATGGTTATCTTCACCGACCTCAGAAAGGAGTCTTGCCCGGTTGTAGCACCTTTCATATACAGCTACTAGAAATTTCTTTGTCGACGTAGCCTTCTAACCTCCGAACCATACACTTGTTCACCTCCATACGTCCTCTCAGAAAGTAGCCACAAGCCTTCATCCGAGTCCTCGGACTTTTGAAGCACTCTCTGGGTAAAATCGAACTCCTACTCGACTTGTGGTTTTTCAGCGTACATTGTCGATAGGAGCAGCAGCACATACGATGGTACTGGAAAAGCATGACTGATGTGTTTCTACTAAGTCAGAACTGTGTCGGATCAAAGCGATGATCGGATGTGGATGGCAGGATTTCAAGGAGGCTGGGAAAGAGCAATCAAAAGTCTTGGCGAGATCGCGTCGCGTCCAGCGTGGAATTTCATCTAGAGTCAATCTAGAGCATCTTGAACCACTACCACACCACTTTCTTGTCCCTCAATTGTCGCCCTTATCCATATCATCCTGTGCCTTACCAGACTCAGCGGTCACCAAGCATCTTTCCAGCGACTTCCATATACGGCGAACGTACCACAATGTCTTCCCCGGCGCGTTCAACGCGGTCGAGTCGCGCTTCGACACCAGCAGAAGACAGCTCCTCAATCGTGTCTATGGCCCTCGAGTCGCCAGGAACCAGAATGAGGAAGCTCATGGCCGCTTTCGACGACGAATCAGACGATGACGCCGGCATACCCGTCCGACCAAGCACGAAACTAGCCTCTACAACTCAATCAGCAAACCCAACGCGTCCGAGCAACGCGTCCAAGGATGATGAGAATGAACAGAGTGAAGAGGAGGATGAGCCAGTCTTCAAGCCGAGGGGCAGATTGGCTGCCCGGATGGGAGGTGGTGCTCCTGCTCCTGCTCCTATCCAGGAAGAGTCTTCATCAGAGGAGGATGAGGATGTCTACCAACGAATCCGAAAAGACCTCATGGCTTCCAAGAAAGCGTCCTCTGTTGAGAAGTCTCCTGTCAAAGCTACGAGCTCAATTGCAATGGCTCGCACACAAACACCACAACCCAGTCCTTCGCGTAAGAGACTCCAGAACCGTGCCTCGACCCCGACAACTTCCTCTCGATCAGAAAGCCCTGGATTGTTTATGTCACCAGCCCCCGAGCAAAGACGATCGACCGACAACAACTCGAACCACTCCGACGACTCAGACTCGGATCTCCCCTCAGATCCATCGGCACCCTCCCGTCTGCGCGACCTCGTCAACCGCCGCCGTGCTGAAAGATTGGCAAGAGAGCAGGCAGAGAAGGATGCAGAAGAAGAGCGTGCTGCTACTGGACAAGCTCCCCTATCGGACATGTTCCAAGATGAGGATACCAGAGACGAGTTCACAGAGCGCAGGCTCACACAACAAGCAAGACCTACACGCAAAGCGAGTAAGAAGGCTTTGGAAGAGATGAACAGAGAGACGCAGAGGATAAAGAGAAATATGCAATTGACCCACCAGGCCAAGGTCAAAAAGCGCTTTACTGCTCAGGACTTCCTTTCCGCCTTCAATCGCCCCAAGACATCGTCTGGTCTTGCAAACGTCACCAATGCCGCCGACGTAACCTCTTCCTCGCCTCCACCAGAGCCATTCTCAGAGACTGGCGCCGAGAAAGACCGTGACACTCCCCCATCCAGCCCTCCAAGTGTTGACGACTCCCTCAAGACTCTGACCGGGCAACCGATGGACACGGCTGCTGATGACTCCGACGAAGATCTGCCATCTCTCCAGGAGATGTTATCCCAACCTAGAAAGAAGGTCGACAAGGGTAAGGCTCCTGTTCGCGAAGTTTCGACCAAGCCAAAATCAGTACCGATCCGCCAGTTCCGCGTCAAGATCCCTCCACAAAATATCCTCAACAGGCACAATAATAACGACGACGAAGATGGTCTCGAAATTGTGCACAATCCCCTCGCTATGTTCGACATAGTACCCAAGACGCAGACTCCTGAAGGAAGAACAATGTTGATGCTCAGACATCTTGCTCAGCTTACCGGTAACGGCGACAAGATCCGCTCCAAAAAGGGTCAGAAGCCATCCATTACTCCTCAGCAACTCGAAATTCAGCTCCGTCAGCGTGCCCACGAAATTGCAAACGAGGAACGTGCTGCAAGGCTCGCTGATTTGCGCGCCAAGGGTATCGTTGTCTTAACTGAGGAAGAGCGTGAAAGGGAGCAGATGCAGATTGAGGATATGCTGGGCAAGGCAAGAGACGAGGCCGACAAACTGCGCAAGCAGGAGAAGGCCACTGCTAGAGCCAATGGTGAGGATGTCGGTGTAAGCTCTGACGAGAGCGAGGATGAAGACTACGTTGGCAGTGACGAAGAATCCAAGCCTGCAGAAGAGGAGGATATAGAAGAAGACGAGGAGGAGGAGATTGAGCTCTCAGGCTCTGAGGAGGAAGACACTGCCGACCACGACATGATCGATGCCGAGGCTGGTGAAGATGACGCAGAAGAGCCTGAAGAAAGAGAAGAGCAGAACGAAGACGCAGCACCTCAAGACGATGAACCTGTACTGCCCAAAGCCAGAAGGGCTCGCAGGAAGCACGTTATTGAGGACGACGAGGATGATGAAGACGAGCACCCTGCAACTCAGCAGAACACCTCGGGCGATGGTATCAACGACGAACTTGCAGCTGCCTTTGGTTTCGGAAACGCTCCATCCGCCCCCATGGGAATGTCGCAAATGTTTGCAGGAACCATGGATGACTCCCAAGCTTCGAACATGGCCACTCAGGAGCAGGATTCTCTAGAGATGCTCCGCCATATTCCATCTGCCCCTATGCCTTCGCTTCCCCTATTCGAGGACTCTCAGGACGTCGTGGCAGACAGCCAGACGGGTGCTACTCAGGTTCATACATACGAACCTACTCAGCAGATGGATCTTCAGTTCCCTCCACCTTCTGCCGATTCGCCTGCAATCGACCGCATGTCCGAGTTTTCGCAAATCCCTGATCCATCCCAAGATGTCGGCTTCGACCCCAACATTACTCCTCTCGCCGCAAGAACCCATGCTCCCTCGTCTACCGTGGACACAGTCTTGCTCGGCGTTCCAGAATCTCCTGTTGTACAACGCAGAGGTCGTCTGATGAGACGATCCGAAGTTTCTCAGCAGGCTGAGGACGACATAGTGCCATCTTCAGCACCTGCTGCTGTTGAGGAACCTTCAGATGCATTCTCCATGATGCGTCAGGCTGCCAAACGTCCAGCTCAACCCGACTTCGACAAGAAAAAGAGCAATGCCAAGGATATGGTTGACGAACAAGCCGACGAATCCGAGGACGAGTACCGCGGTCTCGGAGGTGCCAGTGATGATGATGACGCTGGATCAGGCGACGAAGATGACAAGCAAATGATCGACGAGACCGACGTCAAAGTCAACGAACGCGAATTAGCCGCCTTGTATGCTGAGAAGTCACGCGTGCAGGATGAAGCTCAGACCAGCAAGCTGTACAAGGACCTCATGTCTGGCAACCTTCGACGCAAGCGTGGTGGCAATGCTTTCGAGCTTGACTCTGATGAGGATGATCAAGTGCTCGAGAGAAGACGTCGCAGACAACGTGAAGAAGCTCGCAAGCGTAAACTCTTGCTTCAAGACGAGACACTTGGTAAACTTGGCAGCAATGACAAGAAGGAAGCTTTCCTTCGTGCTATCGAGGACAGAGATGAAGCTGACGATGTCGACTTCCTGGATGGCCATGACGTGGACGACGACGTGGAAATGCAAGACTCGCAGCAGCCTTCTGGTTCTCAGCAGGTACAACTTCCAGCAGGCAACGAAGAACAACCCGAGACTTCAACTGGCCTCAAGCGTGCCGCCGACTCTTTCGACCTCTCACAATCATCTCAACAGCAACAGCCTCCAAAGAAGAAGTCTGCAGCATCCCTCCGCCGTTCCAACCTTGCAGACACATTCCGCAAGCCCAAGTCTCTGGCTGAAGTTCGCGACTCTCTCTCATTCCTCATCGATGATCCCAGCAATGAAGAACTCGCTTCCGAGATCTTGCTCTCCTCCGACGAAGAGAGGGAAGTCGTCCGCGCTGTGTCGGTTGAAAGAGCACCGGCTTCCGCGCGTAGAGTGCCCGCCAAAAACGACATCATCGACCGCCTGACACTCAAGAAACAAGCCAGCACCGCCGCCGATGATAGCAACCAAGCATTTGCCACATCCTCACAATCTCGCGGTAATGGCAGCTTCTCTTTCAAGCCGGCTTCGCTTCTGCGCAAGGCAACTACCAATACTTCATTCACTGAAAACAGAGCTCCTCCTTCTCTCAACAGAGAAGGCAGTTCGAGTGTCAGGAATGGCGGTTCAAAGAAATCGAGTATCAACTACCAAGCTAGAGAGGCGGAGAGACAGGAGATTGTGCAAAAGGCGGCCAAGAGGAGAGAGGAGAATGTCAGGAAGATCGCTGGACTCAGACGCAAAGCTGGTGGTGCATTGGGGGCTTTGGGTAGCATAGGTGGTGGGTTTGAATGATTTAATGACCGGTACTCGAGAGCTTAGGACGGCGTTCTGGATTCACCAAGACTGGCAGCTTGGGAAATATGTATGTAGAAGACATGGCTTTGCTCGACTTTTGTTACAGAGCTGCTGAAATGGAATGAACAGAGTCTCGACAGTATGTCTCCACTTCCGCCAGAGTTTCAACTTACAATAACACCTTGCCTTCTCGCAATCATGCCAGCCAACAGCAGTGCGGTCTAGCAGAGGGAGAGTCCAATACCCATGCTCTAACAAAAGACAGCACTTTCGTCCACATCTTCCACAACTCCAGCATCAATCAACCTCGCATAACCCCAATAATCCTTCTGCAACCCCTCTCCATCCACCGTAGCATTACCCTCGTATCTACCCGACCAAAAAGCCGAACCAGAAATATTGAAGTTCCTCCACGCATACCTCATGACCTCAAAAATACCCTTCCCCCTCTGCAACTCATTTCCAAATGTCGATTCAATGGCCCACTCACCCACGAACACCGGGAACTTGCCATCACCGAATGTGGTGGCGGCTTGCGCGCAGACCAGAGAAGTTACATTGGAGGCGTAGGTTTGTTTCCAATTGTAGTAGATGTGGGTGTCGATGACGAGGTTTTTGGAAGAGGGGAAGAAGGGGGACCAGAAGGATACGCCTTTCCAGCTATCTTGGAGCATTATGGGGATGTGGGGGTTGGTGGATTCGACCAGGGGGATTACTCGCTGGATGTAGTGGGTCACCCATGCCGAGCCAATGTTCGTAAGGGCGGTGGATTGGCCCAAACCGGAGGGGTTGTCGATGGCTTCGTTTATGGGGGCGAGGGTGAAGGAGTAAGGCGTGGGAGAGGAGGTTATGAAGTCCAGGACGCTGCGGACGGCGTCGAGAGATAAGGCGAGGTTTGTTTGGTTGTTGAACCAAGAGGCGTGACCGACAGCTTCGCCGATATCTAGAGCATTGACACCGCCAGGCTGTTGGATATCAGCATACAGATATGTGATTAGCGGGTAGGTAAACATACGAGTGAGTGCAGTCCAATAATAACATGCATGCCATACTCATCAATAGCATACTCGACAATCTCCCTCAACCACTTCTGCTGATTGCCAGAATACAGCTCCGACCAAGGGACATCGATCCAAGCTGCATAAGTGGTAGGAATACGCAGCAAATTCACTCCCACAGAGGCAAACTTGTCGATATGTGCCTTGGTGATGAAAGTGGCATATCTTTCTTCTAGGATAGGACCACATTGAGTACAGAGGCCTTTGCAGAAGTTCCATTCGTCGCTGGCGTTGCTGTGTTTGAACCACCAGGCTTGGTCCATGGATCTGGGAGGTTATCAGGATGGAGAAGAGCAAAGAGAAGTCAAACGACTTACTGTTCTTGTTCCAGCCATCCACCAAGATTCACACCGTTGGCTTTGAATGTACGCCAGTCCATCCAAGGGAAGGAAGAGTTGGTGATGTTAGTTGCTGCACTCGACGCAGCGAGCAGAGAGACAACACTAGCGACCAATCTAGTGGCTCGAGCAGACATTCTGATAAGAGGTTAACGAATGGAATTCGACGCCATTTCGACCAGATCACTGCTTTTATACTCATCTCAGATGTCTTGATAATCGTACCATCGCTACTCTATGATCTCGTATTAAGACAATTCTCGTAGCGAAGTCGGTGAAGCTTTGCAGATCATCATGACTAGAAATCGATTCCTGATTGCTTTGCCCTTCTTTTGCAAGCCTTTCTAGTATAGAGTAGCGAGTATGGTAGGATTGTGACAGTGCGATTTGTCTTGTCAGTGGATCTCATCAAATCTTATCAGATTGCTTCTGCGCGCCTCAAGCATTCACCACGAGCATGGATGGCCTATACTCCCTGGGAAGAATAGTCTTGTGTGCTCTCATTGGAGAATCCCACCAGCTTGGAAGGCTTCTTGTCTTTTGACAGAACGTTTACAGAGAGTGCGAGAGCTAGGGAGCCAATTCTGTCGTGGTGTTTTGCATACGTAAACCCAAAACCAAGCGAGCCTTGAAAATAGAATCAGCACCACTCCAACATCACAATGAGAACACTGTAAAAACACACCGAGGGAGCAATGAACAGTGAAGAACCACGAGTCGTTTCTAATTTGTGATAAGACATGGGCTCTGCTTCGAAAAAGGTCGCCGCTGAGAGGACAGGGTCGTACATGCTTCCAAAGCACTTGGTCGTAATCGACTTACCACGACCATCCCTGACTCTTCCTCATATACTCCAATACAGCCAGTCCACTCAGGAGAACCGTTCTCTCCCAGTCACTGCCACCTTCATACTGCTCAAGCTCAAAAGTGCCTCTCTTACTTCCAAACATGAAATGATGCACAAATCTTGCGACCACCGTGTCGGTGTCTCGCTCCACCATCTTCAGATGCAGTGTGTCCAACTTCTTGCCCAATGCAGATTGTGTAGTAATGTCATGTGTACGCTTCCAGTCAAACACTTTGCGTCCAATCGTACTGCCCAAATCGATTGTGAGTTCGAAACCAGATTGCCGCATTTTCTCGCGGACATGCATGTCTTCCCAAATCATGGCGTCTACCTTGTCTGCAGGATTACCAAAGCCGAGATGAATTGGTGTAGTCATGGAGCGGAAGGTGAAGTCGCATGTGCCTAGTGTTGTTTGGATCGCATCGGACGATGAAGAGGTTGCAAGGACTATAGCGTGACGATCTGGATGAGTAGAACGCACGCAATCTGTGGTTGCGAAGGACAGGTCGACTTCGTAGATCGGTGTTCCATCGTTTTGTCTGAGCTCTGCCTTTGTGCGTTTGAGATTTGTTGTGACAAGTTCGTATGATTTGATGGATGCCATGATGTTGATGTACCAGAAGGCAGGTTTGAGCGGAGGATGTGCTATGAAACGAGGCAGTTACAACTGTGAAATGACGTGGAGCAATCGCGTTAGTACAGGAGGCAATGTATTCTTATACCTTTGTCGAAGGAATTGACCCAAGAGCTGATGCTTGTCGATCTTCGTGCTGGAGCTTGGCGAAGGATTCAACATGACGATTGACAGGTTATCCGTACGTATCTGACTCAGAACATGGTCTGCATCTTTCTCGGAGGGTCGTTGGTGATGATGCTCAATACCGCAGTGTTGGCAAAGCCTCATCCCAGACAACGAAAGGGGGTGACAGAGCTTGTAGAAATGCACGAACGTATCCGTACGTAGTGTTTGTCCAGTGAGAGCGCTCAAAGACACTTGCAAAAGCTGACTATCACCATTAAGGAACCCTCCAGAGACGAGACTACGATTGTCAGAAGTGCCATATCGTTTGCTGACATACTCTCTCGCAAGTTGGTGGCCGAAGAAACAACTTTGTGATTGGATTCAGGGGTTTTATCGAGGCTGCTCCAACCTGAGATGCTCCCACGCTGGCTCCCTAAGTTCACTTTCGATTCGATACAGTAAACGGTCAAAGCTCGCTTACATAATCTTTCATTTCATGCTTAGTAAGCAGGCACCGCGGCGGTGACCTATAAAAAAACCTCTCTCCCCACCCCTCTTCCACGAATATCGTCTCTTGCGCACGTACCACCTAACCCCCAACTGCATGGCACCTTTGCTAACAATCTTTACAGCTTTTGGCTTAGATCAAGTGTAGTATCTGGTATGTCTTTTTCATTCACATCTTCCTCACTCATTCAGTCATGCTAACGATTGCCCAGTTCTTCATAGTCTAATCGCTATGACATGGCCACGGCCATTCTAATGATTATTCATCTTTTTGGAACTCGCTGGAAGACCTCTGGGCTTGCTCATGTCTTTTTGGCACAGTGTCGCTTGTATTGCACTACTTCAAGCTGACGCGAACCCATCTTTTCATTGATTTTCTGGCTCTTCTGAGCTGGAAATTGAAGAAGAGTCTGTTTTTGTTTTGATGGGAAGTGATGGGATTGTCATGATACAGATGGGAGGAAGTGATGTACGCGTTGTTGTGATGGCTGTTTGCGCGCTCAGGGGCGTGTCCGATGCGTCCATCAAGCCGCTTAGTGCGTTTGGCATACTCGGTACGGTGCATGGCATCGGAGCATGCAAACGTCTTGAAGTCGACACAAGCATTTGATTCTGTCTCACATCACCAGCTTGGGTTGCCTGCTTGCTCTATCGGCAGGAGCAGGTCATCAAGACATCAATAGTTGAGACCGCCATCGATTAAAGATTATCTGTTGCCTGCCGCAAGGCGAGAAATACATCAAACACGTTCAAGAGAACCAGAGGCAAGCGCGCAAGATCGCAAGAATACAAGAACGATACACTACGCTGCACTGAACTAGAGCGCCTGCCCAATCGTCGAGAGCGGAGACTGTTCATCATGTTCATATAATCATCAAATCATAACATTGCACAACATTCGCATCCCATTCATCCATCCTTCGGCGTAAACACCATAAACTCTCAGACGCCGCCTTCGCTGCTCGTCCGTTGATCCCTGGAGGATGCTCGACTCAGCGCCTGTGTTCACGACGCTCAGTGTGCTCCCGGTGTTCGCGAACCTGCTCCAGCCCCTCTGCTCCACCTCTGGTGGCATGTCGTGTGCTTCCAGAAGATCTTGTAGGCCGAGACGACTGGCTGCCACTCTTCAGATACCTGCGCTCTCCACCATTGACAGTACCTATTGTCACCTCAACCTGACCAGGATCGTTAGTCGGTCGAAATGACACTTCGCGATCTCCCATATCACCGCTCAACTGGATTTTGGTTCCCTCGACTGCTGATATTGGCATGATGAGCTTCACACTGCCCTCGGCGCCACGATGCCTGGAAGACGTCTCACTCATGCTGTGCTGACTACGGCGATGGCTGTGAGTGCTTCGAGTGCTCCGTGGTCCATTGCTCCGTTGATTGAGTGTCTCAACTGTTTCTCTTACCTCCGGATGTCCACGAGCTTGGTTCATGTACATGTTGGCAGCATCCTCAGACGTCCTATAATTGCCATGGTGCTCGGGGGGCGCGTACTGAACGTAGCCAGAACGTACAGGATCAGAGGCCGAGGTTTGATGTGTCCAATTGGAAGCATCAGAGCCTCGACGGCCGCCAGGGTAGGCCCGCGGATCATCGTGATCCGGATAGAGTCGTTGTGGATAAGGATCCCAGCCAGGATCGGATGGGTATGCTGGACGGTAGCCATAGCTCGAGTCTGTAGGATAGTCTGACCTCGACCTTGCGTGTCCAGTCCTGTGAATCTGTTGGACTGCTGACGTCGTCGCGCGTTGCAAAGGATGTGGTCGACTAGATTGTTCATAGTACTCAGGACTGTCTGGCGGTGACTCCGAGGAATATGAATCAGATTCAAATCCTCCTGGTACATGGTGTGGTTTCGAAGGCAGGTTCCGAGCAGATATGTGCTCTTCGTCATCCGGATGGTAAGCCGCAGAGAAAGTGTCATACTGTGTTATCTTGGCAGAAGAAAATTGTGGCTTAGAGCTCGAAGATGATGTCTTCCGGGAGTGATGGATAGATGCAGGTCTTGCCGTTGTTTTTATGGGGGATGTCGGTCCTCCTATTCCAGGTAAGGATGGAGGCATAGAGACTTGAGATGGAGGATACATCCGGAGATGAGGCTGAGGAGGCGGTGCCATGGCTGAGCGCATCCCTTGGGCCCTTGGGTCAAAGGCAGGTCCAGGGTGTGGTGGCGGGTGGCCTCCAGAAAAATTGCCGCCAGGAGGATATGCTGGTCTCATGCCAGAGGGCACCAGATACACCGGGGGTAGGACATGTCCTGGTGGGGGAAGACCATGACTGACAACTGGTGGTGGTCCGTATTTGGGTCGCATGGGAAAGGTATTGGCGCGTTGTTCGTGCTGCTGAAGAGGACTTATTCCAGGTCTCGGATGACCATGGCGGGCTGCGCTTGCACATTCTCTACAGGAATCAGGATGATGGTGCTCATGAGGACGTCTCTCTGGACTACGTGTTCTTTGCTCCTTCGGTACCTTTCCTGGGCTGATTGGAGGGGGCAACTGGCTGTGTCGCCTTGATTTGTGAGGTCTGGCACCCGGCTCAGAGCTCACTTCATCCCTCGCGCCTGCTCGACTAGCTGGCTCTTCAGAAGGCCGTGGAGGGTCCTTGACTCCAGGAGGGGGAGGTTCCGATTGTCCAACATTACTGGCTGGCCGAGTCTTGCTCGATGAAGTCTTCGAGGATTTGCGGGCCCTTTTGGATGCCGAGTTGGAAGCAGGCTTTGATGCGCTGGAATCACCTTTTTCGTCATCCGTATCTGGATGGTCCTCGACTGTGGCCGCCCGTGGGTTTTTATTTGCAGGATCCGTATCCGCCATGGTGCGGTGTAGTCTGCTGGGGTAGAATGACTCACGTCAGTACTCGGCAGGTGAGGCGGTGGGCCGATAGAAAGTAGTCCCGCAAAATGCGGTCAGGCATCAAACGCGGGGATGAGTAAGGGTCAATAGTATAGAGACTCCTTTATCGCGAAATGCAATAGGCGATGTTTCTCGGGATGGTCGCAAAGCTTGTAGAAATGTCAGACATTGCGGCAGAGCAGAGACATGCAGAAGAAAGAGAGATTGACATTTTCTGGTCCAGAAGAAAGAAAAGGAGATGACTGTTCAGAAAACCAGGCAAACGCACAGCGACTTCCGCCCAAACTGCTGGCGAATGGCGTTTGCACATGCAGATTCGGCTAATACGACCGGTCAGCGAATCGAATCACCGGTTTGCGGGCACAGCAGTGCAAAGACAATCTCCCGTATGCAAGTTGGGAGTATTTTGCGGCCTGAGAAGGGTAAGAAGTGTTATTGTGATCTGGGACCTGGGGTCGTAGGGCTGCAATGATAGATGATATGGAAAGGAAAATAGATGATGGGCATCAATAACCGGGTCATTGCGGGATTATATATGGCCTGCCAGCCGCATGAGCATGAGGAATGTTGTCTGAAGTACCTGCGACCACGGTAGCAGCATGTCAACGTCTTTCAGCACATCTCATCCACTGTTTCCACGACCATTTTCATGAATGTGAGGAAAGAACACGACTTCTTGACTGGCGGCACGTTGAAGGTGTGTGACGCCGAACCCGCATTGGTTGATGCAAGCGATCGACTTTCCGGGAACCCACCGTTTCCAACGAACGTTCTTTCCTTCTCTGTCCCATGAATCCGGTTGGAAACAGAAGTGAAATTGCACGTCCTAGATTGCAGGATGAGGTGTGTTTTGCTAAAAGCGAGTTTCGCTGCTGTCATGTCATCGAGAGTTCGTGTTCTTGTCAAAAAAGCACACCCCACAAATCATCCCCATGAAGCAGTGATTTTCGCACCCTGTCTGACGACATGCAAGCTCAAAGTGCTTGGGGCCGATACACTTATTCTCCGAACCTAGCAACCCGGACATCACTTTGACATTGTCGGACAATCGTCAGCATGGTGAGAACATATGTAAAGCCTTCACGGCCGGTCTCCTTTTCTGCATCAAAGGTTTCGACGTTGAGACGTGACTCGCAAGCAAGCAACATTCTCGACATAATCAGCTTGATACAATAGAAGCATTACCGATTGACACCACTCGAGCTCGTCAAATCCAATCTCACCAACAGTACCTTGCACAATGCCTCACTCCGAGGAAACGATTCGTATCGCGATCGCTGGTGGTGGCATCGGTGGACTATGTCTCGCTGTTGGTTTAATGGACAAGCCCAACCTGGACGTACACATTTACGAAGGTGTACCAAAGTATACTGACATTGGTGCTGGACTTGCGCTGCACAAAAACGCCATCACAGCCATGGACCTTATTCACCCCGCAATCAAAAAGACGTACTTCGCCAAAGCTCTCACCATGGCTGGAGAAGAGGATGAAGAGATGGTTACCCAGGTCGTTCTTGTCAGCGGACCCAATACCGGAGAGGTAGTCGCAGAGCTTGGTAAAGCAAAAGGTCGTAGGACAGTGGCGAGAGCTGACTTGCTTGATGGTCTGTTGAGTTTGTTGCCTAAGGATCGTGTCACTTTTGGTAAGAAGCTGGACAGCATCAACGAAGACGAGACCAATGGCAAGGTCACGCTCACATTCAAGGATGGTACGACAGCAGAGGCCGACTGCCTGCTTGGTGCGGATGGTATTCACAGTGGCACTCGCAAGTTCCTTCTTGGAGCCGATCACCCTGCCGTGCCGCCGAGAAACTCTGATGGTTGGAGAGTACACTCACGCCAAGTGCCGATGGAACTCGCTATGAAGACCATTGATTCGAGATGGAGGCGGACTGTGCCCATTCTTTGCGGCAGTGAGGGCCACGTCAACATGATGCCTTTGCACATGGGAAAGACACTGAGCATTATCTGTGTGACACGTACTGGTATCGCGAGTGATGGCAGTATCGCTCCGTTCGAGAAGGAGCGCTTTGCAGACTATCGTGAAGACGCAAAGGCTGCTGTGGAGGTAATTCTAGCGCGCACTCTCGATATGAACATTGGCTAACATAGAGTCCTTGCAGCTTGTCGCCGAGGATCCCAACATCACTTGGGAGCTTCAGCAACATGATCCAGCACCTTACTATAGTCGCCGCAATATCGCCATGATGGGAGATGCAGCACACGCCTGGTGAGTATTCACAACTCCACCGCAGTCTAACACTTTCTGACAAGATGTACAGCATGCCGTTTGTCGGGCAAGGAGCCGCTCAAGCAATCGAAGACGCCGCCGTATTAACCGCACTCTTCCGCCGCGTAGAGTCGGTCTCGCAGGTAGAGAAGGCACTGGCAGCCTACGATAAAGTACGCAGACCCCGCGCACAGGCCGTTGTCACCATGGGTCGCGACTTTGGCCGCTTGTACGATTTTGCACTGGACGGTGTCAAAGACGATCCGGTCAAGATGAAGCAATTCATGGGCAAGGGCGCGGCGTTCACCAACAACGCCGATCTCGAGAAGCAGAATCAGGATGCCGTGGATGCGTTCGAGGCGTTGTTGTAAGAGGCTCGAGGAGTCTAGAGGAGGTTTCTTGTTTAGCTCGTATGCACGACATCTGGCGATCACTCAGGCAGGGACTTGTTGAGACTCGCTATTGTAGTGCTGAAGGGAGACTAGAGTAGACCGCAGGATCAGACATCGGTAGCCCGGCAGAGTCACATTTATGCTGTGCCATCATGATCTCAACCAACTTCAAACATGTTCATCACGAACCTCCCGTACTACCATGCAAGCCGATTTTTGTGATGAGGGCTAGAACAGCGAATCGCTCAAACCGGTGGCTTTCTGCTAAGGATGGTACATGGTGTTCTCTTCAGCGGTTACACTGCATTTTCCATGACAGCTCACTAGCGCGGACTCGAAGATGGCACAGCCTTATCTCTATACAATGTCGATCTCTCTTGTACTCAAGTTTTTCATTCCTTATTCATGCCTCTTTCGTGGCAAGTATACCATCACAACATTCGAGACGGCTCTATATCGGTGTCGCGTAAATCCATCTCTTTACTCTATATGTCGCACTTTTTATTCCCGCAAAGATCGCGAATATTGCGCCAACCCATCACGTCAATCTTGGTCAAAGACATCCAATCAAATATGTCCCAAACATACCTCTCGCTATACATGATCAAAAACACGCAATGGCATGATTGGTCTGTGTGCCTCTTCTACTTGTCCAAGAGTCCAAGACGCTGCTAGAAAAGAGCGGTGAACTACAACTTACTCGGACCGTAGCGTATGGTTCCTTGATAGGCAACACACACCACCGTCCCCGCTTTTTCACTCCACCTATACCGGTGTCTTCTTTCTTGATATGTATCAACGTTATTTGCTGAACTTTGCGTAGCCTCGCAAGAACTCGGAAGAAATGGCAATGGCATGTTTCTTGGCATGTATTCTCTCACCGATGCGTGTTTGTTTTTACGTGCGCAAAGCCCTTTCGCACGCACCGATGATGGCTGAAACTCGACTTTTGCTGAACTATGTCTCCCTGAACCTTCCTCCTTGGCCCCAATACCACGGTAAGGCTGTGTCGTGAGCGTTTGCGGGAAGGAGGAGCAAAGGGATAGGAACGAACGAACGTTTGAAACCTTACAAGACCTGAGACGCGCCTGTTTCCCTCAAACTGCCACACTGCCTCAAAAGCTGTTTTTGTGGGGAAAAAGAGTGAGGGGTAGAAGGAGGGCAAAAAAGTAAACAAACAACAATTTTCCCAATCTGGAAGTTGACATCTTTTTGACATTCTTATCTTTTGGAAGTCATGGTGATGAAGAACGAGTCTTGTTGCGCAGTCTGGTCTTTGCTTTTTTTCTTCTGTTTTCCGCCATGGAAAAGGACAGGGAAAGGGACGACACGGGTGTCTGTTCTTTCCCTTTGCTTGCCCGCCTTGACAACGGGCTTGTTCGGATGACATGGCTGGCTAGGCTGGCTGGCTGGTTCGTCGTAAGGCGTCCTGGACTATCATCATTCCCGCCTTCCTGTCAAGTCAATGCGTGAATTCTGGAAAGAACCATGGAAATCGCGACGAGGAAGATGGGGCATATCATAGCGTATTCCCAGAGTGGAGGATCTACGGTTCTTTGCGATGACAGTGGAAGAACAAGAGGGGGGCCTGAAACGAATGAATGGCTAGGATGAGGTTTGAGTCATAAAATTGATCTTTTTGAGTCATTTGTGAGGGAATGAGGGGAAGAGGCATCTGAGGTATGGGATGGGCGTTCTCAAGCAGCCATCAGGGCGAGGGCAAGGTAAGGCGAGAATGAGAGACATAGGTACATGCCATGAGAGATCTCTTTCTACGTACCATTGTCACAATGTACACTCACAATCACATGCCATACGGACACATCACAGAGGCGTAAAACAAAGACACATATCACACCTGAATCAAGCGAAGTCGAGGGAAGAGGCGGCAAGTATTGCAAAAAGAAAGAGCGTGAGCTCGTAGGTGATGTATTTTATGGGTTTGCTTGCCCTTTCCACCATGAAACCAAACCCGTGTATGCGTACCGTTAAACAAAAACAGAAGATAGCCATTCGCATGCATTCGTTCCGCCGTGTCCCCTTACGCGCCATAAAATCATAAAACCAGATGCAAAAAACCATTTGGGTATAAAGTCAACGAGAGTTGCAAAGAAACAAGAAAGATCCTAAAACCCAGAAAAAGCGAGTGGTAAAACATGCATAACCCAAAACAAGAACTCCGAAATGCTGTGTATGAAAGGCCCGAGAGTAAAGAGATGACCCGAGGATGGATGATGATCGTGACGAAAAGGAGAAAAGTCATCCAGAAAGTCGTTTAGCAATCTCGTCGTAGAGGCCATCCATCATGATAAGGAAAATTGGCGTAGTTTGTTTTGGCGTTGGGATACAGATCATCGACTAGATCTTCTTCCTCTCATTTCATTCCTCAATTGCTCCAGGATTTCATCGTGCTCACTCACAGTCCAGAGATGAGGACTGGGTGCCACGAAAGAATGAGGTCTTCCACTCAATGTTCTAAACCTCTTGTATCTAGGTCGTTGAAGTTTAGGGCGATGAGATGTTCTTAGTGATGGTGCTGTGACCGGTCTATCCATTTCGTCGAGGTGGAAGTTGTTCTTCCTGCGCAAGGTGCGACTACGTCTGCGATCTCCTTCCCAGCCATCTGCTTCTTCCTCGTCTTCTTCATGGATGATATCTTTGAGTGTTGTGAGGGAGGGCAGACGAGTAGGCGGTGATGAGGATGGTGAGCCGAAGCCTTCGAGGTCGTCAATGATGAGTTCGGGTAGTTGGTCTTCTGATGGCGGTGTCCTAGGCGGTGCCTGTTGTGACTTTGGCGGTGACGGTGTCCGACGTGATGAGAGGAAGTTGCCCCACTTCTCTTCTAGCCTGACACGGAACTTCGTCCTCTTCTGCTCGACTTCATCGTCAAAAGGTGTGTCGATGCCAGCATTGTACTCGAGGCCCTCGAAGGGGTCGTCTTCGTCGAGTACAGGCGACAGGAAGTGTGAAAAAGGGTCTTCGTCAATGTCGTCCGTTGCCGGCGGTGACGGGCTCTTGCTACTGCTCTTCGACATGTTGGTTGTGAGGGTTTGGATATTGGGCCATGTTGTACGGCGAGATTGCTTTTGTGCTGCAGCAGAGGTGGACATCAATGTAAGTTGTAGGCAGCAACCAGGCGGCGTTGATGTATGCTGAGGCGGTGTTGGATTCAGGGTGTCGTGGACGTTTGGAGGTGTGCAGTAGTAGTGTAGGCAGCAGGAGGGATGGAGTGTGGTGGGCTGTGCTGTGACTGAAATGACAGACTTGTATCCAGGAAAGAGTCACTCGAAAGTCAAAGGGAAAAAGCAGAAGATCAGGACTCCAACGACGTAGCCGTATGACAAAGATACGCAAGACTCGAGATCTTGCGGGACAGGTGGTTAATATAAAATGGGAATATACGAGCAACAAGGGAGCCAGAGCGTGGGAGGAGGGGCAACCGCATATATGAATACCAGTTTACCAACTGAAACGGGGTGATGATCTAGGAAATGGGCCTGGAAATAGGCATAACGGCTCTCCCTCACCGCTCACGCGAAAGGTGCAAAGTAGATCACCAAGGAGTCAAGGACCGTATGTTAGACCAAGCGTCTAGCCGGCACATGATGGCGCCCGGACGTTGGGAATAATGTTCGCGATATGGGAAGGACACGGTCCTTTTCCTACTGATGCATCCAAGGTCAGATGTGGGTGAGGGGAGGGAGTCATGCCGTACGCGACAACGCGCCGTCTGACTCTTGGCCTCGTGTATCTTGGGTCGCGTTCAAGCTTGAATCAAGACCATCATGATCATGAATTGATCACAAACTCCATGGACAAAAGGTAAAAAGATTACATGCATGAGTCGAAAAGCTGCAAGTACGGAAAGAGCAAAGGAGCATGAATTGACGAGCGGCATCAATCACAGATTCACAGCAGAAAAATGCGGAGAAGGACCGGGAACAAAAGGACCTTGATAAATTAGGCCCAGCACGCCTGGAAATCACTCTCTTTTCCCATTTTTCGAAGGACCGCGACCAATAAACGGATGTCAGGCTGTTGTAACTGACGGCCAAGAAACCAAGACCCTTTTTTGAAACGAAATGACTGGTTTCTGTTCACGTTCAGCGAGAGGAAAGAAGCACACCGGTGCCTGCAGCAGCGGGCTACACACCCTCTTCTCCCAAAGCCGTCCATCCGCATGACTTGTGTCATAAATGACCAAGAGACGCGATAGGCACTTTGAGGGTGTGCAAGACACAGACCTCTGATTCGCAAAAACGTTCACGCATCTCTCTTGCATTTTCTGCTTCTCTGCCCATCAACGCATCTTTTTGCTCCTGATTCGTACGCACCCGCATCTGCGATTCTCCAAGCCTTCCGATCTACGCACGCTTTATACGCAAGCCTCTTTCTTGCTCGCTTATCAAGCCTCTGAGCAGACAAAACTATATCAGATTGGCGCAATGATTTACTATGCAGCGGTGAAGACGAGCGAGTGCGTTATTGCATGACGCTGCTGTGCTTGCTTGCCGTGATTGCGACTCGTATCTTTTTTTGCGGAGTGCAGATCAGCGCCGTCGGAGTTCGAAGGCAAGCGCTTTTTTGAATGCAGGGTCTACGGATACTCGTATTTCGATGTTCGAGTCTCTCTCTCCCTTTTACCCGTTTGTGTAGAAATGTTTCATCCGTGAGCTTCTCTGTCCTTCTACCCTTCGAGACTGCTTGTTGATGCCGGTCATAAGAGAGACGTTTGTGCAAAAGGTCAGTCGCGAAGGACCGTTTTGAATGTGATTTGGATTTCCTGGATTTGTCTGGTACGTATGACCTCGACTGCAACGTTGGAAATCAACCGGCTATCTCGTTAAGATCCCTTATCTTATCAGCTTAGCAAAACCTGATATATCAAGTACCCGTGACTTTCTAGATTCTTGCATGACAGCTCAGCCCAGGTCTCAGCCCTTGTTGCCGGTCTACTGCAATGAATCGCGATGGCTTGTCTTGTTACGGCCGGAAAGACGGGAAGAAGGGAAGACCCCGGAAGTAGGGCAAGCAAGTGTTATGTTTGAGATTTGCATGACTATGGTTGCAGACCAATGTTACAGGTTTGTCTCTCCCTTCACCCTCCCTACGAGCTGGAACTAGTGCGACGAGAAAGAGCTTCTAAGGGCTCGAGTACTTGTAGTCGTACTGCTTCTTGGCCTCGTCTCTCAGCTTCTCCAACTCGGCATTCTTGTCCGCGAATTCCTTGTCGTCCTTGAGCTTTTGCTGGAAGTTGTCGTTGGTGTAGGGTGAAGGTCCAGGAATGCTCTGACCCTTTTGGACTGCCGGGCGACCGTTGATCGACTTCCACCATTTCTCCAGGTTTGGGAATTGTGCAAGGTTGACGCCGGAGAAGTATGCGAGGTTGACCCAGCTGTAGTTTGCAATGTCGGCGATCGAGTACTTGTTGCCGACGAGGTAGGAGTTGTCCTTGAGCTGGTTGTCGAGGATTCCCATCAGACGTTCCGTCTCACCCACATAACGCTACATGGCACAAAAAGCGGTCAGTATGCGGCTTCAAACCTTGATGGACGAGAGGCTGGGGAGAAGTCCGGAAAGCTTGATGTTCTTGCGTACCTGAGTCGGGTATGGGATTCTTTCCTTGGCCAGTCTGAAGAAGTGGTTGGCCTGACCTTGCATGGGTCCCAGACCACCGTGCTGCCAAGCGATCCACTGCTCTTGATGCGACAGCTGAGGGTCTTCCTTGAAAGAGAAGCGGTTCTCCGTGTCTGTTCATGCAGGTCAATATAAACCCTCAACCTTCTATTCCGCAGATCGAAGTATGCCTACCGTAGTGTCTAGCCAAGTAAGCAAGGATAGCTGCGAGAAAGATCGAGTCAGCCTCATGCTCATTCTCGCGATCCTCAAGATTTATGTGTATGCGTACCAGAACCCTCTTGGATCGAGAGACCGCCTTTGTCATGGTCAACAAGAACAGGGATACGGCCATTGGGTCCCAACTTGGTAAACCAAGGCTCCTTCTGTGTGTTCTTCATAATGTTGACACTCTGGTAAACATAGTCCTTGCCATAAGCTTCCTTCAGCTCCTCAAGGAAGATGGTAATCTTGTGCTACACCCAATCACCATTGTTAGCAGATGCTCTCACATCAGTGTTGACTCAACATGCAACATACGCCATTGGGAGTGCCGAAAGTCAAGAGCTCAAGACCCTTGTCGGCAATCAAGCCAGTAGGTTCGGGTGCATCGGAAGACATGATGTTGGAGATGGGTTTTGTGATTGCTTCAGGTATTACACGAACGAATTGACGTTGGGTTTGTGCAAAGCGAAGAATTGGACTGCGCAAGAACATTTGGATGAGGAAAGACAGAGTGGTACAGCAGCTTGCTTCGAGATTGTGTAAGCAAAGACAAAGTCACGTCATCGAAAACACAGAAGAGGGGAGCTCAGGAACCCCGCAAATTATCTCCGGACTCATCAGTAATCAGGATCAAGGACAGGGTCGGTGTGAGAGATGGCCGCTGTGAGTAGCCATGAAATTGGTCAGATGCATTGAGGTTCAAAAATGTATGAACATTGTTCGTTACAAACGTGCCAAAAATGCTACATCAATGCATGCTCTAACAGATAAAACAGAAAGGAAAAAACACAAAAGACCACACCCTATCCTGACATCCAGCTCTATCCAGGCATTCGTGACACAGGAAAAACAAGCGCAAAGAGAAATCCGCAATCCGACCCAGAGCGATGTTATGGTATAAAAAAAATGCTTTTGAACCCTCGAACCGTTCAAGGGCTTCACTCTTTATCCTTATCCTTGTCTTTATCTTTCTGCTCGTTCTTTCGTCGTAGACCAGTGAGGCCGGGTATGAAATCTTTGAGTCGTCGTTCGCGCTCTTCACGTTTGGCTTTTTCTTTCCTCTCCTTTTCGCGCTCTCGTCTTTCTCGCTCACGGGCTAGACTGGGTAGTGCGGTTGTTGCATCTGTCTCGCTGCTAACGACACTGCCACTCATACTGCCTTCACGTTCGCGCTCCTTGGACTTGCGCTCGCGATCGCCTCGTGGGAAATGAAGGTTCAGGCTTGCAGAGGTGAGGTCGCGTGGAAGCTGCGCGCTGCCTTCGCGCATGAAAGCAGCGCCGATGTTGTTGCTGTATGAGCCCGAAGCCGACACCGATGCTGTCGAAGTCCCTGGTCTTGGAATATCGAAGCTAGGTTTGTCGAAGCGGTTGTTGTCTTGACTCAAGATGCTTACAGCCGCGGCCTGTGCGCCTCCATCGCGATCTTCCTCCCAAGACGTTGGGGGCTGACTCTCTGTTTCACCGCTGTATCTACCAAGTCCGACCCCTCCAACGCTGAACCCGCGACCTCTTGTCGGATCGAGCTGAGCAGCCTGGCTGGTGACATCCTCGAACGAGTCGCGGGTTGGCACATCAAGAGCATCATCAATACGAGCACCGTTCTCAAGGAGCGATGTGTTCTGTAGCTGGTCGATGAGCTCCTCCCAACGGAAGCTGAGAGCAGAGTTTGGACGTTCGGCGCGTTCGGCACGAGACAAGCACTCCTTGGTCTGGGCATCGAGAGTTCTGCAAAGCCTGTGGAAGGTTAACAGATCACCATCTTCTTTTCCAATCTGCGCGGCTAGTAGCTCTGCTTCACTGCCATTCGTTGTGCCATGGAGCCACAGCTCAACTAAGCTTGCGATCTCGCGAGACTGGTCGATGAGATATGGTAGACTGGGAAAGCCTTCCCTACTTGTCATAGGAAGTCGTGATTGAATAGCCAGCGGCGTTGAGTAGGATGGAGGCTTTTGGCCGATCATACCATCAGGAGCAGAGATCGAACAGATATCGTTGATGAATGTCTTAAAAGCCTCACGATGATCTGTCAAGAAAACGTTCATTGGCTCCATCCAATGTTCCTTGCTTCCAAATGATGCCATGTTGGCAAGGCCCTGCAGTGACTTTGCGATCAAAGTAAATGTTCGTCGAGCGCGAGGTTTGGGGTCGTCTTTGAGAAGACCGAACAGCTTAGGATTCAAGACTGCTGGACAGAAGAAGCGCAAGAACAGGAAACCGGAAACACTGCTATAGCTGACACTTCTCAGGAAGTCACCATATCTGTCCTCGGCACAAGCTCTGATGTGTCTGAAGATGACTCTCAGTTCTGAAGGTGCGTTTCTGGCACTAACTTTGATCACATTCCAAACTGACTTGGTGCAGTTTATTAGTCTGTCCCAGTTCTTCTTCAGATCGTGCTGGTTGGTTACTCGGTTGGGGTCGACTTCGCAATCCGGATCTTTCTCGTTGATATCTCTGATGATGGGCCCAAGGCACTCCAGGAGGTACTCTTTGCCGACTCTGCGCATGTGGGAGTCCAAAGATTTTGTGAGTAATGTGTTACCACGGAAGAGCAAGTTTGCTTCCAGTGTTGCGTTCTTGTTCATATCTCTGACCATCAGTTCGCGTTCGCTTGCAGCAGTGACATTGAGGTCAGTCTCATTGTTGCTGTTCGCGACGCGACGGTTGTATCTCATACGAGAGACAGGAGTTTCCTTGTGTACACCGTCGATCTCTTCCTCGACCAGAGCCATGATCCATTCGGTGACCTGACCAGATACTTGGAAGATGTTGAGTAGTAGATCCGACAGCCGCCTCAGCTCTGTGGGGATCATCTGAGCAACTTGCAATGTGAGCTCGTTTGAGAAGTTGTGCAACAAATCGTTCAAGGGCTTATAGTCCTTCGCCATAAGAATGACATTCTCCTCGGCGCGCGCCTTGATCAAGATCTCGCCCACGTTCTCACCATGTTGGTTCATGACTGGCCACCACTTTTCGACTTCTTTGCTCGCTTCCAGCTCCTCGAGGAAGATCTCAACTTTGCCGAGTGTCTGGTCGTTTTGTACGGGCATGAATCCAGCAGAGCCACCAGTTTTTTGTGATGGGTCGAGTAGACCATACGCTTCGTGTACAAGGCGGAGCTCGTGTTGCTCACGAGGGCTCGAAAGATCGGGCGGGCGACGTTTCAACAAGACAGAAGCCGAGGTGAGGACGGCAGGCAGATCTAAGTAATCGAACTCCTCGCGCCAAAAGGGCGCCATTGACTCATGTTTGATTTGTGTCTTGCCTCGGGTTTCACCGTCGAGATGGATCTCAACATAGTATCCGTCCGAGAGTTCTGGCTTGTTGGCAGCATTGTTGTTGTTGTTATGACGGTTGGAATGGTGATGATTAAATTCAGCCAGTGAGCTCAAAGGAGCATGAGGTAGCTTGGCTTCAATTATGCGAATAGACAGAGCGCGCTCCATGCGGAACATTTCAATTTTTTCGTTAGCCATCATGTTATCAAAGGCAGATGATGAAGGAGTGTCGGGGACAAAGGCAGATTCGTCAGAGTGTCCATTAGGTTTGGGGCCGTAAAGTTGTGGTATCGTAAAAGCTCTCAGCAAGACAAACCAGACTTCGTAGAGAACACGGGTTTCCATGGAGAGATAAATAGGTCGGATGGCAGTTGTAACAGTAGCGCCAGATGTGTACTGAGGATAGATGGCTATGCAGAAGTCGTTATCCAAAACAGAGGGATCCAATCGTTGCACAGCGCTGCGGGAGAGTTGAGATAGTTGAACGACAGAGAGAAGAGTCGAGCCGGATTCTGCGTAGAGTTTGAGCTCGCCGTTCTCACGTAGTGTGCAGGATACGCGTCTCCACCAATGCGAACCGTAGCTTTGGAAACGCGAAGGGGAAGGCTTGAGTGACCTTGGTGTACCAGCGTTGGTATATGAAATATTGCTGTCCCAGTAAATCATGGGACCAACTTTAATGATCGGAGCTTCTTTCAATGTCAAGGACATTTCCGAGTTGCGCCTGCTATCGGTCAAGGTGATGCCTTGGACAACAGGAGTCTGAGGTTTCGTCATCTTGTTGTGGATGCCTCTAGGACGGATCGGCTGCCAGCAGAGGAGAGCAGCGAACCATGAGTCAAAGTCTTTGCGATCTTTCAGACGAACGTGCAGCTGTAGAGTCGAGTTTGGTACTGAGATGTCAAGATAGGGCATCTGAGTATCCTCGTCCATGGCAGTACGTACTTGACAGCCACGCAGGTCAGGTATAAGAGTACGGTTTTGCGAATTGTTGACGTCGGCCTCACACAGCAGACTGCCCGTGTCTTCCTGAATATAGCAGTAGGACTGGAGCCACGTCGCTGAAGGGCCACGGCGGAACCAGAGAGTGCCCGACATGCGACCGCACAAGGTCTTCATGAGATGTAGGATGCGGCGAGCGCTGGAGTTGGGCAGAGCGCCAGATACACTGGCTGTGTCGGACACCGAGATGGGAGATCGAGGACGTTTCGAGGCAGATGTCGACGTGGACTGCGAGGGATCAAACGAGGAGGTTGAAGTAAGCTGTGTCGACACACTCTCACTGCCAGTGAGGTGGATTGAGCCATGGCGCAGACGACTACCAGGGTGCAGCGCCGTCCCTGGCGACACGTCGCGAGAGGCGCTCTCGTCCAGAGTCCTTGTGCGATTGCGACGGGCAGTAGTCGAAGTGTATTGCATGCGATTGCGCGTGTTGTCGGTCGACTCGCTACGGCCGAGTAACAGAGAGCGAGGACTGTCACGATCTCTCTTGAGGCTCGTCCGGGGAGAAGAGCCCAGCACGTGTCCCTCCATGTTTATCGTCGTCTCTTCCACAACCGAGTCTGGAGTCACGGTGCGGATGGTGTTGTCGCTACGGGCGGACCGCGGCTGGGGGAAGTGCTGTTCGCGCACTTCGGGAGTGGGCTGTATGATGCTCTGAGGCACAGGGTGACTCTGTGTCATGGCGGAGCGCTCCTGGTTCAGGTACTCGTCGTACAGACTGGGCTGCTTTCGACGGCGGCTCGACTGTTCTGACCATTTCTGGCGGGAGGCAGGCTCCATATGGGTCCTCATGCTTTTTCAGAGTATATTGTACCCTCGGCCTTGGTGTTGGTGCCCCGCGCAATTGGCGAGACGGGGTGCGGTCGATCCTGTCAACAGCGAAGCCTCGAGGAAATGGCTTTCGAGACGAACGAGGTGGTGGTCGGTTGAGCGAGGCGGCGCGCTACAGCAGACATTGGGGGGCCACGATGCCTGCTGTGCGGACCGGTGTCCAGGGAAGATACGTCTACGTGGCCGGGGGTGAGGACGCTGGATGCACGAGTCTACTTGCGCAAGGGCAGAATGTGTTGGCAGCAATTGAAACGTCGTTTGCAGTCTTCGAGCAGAGGAGTCGATGGACGGGATGTGTCGTCGTTGGTGTGCTGGCCCAAGTCGTTGCTCGCTGCGCGCAGAAAGCTAACGGCTCTGGATCGTTCACTATTCTACCGTAAACTGTCTTTTGCTGTCCTGTGCTAAACGCTGATTCTCGTTCTCGCTTCTTCCTGTTGACCGCTGCTTGCGACTCCGAGGCACATGACAAGGAACTGCCCGAATAAGAAGCTACAAATTGTCACTCAAGGCCGCCTGAAAAAAAGGGCTCCGCTGCTTAATTCAACTCCCTATATTGCCCTTGCTATGTTGAAGCCGCAACTTGATGCGCTTCCGCCCTGTGATTGGTCGGCCTGAGCGAAAAGGCTGAGACGCCGCTGTCGGTGCTCACTCGACAAGTCGCAACAAGGAGGCGACGAAGTTTCAAAAGCTCCAGGCAAACCCATCCGCGAAACACTCTCAAGAATAGACAATCTAATTGCCAAACCAAAGACCTTCTGACATGCCTCCACCGCCTCTATCTGCGGCTGAAGCCCTCGATATCTTGCACAACAAACTGTTCTGCCGTGTTTCAGGTTTAGTGCAGCCTGCAGCAACCTCACCGTCATCCTTCGATTCCTTCCTAGGCATCCAGTCAATCTATCTTTGATTTTGACATGTCCAATCTCACATCATCTTCAATCGCGTAATGAGCCATGTATCTATGTTATCACAGAGGATGGTGGCTTGGTTGGCTGTCACGTTTCAGAGCATTAACATTTGAAATTATGCTTCAGGTAGTTAAAGTATCGTCATAAGCAAGCCGCGTGCTGGAATAGAGTGAGAGAAATGAACCTGGAGGTGAGAAACAGACCAGACCGAGAGGGTCATCCCGTGAGAAGTCATGAGTAGAGATAAACAAGGAGATTCGAGAAGGAGAGGAAAAGTCAGCGCGCGTAGGGATCATCGGAGTGTATTCCGCTTCTTGTTATTCGTAAATGTTTCTTATTCTTCATCTTCATCTGAAGCCATGTCTTTCGAGACCGGCGTCTTCGAATCCGGTGGAGCCTGTCGGGTATGGGACTATCTTGGCTCCTGTAAAGTCACCACTGGCTGTCTTGCGCAGCGCCTGGCGCATCGTTTCAATGGTGAGCTCTCCATGTTGCTGGTGATGAGGACTGCCGATTGGGCTGCGTACTGGGCTCATGTCGAAACCCTTGATTGAGGTTGGGTTACTCCCAAGCGGAGGTGTCGTGACTTCTTGCGAGTATTGCGAAGATAGTGGTGAGCGCGTAGGTGACGGCGAGCGAGGCATTGGAGGAGAGTGGGTTTGCATGTGACCAAAAGAACTGGCTGAGATTGTTGCGTGATGAAGAGAATCTTTAGACTCGGCCTGTTCTGCTTGTACAACGTCGGCGAACGAGATGAAGCTCAATCTGCGCACATCGGCAGGATCCAAGGCTCCGTAGTTTGATGCCGCGTCATCGGCGTCCGGCGGATGCGAGCCAGCCGAGTGGAAGCTCTCATGCTGCGAGTCCTGGGGTGAGGTTGGCAGTTGGGCGTCCGAGTGAAGAGCGCTGGCTGTGCCCTCTGCAACCTTCTCGGAAGCAGGTTGGTGCGCCGTGTGTGTGACAATCTCGACTTGGTCCGGGTTCAGATGGTTGTCTGTGATTGCAAGTGACGAAGCCTCGAGGACAGCAGGAATGTGGTCTTCGGTCTGGATGTGAGCCGGGATGGCATCCGACATTTCGCTGGGTACAGCTGACTCTTGGACGTTGCGCTCGAAGATCTGCGACGAGGCCAGTGTCGAGGTGGATTGGCTCGAAGCCAGGGCAAATGGTAGACGCGTCGGTGAAGCTGCGACAAAGCGATTGGGCGGAGAGGGGGACGAGGTGAGAGGGATCATGTTTGCTGGCCTGGCGATTGGTGAAGATTGCGTCGCGTTGTTTGTCGCGTCCATGGCGGTGCTGCTGCTGTCGGCGGCCTTGTCCTTTTTCTTTCCAAGTCCGAAGAGTCGTCTCTTGCTGGTCTTCGCTGAAGCAGTGGTGGGGGATGTGTCGAGCTGCGGAGAGACGATAGGAGCAGTGTCAGATTGAGAACTGAAAGTCGAGATGGGTGGAGAGTGTGCACGAGCAGACATGATTGCGGGCTTTTGTCAAGTGTGGGATCGATCTTGGATAAGGCCCTGGCACGTAGTGAACCTTGATTTTGCAGGCAGTCGCAAGTCGGCCTTTCTAATCAGGAAGGAAGCAAGAAGAAGGAAACGTGCGCACGCCAACAAAGCACAAAGACCAAACTTGCAGCCTTGTTCTTGTTGACAACGGCAATACGACACCCAGTGACCCATCCCAAGCCGGCATCGTCATGCGGAGGAAAGCCACACGCCTTGTGAAACCGCCAGCCGACAACAGGGTCTTGACCTCGTAAACCTTTTGCTTTTGTCAAAATCCACCATCTTGCTCGTCGAACACGTATGCAGGTACGACTGCTGATTGTCAATGAACCGTCCGTCTGAAACACTGGCCTTCGCATTTCTGCTCATCTGGTGAATGCTCTTCTCCTCCCTTCATCTGACGGTCGCTTCTTCAATCAGACGTGTCACAATCCTCGTCATCTGCCCTCGGCAGCGTTGGAATCCGCTCCGAGTGCCCCATTCGCTCTCTCGAAACACCTGGAGCCTCTGCGCCGTTCAAACTCTACCACTCATGCGTGCCATCTGTTTCCACATACGACTGCAACTCGAACCGCCCGAGATTGCTCCTTTCGCAAGCACATCCTTCTGGGGTTTGCGGCACCACGTGCATCTTGGCTTATTGACATCTCTCTTGACTGACGTGATGCCTTCTACTTTTGTTTTCTGGAATTTCCCTCCGAGTCATGGTGCTGCATCTTGAACCACTCTCACACTCCAGGTCTTATGACTTCAAAATGAGAGGAAGGCTTTTTGTAGATCACAAAGAGACCTCATCTCGTCTACATGCATGTTGTGTGTCGACATCAGACCCGCTTCGGTGAGGCTTTGCTCTACGGTACCCTCCGTACACATCCGCGACACGACATAGGTCTTTCAATGACCGATCACCCGGCATCTATGTGTATTGGTCATCAGATCTGGATCCTTCGAGATCATATTCATTGGCATGTTCGAATTCTCAACATTCACCAGCGTGTTTATCGGGGCGTGCTTCAAGAGACGTTGCCACGAAACAGACGACGATAAGACAGTACCTCACGAGATGCCCCCGAATCTACATATGTTATCTACCTATATACGATAATGTAGCTGGAGGGGAAGGAGAAAGGCACCAGGAACGAAAGTTTACCTTCCTGAGAGCAAGCTGGTCACCGAAGCATCCATCAAAAGGCAAGATGGCTTCGATGTTGGTATGATCGTTCAGACAGAGTGCGTATGAGTGGGCGCTCTCAGTCCACATATACCTAACGACAAGAACATCTTTTTTCCAACAGTTATAATGGGAATCTTGCAAGGCAAGGAAAACTTCGGTACATTTACCGTTTTCTCTGAGCTGCGTTCATGCTACTATTTGTCTCTGTGAGATTGTGATGAAAGCAAGCTTATACCCTTCTTCCAAGATATGAATCAGCTGTCAGGTTCTAGCATCTTTCGACGAGTTCTCTCACTCTGCTGACAGATTGAGTCTTTACAGAGTCGTTCTTGGATCGGTGGATCCATCCATGTGTTGATATGTTTTCTGCCAAGATTTCTTGCAAGCACTCGCACCCTGTCATCTCAAATGTTCATCAATTATACATCACGACTCATAGACTTTGGTTCTTTAGAAATATCAGTATGCTCAATATAAGCAGTTAAATGTACAACGAGATCCCAAAATATGTCAGCTGGCGTGCGTCAACATTGATGGAAATATATCTGCATGACACTTCTGTTTCGTGCAGCATGGTCTAAGCAGGGTTAGAGAGCAGCTGTCACCTCCAAAAAGAGGTATATTTCTCACGCTAATCACATTATCTCTAACAGGCTCGTCTTGGTCGGAAGTGTTTCAGTGAATAGGCAAACTCGTGGTAGGAACAACCAGTTCACATGTTGCCGAATTGAGACTAGTCCCATAAATAACGACTCCAACTTCGCGTCCACCACATCTCCACAACTTCCTCTATATCAACACCACCGAAAATGACATCTCAAAAACACGCCACGACACTCATACGGCCGTGGTTGTCCGACCTTAAAGCTGGCTATAACAAAAATATAACCTCGCCACCAACCTATTTCCTGCATTCTCCTTCGACCTCTCTAATCACAAATTCGAACTTGCATTCCCTCCATCTCGGTACAGGCGAGTCGATATACAACTCTCTTCTTTCCCTTCTGGAGTCTGCAAACGAAGAAGTGATACTTGTGACTTGTTTCTGGGCTGTTTCCTCTACGCAAAAACTGGTCAATGATGCACTACGAAAGCTCTCGGACAAAGGACAGCAACGAGGAAGAAAGATTCGCGTGAGGATATGTTTTTCCTCTTCTGGTATCTTACAAAAACTCTTGCATCCACATAATTTGGCTGGGAAAGTGTATCAGCCAGAAACATGGCAGTCTTCACTGCATTTGCCAAATCCGCAAGAGTTGGAGGGGTTGGATCTGCAAGTCAAGAGTATCTTCCTCTTGCCGTTTTCTGTTATGCATCCGAAATTCATTATTGTGGATAGGAAAGTTGCAGTATTACCGAGTTGCAATGTTAGTTGGGAGGATTGGTTCGAGGGTGCTGTTACGCTCACTGGACCTGTGGTTTCCTGCTTTGTGGACTTTTGGAGGGAGTTTTGGGCACAGCCTGAAGATCGAGATGAACTGCTTAATCGCTCTGCGGATTCTGAACTGGAAGACATAATCTCAATGACACCACAGCAACAGCAACAAGCACACCTACCCATACACGCACCACTGGACCTCAAGGACATTCCCACAATCTTCCTACCCAGCCCCCACAACCGCAATCCCTCCTTCCGCCTGCCGTGGCAGACCTCAGCCCCTCCCCCACCTACACCTCTAAACACCTTCTTCCTCCGCAGTCTCGCCTCCGCCGAAACAGAAATCTACATCCAAACGCCAAACTTAACCGCCCCTCCAGTCCTAACCGCCATCCTCCGCACCCTCCACCGCGGCATAAACATCCATATCGTCACGAGCGAGAAACTCATGATCCTAGAGCAATTGGTCACGGCAGGAACAACCACATCCCGCTGTATTTCCAAACTCATCACTAGATATCAAGACCTTTGCTCTTCCCAAACTACAGATCTAGAGGCGGGAAGACCGAAGATGGGGGACTTGAGGATTGAATACTTCACACCCAAGGGACAAGGGAGGGGAGAACCACAGCAAAGTCACCTGAAATGTACGATTGTGGATGGAGAGTTGGTGATATTAGGGTCGGGGAATTTGGATAGGGCGAGTTGGTTTACTAGTCAGGAGTTGGGGGTTGCGTTTTTTGACAAGGGGTTCGCTGAGAAGTTGCGAATTGACCTCGAGGGTGCGCTGAAGGGGAGGGTTAGGAGGGTGTTGTAGACGGAGAGAATAGAGAGATGGAGAAAACATGACTAGGGCTGGGATGTTAGGTCTAGCTGACGACGAGGTGGCACAATCAGCAGTGATATAGCTGGGCCGATCAAGCTTGACTGGCATGATTGACTGGCATGATTGACTGGCATGATTGACTGGCATGATACCTTGGACGTGGAAGTAGCTCAGACATGTTGAAGATGAGAGGTGGGTCAGACAAGATTATGTTGAGCATAGCATAGCGTAGGTTCATATACAATCATACATTCATGTGGCAAGAGATGGTTTGAACATTTATCTTTTTGGCATGAAAAAAACCTACGAAACGAGTCTTTTTTCTTTGGTTGGACGAAACGCCGATTATACCCTGCACTCCGTCTGACCGACTCCATTCGTGCGTCGCCCATTCTAGCGTCGCCTCGACTCGTGGTAATTCGAGTCGGGGTATGAGAAGATACGTGTAAGAGTAGCCACGTTAGAATGGTCTTGTGCAAAACAGCAACATAACTTTTCAGTTTCAATCCTGTTTCTCCCCCTACGACATCTTTGACTAGCACTGTCGAAACATCAAAGCATTTAAGCTCTCGACATAACGCCCCAGGCGCGGATCTTGTTGTCGGTGTAACCGGCGAAGAGGGTCTGGCCATCGGCGGACCAGGCGAGCGAGACACACTCGGGCTCTCTGCTCTTCTTGCCAACCTCGACGTACTCGGGCTTGAGCTCGTCAACCTTGCTCTTCTTCTCGAGGTCGAAGATGATGATGCTCGAGGCAGTGGCGGCGCACAACCAGTAGCGGTTGGGGGAGAAGACAAGGGCGTGGATCTCGTCACCGGCGTTGAGCGAGTAGAGGTGCTTGCTCTCGTTCAGGTCCCAGAGCATGGTGGTACCGTCCTTGCCACCGGAAGCGCAAAGGGAACCGTCGGGGGAGATGGTGACGGTGTTGATGTAGCCGGTGTGACCGATGTGGTCAGTCTGGATGCGGCAAGTGGCGAGCTCCCAAACCTGTGATTGTCTTTTGTCAGCGCATTGATTCATCAATCGGTTGCTAGTCGTTGTGAAATATGTGTGTTATGCGAAGGATCAGGGCAAATGGGTGAATAGTTGTCTCATGGCGGTAGATGGCCGCTCTGAAGTAGCAAATACATAATTGCAATACATCATGTCGAAAAAGTAGAGGAGTTGGAGAATAAGAATGGAAACGCACCTTGACGAGCTTGTCCCAACCAGCGGAGACGATGACGGGGTTCTGGGGGTTGGGGGAGAAGCGGACGCAGGAGACCCAGTCGGTGTGGCCCTTGTCGGTGATGGTGTACTTGCAGTCACCGAGGGTGTTCCACAGCTTGATGGTGCGGTCGCGGGAAGCGGAAACGATCTGGCGGTTGTCGGCCGAGAAGGAGACGGACAGAACGTCGTTGGTGTGGCCGACGAAGCGGCGGGTGGTCTGACCGGTGGAGAGCTCCCACAGACGGAGAGTCTTGTCCCAGGAGGAGGAAAGGGCGTAGGCACCGTCGGAAGAAATGACCTGCAAAAGGTCAGAGGCTGTTCTTAGTTCGTTCCGGTTACAGGGTTCAGCGTACACAGTCGGAGACAATGTGCGAGTGACCGTGGAGGCTGCGCTTGGGGTAGCCGTATGAGGTCTCGTCGCGGGTCAAGTTCCAGATGATCAAGGTCTTGTCGCGAGATGCCGACAGGAGCATGTTGGGGCTGAACACGAGGCAATCAGCATCTTGTGCCTCTCTCTATATCTCTCTTTTTTGCGGTGTTGCTCACTTCTCAAGCGAGGTAGCCAGGCTGGTGACCCAGCCGGAGTGGCCCTCGAGGGTGCCGCGAAGAACAAGTTGCTCGGCCATGTTGACTGATGGAGGATCGCTGCAGCTCAATTGTTAATTCGGGTGTCCTGTTTCGCTGCGCGCGTTCGCTTTGGAGTAGTTGCTGACCTGACGGAGTGAGACGTGGGCGATTGACTGGCGCTTGCGAAGATCAAATTGATGCAAAGGTATTTCGACGCAGCCAAGTGCGACACACGAGAGTGCCGAACTTATCCCGGGTCGTGCTTTCACAAATGCTAGCGTCTCCTGCCCCGACTGCCAAGCGAGCGACCACGATCTGCTCTCATCACCCATTTTCCAACTCGTCTGATCATTGCTGAGTCGTCACATCACGGTGAAATGATGGTTCTGATGTCGCTTAGAGCGAATATGGTTGCTGCGCTTCTGTTCTTGGAATCCCGGCGAACGAGAGCGAAAATCGCATAAGGTGACGAATTCTGAGCAGTAGATAAACTGCTTCTGAAAGCATTTCGACAGGTCGTTTTGGTTGGAGCACAAGTCAAGCAACACTGGTAATGAGAACGTGGAACTTCAATCTGCCTTTCGCACTCTCTTAAACCTCTCGATACCTTTCCCTTCGCTCCTTTCAGAGTAACAATTTGGCGACTGACCGACACTTCCCTGTCTTCTCAAAAACCCATGGCCTCCATGCAGATGTTGGAGTCATAAATGCCTTCCATTGAGACCACGATTCCCGCAAGTTCTAGGCTCAATCCACTATCGTCTCTTCGTTCTCAAGTCGTTCATTCTCGTCATTTTCATCCCTCATCATCTGCCCTTCTGATGGTCGTCTGCTTAGCCATTTCCTCCGCGAGTTGCTCAGCTCTGATAACATCTCCGGCCAGGACATCAGCGGCATTCTCCTCGATCAACACAGCCAACGTGATTGCTCCAGCATGACAAGCACCGCATTTGTTCATCGCAAATCCAGTGCCCTTGCAGCCTGCACACTTCTTGTCGCTGATGCACGATATCAGTATTTTACGCATGTGGAAGATTGTGGAAGGGAAGGAGAAGCAGGAGGTCACTTACTCTCGGAGCACACGACCGATGCAGACTTTGCACGTGGTGATCTTAGTACCGTTGACACAGCCATGGAGAAGATCTCTCAGTCGTGGTGGCTTTCTGGATGTTCTTGTTTTGGGAGGAGAAGATGTGTTCAGTGTAGGAGATGGGGGAGAGGAGTCAATGATACTCTGAAGAGCAAAGAGGAGGTTTGGGTTGGTAGTCATGATGGAAGTATGATTGTGTTGTTTAGGTATGAGTGGTAGGTTTGTGTATGATATGGTAATCGGTAATGGAGATGGGGACGGCGATGGGACATTATATATCTGTTGGTTGTCAGATGGAAATGAGAAGTTGTTTTCAGATGGTAGAGAGGGATGAGAGCTCGTGACTTGTTCGGCCGACGAGATACAGAGGAAGTCACGATGCGACTACAGAAGTTCGCACGTGGTGGTCTCGTGGACACAAGCATGTCCTCTGCCACGTGCAAGCACGATCAGAACTTCCGAGAGCTCATCAAATTAGCGTTCCTGGAGATATCGCAATAGTAAGTAAGGTGTAATTGCTGCTCATGATAGCGGGAAAATGGTATTGAGAGAAATAGAACAATTCGAGTACACTGCCCTACAGACAATTATGGATATCAACGCAAGAGGTATAAAGAAGTCGAAAAGCTCAGAACAATAGGCAAAACACATAGGAGAGGATATTGAGCAAACAAAGGGTAATCGTCAGCGCCCATAAACAGAAGAAAAGTGACCGCATGAGAAACAAAGACCAAGCCAAGACAGAACTCGGTAGAAGAGAAGATATGTGCAACCGATCTCCCTGCCTCAGGCGTCAGTCATGGCATTTCGATTGGTGGAGGTGGCGGAAGCTGCCTCTCAAGCTGAAAACCTTTTGCGTCGAAAAGTTTCTCTGAGGCTTCCAGCTCGGCGATGCTTTGGAGTTGCTGGCCCTCAGGTTGATCATCTCGCAATGTCGCTGCAGTTGTTGTGCTGTCTGTGAAGCTCGGTCGAGAATCACTCATGCTGCTGTGACTTCGGTTGTGAACGTCGCTCATGCTGCTCGGGCTCCGGAGATGTCTGTCACTCATACTGCTGTGACTTCTGTCGTTCATGAGGGAAGCACGCGGCGAAATGACTCCAAGGCCACTGACACCACTAGTTCCTGTGAGGACTGAGGCGCGGCGATAGCTCTCTCTGACTTTCTTATCGTCCGCCAGGTCTGCTTTGACGACTAGGCGGTCAACCAGAATTCCATGAGCTTTGTTGAGTGTCTTCTTGACGAAGCTGGTGAGGAAGATGTTGCAGCTCATGTCGATGTCTTCGCGCAAGTAGAGTCCTTCCCGCGGTACACCAAGATTGCTCAGGCCGAGTTCGATGACTTCGCGCTCTTCTCCAGCCTCATTTCCACCGATGCTCCACTTTTCCTTGATTTCAAGACCGGCGGGGGCGTAGACGTGTGTTTGAAGACCACGAGGTAGATCGTGAAAACAGGCCTTGTAGCTGACTTGGCCCTTGATGCCTGGTAGATATGTGATTCGATCTGTGAGTTCGTACCAGATGGCATGGAACTCGTCCGGCGGAGCTGACGATGGCGGCTTGCATTGCGTATGATGAATCACCAAGGGATTCAACTCGATCATTTCGGCGTGTGAATGCAGCATCGCGACTGCTGTCTCGCGGCTGACCGTGGGAGGCAGTGGTGTGACAACGGTATATATACTTCTTTTCCAGATCATGATGGCGTCCTGAGGCGATGATACCGGTCAATGGAGTGGTGTGCGAGAAGTTATCTTCGCTCTTGGTTGAGAGAATGCAGAGGTCGAGTGAGCTCAGAGGTGGCCTGAACGAAGGATCAAACGCGGTATTATGTATCAGGCAAGCTTACGTGTGGCTGTATGCAAGGATTGCTGTCCAATCTACTCTAGACCAGGGCGGCAGCCAGCTTATCTACTATTTTCTTGAGTCGGTCGCTCAACGGTTGGATCCGCAACTGTCAGAGGCGTAACTACAGTCAGCCTCTTCTGGTTCCCCATGTCTCACCTCGATCCGGTCGGGTTTACCTTGACGAGGAAGTGCAAAGGAAACTCTCCAATAGTGTCCGTGCGTTCCTGCCCTTTTTCAGCGAATCGGAGAAAGGGCAAAAAGCTTGGCTTTACTCTAAACCTCTTTGCGAACGTCATCATTGTGGACCTTCCTCCGAAGCGGTGTTTGTTCTGTTGAAGACTCCTCTTTCCTGAGGCCGAAGTTTTCTCATCATCTCATCGATCCGCGCTGGAAAGTATTCTTGTTCTTGCATTACATCAGGCGTTCTGAAAGGCGTTCGTCCCCATCACTAACCCATCAACCTGTCGACATCGTTCGGCCCATCGTTTCAATTCAACATCCCGCGGGACGATCAACTGAACCGCAATTTGGAGGCTCCCACCCTCCATCTCTATCAACCGACGCGATGGTTTGGGATCAGCTTGAACCTACACCACCCCATCTTTCATACCTTCTTATCTCGTCCTTCTTGATTGTCTACTGCCTCTTCGCTACCTTCATCAGAAACCGCCTTCATCTGTCTGAACCGCCATTGGCACTTCTCGTCGGCATCCTTCTTGGTCCAAGAGTGCTTGGCTGGCTGAACCCAAACTATTGCAGCCAGCAAGGATGTTCTGGCGATGAGAACGAGAGATGGGGCTGGGGTGATAACCAGATCCAGGAGATTTCTCGAGTCATTCTTGGTGTCCAAGTCTTCACTGTTGGTGTTGGTTTGCCAAAGTACTATGCCTCCAAGCACTGGAAGAGTGTTGGTATTCTTTTGAGTAAGTCCTCGCGATCTTCTTTTCAACTCGACATCACGACTCACATGCATCTTAGCTCTCGTCATGACATTCGGCTGGTTCGTCAGCGCCCTCTTTGCCGCATTGATGTTCAAAGTCGATATCGCAACTGCACTCGTTATTGCAGCTTGCCTTACCCCCACCGATCCTGTCTTGTCCTCTTCCATTCTCTCAAACAGTCAATTCAGCACCAGGGTACCGAAGCGTATCAAGGACATGCTGTCTGCAGAGTCCGGTTGCAACGATGGAATATCATTCCCGTGAGTTCCCTCCAACATGAACTTGAGCCACTGCTTATCATCATCACAGGTTCCTCTATGTTGGACTCTACGCACTCATTAATGCAGATCCCAAGGAAGCAGTCAAAAACTACTTCCTTATCACTATTCTTTGGCAATGTTCTCTGGGTATCCTCACTGGCTTGATCATCGGCACAGTCTTCAACCGCCTTTTGCGCTTCTCAGACGGCCGCGGCTACATTGACCCCGCTGGCATGATCGCCTTCTACTTGCTTCTTGCCATCTTCAGCGTCGGCGTTGGCAGTATTCTAGGCTCTGACGACTTCCTCGTCGCTTTCGGTGCTGGTTACGGTTTCGCTCGTGACGGCTGGTTCAGCAAGAAAACCAAAGATGCCCACCTCCCAGACGTCACAGACCTCTTGCTCAACTCAGCCTTGTTTATCTACCTCGGCACAATCATCCCCTGGGAGGCCTTTGGCTCCCGCGACATTACTCCAAACGTAACACCCTGGAGACTGTTTGGATTCGCAGTCCTGGTCTTGCTTTTCCGTCGCATTCCTGTCATGCTAGCGACTTACAAATTCAACCCAGACATCCGTACTTTCCGCGAGGCACTCTTCTGCGGACACTTCGGACCCATGGGTCTAGGTGCAGTCTTCCTTGCCATTGAAGCTCGTGCGACCCTCGAGACCGGCACCAGCGAGCCATTGCCTCATCCTCCGATCTTCTCACCTCCTTACACCAACCGCGAAAAGGCCACCGAAATGCTCTGGCCTGTGGTCTGCTTTGTGGTCATGTGTAGCACTTTTGTGCACGGATTGAGCGTTCTCGCTCTGAGCATCTCCAGCCACTTCCGCAGAAAGGAAGGCGAGAGAGCACCGTTGTTGGCCCAGGAGACAGATCCTCTGGACGGCATGGAGCATGAACGTCCCGAAGACCTGCAAAGCACGGATGACGAGGCTTAGTGTCCCTCAGGAGGAGAAGAGCGGCTTTGCTCGGTCAAACCGATGCATGCGTTTGTGGAAGAAGAGAAATACGGACTATCTGTTATCAAAGCATGTGGCTCTATGGATCAAACGCTAAAAGATACTGGCTTGCACATACACCCTCAGAAAGAAGAGCCGTATGTGGACTGGGCCATCGAAAGTTATGGCACCGATGGCACTGCTGTCGATGGTCTAACGCCAGAGACACTACCAAGCGGTGGCCAGCACACAACATCAGTCAACGAGGCCCAAACAACAGCAAGTAATGAGGGTCAAAGAATAGCAGCCAGCGACGGCCAAAAAACAGCAGCCAGCGAGGGCCAAACAACAGCAGTCGGCGAGGGCCAAACAACAGCAGTCGGCGAAGCCCAGCGCACTACTAAATTCCAGGAAGGCGACACTGGCCAGCCAGATCCGTCTGACAAGAACACCCGTCATTCGACATCAGGCAACGACGGCCAGCGCTAAGGTGCTGCAGATGCGGGAAGCACCAGTGTGACTCATGTACAAAAGCCTGGCATGGCGTATGAATTAAGACCTGCGAGCCCGATCCAGGATGACGAGTCCACTCCTGAAAGCCGTTCTTTCCTTTCCAGCGTTGGTCAGTGTTTCGGCAAGTGCTTGCACTGTTACAAGGAGGAAGAACGCGACAGACCACTTGAACCGGCGACCATCAGGAATGAGGAAGGTGGAAAAGGCGGCATACGTATGGAGACCCTATTCCCGAACAACCCACAGCCGAACAACCCACGGCCGGAGAAGCAGAAGAAGCAGTGGCCATCCAGCTGGACATCAAACACCTGGAGTGACTGCTTCCAACGAGGCTGTCCATGCTGTTGCTGCTTATTCTGTCTTTGTCCCAATGATTCTGAAGCTGATGTAGGATCGGACTGAGATATGACCACGCTGAGATGTGTCATGCAGAGGGAAGGGAAGTTAGAGGAGACATTCATTCACAATATTCATAACATTCGTAACAAATAAAACACCGTCTTTTCAGAACCCAAGTCACTTAGAGTGCAAGCTACGTGAAGTAAGCCAACCCTATGTGTTAACCTGTGTCGTGCTTGTAGCTGTAGAGATACACTAAAGGTATGCAGCCTCCACTAAAAGCGGGACTTCCACGAATTCACCGAACTCAGGAACATCATGTATTTCCACAATGGAATGACCACAAAATGAACTGCAACACACAACAAGGAATTTCACAACATGTGCACACAATGGTTCGATAGTTGAAAGACCCTTTCATTGATTTCCAGAGCTGGCGTTTCTACATGAGCAGAGTCCCTCTCTTCTTCTTCTTCTGTATACGTCCAAGCTCTTTTATATTGGTATCCGTCTTTTCCGTTCTCTTTCCGCAGCAGTATCGTTCATTCGTAATGCACCATGATCATCTCTTTTGTCTTCCCGCCATGTTCTTTAGTAAAAGCTAAAAGGGTCAATCTTTTACTCCAACCATCTGGACACGGTGACCCAACTGTGACGAACAGATTGTCTGCGTCTGACTCCTTCGTCCATGATACCGCTTCCGACGTGGTTATCCTCCACCTCTGCCTCTTGCTCCACAACAATTCTAGGAGGATATTGAGTTGCGGGTTCGATCTCCAGATCGTCTTGATCTTCATCTTCTTCGAAAATGGTGGTATGGGCTGCGGGGATGGGTGTGACTAGAGGAGGTGGGATGATAGGCGTAGGAGTGGAGATGTTGGGACGAGAAGGCAATTTCTTCTTGTTGTTGCCGAAGAGACCGCAGCAGAAGGATTTGATGGTGGAGGTGGGTGCTGTGATTGGGGTGGTGGGTACTGGTCTTCTGGCTGGAAAGGCGGGTCCTGCTACGGGTGTGATGCCTGCTGCTCCGCTCTGTCTGCGCTGACGAGATGGAGTTGTGCTTTGGGGACGAGCTGGGGGTGTGCTTTGAGCACGGGAACGAGCACGAGCGGAAGGAGAAGTAACAATGAGGTCCTCTGCGTCCACAGCCTCGACACTAGAGACGGGCTGTCTGTCTCTCACTCCAGCATTGACTCCAACGGCTCTTCCAGCACGAAGATCAGCAGGGTAGCTCTCGAGGGTGAAGTTTTCGACCACAGCGCCTTCATCATCACCGACACTTGTGATTGTGACGCCACAATGGGGTTGGAAGCCGTGGAGGTGAGACCATGTGTCTACAGGCGTGGGAGGTTGAGATGGAGTGACTGGGGAGGGAGGTGGAGCTGATGGGACGGGTGGGACGGGCGAAGGAGCATTCGGTGGGTTCTGGCGGAGCGGGTGACGAATCTGGCGTTGTGTCAGTTATGGTGGAAGGAGGAGAAAGGTGTGCAAGACGAGTCGAAAAGTAGAGCAAGAGTAGGATTAGGATGGCGGTGGCTTACCCAGCGTTCACTCAGCTCTGAGACGAGAGGTGCGGAGTCTTCAAAATCTTCCTCCTCGGGAACCAGAACAGAAGGCCGCAGGAAAGGGCGGCTTTCTTGGTCACGGCGGATGAAATCAGAACGAGGTCTGGCAAGCAAATCGGAGATGGACGGCAAAGAAGCCGATGTTGTGGTGGAAGAAGCAGACGACTCGGGTGAAGGAGAGACGAGAGGCATGAGGTACGACATTTCATCTTCTCCCTCAGCTTCAACTCCATCATCGTGTTCGTCGTTGTCAACATCAGAATCGGCGGGCGACTCGTCGGCGTCGGCAGGTGCAACGAAGTCGGGCATACCAGCAGCATACCAATCACGAATTCTTCCAAGAGCCAGGTTGTCCGATCCCCTGGCCATGGCGCTTTGGGTTTCTCTAGGTTCAACAAGAAGATCAAAGTCCATGCTGCGAGTAACTCTTGGGCTTGGTCGAGCATCAATGTTGTAGCCGTCATCTCCAACAGGACCGTATCTCTGGCCCCACAGATCGCTAAAACTGCTTCTTGGGATCTCGACATCAAGGCGCGGGCGACTGGGATGGTTGTAGATGTAAGGACCATTGTGGGGGACATCAATGTCTCCTTGGTTAACGATAGGTCTCGAGATCTTGGGTCTTTCATCGAAGGTAGGAGTGCGGCCACGAAGCGAGAACAGATCGGAGAAGCGGCGGTGGGTACGGTTGCGAGCGCGTGTCGTGATGTTTGGATGAAGCGCCGGGCTATGAGGTAGGTGTGGAGAGTTTGGGTCTGCGATGAAGGCGCTGGGCTCAGGGGTCCAGGAACGGTAACCAGAGTCTGGGTCTGACGATCTGTTCTCAGAAGTCCTGTTTTGAGCGGCCATCTCTTCGTAATTCAGAAGACTGCGGCGAAAGTCTGCAATACGGCGGCCGGTATTGTCATCGTCCATTGTCGGCGGTCCAACACGGCCGGAACGATTTCTGGCTGCAGAATCGAAAGAATGTGTTGCAACAGGGCGTTGTTATGAGGCGCCTTGCTGAATAAGAAGATGTGTGATGGGTACCCGTTCTCGCAGAAACGATCTCTTAGAGAAATAATACGGACTGACGTTAGTGACGCCGAGGTGGGAGGATTGGAAAATGACGATACGATTGAAGTGCGCTGGAAAGTGACGATTCATACGCCTGGTGAAAATAGCGGATATGGACAAGTGAAGCGCCAACAACAAACTTCGTAAACAAGGTCGGAGCTTTAAAATCGGCGAGAGCAGAAAATGGACGAGAGGAACATGATGGTTTTGCAAGAAGTGTAGATGTATATCCTTTTGATTTCAGAGTACCCAGTAATACGAGCAGGAGGTCATGGGAGAAAGACCAGCTGCATGTATGTAAGAAGTGGAGAAGACGGCTCGGCGCCTGAGAGTGGATAAAGTCAGACAGAAAAAGTCTTAGGCTCTCTTGAGAAACGAGTGGACGGTTCTGGTAGGCATGCTGCCGACGAGGTCGACCGTGTCTGCGCTGGGTCTCTTTTCCGGTTGGCGACTTGGCTTGATCTTCGGCGCGAGAATCGATGCCAGTAACAGCTAGGAGGCGTGATTGAGTGACGCTCTTCAATGCATGTCATGAAGCGTGAGCTCGAAGGGACTTCTTGAGTACTGTTGTGCACAAGAGACATGGCACGGCTGAGGCGAGCAACCCGGTCTGAAAGCCTGTCAGACTGCGCGGACGGTATGGCGATTTGGGGTATCAAGTCTTGACGAAGCTCATTTTGCGCCAGCTCTTTTCTTGTCCAGGATTTCCAGGCGCAGTCTCTCAGCGGCAACCTCAACCTCAATCATCTGGCCAACGCCAATCTTCCACTGCTGCTCCAGCGCTTCCAGCTCGCCCTTGCGAGCATTTTGGCCATCTCTTCTACTCCTGTCAATGTCTTCAAGCTCAATCTTCCTCTGCGAGACTTCGCGCTCGGCGTCGCGTAGAATGGCTTCAAGTTGGTCGTTCGAGATCAACCAGGCGTTCTTGCCGTATGTCTCTAGGAGTGATAGGTTGACTTGACGCGATTCCAGATATTCCGAAGAAGCGTATGCTTGCTGTAGAGTTGCGCGCCATTGTTCCATGTCGTTTGTCGCAGGCGCATCCTGGGCCTCGTAGCGCGACATATCAATACCAGCCTCTTTTTGTGCGCCTGAGGATAGCCTTTCGTGCTCGGATTCGACCAGTTCGCTGAACTTGATGGGTGTACGTTCTGGTATTGAAGGATGAAGGGTCGTCTTGTGGTCTTCTGGCAGTTCGGCTTGGATGAGAGCGCGTGCTGACTGCAGCTCGTTCTCTGACGGTGCCGCGTCAATGTCTGTCGCATCGGTAAGCGCATGTCGTTCACGGGTTGGCCATTCAATCTTACAAGGGAGATAGTCTTGTGAGCTCTGTATCAAAGGCATTCTGGCTGATGTGTATGTCATTGTCTAAAAGTTGGCTTCATGGAGGCTTGAATGAAGTTGGCTTTGACCACGCCAAGCAAAACCGTCTTCCTCAGGTTGCAAACGAAGGAGCGACCGACCGACCAACCAACCTTCATCAACAGCATTGTCTTCTATTGTCATTGAATTATTGTTCGCCAGAAGGTCTAGGAACAGGGCCCCTTGACCTTACTAAGACATCATCCGTTGCTAATCAACATGGTGGGTTCTCAAAGCACCTCTCCATAAAGAGAGCATGAAACTGGGGGAAGGACAGAGGCCCTGTTGAGCAAGACATCAATCAAGTGCGTGGACGCTTAGGTGAGAGCAAGATGGTCGACAAGCACAGATTTGAGAGCACCGGGAATCGTATGAATCCTCTACCAAACCGCTTAACAATGTCTTTCATATCCCATCATGTCTACCCTCAATGACTACACGCTGGCAGGCAAGAGAACCGTTGCCGCAGCCACCGGAGCAGAACTCATTCAACTTGTCTTGCATGAATGCCGCTCTCTTTGAAATCTCCACCTCGCAACCCTCCTCTACTCAATCTTCTCAAGCTTCTCGGTCACATCAATCTTTTCGACCATCACAGTCATCTGAGCTGTCTGATCCCTTCGAGATTCCTCGACTTCCTCAAGGTGAACAACCCACCTGGCAAAACAAGCATTGGGCCCCCTTCCAGTCCGCCCTCAATCCCGGGCAAGGCTCTGCCCCTCATATGAATAACTACATTCACCCTACCCGTCTCAGGGGCGGTGTAAGACGAAACGTCCCCTATGAGAGGGAAGAGCAAGCTCGAGTCGATGGAAGACCATACGTCTTTACTGACTATCCTGAAGAGAAAGACTTTGCCCATCATCGATCGCAAGGTTCGTAATCGAGCTTGTCTAACTGATCTTATGTCCAACTTTCAGGTGGACTTGAGCGCACGACTCTTCTATCGAGTGGACTACATCATCGCGATACCGTAGTCCGCGCGCATTATACAAACCAATATCGGAAATACCTCATGACCAAGCAGGCGAGAAATGTTTGCGCTTCCGTTAGACATATCTCCGGAGAGGTTCACAAGATCGACATATGCACTCTTCTCCAGCCCCCATCCGGAAAACCAAAGTCAGAACCGATAAAAAAGATAAAAAAAGGATTGTCGATTATGCTCCCGTTGGCTTCACCTCCGAAGAAGTTACTAGACCGACACACCACGGTGAGGTGGGAGCTCGTGCCGGAGCCTGCCACTCGCCGAGCCGAGGCGCGCGCCACTACCCAACCGCGACGACACTGAAAGGGTGTTGAACCCCATCAAGATGCCATGCGAGATGAGCACAACGCGCATGCTTCACAGCTGCGACTGAGTCCAGGCCCCCCATCTCCGTACCATCTCCAGCCGCGGCTCTGTCTCCTGCGACCACCCGTGCTGCGTCACTACAGGGAGGCGATGGGCGTGTGGCTTGGGCCCTCAGGCAGAGCCTCTGCATCAGTGACCGGGGCCACTGATGGGGAGGTTGCCTGAGGAGCGCCAGCCACCGCGCATCGCCTGCGACCTGTAGTGCGCAGCCACGGATGGGAGGAGATGAGCCCGGCGAGATGGTCGAGATGAGGATTCGAAGGAAGAAAGAAGAGATGGAGAGGAAGCCAGGCTTTATAGTCTTTCTCTGCTTGTCTGCTTACTCAGCCTGTTGACTCTTAAAGATGCGTTGCTGATTGCTTGTTGCGTGAGTTGCGGTCATATCTTGCTCAAATTCTGGTCATCTGCGAGTCACTTCCAGGTTCAGAGGCGGTTTACGGGAATCCCTCCCTCTGACTCATGTCAGGGTGAAGAACACTGAAGATGACAATTGAAAAGAGATTCACAAGAGTCCGACCAGAAAAGAATTTCACAAGAGCCAGATCAGAAAAGTACGGTCGGGTGGAAGTTTCGTGCGGAGGAAGAGAGGTTGAGCGAAGAGATGGTAGAAATACGCAGATATCAAAGTTCATCAGTCTCAAGTGGATGAAGACATCTATGGAAACACTTCGTAAATGCAGATAAGATAGGAATGATGTTTCACTACCGTAAGTGTAAACAACGAGGCAAGAGCTGCCATTGTCAGAAGCCAACAAGGAGAGAACACCATTCTGTGAGAGAGTTGATCTGTGGTAATTATGGTTTCATATTTTCTGTTGTTTTGTCGAAGTTCTGTAGCAACAAAGTAAAAACAAAGCAAAAAGCGTCATCGTTATCGTCTCTTTCGTTGTATAATAAACCCATCTCTGAAGCGCTGAAGCAGAATTAGACCTTCCCATAATAAAACTCCCTGGACCCAAGAAAACGGTCATCGAAGATCGGATCTCAGAAATCGACGAGTTGAGCAGACGTTGAAAGTTGAAAAGGCATAAACCAACAACGCAAAAACACAGACCATGTATATCAGGTCTCTCTTGATATCTCCATTATTGATCCTCCTGCGGACCTCACTTGTAGGTCAACGCTCCGGATCCCCTCTGCGGACTTCTCATGTAAGTCGACGCTCGAGGCTTACTCATCATTCAAAGCACCGCGTCCATTTATGGCATGGGCCAGTTAGCCAGCAACTGCTCGCACTGAGGAGTCATCAGCACACCGACGACAGTAGCCATACCACCAAGGGCACCAGCGAAAGCACTCAAAGCGACCTTAGCGGTTGAACGCTTTGCCCTCTTGATAGGGCGAGGAGCTGCCTTGACGATTGTGCGCTTTGGCAAGAAGTTGGCGAGGGCCTTCTTGTGCTGCGGACCAAGTCTGAACTTGAACAATCTGCGAGCAGTAGACGAGGCAGGTAGTGCCTCGTGGCCGTCATCCTCGACATCACGTTTGCGTTTGCTTCCTGTCGGCGAGTCCACCTTATGAAAGAGTTCGGCGGCAGTAGGAGCTTGTGCAGCGATCTGCTTCTTAGCCACAGCAGGCTCGGGAGCAATTATCGGAGTAAAGACAGCCGGAGCTACGCGGCTCTCGGCGATCACCTCCTGAACGACGACATCATCGATGCGGAGATCGTCGGTGTTTTGGATGGCCTTGATCTCGGGATCCTTCTTCTGGTCTCTGGGAGTAGCGGAGATGTCGTCCTTAGACGTTGCGAGACTGTCGTCCTTCTGGCTTGGAGCCAAGGGGATCTTGATAGAGTCATAGTGAAGTTGAGGCAAGGTGATATGAGGGTAATACCACTCGTTTGCAGCAGCAGTCATGGAGTTCTCGACCAACCACGGGATAGACATGATTTCTTCGGCAGTATCGCGAGGCTTTTCTACCTCCTGAGCCTGAGCCTGAGTCTGGGTCTGGGTGTGGGCTTGAGTGTCAGCGGCCTTGGACTTGAACGACTCGACAACAGGTAACACGGTTGTGTTATCCAGCTGTGTCTCGAAAGACTCCTCAGACTCGGAGTCAATGACATCTTCTTCGTCCGAGTAGTCGTTGAATGACTCGGAGAGACCAGGAGACTCATCACGGTCCGAGGCCGCCTGGCTGTCGTCGTCATGATCGATTTCGTCGGGGTTGTCAGGGTAATCATAACCGTCGTCGAACTCGCTGTCAAAGTCGGAAACCTCCTCGGACATGTTGTCGGTGAAGTCATCGACCTCGACGACGCTGCGAGCATAGACGGGTGGTGAAGGTGGATCGAGGTCGATGTAAGTAGCGGGCTTGATGACGGTCGAAGGCTTTGTGGAGATTGAGGGCTTGACGGAAATCGAGTGCTCTTCAGAGGTGATGGAGGTGAGATCTTCCTTGGAAGAGTCGGTGTCATAGCCGGGGACGCGGTATGAGGGTGGGTTGACCTTCTTGCTGCTCTCCGGGAGAGTGACGCTGGTGCTGGTGTTGGTGAGGGTGCTGGTGGAGAAGGGATTACTGAAGGAAGCGCCTGAGCGGACGATGTTGGTGATCCGGACCTCGACACCGTCAAACGTGGCTGGGATAGGAGTCAGAAGAGGATACTCGTCGAAGTTGAAAGCTTGGGTTGGCGGCAAGAATTCACCTTCAGCACGAGTGACCTGACTTCCGAATCGTATCTCATCGCGGGAGAAGATCTCAGTTCTGAGGATCTTTCTTCCGTTCACGTAGACGCCATGCATCGAGCCCGTATCCTCGAGCATGATGGGTCCCTGTGAATGTCAGTCGACGAGTCTCGAAATCAGAAGAGGTGGACTCACATGAGGACCCTTGGGAGCCGAAATGGCGGCATGGTGCCTGGACATGACAGCACACTCGAAAAGGGCGTTGTCGGCGGCTGGCTTTCTGTTCTTGGTGGCACTGGTGGAAGCGCGGCCAATCTCGACTAAGCCATGTTGAGGGATGACTAGGGTGCGATCAATAGGGCCGGTCGAAGGGGCGCCTTTGCGAGCTATGGCCTGTAGTGAGACGGTAAGACGCACAGGTCTCTGCGTGTGCGAGAATGGCGCCGTCATGTTGAGAGCCGGCGGTAGGAGGAAGGAGGGCGTGCAGGTGCGAGGGCAGGAGATGAGTCAGTATTTGTAGTTGGCGTAGTGTGTCGGTGGTTCGAGGTTGAAGGAAGTCTGGTCGATTACTTGCTCTGCCTTGAGGTAAGAGCGACCCGAGCGGGGACCAACCCTTTACCCTTTGATAGGCCGCAACCCACAGTCACATGCCAACACCATCTCACCATCGTACACTACAGCTTTCACTCTACTTCCAATTCTAACACTCAAGCAAGCTTCTAACACCTTGTTTCAAGGTTCTGGAACCCGCTGGTGGGATGAAATGTCTTCTTCCATCTTCGGCGGACGCCGCTATGCATGTCGATAACCACTCGGGTGTTACAGTGTCAAGGCAGAAGCTCTGCGGAGGTCGACCCCTCTTCACCGAGAGCTACCTCTCTTGCTGTCCACACTCTAGCTTGTGATAGGGCAGCCGTGGTTTTCATCATGCCTTGTTTCACGAGAGTGCCGTATTGACTGAAAGTAACCGGGTCAAAGCAGATAATCCAGAGTCGGATGAGTTAGTTTATTTTGCATGAGGGTTTGGTGGTTTGATGATCACACCAAGATAAGCTTCGGATGTACGGTCGGAGATAGACCCCGCGATGAACGATGAAGCTCGGACCCTTGTGGCCGACGCTGCAACAAATCCTTAGCGGCTGCTCTTGCGATTTTATGTCGAAGTCGAATACGGTAAACTTCAGCGAACCAGTCACCACAGTCAGAAGTCAGACTTGCGCCGAGTCTTTCTTTATGGAAGTAGTCGACACCTGCCGCCATCATGGAAAGTCAAGTTCGACAATTTGACGGTGATGAGCTTCCCCCCAAGGAGCAGGTCATCGACCGTCCTCCCAAGCGCATCTCGGAGCTGGAGTTTGGTGTCCTGTATGACTGTCTGAATGCGCCCAGTCCAAGACCACGTCGCTGACTCACTGTACAGATCCAACCAGGACATGGTAAAGCAGTCCGTCGTCGAAGTCTCGGATCGCAACGTTTACGACCTTGGAACTGGCCCTGGCGGCAAACGTACCCTCACTGCCCACGGTCCCCTCGATGGCCGCCTCGGAACTTCCTCAAAGACTGGAACCTGCGAGCAATGCAAGGAGGACCTCAAGAACTGCAACGGTCACTTCGGTCACGTCCGCCTGGCGCTTCCCGCCTACCACTGGGGCTACTTCAAAAAGATTATGGAAATCCTCAACACCATCTGCAAAGACTGTTCCCGCATTCTCCTCGACGAAAACACTCGCCGCAAGTACCTGCGCCAGATCCGTAGACCAGAGCTGGACACTTTGCGCAAAGAGGCCATCTGCAAGAAAATTGTCGACGAGGCCAAGAAGACAAAGACCTGTTTCTACTGCGGCTCCATCAATGGCACCGTCAAGAAAGTCGCCGGACATCCCATCAAGCTTATCCACGTCAAGTGGCAGACATACCTCGCTTCCAACGCAAAGTCGAAGGTCAAGCCGGCTTCCATGGTCGCTTTCGAAAAGTCGTTTGAAGAGGCCAAGAAGGGTGTTCCGGATCTGGAGAAACATGCGAAGCGTGCTGTGGATGATATGAACCCTCTTAGAGCGCTCAATCTCTTTCAGAGAATCTCGACGACAGATGTGGAGTTGCTAGGTATGGATCCGAGCAGAGGTCGCCCTGAGGCTTTCATCTGGCAATATCTGCCCGCTCCTCCAGTCGCCATCCGTCCATCAGTCGCCCAGGAAGCCGCAAGCACCGAAGATGACATTACCAACAAGCTCGGAGATATCATTCAAATCAACACTCTTCTCTCGGCTGGCCTGAAATCGGGACAACCCGTCATGAAAATCATTGATATGTGGGAGTTCTTGCAAGTCCAAATCGCCATGTACATTGATGGCAACCTGCCCGGTCTTGGTCGCGACTCAGCATATGGCAAGGCTCTTCGTGGTTTCTGCCAACGTTTGAAGGGTAAGCAAGGTCGTTTCAGAGGTAACCTTTCAGGCAAGCGTGTCGACTTTTCTGGACGTACCGTTATCTCTCCCGACCCCAACCTGAGCATCGAAGAAGTCGCCGTCCCGTCCAAAATCGCCACCAACATGACCTACCCCGAACGCGTTACAAGATACAACATCGAGAAGCTTCGCGGATGTGTCCTTCGAGGAAAGAAAAAGCATCCCGGTGCCAACTTCATTGTCAAGAAAGACGGTCAAAGAAAGGTTCTGGAAATCATGGAAAGAATCGGAAGGCTCGAGCAGGCGGCAAGCGAACTGCAGATTGGCGATGTTGTCGAACGTCACTTGGAAGACGGCGACATTGTCCTGTTCAACCGTCAACCATCTCTCCACAAGCTCAGTATCCTCAGTCACAAGGTCAAGGTCAGGCCATGGAGGACTTTCCGCCTCAACGAGTGTGTCTGCAACCCTTACAACGCCGATTTCGATGGAGACGAGATGAACTTGCACGTACCACAGACCGAAGAAGCACGTACAGAGGCTATCAACTTGATGGGTGTCAAGAACAACTTGGCTACACCCAAGAACGGTACTCCCATCATTGCCGCTATCCAAGATTTCATCACAGGAGCCTACCTCTCTTCCATCAAGGACAACTTCTTCGACCGCAAAACCTTCAGTCAAATTATTGGTTACATGTTCCACGACGATGTGATTGATGACCCAGAGACTGGTGAGAAGCTTTCCATCGAACTGCCACCACCTACAATCTGGAAACCGCAACGACTTTGGACTGGCAAGCAAATTTGGAACGTCTTGATGCGACCAAACAAAAAGCTGAATGTGCTGGTCAACCTGGAAGCCAAGTGCAAGCAATACAAAGCACCGCCGAAGGGTGTTGCTCCTGACATGAACGAGGATGATGCATACTTGGTCATTCGTAACTCAGAGGTCATGTGCGGTTACATGGACAAGGCAACCGTTGGTGACGGAAAGAAGGACTCAGTCTTCTACGTTATCATGCGTGACTTTGGTCCCGACTACGCCGTCCACGCCATGAACCGTCTCGCTAGATTGTCCGCACGTTGGCTCACTAACCAGGGGTTCTCGCTCGGCATCAGCGATGTCTACCCTAGTGACGCACTGACAGCAAAGAAGATGAATCTCATCAGAACAGCAGAGGCAAAATGTTACGAGCTAATCGACCTCTATAACAAGGGAGAGCTGGAACGCGATCCCGGTTGTGATGAAGAAATGACCATGGAGAACCAGATCTCTGGTATTCTTTCAAAAGTCCGTCAAGAAGCTGGTGACGCCTGTTTTGCTGAGCTCAGTCGCCGCAACTCACCCTTGGTCATGGCCAAGTGTGGTTCGAAAGGCTCTAACATCAACGTTTCTCAAATGGTTGCTGCCGTAGGTCAACAAATTATCGGTGGAAAGCGTGTTCTGGAGGGCTTCCAGGACCGTACTCTTCCTCATTTCGCAAAGGGCAGCAGAGATGCACCGGCCAAGGGTTTCGTCGGAAACAGTTTCTTCTCTGGTTTGAACCCTACCGAGTTCATTTTCCACGCCATGTCTGGTCGTGAAGGTCTGGTCGATACGGCTGTCAAGACTGCTGAGACTGGTTACATGTCTCGTCGTTTGATGAAGTCACTGGAAGATTTGTCGGCTCAATACGACAACACTGTACGCAACTCATCTTCTGGTATCGTTCAATTCCAGTACGGAGACGATAAGCTTGATCCCGTGGATATGGAGGGCAGTGCAAAGCCTGTACACTTCGATCGCAGTTTCACCCATGCTGTTACAACCACATGGAACAACGTTGATCGTGGTTTGAGGCCTTCCGAAATCATGCAGATCACAACAAACACACTCAACCCTGAGCGCGCTAAGCTCGAGCGTTTCTCTCTCACTGGCGAGAAGCTTGGTTACAACGACAGGAGCGACCATGGCATCGACCAGATGGAGAGTGCTCGTGACTTTCTCGACACTGTCCAAAACTACATCCAAATCAAGTGCGATAAGCTGGCTGCTATTCGTACAAAGATTGGCATGGAATCTGGTATCGATGATTCTGGTACTATCGATGCCGGAGTGGCGGACGACTGCAAGCAGCGCTCCATTGCTGATGGTGTGCTCAAGATCTCGACTGCTGCTATCAACGAGTTCCTCATGCTGTGCTTGACCAAGTACGAGCGCTCAAAGGTTCAACCCGGTCATGCCGTCGGTGCCACCGGTGCCCAGTCCATCGGTGAACCCGGTACTCAGATGACTCTGAAAACTTTCCATTTTGCTGGTGTCGCCGGTATGAGTATTACTCAGGGTGTACCACGTATCAAGGAGATCATCAACGCATCCAAGGTCATCAGTACCCCCGTCATTACTTGCACACTCGACTCACGCTACGAAACTGTCGCCGGTCGTGTCGCAAAGGCAATGATCGAAAAGACATATCTCCGCGACATTATCGCTTACATCGAAGATGTTTGGTCAGTTACCAGCTCTTACGTCAACATGCGCATCAACTGGGATACAGTCATGAAACTCGGTCTTCGTCTGACCACCCAAGACATTACCTATGCCATCGCGAAGAACAAGGCTGTTAAAGCTCTTGGTGTCCAAGTCGCTCCTGTTGGCAAAACACATATCCGTGTCAACGTTCAATACGTCCCCGAACCACGCGGCAAAGCGGCCCAAGCCAAAAACCGCAAACCCCTGGAACTCTTCGACGTAATCCAAGACCTCAAGCGCATCCTCCCTAATGTCGTCGTGAAAGGATACCCCGACTGCGCCCGTGCGATTGTCAAGAAGGACGATAAGCCAGATGCCAGTGGTCGCGAACCTGTTTCCGTGTTGGTTGAAGGCTACGGCCTTAGAGCTTGCATGACTACCGAAGGTGTAGACGGCGTCAAAACACGCTCCAACAACGTCATGGAATGCAAGGAAGTCCTCGGTATCGAAGCAGCACGTAGCACTATCATCAACGAAATCAGCAGTGTCATGGGAGGTATGGACATTGATCCTCGTCACATGCAGTTGCTGGCAGACGTCATGACCTACAAAGGAGACGTCCTGGGTATCACACGTTTCGGTCTTGCCAAGATGCGTGATTCGGTCTTGCAGCTTGCGTCCTTCGAAAAGACTCCTGATCATCTGTTTAATGCTGCGGTGGGCATGAAGAGAGACAGGATTGAAGGTGTCAGCGAGTGTATTATCATGGGTCAGAGCATGAGTATTGGTACTGGTGCTATGAAGGTTGTTCGCAAACTCGGCATCACAGAAGCTGAACATGGACGCAAGAGATCGGCCTTCGAGGCCGCCTTTGCGGGTCTGCCTAAGACGCACGCTGTCGCTGCTGCTGCATAGGGGCTGGTCAGTGTGCGGCTTGATGATGACTAGAGGGAGGTGATGGATCATGGCGTTATGAGCATTGCGAAGGGCGTTTTACCCAGTAGTTTCTGGTTCTTTATTGATGATTAGTTTTAGTATACCCGCCACAAAAGCGTTAGAATGACATTGCAATCTTTTTCAAAGACCAGTTTCACCGGTTTTTTCTTCTTTTTTGGCAGGTCGACTTCTCATCGTGATCAACCGGCCAATGAAGCACCTAAGACTAACAGCCACCCACCCGTCTATGGATAGTCTTCCTCCCATCCATCTCTCATGTTCCTGCCACTGACGGCAAGGCACTTGCCACCGTGGGTATCTGCTCAGGTTGCAGAATGTGAGCCATTGTTGTGGCTACGGCTCGCTCTACGGTCAAGACCCGCCAGACAGCAAGGCAGAGCAATCAGGCTACCAGGTCACCGACTCATCGCCCATTGACATCATCTCCTCAACCTCGACTGCTCGAAGAACACGCTGCTATCTATCAGAGCAAGGTCCTCGGTGTGGCACGAGTTAGGACAAGGGAATAGGGGGACATTGACCTTATCGCTTCCCTTCCCGTACCAGCAACGGCGACATACACTGGAATCATTGTGTACGACACAGCAATGGGTTTCCTAAATCTACGTGTCCACCAACTCAAGGCATCTAAATCTACACCCCTACCTCGATCCCACATCCCGCTACTCCTCCAAGACTTCCACACGGAAAGAAGTCATCGTTTCCTTCCCCACGAACCCAAGACGACATACCGGTGACTGCAAATGTGTGTAATGTTCCACTGACGTGATGACTTTCCTGCCCGCCCTTCCCTTCCTTGCTGACTCGCTCGTCCGTGAGGAGAATGAGTCTGGCGGCAAAAGGCGCACGCACAATTGGCTGCTCTTTTCTCATCGAGTCGATGGGTTGGTGGAGTCGGTGTATGATGAGGAAGATAAGGTTCCAGGTGCTAGAGAGGTGTTTTATAGCTCCAAAGCAGCAGAATTTGTCACGAAGGATGGCCGGGGAAGAACACGAAGATCCATCAATGCCATTTGTGGTGAATTCGAGACGACTGATGTGCTCAAATGGTTCACGACGATGATAGGCACGTCAGCTGGCGACAAAGATCTCCGAAAGCCCTGACTTAGGGCTATACGTACGATTTTGTACTTGATACATCTAAATCTGGCTTGTCTGTCATGTCAAGTACCATGCGATGTGATCATTGCATATGCTGTTGAGGCGACCCTGCCTTTGTATGGCTTGCATATGTCAAATGATCCCTTGCATCGCAACGACATTCATCCATCCAATCGAGGGATACTGAATCCGAACGATGTTCAAATCGCTGCAGCTCCTGTAACTTGTTGAGAGTGATTGTCGTCCCAACATTTACTCTGCAGGTTCAGGCTTCCAGACGATCAGTTTGTGATCGAACCCTCCACTAACCAACCATTCCTGCTTCACGTCACCCGCTTTCACCCAGGCAGCGCTGAGACATCTGACTTTGCTACCGGGTTCGTGGCCTTTGAGAGTAGCGATAATCTTACCAGTGGTGGCTTCGATACCACGGATTGCACCGTCATCACTGTTGACCCAGACGCCTGTGCCGTCAGGACGCCATGTGAGTGCCGGAGTGCTGTAGGCTGTCTGAGGCGCCATGGTGTTGCATTGAATCAGGATGGCGGCTGATTCGCGGTCTTGCAGCGCCAATGCAGCTCGTGCCTGTGAGGCCTGCGTCTCTTCGGCAGGAACAATGGATGCAATTGAGGCGTCACCGTCCATCGAGGGAACCATCAATCGTACAATCAGCAACTTCATGTGCGGAATGGCACTGGTGGCGATTGCGATCAAAGTGCTGTCTGTTGGACACAGAGCGATTGCTGATGGAGTGAAGGCAATCCAGGCATTACTGTGTGGCGCAAGATTTTGCTTGCCGAGAAGGCGTGCCTCGCTGTCAACGCTGTAGTAAAAGAGATGCGTCGAATCTCGGCGCGTGATGATGAGCACCAGAGATCCATTATCGGGATGCTTGATGAAAAGGAGTGCTTCCGGATTAGTTGGTAGCGAGATAGATGCAACGGGAGCAGGCAACTTGGGGTTAGTGGCAGCAACGTCAATACTGTACAGATGGACTTTGCCGTCCCAGCCTGCGGTCGCGAGCCAGGTGACATCTCCCAATTCATGAGTTATGATCTGCACAACATACTTGGCATGGTCACGGCGCTTGTCAAAGACCACGCCCTGCAGATCAGAAACCACCAGTTGGCCAGACATGGATGCTGTCAGCAGATGTGTCTGTTTCAACACAGCAGTCGAGAGCACCGGCGAGTCGTGTATAGCCAATAGCGAATCTTTGAGCGTGCATGCAGGCAGATTGTGGACATTAAGCCGGCGGTCAGCGGTCGTAGCTACCAACAACGGTTCGGATGCATCGCTATACGCAGGTCAACGATGCACTGTCCTCAGGAATGACAAGGCACAATCGACTCACCTAGAAGTGGTGCTCGCTACCAGTGGCAGCGAGGTATGAAGGATGTTGGAACGTGTCGGTCCAGAAATTTCATTTGGCACGGCCGGTGCTTGAAGGAATTCAATATATTGACTTCGGAAGAATCAAAAACACCTACCATGCTGGCTCCAACCGTGAGCGCCATCATCTGTGCCAAGCCTTTCGAACTGCAGACTCATATCAAAGGTCTGCTTCTCCTCTAAGATTTTCTCGATGGTCAGGTCGCCTCTATTTGTCGATCCGGCACTTGGAGGAAGGCCGGCTTCCCTGATGAATGTATCCAAAGTCTGGCATGGAAACATTTTAGCTGGTGATGTCAGGATAATTGTTATGGCGAGCTTCAAACCTCATCGTAGCTGTTGGCCTTGAGGAAGCGGGCAACGATGATTGCTGCCTCACTCGGTGACATGTTGACCGCAAGTTGATCGGATCCGGAAGGAAGGGCTCGTGAAAGTGGCTCCAGGTGTTTGGGAATGTTTGGGCTGTGGCGGTTGAAGTCTGGCAAGTCGCACCTCGGTTGATGGACCGCGACTTCCCCAAGATTCTGGAGCCGACGTCAAACTGGCACCTTCTGCACGTCCGCAATGTTTTCGATATTGTCCTTCCCGCCCTTTGTGTCACCACGTCTGTCGCTGAGCCTGAAACCTGGTTGGAATAGCTGGCTTCTCGCCTAGCATCATGCACCGCGCCTCCGCACCAGTTCTTCACGGGATGCGGCACGGGTAGGCGTGAAAGAAGCCTGTGTAACCGTGGCGCTCAATTGATCCTCGATGCTGTGCGCGAGATTCGGCCCTTTCGCCCAATTCGACTCTTGGTATGCCACTTATGGCTGGTATAGCCGCTATCAGAGCCTCCTGTTGGTTGACGGAGCCGCGATACACGTTGCTTCTGTGGGCGCCCACCACAACGGTCGCTTCATAAGTATATATGCCGTGCCGCGAAAAATGACAGATCACAGTTCTTGACCCCTTCATGATCAGGGCATCATTTCTTCATCGAAGCTGCAAACAACATTCTTGACCCCAGCCAGTGGTTTCACCGCTACCATCGGTCTCGCATCTAGCCCTGCATATCAATCTGCTCATCGGCAATTGGACAAAGCGTTTGCTCCACTTACAAAGATTACAATCGACATTGAGCGAGCAGACGGAGAGTCAGCCTTGCTTCCCCTTTTCTGTCTTGGGTCAGCTCTATCCTATCGCGATCCTCAGTCTGGTGGGGTGGTCAGTCAGGGTGCATGGCGACATGGGCCTTATCCAGATGGCTTGCTGCAACCCCAGATTTCTGCCGAGTATCTGACCCTGCGATCGTCTCGGGTTACACCTCCCCGGCAATCAGAGCTGTTTGTCCAGTCCCGCTTTCCAGATGTTGCTTGCAAGAAAGTAGACCAAAGTCCAGACAATCGACTGGATTCGCTGATTGAAAGTCACGCATATCATGCATTGAAGCTGTATACACGGGGTAAGTCCGTTGATGGTTTGTACAAATAGAACGTCCCTCGACCATATTCCGGCAACTCTTTCTGGTTCATCTCTGTCGTTTGTAACCAGTTTCAATTCGAAGATCCAACAATCTTTCAAACTGCGGCTGCTCTTCTTTGCAATTGGACTTCGACAGATACATTGACTTATGAGCACTGTGCTGTCCTGCACTGCCTACCTTACTTACCCGTCTTGCTATCGAACATGTTGTCCCGCATGCCTGCAATGAACTGCCAGTACCCTCCTTCTCGCGCCAAGAGTTCTGGCGACGGCGACTTCTTCTTCTATGTTGAAGGCGTAAGTCATAAATCATTGATTTGATTATTGTGATCTAATTCAGAACCGCAGCTACCACCATACTACACCTGGGGGATGCTCAAAGACTTGACTCGAAAGGCTGCACCATATCCAGGGTGGACGGAGATGGCCTCAAACCCACAAGGGATGCAGAAAGGTCGTGGCTGGATCAAGATCAGACGTCCCAAGGATGCCTTCAACTTATATGGTATGTTTCTTTGTCCAGTCGTGTTGAGCGGAAGACTAACTAGTTCCAAGGGTATCTGACCAGTGGCTCACCGTCCCTCAAGCCACTCAAGGTATATCTCTGGTCAACAGCTCGATCACCTCCGGAACTGTTGCGTTGCAATAGTGATGTCCCGCGTTCCATGCAGCCGTTCTTGCCGCCATCACACAGCGTAAGCACGTACTCGACTCCCATGAGTACACCAATGAGCACACCGATGAGTACGCCCATGAGCACTCCCATGAGCACACCCATGCACGGAAGTCCTGTGTTCCAACACCGCCCACCAGTGGCTCCGAGGAGGATGAGTCCGACTTACGTCTACACACCAAACCACCGTCCCATCAACGCCACGGGCGGCCTCGTCAAAACCGAATCAAGAGGCATCTTCATCAGTCAACTGGACTATGCGATTGATCAGCGGCAACTAGAAGAGTACCTGCGCAGGATTGGATCCTTCGACAGCTGCGAGATCCGACGGGACCCGGCTACTGGCCGATCGCGCGGCATTGCAACAGCAAAGTTTGCAAATGCAGAAGCCGCAGCCAGAGCCATCCAGGTTTTCCACGGTCAGAAGCTCATGAGCAAGACAATCAATGTACGCTTCGACACGGAAAAGGAAGCGGTCGCACCTGCTGCAGCAAGCTCAAGCAAGACCTTCGTCGACGGTCTCATCATCGCCAACGGCTCCAAATGAGACACAGACAACCAACAGACATCAACCAACCAGAGCAGATGTGACCGATATCAACGAGTGCCAAAAAAATTGTTAGCGAATAGTATCATTTTACCATGTGCCGTCTTATATCCTTTCCCCGCACCCTGCAGCGAATGTACGTGACTAGCATCCTGCATCCTTCATGCTGTGTAACACCAGAAATTCTGAGACACTCTGAGGCTCAGGCGCAAAAGAGGCACACACCACGCACACCCCCCTTTCCAATGCAGTTATCTCATCATCATCCACAAATCACAGCCTCTCCCAAAAGTCGCAGAAATAGACAAGAGTAAGCAGGCTACATCAAACCCACATGCATTCTCGAATACGAGGCTTTGGGGAGCAGCCGCATAAGGGAAAGAAAATCAGGATTGTTGCTTGCTTGCTTGCTTGCGTGAATCAAATTCAGAGCTGCAATATGCAGAAGCGGAATGACCACCGCGCATGGGATGGGATGCATCAAGTCATCATTGCATGCGCGCAAGTGTTTCATGAATCGAATGTCCGGAGGGGATTCCGATAGGTTTTTCGGGGTCATGTCCTTGCCCGCTGGTGGGAGGCTTGGAAGCGGTGGTGCCTTTAGAGGTGGGTGGGTTTAAGCGGACCTTCAGTTGTTCGGACCAAGGACTTTCTGCTCCTTGGCTGTGTCTTGGGGGTTCATCAATCTTGATTGCAGAGAAGGGAAGATTGAAGAGATAGCGATATCTCAGGATTACTTTCATATCCCAGCAGGATTGTATCTCAATTGGCTGTTTCCAGTTCAGCTTTGATATTGACAAACTTGCCGCCTTCCTTCTACTATACTTGAGGCTCCAGGTAATATGTGTTCCACGTAATGTCAGCTCATCTATAGGAATGCCACTCGTACCGAGAACGAAGGACCAATTTCATCCACATGCTGATGAGATAATCAGAAAGATATGATAAGCAGGTACAGGAGCCAATGATTTTTCTCATTTTGCGCACACGCTTGGAGAAGCTGGGTTGGCCAAGAGAGGGAAACGCAGTCACTTTGTTCCCATGTATACATTATTTGAATATAGAGGTGATTTATACACGACAGGGCTATCCGCGAGCCTTGTCAGCCTCGCGGGTGATTTGCTTCATATCTTCAAAGCACGCCTCCCAGAGACATCGCTCACAACAGCAGTTGCCCCCGAGTGCGCCTGCAGCCCACTCGCGACGATCTTTGACCGGAAGTTCAATGTCGCAATAATGGCTGAGGACCTCTTCGCCCTTCTTGAGACCGGGCTTGGATTTGATGCCGCCACGGGACTCGCTTCCGTGCCATGTTGGTCGCTCTTCTAGGACGCGGAAGCGGACGTCGCTTGCCCAGCGCCAGGTGACGTTGGGGTTGCAGCTGTGATTTGCCAGGCACCACATGGGGTGTACCGCGCTGACCTCGGGTCCGCGAGCGACGCCGCCGCCAGAACCGCTCAAACGAGCTGATGCTGTACCGCGGAACTTGGCGTAGAGGGTGTTGAAGACCCAGACGTCGTATTGAGGGTTCTTGAAAATATCGACGTCCATCTTCTCGAGCATGTTGAATGGCAGCACGACATTGGCCTGGAAGCTGAAAGGCAGAGTACGCGGGAATGGTGACTCGGTGCTGTGACGGTCGTGTGGGCGCCAATGCTTGGATAAGTCGAGAGTGTGGTAGTCACCCCAGATGAACTTGACGTACTTGATGTCTAGCGGATGGATCTCTTGTGTCTCTGCCATTGCCAAAGATCTGAGCAGTAGCAGAGAGTAAAGAGCGTTGGCAGCCTCAGCTGGTGGAACATCCTTCGCAATGTCTTCGACACCACGGTCACAGACAGCAGGATGATACTCGTCTTCAGCAAGGTCGCTGCACTTTTGACTGCAGAAGACGACCTCACAATCAGGGCATTGCACAACGTCTGCTGAAGCGGGATCGCTGAGCTCAGGGAGATCAGCACTGCAAGCGTCGCACAGAGCGTCCTGCAGACGGTTGTTTGCTGTAAGGAGCGAAGTCTCCGAGAGTGCGATCTCGCCGGGTGCAATATCCTCCTTGGCGAAAACACCAAGTTGTGTAACGAACTTTTCCACACCATCACCCTCAGTCAAGAGAGGCAGCTTGGTAGCCTTAACCTCGAGTCTCGGAGCAACCTTTTCCATTTCGGCATTCAGGAATTCCAAGCTCTCGTCCGAGCAGCGATCGGGTTCATGTTCATTCCAGGGATAGCACTCTCTACGCACCATGCCTTCGTCAGGAAACTGATCGAGCCCAAACTTAAAGCCTGGCTTGTTGTATTCGTCGGGCTGCGTTTCGCGCAGCCAGTCATCGATTGCAGCGTGAATGACGTCCAAAGTCGCTTCGATGGTCGGATCCTCTCCGAAGAGATCCTGGGCCTTGAAACAATATTCGGCGGCACTTCTTTGACACCCAATTACATGAAGGCACTGGGCAAGCAATGCATATCTACGACACGTCAGGACAAAATGCACTCACGAAACAGAAATCAGAAAGCTTACACTTGGAAAGAGAAAAGTCCCTTGGTCCAAACCAAAACCTCAATGTCTGACACATCGACATCTACGAGCTGGTCCTTGTTCCTCAGCATGAACTCGGGATAGAGATGGGCCAAGATCTCGGCATTCTCGAGGATGTTCTGGTGTCTGTATTCCAATGACTCTTTCGAGATGCTCAAAGCCAAAGACTCAATAGCCTCGTCGCAAAACTCGTCCTCGTTGTTGATTGCATCAATGAGCAACAGAGCCTTGTATGCCGAGCCGATGGCAAGATCTGGGTATCCGACCTCGACATAAGCCTTTGCGATGCGCAAGTACAGATCGATGTTGTAAGGATGTTCGGGTAAGAAGCTGCAAAGCTCATGCAGAGCATTCAGGCGTTTTCTAAGCTCGGCATTGGTGATGGAGGGATAGTGTTCATCGGTCGACAAGTCCCACTCTCTGGAAAAAAGTGTCGAGCGAGGAGCGTAGGGGTGATCGTCCGACTCTGATCGATGGTGTCCGTTCATCTTGCCGTTCTTCTCGTTCTTATAGCTGCTGATTGTTGCGTTCAGGCGGGCCATGGCCTCTTCGATCCTGTGGAAAGAAAAGGCATCTTCGGAGGACGACATTCTCGGCTGAGTGGTCGCAATGCCTTACAACTGCTGTATGGAGATTTTTGGTTAACGATGCATGCAGCTTTCGTGAAATTTCTCCTAGCACGGAAGATGCCGTCGGACGCGTCGCGTTGATGGGTTCAAACGCGGAGCATCGCTCTTGCACTTTGCAAGCACTCAATGAACATGATTGAACAAGAACACCAGTCCGTTGAGACCTCCTGCTTCTTCATCAACGATGGTTTGCCTGCTTCGAAGGTATCTGAGATGCATTTGGAATGGAGAAAGGCCTCCTGCTTCTTCATCAGCGATGCGTCGCATCAGAAAACCTCCTGCTTCCTCATCAACGATGTTTCGCCTCCGAGGCAGATATCGAACAAAGCAAGCTTTCATCAATATCACCCCTTTCTTTGTATCGCATCATGAATTGCTCCCAATAGCATGGTTAAGACACAGCTAGCTTACATTTCTCGTAAGATATCCAGATCGTGGAGATAGATCGGGAGATGCTCCATCTGAGCCGAAACGTGTGGTGCATGTGTCTAACGCCGCCTCCAATCACCGGAAGATCGGCCGCCATCGACCTTCGAGAAAACAGAGTTCCGCGTTTTTCTGCAAAACAAGAGATTGCCGTTTTATCAAATGGCAGCCTCGCACAGCCCACGATGTCGCATCCATCGCACCCAGGAGGCCGCTCCGGAAGGCCGGCTTGGCCGTTGTACTCAAAGCAGCCTGTCGGTGTTGACAAGTCTTCTCCGGTAGTGTGTGGATAGCAGCCGTTTGAGAACTATTGCGCGCTCGAATGTAAGAGTCAGAGTCAGAGTCGTGCGCGTCTGATTCGTTTCTCGAGACTTGCAATCTGATGATTTCCTGATGCCTCTGAATCAAGTGGAGAACGCCATTCTGCCAATGCGACTTTCCAGCCATCTTCTTTTGTGCTCTTCATCTCTACCAACGTGTAACCGAAGGAATAATAAGGCTATCGATGCCGAGTCAAGTGTCTTCGAAAGGTCCCTGGGACTAGGCAGAAAGAGGCTAAGCAGACAGCCCGCAGACACCGCGCGTGCCTTTCTTCAGCAGTGATCGTCGATCAGTCTTCGCGATCAGTGTGGGGTCTGGTGGTTTCAGTGCAAAAAAGCCCTGGACGGCCGAGCCTGGTCCTTTGATCGTGAAAAAGGAAGAAAGCTTATTTCAGATCATATGGCCACCTTGGTAACGGGAATCAAAATGCAGATGGAGAATTGGGCAGGTCTGAGAAATGTTGTTCATTGGTTCGGTCGAAGAAGGCATAACCATATGCTTATGCAACAGGGGTATCTAAAATAACAAAATGAACCGGCTGGACAGGACCCAGCGCCGGAATGCAAACAAAAGAAACTCCAAAAATGCTCGCTTCAGTGACCCTTGGGTCTACAACGCCTTGAATGAACCCATCATAACTCTGGTTGGAAGTGTCCAGAGAGGTTTGTGTATCGTAAAAAGAGATCATGCAGACTGCGCATGAAAATGTCGTGATGATCGTAACATGAGTGACCGATGGACTGGTCAAAAGATGAGGAACCGGTGATGAGGTCGAGAGATGAGATGAGACCGGTAGCGCAGCGAATGCGTTTTTAGCGGCTTTGAGAGCCGAAACCGACGATGTTGGCGCATCTCAGACAGTAAAAGGAATTCAAGCCGTAGGAGACCATGTTGGCAGCCTTGCCTGTTGACATGTCGATGCTTTGAGAGCGACGGCAGCGTGAACATCTGGCGAGTTCCATTTGTGAATGTGAGAAGGCGAAACTTGTCAAGTCATCGGAATCTGATAGGTCGTCACCGACAGCAAGCACGTTTTGAATAGGCTGAGGTTGAGGTCGTCTTGGAGGAGGAATGTGTGCAGCTTGTGTTTGGAGCTGAAGAAGACTATCCATTGTGTTGCGAACAGTGGTGGTTGAAGGAGAATGTAAGAAAGGTCGATAAGCCAGCAAAGGGTGTGATGGATCCGATACAATGTCCTCGCCTGATGGAGTGAAGGGAGATGCCAAAGGAGTCTCGTCGTTGTGGTATGAAGATTGTTGGTTGTGTTGGATAGAAAAGTAACAGGAACCCTGAATGGGAGAGAGGGCGATACTTGAAGTAGACATTGCGAGATGGGACGGGAAGAGGATCTCAGATGCACGAGTTGGATCGACCAGATGGAGCGGATAGGAGCGTACATTTATTTGGTCCTTACCAGAGCCGCACAGAATCTCGATGTTGGCCAGACAGATCGCTGATTGCACTCATTGGCTTTCCCTTAGAACGGGCAGACCTGGGCATCTGCGCCCGTGCGACCCGCCTACCCTGCTTAGGGCCGTAACCTAAACAAAGCCACCTCGAACACTGCCAAGTGAAAGATACACGTATCAAACCGGACTAAACCTTCGCTGCGGATTTCATCCCACTCATCAGAGATCATGCGATTCATCAGCTTATCACGAATCATACCAAGGCAGGAGCTCTTCCGAACCCCGGCAAAGTCAAAGAGTGATTTCCACAATCGTATCTTTGGATCGATCTTTGTTTACTGATCAAATCGCAGACGTCTTCTCACCAATCTACCAAGCCTGACAAACACCACGGCCAGCCAGCCAAGGCAAGATCGTGCTTCGCAGATGCCCCACCAACGTTGCTAGAGGTACTGCATGCAGCCAGCCGAGGTGGTCTATTTACTTAACACCACCATTTTCTTGTGTGTCTTGTCTCACCAGAGTCACTGCCGGCTGTTCTCCGAGTATTCGACGTTGACCTGGACAAACGGATGCTGTTTCGAGGCCATATTGTCGGGTGGTTACAGCTGAATTCTAGATCTGAAGCTCAAGAGGAAACATCTCCTCTCCGCAGCTGCGCGCCGTTGCGTCTGCGGGCCTGTCCGGCGCCTTTGTACTCAGTCCATCCTGCGCGCTGGGACGCATACTAGCACGGCTCTGGGAACCCGAGACAGCTCACGCCAGACGACAATAGAACATACTAGTAGTGCACGAGCACTCAGGCATCCAGCACAAGAAACGCTTGTCTGATAGCCTACGCCTCCTGCCTTACTTGAGCAGAAACGGGGTTGCACAATCAACTCGATACCATAATCTGGCGGAGACAACGGACACCGAATCGCTATTACAGGGTCCAGGGCTGCCGAAACATGTGCAAAGGCCAGATTCACGACCTGCTTATTGCGCTGCCAAAGTGTGAACATCACATACACATTGAAGGCGCTCTTACGCCACGTCTGCTCTTCAAATTCGCTGCAAGAAATAATGTAGATCTTGCTTCAGCTGATGATGAGGTGTATACCAGCGAAGAACAACTGCAAGCACGTTACGGTTCCTTCGCCTCACTGGCCGAGTTCATTCGATACTTTACCTTCGGTAGCTCTGTTCTGCTAACGGCCGAGGACTTCAAGGAACTAGCCTACGACTACTTCACCAAAGCTCACGAGCAGAGTGTCAAGCATGCAGAGGTATTCTTCGACCCACAGGCGCATACCAGTCGTGGTATCGCCTATGAGATAGTGATACAAGGATTATCACGCGCGAAACAGCAAGCGGAGCATGAGTTTGGCATGAGTATCGAATACATTCCCTGTATATTGCGCCACCATGGCTTGGATAGCGCAACAAGGATGTTCCAAGAGGTCAAGGATGCCGGCCACTTCGCAGATGGCGTCGTTGCTGGACTTGGTATGGCCGGCGATGAGCTCGTGCATCCGCCCGAGTACTTCAAGTCCATATACGACGATGCAAGAACAGCCGGGGTACGATGCACAGCACACGTAGGTCAAGCTGGTCCAGCAGAGTTCGTATCATCTGCGCTTAAGAACCTCCAAGCTAAGCGAGTGGACCATGGTTGGATATCGAAAACAGACAACCAATTGATGCAGAGGCTTGCGGAGACAAACACGCTTGTCACTCTTTGCCCAATCTCGAACTTCACCCTTGGATTCGTAGGCAGCATCGCCGAAGTGCCTATCCGCGAGTTCCTCGATCGCGGTGTCCGGTTCTCCATCAACAGCGACGACCCGGCGTACTTCGGCAACTACATTCAAGAAAACTACTGTGCTGTCCAAGATGCATTCGATTTGACCGAATCTGATTGGAGGACAATTGCACTGAACGCTGTGGAAGGATCATGGTGTCCAGACAAGCGGAAGAAGGTCCTAGAAGATCAGGTCACTACAGCAATCACAAGATGGAAAGCCACCCAAGCTGCATAACAAGACCAGGCACCAGCAACAGACAACCAATCGAGACCCGAACAGGCAATTTTACTGTATCCTAGCAATCCGTACACATGCCTTACTCTTATTGATGCTTGGCCAGAACCATACCGTTGTACGCCGTGGCTGCGAGGCGATACGCACGAATGCTGCACCTCATTCGTGTTGCACTGTGCAGTTCGCATTCCTAGTTCCCCTCTCCGTTGTAATCCGCAGATTTCAGACAAGGAGAGCACGAGAAGGCGTCAAACGCCCGTGGTCTGCAGCACCATCCGTTGTTCCTGAGTCCCGAATGTCGAAAAGTCGCAATCTAGACCGGGCCATGCCACCAGACCCTCCTTTGTCGCATTTCTCTCGCAAATTTGCTCTTCCCACAGAGTCAGGTAGATTTCACTTCTGCAGGTTGTCGCAGGTGGAGGCTGAGTCGTGGAAAGGCTACGCGGACTACCACAATACGTGTATTGCTATCAAGGTTTTCATACAAACTTCTGTCGCAAGTTCGGTGATTGATGCAGCCCTTGTTTGATGGTTGGTTCGAAGGCGGGGTCGGCCAGACTCGTCGAACCTTGTCTCCGTTTCATGTCAAAGAACGTTTCACGTCCTAGAACCTCCTGCGAACTTTTACGGTCAATCAAACTGACAACAAAAGCCCTTGCGTATCCACTTGGCGAGTGTACAATCTCTCTCAGAATCTTGTCTATCTAGACGAGTTTTGTGGACATATAGGCTGCAAGGTTCTGGAACATCAGGCCTCTTAACAGACACCTGTCCACAGTCTACACAAAAAGAGGCGTTCAAGGCGTTTCGTAAACACACTCATCAGCTCGTAGATTGCATCGTACCACCAACCACCGAAGCCAGGGCGTTCGCAAAAAGTACAATTGCCAGCGTGTCACCTCCTGCCACCGATTGATTACGGACGCAAAGGGGTCTTGTTCAGTCATCAATTTCCTTATCTGAAGTGAGCATAGGGCTAGAAGATTCGTAATCGCAAACAGTGTTTCGTCGCTGCCTGATGCGCAGCAAGCAGAAATATGAAACGCGCAGTGAGGATTGCGTATCCAATGCTAAGGCAGACTGGGGCTGTGCTTAGGTTCTGTTGTTTGATACCTGTCAAGTCATCGGCTTCCGGCAAAGGAAGGATTGAACACGACGACCGGTGACGGTTTGCGCCGGGTCCGAACGCTTTTTCGGATTCCAGAGCTGAGAGCGCTGTGCCCCTTCCTTCGCATCGCAAGGCGCAATGTTGAGAATAGTCATTAGTCGTGGCGAGAGTTTGACCGGTACGACGTGGAAGCCTTGATAACTTCGACGCCCTGCGTGATGACAAGCTATTTTGAGGTCTACGCCAGCCAAGTACGCCTTCATCTCGTAACGCCGAATATCTTCACGACTTGAATCGCCATGCTCAGCTCAGTTAATCAAAACGAGAGCGAAAAGAAGCATCGTTCGGCTGGAGTGATCATCAAGTCGCCGTAACAATCGTAACAGAAAAAAAGGGTAACAACTGACCAAGGCAGCCGGCCACCACATCAGCTACTCATACGAATCTTTTCGGGTTTTCTGTGGGGTTTGTTCTTCTATGGCTGATCTCCCCTTAACCAGGGTCAGCAGAATTGGAAGGCGGTGTGTATATAAAGGTTTCAGCTTGTAAGTGAGGACTTGACTACAAAAGAGGATGGTGCAGAGTGGTAAGTTTTGGTCACAATCGAATAACTGGCTGCTCCTGACGCAATCGCAGCTTTCTTGCTGGACCTCAATATCAGACTCGTGGGATCAGGCGACCTCTTAGTTGCAGTCCGATGATACGACCGAGAAGGATGCTCAGGGTGCGAGTCAAGAGCTAGGAGGTCTTGTCGGAGTTCTTTAGGCTGCAATCGTCCTTAAGTATCTGTTCAAGGTAGGTGCAAAAGTGCAAAATTGAGTCCCACTCATGACTGCCTCGTGCGCCATGTGACGAGACGATGGTCAAAATCGACTTATACACGTCCGTGACCAGACCGTGGAAGCTCTTCTTGTGGCGTGTTATGCTCACTAACGACTAGTATACCCCGTAGAAACACGGAGCATAAATCTGTGCCATAGTCTCTGGTGTTTCCAGGGCACGACATATTTGAGGTAGAGCTGTATAACCTTATGTTCTAGTCTCGTATTCCCGGTCTTGAGGGAATGCCGATAACGTTGAGTCCTCCCAAGAAGCACGAGGAGCGGTTTCCCAAAAGTGGAGCGGATAAAGCTGTCATCCTTGCCAGCATCAGGCCTAAACAGAGCTTCGGACCACGGTGTCGCTTGCAATGATGGTCCACAGAGAATTGCGTTCAAGCTCTAGCGGTCATCCGCGCTGGACATAGCATATATGCTACGCTCTGCCTACACATAAAGGTGTAGAGTATGGTTAAGGTAATGTACTCCGAGTAGATAAGAAAAACACGTGATGATTGACAACCGTTGTGATGACGCCTGAGTGACAGACGGAAGTTGGCTCCGAGGAAGGAGCTGCGCCCCGTAACGAGGATTTCCATATTTGCCGACACCGACAAATGATGTCCCAGAACAACCGGTCAAGCTGAAGACATGTCAGTGGTGAAATTCTTGTGATTGAGTTACAGGTGATGGCGAAAAAGACTCGGCATTGGCTAATAAGTGGTTGCGGTGAGAACGGTAGAAGTTCGTGGAAATATTGATGGTATCTTTTCGGTCGCCAAGAATGTTCAAAGAGGACCAGCCCCACGGCGATTGAGTGGGAAGGTGCTCGTCATCGGCAAAGAAGTGATTTATCTGATAAGCCGGGCCCGTCTCTTATCCTTGTCACATCATCCACCAACCCCTCGCACAACCGCAATCTATCTTGGCCCGTCTCCGCTACACGGAATTGATACTCACAGTCTCGGCGACCTTCTTCATCTGCAATACATCCACCATGGGCAAGTCACCAAACGTCTACAGCTTCCCCGGCGTTGCCGAGCTGGCTCCCACTCTGCGCCAGTACGTCCTCACGCAACAAGCCGCTTCCATTGAGCGCCACGGCACCTTCAGAGTCGCTGTTTCAGGAGGCTCTTTGCCCAAGACTCTCGCCCAGGCTCTTCTGTCCAAGGGCGATGGCAGCCCCACCGACACCGTCGACTTCAACAAGTGGGAAATCTTCTTCGCCGACGAGCGCTGCGTGCCGCTAGACCATGAGGACAGCAACTACAAGCTACTCAAGGACGAGCTGTTGAACAAGATCGACAAGGAACAATTCGGCGAGCCCAAGGTCTACCCCATCGAGGAGAAATACCTCGACGATGCTCAAGAGTGCGCCGACCAGTACGAAAAGCAACTCGTTTCCGTCTTCGCCGCCCGCGACTCGGTCAAGCTTCCCCTCTTCGATCTCATCCTCCTCGGCTGCGGCCCCGATGGCCACACCTGCTCGCTCTTCCCCGAGCACCCCCTTCTCCGCGAAACCGACGCTTGGGTCCTCAGCATCTCCGACTCGCCCAAGCCCCCACCGAAGCGTATCACCTTGAGTCTGCCCGTCGTCCTCCACGGCGCAAAGATCGCTTTCATCGCCACCGGTGCCGGCAAGCGCGACATCTTCAAGAGCATTTTCGAGACCGAGGAGGGCCGCGCCTTGCCTTGCGGTCTGGTCAACGAGGGCGCCGGAGACAAGGTCAGCTGGTTCACCGACAACGCCGCACTCGAAGGCGTCAGCGTGCCCCGCAGAGGAAGCCTGTAATCCCTGCATCCTTGCATCCTTGCGTCTTATCTGGAAACGAAACACCCATGGAATCGATTTCCCTCCTCACTGGTCGGGGGAGCTGTTTTTTAGTGCGTGTGTTGTGTGACTGGATTCACCCATCCCGAATTTCGAAATGCAGGTCATTCAAACAATATGAGTACATGGATACTGGAAGCTTCGCGGGACGGTCATGATACCACCATGTTCAGAGAAGGAAAGTTATAGAGAAAAAAAAAACCACACACACACAAAACACCCAAATACTTATCCTCTTGTTGTCGATACTTTAGCGTTGATACCATGAAGAAACCCACAATTTATTTTCACAATTATTCCATCTATACCACTTTTCTCCTTTCGCTGCTTGTATTGTCACATGTTAGATGATGGCTTCGCTCATTCTCTCTCTCTCTCCATCCCCTTGGTCTGGTCACACACTATGTTGGAATCAGCAGGTCGAGACCTCACGAGACGTTAAACAAACTTCAAAGATTGGCTTTTACACACGTGGAAATGAGTGGATTCACGGTAGTATCTCCGTTTTTCTTTTGCCTGTCTACTCCGATTGGATATCAGTTGTCCTTGAACATGCCACGTCATGTCATGTTTGGGTATGGAAGATGTTTGGGTATGCTAAAAGCATTTTTTTTCCATTGCAACTGTGTTTCTACATAGGTGTATTTCGTATGTTTCATCTCTCGTATGCTTTCATGAGCATAACGCTGTGTAGCTGCTTTCATGGCGGTTCTTGAGATTGGCGCTGGCAGCTGTGGTGTTGGAGCTTGCTTTCCCTCCTTTGAATTCTTTGTGATTGTTCGTGAGTTGGAGCGGGTTACCGTACCGCTTCTGCGCTTAAGATCATTCCATCGTGGTTCATCGTGTCTTTTCCTCGTTCACTCCTTCGTTGGTTATATCGCGTCTTTTCCTCGTTCGATTGCGCCTCTGTGGTCTGCTGTTACGGCTCAGAATCTTATATCACGGGAGAGTCTGAAAGGCATTTCGTCATCCTTGTCCTCCATTTCCACTCCCTTGTCCACAGAGTACGAGTATGCGATGGCAGACGCAGTCGCGCCAGCAGCTACTGCTGAGTTCTTCGAGCGCATCAGATCTGCCCATGACTTCGGTGCAGCTTTAGGTGCGGGAGTGGCAGACTCAGCAGGACCTCCTTCGGCGGGTGCTTCAGCTTGAGCATTAGCAGGAACATCAGATCCCGATCCAGTGGGTCTGGTTGTGGTGGGCTTTTCGATTTCGATTTCCATGTCCTTGATCATTTCAGTGTCTTCCTTGGGAGTCATGAAACCCGAAGGGACAGAGCTGAACAAAGGATAGCCATAACCAGAGGAACCTCCAGATGCGTCGTCGTGGAGTGAGCGGAGCTGAGAGTAGTTCTTTGCCTGTGTCGACGTGGCTGAAGTTGGACCTCTGCTGTGCATGTGGTTGTAGTAGGGTCTGTAGGGTTTCTCGATAGGAGGGAGGGTGTTAGTGCTCTGTGGTGGTGGTCCTGGTAGGCCTGGGTAAAGCGTGTGGTAGTCAACGGGGATGACAGAAGGGAGGTTGCGAGGCTTTCTCTGTGCTGGTCTGGGATGGCTGTATGTAAACAATCCCTCACTTGGGCGGTAGGCGGTCGGGTGGACTAGAGGATGTTGAACGGGTGGGCCGAACGGGAGCCTAGGATATTCAGAAAAACAGTCGACCGCAGTCTCAGGGGCGTAGTAGGTTGTGTTCAGTTGAGGATATCCACGGTACGAAGAATTCTTCGCAGAGGCAAAGGACTCCATAAAGTCCATGGGGTCATCTGGCAGGTGCGAGACCGAGTGCTGGTACCTCATGTGCGACTTGTCGACTGTCACGGGAGCAACAGGTCCTTGCTTTGGCCCCAAAGGTTTGGCACGACCGTACGTGGGTATCTCCAAACCTTGCGCCTCTTCCTTCGAGTCAGAAGCGTCGTGTGATGTGGTGCCTTGCAGCTCCTTCAGGCGTCTGTTGACATCGGGCGTCAAATTCAAATCGCTAGGCGGAGGAGGACACAGCGTGTGCGGGGGCATGGGACATGGATCAGGCGCAAAGCATGGGAAGGTGAACATGCTCTGAGATGGGATGTCAGAAGGACGTGAAGTACCAGAGTCAATCTCGCCATGTACAGGTGTGCCGGACTTGGTGGAGTCGGAGTTCGACCAAAAGGTACCAGGCTGGACAACAGTTCTAGGAGAACGCTTGGTCTTGTGAGTGAACTTTTGAGTCTTGCATCGAGTAAACTCTTCAGTCTTGCATGCCCTAGACACGGATTGTGTGCATCTGGGTTGCTGTTGATGGCCATCTTGGGACACGGAATGTGTATCAACCTTTCCTTCTTGATCAGTCGAGCGAGACTCTTTGTTTATCTGGGTGCTTGGTAGGAGTTTGTCGTTGACTGATGACGGTCTCTGCGTAGGGACATCTTCATGGTCGACCTTTGCAGCGTCTTTGCTAGCCGAGAGGAACTCATGGACTAGGGTTGATTTGTTTGAAGCATCAGGCGCAGCCTGACCAGAGATTGCCTTTGGGTCGTGCAGCTTCTTGAGGGCAAGAGATGTTCTCTCGCGTCTGATGTCGAACTCTTGCTGGCGAAGGCGCGCCAAATCGACGAGAGCATCCTGGCCACTGAGGATGTCCAGATCGACACTAAGCATGGGATGATCCTTGTTGTATTTCAAAACTGCCTTGCGCAATGCAGCGTTGGCGTCAACGTCTGGCTGGCCAAGAGTAGTCTGTCGACGCAGAGCTTCAAGAGCAGGAAAGGCGTACTCCTCGAGGATGTTGCTGCGCATCGAAGCCATGATGAGGTAGCGGGCTTGTTCATGGGACTCCTCTGCCACAAAACCTGGTATGCCAAAGAGGTATATCAGCGACTCGCAGAACTTGGTCAAGTCCATCTGTCCTTTGTCGTCATCATAAGAATGAGAGCCATCGAGGCTGAGGCCAATGTGGAACCAACGCAGAGCGGAGCCTTTGAGGTAAGATTCGAGGTTTTGGATGGACTTTGTGCGAAGTGCGCGATTCACTCTGCCAACGAAGATCGAGGCGTCTGAGATGTACTGTATGTCACTGGGAGAAGCGTGATGGCGGTTAGGGTAAAAGTAGCCGCCAAGATCGGCAACAGTGGCAGGTGGTCTCGACATTGTTGATGTGTCGAGAGGAGAGGCGTTGGGGTTCAAAGTGTCTTGAACAGAGAGGGTTGATGGAGTAGGGGAGGTTGGTATGATGGAGGGAGTGGGTAAAGCAGGGGAGGTTGATGGAGTTGGTGACTCAGGTGGAGTGAACTGAGGATTACCTGAGTGCATCTGATTGACTTGTTCGGAGAGAGAATCTAGCTCATTTTCCATATCAGTGAAGCGATCGGCGAGGTCCTCAGCCATGGCTTTTTGCTGGACTTCCAGAGCATGGAGCTTTTGATCGAATTGCTGCATGGGGACAATTTGCGGTTTGTCGACAGGGCGTCGGTCAAAGATACTAGGATAGAGCAAAGACGTCTCTGGTGGAGACATGTTTGGCGAAGGATTCTGGAGCGAGTGTTGTTGTAAGAAGAGTGCAGTACGTTTGTTCATGAGATCAAGCTGGTGCTTGAGTTCTTGGAGAGACGAGTAAAAGTGGTCGTCGTCCATGTTGGTTGGCATTACAATTCATAGGTGATAATGACTGGATTATTCTTGCTTTTGACTTTCTAACACGTCTTCACTTTGACTGAACAGACGATGTGTCGAAGATCAAGGGAGTTGGTAGCGGATTGGTGGTGAAGTGAGGGGATTCGAGCAAATCAATCAAACATGAGGCGGCCATGTGATGATTGTTGTCCTTCACTTTCCATCAACAACATAACATCCCCAACTCATCCCAATCTCAATAAAATAATGTCGTCGTCGCGGATGCCCTCTGTACGACGGCCTGTCAGGGCAGCGGTAGCATCACCCGAGGTAGCAATCCGCCCGCCTCTCAACTCTCCAACAGTGCTGAGATGGTCTAGGATTCGGTAGACGGTGATGGCATAGCAAAGAAGAGGAGCCAGCTTCCACAGCTGACTCCACGCTCCATCAAGACGACCAAAGACGTTGCTGCTTCAAGTATTCCCATGTCAAGTCCCACAAGGTCGACAATGGGCATCCCGACACGAGCAAACGAGGACAAGGCTGCTATGCCACCCCCTTCTGCTCCTCTAGCTCGCACTCAGTCTATTCGCACCCGCCCAGTATCGCAAACTCCCGCAGCTACTAGCCCTTCAGCCACTAGATTTGGTCTCGCCGCTCCGTCAAGGTCGCTGTCGACACGGGCACCTGCTCCCTCGACGGCCACGGCTCCAAAGCCTCGCGTCGTGTCTCACTCTCGCACCCCCAGTACCTCTACTATCGCAGCTTCAAGCACAGGCGACTCAACTCTGAAGCGTTCTGCTACCACCACCGCAACCAGACACCTTCGATCACAGAGCTCAATTACCACAGGGCTGAAGTCAAGACTCACGGCGCCATCCACTCCATCCACACCAACCTCGGAGAAGAGCAGCACGGAACTGACCAAACCTCTTGTCAGGCGCCTCGTACGACCGACAGCGACATCGAATGCGCCGAAACTCGATCCCTCCACTTCGCGCCCAGCCTTCAACACACTCCAGCAGCACTATAGTCCTGCCAAAACCGTACTACCGAAACCTCCGGTCCCTTCCTCACGAGCTGCACCCTCCGCTGAAGATAAGGCTGTTCAATCTGGCGCTGTCTTCGAAACCACAAAACTCCAATCCGAGCTGTTATACCTCTCCCTTCTCCACGAGTCTGCCGAGCCAAACCTACGGAGCTATGAAAGAAGCGCAAGGAAAGCACTCAAGGCAGAGTTCGAAGCAACACAAGACGAGGTGAAACAAATTCGAGAGCAAGAGAAGCTGTTTCAAGAACAAGGAAATCTTGCTGCCATGGCTGAGTGGCTCCGTGTACAAGGTGCACACATTGGCCCCGAGGCCGCAGAGATGATACAAAGCCTAAGTGGCTGTTTCAACGAGCTCATGATGCTATCAGCACCAGAGAGCAGGTACACAGCGCTAGTGCACACATTTTCCGAGTGGGCTGCCGAAGCAACAGAGCAGGACCGGGCACATATTTTCTCGGGTCCTTTAGCACTAGACTGGCATCATCTGCATGCTTCAATCACACAACGCTTACGCTTGGTTGAGCGAGAGGTTGAGATGCTCCCTTCAGCACCGCCGAGCGCAGATGGAGTAGAGTCGTCATTATCCATCATACTGCGCTGCTTGAAAGATCTGGTGTTGGGCATGAAAGAAGAGCTGGAGGCTATGCTGCGTCTTGAAAAGCAGGTAGTCAGCACGGAGAAGCAGCGAGTAAGCAATGCCGTGGCTGGTCTTTCTATGGAAGCTCTTCTGCACAGTTCAGAAGAGTGGACTGCTGCTTGGTAGAGCAATCACGTAATGAAGAATGGCCATACATTTTCACAGATCATTATTTCCCTCTCCTGGCTCTTCGAAGTGTAAGCATTGAATATACCTCCCAAGGTATACAACCGTTCATGTTTTGGAGTGTGTTTTGACTCTTCCATCTAAGCTCGAGGTAACCCTGATCCTTTGACAGCGGAATTTACGCCGAACCAAAGTCCATGACGTAGTGTGACCCTTAGTGTAAATCATAAACAAAACGAAGACCCGGTCCCTGTCAATCATTGCTGCAGAAGCAAGAGTTGTGTGAAATATCGAAAGAGCAAGAGCAAACAGTAGAGATGGTCGGAGGACAATTGATGCGAATTCCATACACGGCGCCACTTCCAGCACCGACAATCATCCCATCAGCAGCAGCTTCCGTCTCTGGAGCAATCGCCGCCTTGACCGACTTCCTGACCTCGACGCCACAACTACGGAACAAGAACAAGGATAAGACTGTATTACTCACTGGAGCTGGTATATCCGTCGCGTCGGGACTTGCAGATTACAGAGGCACCAAGGGCACATATACACTCAACAAGACCTACCGACCAATCTACTTCCATGAGTTCGTGGCCAACCATGCAGCGCGGAAACGCTACTGGGCTCGCAGTTTCCTGGGATGGACGAACTTGAACAAGTCCAAGCCAAACCCTGCACATAAGGCAGTCGCGGACCTAGGTCGCATGGGCTATCTGTCCAGCGTCATCACTCAAAGTAAGCCATTTCTCCTCTGGAGGCTTCACGAACACCAGTGCTAATAGAAGTCACAGATGTCGACTCCTTCCACCCTCAAGCGCATCCCTCCCTCCGCACCCTCGAACTGCACGGTTACCTTCGCAGTGCCGTCTGCACAACCTGCCGCACAGAATACGATCGTCAACTCTTCCAAAACGATCTCGCCGCCTTGAATCCAGCTTGGAGCGACTTCCTGAACGAAATGCTCGCTTCCGGTGCCCTGACTACCGAAAATCCGGATGAAAGACGCAGGCTAGGACTGAAAACAAACCCAGATGGCGATGTTGACGTGCCCGGTGTCGACTACGCCACTTTCAGATATCCAGCATGTCCAACATGTCTGGCGAAACCACCACAAGATAACGACGGCAAGAAACATGTTATAGAAGTCGATGTGGATGGCGCATGGGTGGCTGGCAACTCCACCGCAGGCATCCTCAAGCCCAATGTCATCATGTTTGGAGAAAGCATACCGGATACTACCAAAACAGCTGCTGAACTCGCCATCGATGAGGCTTCTAGAGTTCTGGTGCTGGGGTCTTCATTGGCGACCTACTCGGCTTGGAGGTTGGTCAAAAGAGCAAGGGAGCAAGGCATGCCGATTGGTATTGTGAACATCGGTGGTGTGAGGGGTGAAGAGCAATTTTTCTCTCATCTGGGAGAGAACAGCACTGGGAAGGACGGGTTGAGGTGTGCACATATTCTTGAGGACATGTTGCCAAATCTTGTGAAAGAGCTGGGTCAGAAGAATACCACGCCATTCGCTTCTTCTGCTATGGCACGTCCATTTGTGCCTGCTCCGTGGGCATGAGTCCGGACCCGAAGCTTCCTTAGTTCTCGATCATCTTGCAGAACAGGAACGTCCTAGGGATCTCAAAACGAAGCTACTCACGAGCCACACAACACCGCGTCAGACGCTCGCTGCATATCCGCGTGAGATCGAATGAAACACGTCCCCCAAGCAGCCATCTCCAGCACTGTGCCACAGACTCCGCACACATCCAGCAGCCGACCAAGCAGACAAAGTCAAACCCTCGTATCTGACACCCACGAGATCGAATCACAATCTCAATGTCACAGTCATCTGATCTGGATATCAACCTCATCAATTATATCAACCCCTTAAACAACCACAGAAACCTCAAGAGACTCTTCTCCCGGAATGTCATAGACCCCTAGACTTGATCTTTCGGAAATATGTTCCGAATATACGGATACATCAGCACTTGGGCTCGACAGCTCTGAACTGGTTGGTCATGCTATATAGAGGGTGTATTGTTTGACAATATGAACAACAGAAACAAAAGTGTTGGAAAACATGCAGTAAGGACTAGGAAGTCTGTGTTGAACATGAGAGTCCTCTTAAACAAGGAAAAACTGTTGAGGGTTTGCATATGATGTGTTGTCTGCCTAAATGGATGAATGTATTTACTTCTTCTCTTCGGCTCTTATACCCAGACCATCTACAGGTGTGATAACATCATCAAGGACCTGCCGATCCACCGCAGATATCGACTTTGTCCTCGACCTCACAGACCCAGAAGACGAAGAAGCAACTTCATTCACATCATCAAATGGTCCAACATCGACATCAACATCTTCGCCCTTACCATCCTTACCATCTTGCTCCTCCCCACCAGCCACAAAGTTCTTCTCATCAAGCACCTCTACGACCCCATGTACCGCTACCTCTTCATCCCTTCTTCCACTTTCCCCTTCTCCATGTCTATTCAAGAAGAGATCTTTTCTGAAAGGCGCCAGAGTGCTTCTATGCGGCACCGGCTCTTCTGACGCCCATCGCCAAAGATTACGACATAATGCCATCGCTGCACCTTCCGAGAATGGCGTGATCATCATGGCAGCAAGTCCGATGATGGTGTAACAACACACAAACAGTATCAAACAGATACTCCAGTACGGCAAGATTTCCAATGATGCCAGAGTGACGCAGAGCCAAGCCCCAAAGGACCAGAATACAAAGCCATGGACAAGGTAGATGGTAAACGTATGTGGGAAAAGTATAATCCAGAGTTTCAAGCTGAGGAAGGATTGGAAGGAAGTACTCAGTTCCGTCATCATTTGCACGGCGCCGGCGAAGAGAATGGTGTTGAGGCGAGGCTCGAAGTAAGCCGGATACATCGAGTCGATCTGACCTTGAGGTGCACCGGTAGCGATATTAGGATGGATGTTGCGTTCGCGTGTCATCAGCGTGTAAAAGCCACGATCTTCGAGGAACGTCCACAGAGGGCCTTGGATGATCAATACCCAGAGCAAGAGGAAGAAAGGATACAGATATCTGGGACGAGTTTGGAGCCAAGCTACGTAGTTGTAGGTGACGTTCAAGTCGGCGATCAGTAGACCGACCCAGAAACAGCTGCCCCAGTTCATAGAGTACCAGTTTACCGAGATGCACCAGAAGTAAAAGCAGAATCGCTTCCAGTGGGATTTGATCTCGCGCACCATGATAGCACCGAGCAGTGTGGTATAACTGAATTGCAGTTGCACGGGAATGGTCCAAAGCACACCGACGCAGTAATGATTTACGATACCGGGAGCCTTGTTCGGGATTAGATACCCGAGCTCTAAAATCTCGTTCATGAACCATCCGAAGTTGGGATAGTTTGTCACCCACGGCCATGTAGACCACGTGATGGAAGGGAGCCACTCCAGTTTTGCAGTCAGCCCGAGCTCGATGAAGAAGTATTCAAGTGCGGCAACAACTATGGCGGGTATGACCATGCGAGGTGCTCTGAGCAACATCTTCTTTGCAACATCGGCAAGATTGCCAGTACGGAGGAAGTTCTGAGCCAAAAATCTGGTCGAGGTGGTGAAGAACGGACCTACACAAAATTAGCCAAGGAAATTTGCAAACCAGGCGGGAGAGACTTACCGATCCAAATGGGGTTCAGAAGAATAGGTGTGGCTGACCAGCGCGAGTAGAGCTCCGACTTGTAATGTCTTCCATAGCCAAGACCACCAGCATATGGGATGAAAGTGAGCGTAAAGTGGATTAGAGTAACACCGATACACGAGATGGCTACAAGTCCAGCAAGGTAGTCGATACGCTTAGGTGCAGAAGTACGAGGTGGCAGAGTAGGGCTTTTTGTGCGACTGAGTGCCGACTGAACAGGCAACTCTTGTGCTGTGACGATAGCTTCTTTCAGCTTCTCGTCGGACTCGAGGGACTTCCTGTCGAGTACTTTAATCTCTACAGACTCTCGAATCGTCTCTGGACTTTTCATGGGCTTGCTGAAGTTGATCTCCGGAGTAGGGCAGACAAGAGTGTTTGCGTGGCTTGACCATCCATCACTGCCAGTTGAAGGACTTTGACGGAGCTTGGTCTGGTGAAGCGTAGTATCAGACTGCAAGGGAGTACCTTCGACCATCTTTTTCCGAAGCAAGGCCACGTCGATGAAATCAGCTGTACTCGGAGCTCTCGAGAGCGCAGGTGTCCTTGCTTCCCATGGTGTAGTGACGTTTGACGATGATGCTTCGGCAGTAGTACATCTGTAGTCCCACTTGGACTTCGATACACCTACACTACCAAGAGTTGAACTAGAAACGGATCGAGCCATGTCTGTCTTTCCATTGTTGTTCGCGGCAGGGGGTTGCTTTTGCGCGTCAGACCTCTGTTTCTTGGTTGACAACTTTTCCCAAGGCTTTCTTCGAAACAGAACATTGAGAAGAGCAGCGATGCCGAAGAACGAGGAAGAACCAGCGACTATTCCGGAAGGAAGTTGCCACTTCTCATTCCTAGGTGGCTCCTTCCATGCCTTGAGCGACGCTGATGTGTAATTGGTGGAAGTCCTCAGAGTGTTGTCGTTCACATCGCATGCTAGAGAAAGATTGCACTGGTCATCGAACTCTTGTCGTTGTGTGGCAGTAGTTGCAGAAGAGTTGAAGAATGCTCGGACCCACTCAACACTCGCAACAGAGCGGTTCTTGGGAGGTCCTTGCATCCATTGAGAATCACCAGTGGACCAGTGTTTGAAGCTCAGAGGCAGCGGCTCGGTCGGAAAACTCCCTTTCTTGTAAGAAATCGAGCGTGTAAGGTTTGCCGCAAGTGTGAAGTTGACGTGTTCCTTTGTCCAGTCCAGGCGGACGGGGATGAAATCCCAGGGGTTGACGGCTGTCATAACGTCGGATCCTTTCTCCAAGATCGTGTAGTTCAGACCATATTCTTGTGACGGGTACTCGCCGTTGACGAGAGTGGTTATACGGGCATTCTCCGGGTTGTCGTTGTTTAACATGTCAATTTCCATGGAGCTTGTTTGATTGAATCGGAGCATCATGGAAAGTGCAGAACCACCCGTCCAGGGTCCTGGGCCTCTGATCGAAGCTCGAAATGTTCCATGAAGGATGTCTTGTCGTCGTGATTCAATAGCCCCGCCATCTACGACATGATGCTTCGTGCTTGGACTCACGAAGAGATCCAAAGCCTGTTGTCCTTCCAAAGAGCTCGATATCAAGCTGTTTTCAATGACAGCACCTTGACGATAGAGACTGTTCCACCCTTTCTCTGACTTGTGTGTGAAAGACTGAGCTTGGAACACGTCATCTGGAATGGTTTGCGTCTCGTTGAAATAAACAATGATCGAATCAGTGAATATTTGATCGGTGGAACGGTCGTAGAAACCACAAGAACAAGGATCGGAAGTGGCGGTCCCGATGAGACCACCAGCTCCAGCCAGGAAGTACAAGCTTGCACGCATTGCCCGTGATGATGGGGACGATGGCAAGAAGATTGTAAGGTGATGTAATAGAAATTGTTGCTGGAGAGGTGCCCAAACGCAAAATTGTCTTGACTATGCCAGATAGAAGATGAGGGATATATCGCTGCCTAGCCAACATGTTGATGGACTGGGCATTATGTATACATGCCGATTTGGTTGGGCCACCAAGATGGAGTGATGTGATCGTCTCATAGCTCGAGCCTTTCTTCTCCGAACGGCGAAGGCCTAGTATGGCGGCATGCCGTTCAGAAGTGATTAGCGTCTCCAGTTGACCCCAGAGTCTATCCAGCAGCCTCGAGGCTCGAAGTGAAACCGCTCAATGGTCCGAAAAGCCACTAGGGCTTGTTGTGGGGATGTAGCAAGGGTAGGATTCAATGGTATTCGGATGTGGTTGGGGAATTCTCCTAGGACCTGGGCTGTCATGGGTTGAATGAAATGTCCGAACCATGCGCGACAAGGGTTGGGGCTGCAATGTCTTTCAAATCAGTATGCATATTCAGGCACATCTTGTGGCAAGTCTGATGACGAGTCTTCTCATGCAGGTCGGTAGAAACATCTTTAGTCTTTCATCCATAACGACATGTGTATCAGGTCTTGCTCTCTGGTTGGACGATAGCATGAGTCTCCATGCTATGTGATTAACATCCGCGTGATTGACGGCATATCGCATGTTGGTTGTTGGACTTCGGTAACACACTATTGGAGATCTGCCGCCTGGGTGTTGGTAAGGCGGGCCTTATCGCTAGAAGAGATGGTTGCTTCGACGGCAAAGGCTAGAAGCGTCAATGGGGAAGTAAATTGTTCTCCGGCATCGACCCCAAAGATCCCAGGGACCCACTGTCATATGCAGGTACAGAGGTGTCGGCTCCCCAAAATGATGGCCTGCCAAGAAACCTGTTCTTATCGCATCAACATGTTGAAGCAGGTACGAGTGTCATCCTTGAACCCTGGAGCAAGATGCGCAACGCGTATTGGCGAAGCGATGGCGCGAAGCCGACTGCATCGACTCTGACACAATCTTCACACTCCGGAATACCAGATGCTCTTGTGTGAAACGCCTTTGTGCCCATCCAACGTTGAGCTATTAGATGCGGACATACAGAATTGTGGTCGAGAGAGGCTGAAGCACAGGCTTCGGGGGCTGAAAGATAATCTTGGAATCGATCTTCTGCCGAAACCTTCTCTTGCAAGACTTACCGAAGTTTTGGCGACATTTGACGGAGAACAACTCCTTGAATATACAATACTGTACCACGCAACGTATGCAGCACTCCACACGGGAGGATTGACAGTCGTATTACTGGACAAGTACAGTGAGAGTGGAGTTTGAAAATGTCCGAGACATGATCAACTCGATAGGGCGTCGAGAGAAACTCATGTCACAGGGGTGCAGATAAGAAAAACGTGCCAAACATGTTGCGAACCCGAAGGCAATGATTAATACGAATAAGCATGCATCTGACCAACAAGATAATCTATAGCCAGAATTCAACGAAGTGCAAAGCACAAGAGACAACCTAACTACATCCTTCCGATGTTTCAAAGCCTGACACACTTCTAGCTGTATAATCCTTTGGGACAGAGTCGTGTCCAGTGAGAGCGTGTTGGTTAGCTCGTCTCTATGGGGCTGTAGCAGGTTCGCTCACAACCTTGATAGACATCAATTTCTGCTCCATTCGAAAATCGACCCAGCAAACCAGCTTGCTGATTTTTCAATGGTCCAGTAGAATGCTTCAGCAAAAGCAGCCGTGAGGGCCAAGTAAGAGACGAAAGCGACGAAGATCGCAGATGCCACAGGCACATGTTTCAGCTCATGTAGAGCAACGAACACCCTGATACTGACAACGTACAACATCAAGGACTGTGCGATGTAGAGGCCTGTACCCTGTTAGACCCTTTTCATGTAGGATGAATACTTGATGCTTACTAAGAGATCGTTTCCCTGCTTCTACCAGGAATCTGGAAGAGAGGAACGATCGCATACGGGTTGACAACTCAAGAAGAACCAAAATGCCGACTACGATCAAGTAGTCATCTAGCCGGGCATAAGCTTGGCCTGTGTTGAAGTTGTGGATAGTCAGGCCCTGAGTCAAATGGAGGCTGGGGTGAAGGACAAGCTCCGCCCGAAGATGCTCAGGGAATACAGCTACCCAAAGATATTTCATGACAAACCCAGCTGTTACCGACAGAACAGCCAGAATCCAGTAGGGAAAGCTGGGACTTTCACCAATCTTGATTCCCGAACGAAGCCGGGCAGCCAAATCGGGATTGTGCGATATATCGGCAACGAAAAGTCCAGCCGCAGAGTACCATCCCCATGAATCAAACCAGAAAGATCCGATACTGAATATTGCCACGGCTTGTACGTGCCAGGAAGCTCTTGTGAACGGGAGAATGACCATCGCGATGTAGACTGTGTAGCTCTGCGAATAGATCAACGAAGGGGACCACATGGTTGTACCAGGGAAAGCTTGGTTCGCCATTTGGTCTCCAAAGTCCCGAACCATCCAGAGAACATCCCAGATTGTGTTGAATGAAGCGAGAGCGCTAGACGGCATAATAGGAACAGCAAGGTTGGGGTTCTTCAGCGCTTGGGCGGCCAGATCGATGTACACTGTGTCGATGCACGAAAATATTGAAATCGAAAAGACCAAAGCAAAGGCAAGCGGTATGCCAATACGCAGTGGCCGAGTCATCAAAGAGCGAGCAAACGTTTTGGCAGTCGGTTCTTGGAGGAAGTGTATGCACACTGAGCGTGCCGAGAGTATAACGAAGAATGAAGAAATCAGGCTTTCATTCCAGAAGATAGGCGAAAATATCTTTCTGGCAATGACTTGATGACCCGGACCTGAGACATCATTCGTAACGACTGCTGGGACAAAAGTCTTCAGGAACAGCCAAAGAAAGCTTTCGATAGCCAGTATCCCGCGAAGACCGTAAAGATAGTCCTGCGATTGTCTGGCTGACGATGCCTGAGTATTGGTAGTCAACATCCCCTTGATGGAATGCACGAATTTGACCTGTGCCATCGTTGTTTGCGGTAAGAGTTCTATGAGCTTGAAGACGGGCTAGATCTCGAAAACCCACAGGATATCTATCCTGATACCACCTACCATCCATCAATCTGGGCTGCCGGCAGCTAAGAGCAGTTTGAGAATGCCGCAGGCCCATCAGTCAGCGACCCACCTGGCGGCCTTTCATCCGTTGCCAACCTTGCTCAGTTGTCCGGAGTTGCAGGCATCTAAATTTTGCGGCAGGAGTGGATATTTGCGTCTTGGGGATGAGAATCATAGTCTATGCGAGGTCTGCAGTAGCGAAGAAGTCAAACCACCACCGTGGCGCTCTGATTGGGTTAGACTGGTGCAAAATCCCCGAGCCGCACTATATCTTGGCAACCATCGGAGTTTCTCCCACCGACTGCCGACGATAGCGATGCGGCCGAGAACTTTCAAATGTTCACCATCTTTCTACCGCGCGCGGCCTGGCACGTCGAAACATGGTATGCATGGCCGCTCGTGGCTTCTCAACAAGTTGAACAAGTTGATGATGCTTGTCTGTGGATCTACGCTGCGCTCCAAATGGTTTCGGATATCTGCATAGGTTGTAATCGACGGAGACGAATGTCCGACATTTTCCACAAACGGCATTCAGAAGGTTGAATGGAGCTTATCGATGCCATGATGGAAGGTAAGATGTGTGTGGATTATCGTATGTTGGTGTCGCTGGCCATAGGTTCTTATGGCTCTCGTCTTCACAGCCGCTTCAGCATTGGTCTTTTGAGTTGACTCTCATCCTTTTCTTCGTTTGTACTTTGCAGAGACATCTCTCATTCCGCTCGCTTTTCTATCATTTCGTCATTGAATCGTATCATGTCTAAAGCTATGGACGTCACATCTAGCGAGATTTCGAGCTCACGAAACCCGTCTATCTCGTCCTCATTGAGGCGAGTAACGACGAGTGTCCGAGGCCTCAGCGCTCAGTTTTCTGCCTGGCTGTTCGACTGGACACCGTTTGTGCTGGTCTCTACGTACTATATTGCATCGACTGCAGTATACACATCCGCCACTGAGGGAACGATCAAGGTGTTCTATTTCTTCTACATGGCCGTCAATTTCTACATTGCTGCATGCACAGTCATCGAGGCTTTTCTCGGCATCTCGCCTCTTCGCGAATCTAGGAAAGCCGCTATCGACGTTGATCAGAAGGATTTCCAGTTTCCGACGCCAGACGACCAGCTTCCCGTCATCGATATTGTCATAGTGGCATACCTTCCAAACGAGCAAGACATCGTCAAGGATCAGGTGTTTTATGCTTTGGATGAGCTTGTATACCCTCGAAATAAGCTTCGTATCAACCTTGGTATGGACTCTTGGTCTATTCAATGAGTGCGTGACTAATCGTGTCCAGTATACAACACACCCAAGCCGATCGAGCCATTGCAAACCGAGCTGGCCGAAATGGAAAAGCAGTACCCCCAGCTCAAAGTCATCAACGTTCCTGGTTCCAAGTCAAAGGCTGATAACCTCAACCATTTCTTCAATTTCAATACCGGTGCCGATATCATCGCCATCTTCGATTGTGATCACTTTCCACATCCGTACAACCCTCGCTGGGCCGCTGAACGATTTGTGCAAGACTCGTCTGTAGACATCGTGCAAGGCCGATGTGTCGTCTACAACACAAACGAAACATTCTTCACGAAGATGATTGCCATCGAGTTTGACAAAATCTATGCTGTCTCACATCCAGGCCGCAGTAGGCTGTTCAAATTCGGACTTTTCTGTGGGTCGAATGGATACTGGAAGGCCGACCTCCTGAAAGGACATCAGATGCATGGACACATGTTGTGCGAAGATATTGACTCGGCGCTCCGTGCCTACGGCGAAGGCAAGAAGGCTGTACACGACATGAACGTGTTGTCATATGAGATGGCTCCTACCAACTTTGCTGCATTCTGGAAACAGCGTATGAGATGGGCACAGGGCTGGACCCAAGCCAGTATCAGACATATGCCTCTTATTTGGAACAGCCCACCTGACGGCAAACGCACCGTCAATGAACGTTTTGGCGTACTTTCCCTTCTTTTTGTTCGAGAGATCAGCTACTACCTCGTCACCCAGCATACGTGCTTGCTACTATCTTTCATCATCACCGGCTGGCCGAAGAATCCTACAGAGCTTGTCGAACTGGTCTTTTTTCGCTATCCGATGGCTGAATGGTTCCTCTTCGCAACGTGAGTTTTCGTACCCGTCAATGAAGATTCACCAGTATTGACCATAGCTTACAGCGTCGTTTGTCTTATCTTCACCCTCGCAATAACACAGATGGCTCGATCCGAATTCACGACTTTCTGGATGATGATCTTGTTCTCCATAATCTACACGCCTTACCTGATCCTGATGGCTACTATGGGTAAGTTATGTCATTCGTAGTATGCTTCTGCTCGCTCTAAAACGCTCACTAGGTATCTACGGTCACGCACGCCAGATCATCGGGTACAGCAAGTGGAATGCTACGTCTCGCAAATGAGTGCATCCAGTATTTACTGTTTCATTTCCAATTTACGTTGATCGTTGCCATGAACACCCATTTTCATCGTCCTACTTCATTGTTCTGATCATGAAGTATGTTATGAGAGCGGAAGCTAGGCTTTCCCTTCGCCCCTACTCTTCTTCGACTGCGAAGTCGTGTATCTTCTCGATTCCGAACAGTCTAAGGATGGTTGGGTAAGCAAGAGAAAAGTCACAGCACCATAACCAGACTGACCACTATCGCTCTCCCCACCAAAGCAGAAGACTTTTGCACCATTGAAATCTTTTTCATTGCCCGATCCTGCGAGATAGGCATCTCTGATCTTCTCGTACTTCTTCGCGTCCCTCTTGGCCCAATGAAGTTGTCTTTCAGCACTGAATGAAGATGTTGTGCTGCAGCACTGTTATAGATCGCAGCTTCTTTTTTCGTTGCTTCCATTTACATTCTCTCGTTTGTTTTATCTTGCGGCTGGCATTTCGAGAGATCTCATTGGCATTTTCTACCAGCTTTCAATATCGACTCTTCAGTCACCAGACAGTCCTTTTTTGCTCTATTCCGTGGAAATTTACATCAATTCAAAGACTCTCGATTGTAGAACTTTATGCGCACTGTAACAGACAAAACAATTTAACCTCCTCAGCCATTGTCCGAGACGGGCGTCTTACCAGCAGAACTCAATCTGAACAATCTCTCACAACCGTGGAACACCTATCCTCCACACTGCAGAATGCCTGGCAACACTGAGGCCGGCACTTCTTTTTTCGGCTCGCGAATCAAGATGGTTCAGTAGCTCAATCGACTTTTCGATCACCTTGACAGCCCATCCTTCTGTCATTCTATCCTCCTTTTGGGCGCTTTCCACCAAATCCCACGTCGAGCTGAAAACTGCTTTCTCCTGGCGAATCAGAGATGCCAGTGTCGCCCATGCTCGCGCTATCTTCTTGATTTCTCCTGGTGCTTGAATATTGGTGCAAGCATTTTTCAACAAGGGACATTCGGAATGAGATGTCTTCAGGACGTCTCCAGTGCAAGGTGACAATGTACCGTCACACAGAGAATTGAGTGTGACGGTACAGCCCACTATGTCCTGCTTGATCACGGTTGCCAGTTCTTGTGCTTTGCTCTCGAGAGATTCCAGGCTGGACAGAAACTTCTTCCCGGCCGATAGGTAACGGTTGATTGAAGAATCAAAGAGAATTGGCACCCAGCGATTCAATTTGAGCCTTATCTGAGCGGTCTCGGGTTTGGTCAACTCGCGGTGCGAGTGGGTGCAGGTCTCCAAAGTTTTCCTGACTATGGCGTGAAAGTCTTTGTGGAAGTTGTTTGCTGTCTGTTCTACTTTCCTTTGTAGAACGCCCAACTTCTCATTCTCGTGAGATATGTTGCGTTGGCACTCTAGATGATGGATTTCATCGACAATGGCCGATGCCCCTGGAGGTGTGAAGGTGACCTGGGGACAAACAAGGGTCTTCTCCCGAGTAGGTCCAGTCGCACTGACGAGGACATTGATGATAAGCAAAAGTAGCAAGAGTGAGGTAAAAAGGGTCCTCATCGTACAAGATAAGTCAACTCAAACAAAGTGATAGGTGATTGTGATTCTACTTGTTGTCCAAAGAAGCATGTTTACCGATTCTTATATACCAGAATCCGAAGCACAACTAGCGTCTGGTCACGTAAGAGCTGAATCTCAATGATGCCGTGGGCTTGTAACCATGAGACATCCCAATCGGGTCGGACTTGCGTGTCTCAAATATGGCCATGCGGTCTGATCTTGGACACTCTTCCTTTGTTCGAGGAGTCCTGGCGTCTAAAATGCTACGAGAGGTGAGACAGTACAAGATCGACAGGCTGTGAACCAATTTTTGCTCTCGCTGTTTGCTCCTGGGACATGACTTTCGGCAAACTGGTTGAAAGTATATGCTTTCCAGACAACCATTCCAGAGACAGAAGACTATACCAACATATGTCCTAGCTTGGCCGCTACTCATGTCGAGTAACATTTTGTCGCTGGCTTAAGCCTTAACCCAAGGTCTTTCTCTGGTTTCCATCCGGCCGAAGCTACATGCCAATGGATTTCTGTAGAAAGTTAACATACCTCTCGGGATGGGGCAGCCGTCCATTGAGAGCCATGCTGCCTCGCTACCTCACTGAAGGTCCCACCAATCTCCAAAAACATCTTGCATTGTCACAGCAGCTTATGCGACCCCGTGTTGGACCTGGGAGAGCCAGTTCATTCTCGCCCAGAACCTCGACCACTCGGGTCATCAGATTAACCGACTCAGGTCGTCATTGAGACTACTTGTGCATCACTGAGACTTCAGAGGACGACTCAACACCAAATTCGAGCGACCTGCAGAAGAGAGACAGCACCTTGAGACTTCCTCCTCGTCCCCAAACCAGCCGCGACCCGTTGGACGAGAAATCTTGTATGCTTGGATCGATTTCCAACACATCAAACAGGTCGGTTAGCTCAGTTGGTTAGAGCGTGGTGCTAATATCATGCGATATATGGCACGCCAAGGTCGCGGGTTCGACCCCCGTACTGACCATCACACCTTCTTTTGCTCGACAAGGGCTTTCTTTTGATGTACACAACACTATCTAAAGGTTCTGGGTGGCTGAGAAAATTTTTGCAGGCTTCGGATGGCGCGGCGTTGTTGAAAATCTCGGTTCTTGGCATTTTGTTCTGGTGGTCTGCGGTGCAAGAAGAACACTCCTTGATGAAATTTGGTCGAGAGTACTGTGGGTTTATATACAGAGCTAGGTCGTGTCCGATCAGTACTGCTAGAAGCAATTCAAGACGAAGAATATGACCAATCGAAATCGATGCCACTTCACAATACAGCAAAGACACGGATACCCGTACAGGCGTAGAAGGAGGACTCAAAGTTGGAATGGCGAGATAGCTTTGTATGAGAAGATAATATACACAAGTCAAAAGGGGGTATCTAGAGAAAAGAAAACGAACAAAAAGCAGCCAAAGATTTTGTGCTCCCTACTCAAGCGCCGGAATACATAATCTTTGTGGTAGCAGAAGGATGTCTGCTTTCGGACTCCCTCTGACGGACATGATGCAGATTGAAAACGGTGGAAGCAACAGCATAAATAGCAACGAAGGGACCTGCGACAGCCATGATAAGAAAGCCAAGTACGTAATGTACTCTTGCTTCCCAAGAACGAGCTAACCACATTGCGGAAGTAAATCCATACACCCATGGCAGAACGACGACTGCACTGAGTACGATCAGTACTGGAATGTTCTGCGCCATTGCGGCGGCACGGATGAAGTTGACAATGATGGCCAGGGATAAAATAGGGAGGCACCACGCCAGCAACTCGGCGCCGGATGAAAGTCTTTCGGACCAGTGCGTCTGGCTGTTGCGGACGATAGCAAGGTTAACGGCGCAAGTCAAGAATGCAAGTCTTTGGCGTTCCACGAAAAACTTAGAGAGGGTGATAGAAGGGCGGACGTATGTGACAGCGTGAAGGGCTTGCTGAGTGGTAATTCCAGATGAAGCGTGCATCGTCATGTCATCTTCGTCAACAGTCGAGCACATCTGATTTACCATATTGCTCATAGGCGAGGCATGATGACCTTTGATGTCCTCCAGGATTTGCTGCCCGCATGTCTCCTCACACACTTTGAGCATCTGGCAAGCATCTGGTGTGGGGTTGACCTTGTGGGTAAATTGCGATTGATGAGACTGTCGTACCTGGTCGTACATGAGATGAGCATTGTCGAACAAACTTCCTAAGCTCCACTTGTACGTGCTAGGCTCGATCTCGACACGGCTGGAGATGGCGACAGAGGTTGAGCTCGTAAGAGACTGGCGGTACAGCTCCGAAATGCAGCGCTCGTCAAGAGCAGTATTGGAGCTGACGTTGACGAGGAAGTCGAAAGATGCAAAATCATGTAACTCTGCCCATTCCTTGTACCAGGCAAAGAGTGCAGAAGGGGCAGTGTTGTGATATGACTCCTTACGCAAGTTGTAAGAATGAACTAAATTTCGGATCAAGTTGAGATTCTCCACTTTGCCTGTTCCGCCCTCCTTGACCATCAAGATGTACGGCAAGCCTTTGTAGATTCCCCTACGGCACCATAGAGCACCGAACTCGTACTCGTCATCCTCATGTGGAATCTGGAACTTTGCTTCATCAACGATGTTTGTGAAAACATGTTCGAGAAGAATCCTTGTGGTAGTTTTGGCACGAGTGCTGTCCAGCATCTGATCGTTGCAAGAGATAATCAACAGGTTTTTAGACATATCGATACCTTGTTGATTCACGAGAGAGTCGAGGGTGCTTTCCATCATCTCTTGCGTCTCGTTAGAGAATGACAAAACAGTAGCATAGTCCATAGTAGGAGATTCGGACCGATCCTGTTGAGGCCGTAACAGTGATCTGACTTTTGTGTAGAGATGGTCGCATAGTACTTGGAGGACCATGACTGATCTGAGAAGAGGTGCGACCAGGACCAGGGGTGCAACGGCATACCAGACAGTGAATAGTCCAAATGATAAGACAACACAGATTGCGTTGATAGTTCCGAGTGATGCTGTTGCGACATTGCGGGAGTAGAGCATTTTGCGCTGGCTTCTTTCGACCTGAGCTTCTGCAACGCCCTGCTTGATCTGTGTCTCGGAGGCTGAAGGTTCGAATTTGAGGTCTGGATCTACATCAACATCGTTGTCTGTGAAGATGTTCGCAATTAGCGAAGCTCTTCTGGACACAGATCCGGCTTTGGGCTCGATTTCGACTTCCACAAAGTCAGGATCTTCCTCAACATCTGCCAATGCTTCTTGGTAGGCAGGCACGGGTTCCTGGATTGGTAGAGTGACTGCAGGTTCTGGTTTGCGCCATTGAAAATTGCCGAATAAGGGAACCAATAGCGATGACTTGCGGCGTGGTTGTTCATCCGGATAGGTATCCTGGATCTCGTTGCAAATATTCCTGTCTGCCTCGAAATCACACGTTGTTACTGATGTTGTTGATGAAGCTCTTGAGAATGTCGACATCGTTCTTGACCATGTTGAGTTTGACATGGTCCTTGTGCTAGACATAGTACGAGCATAAGAGGAATGAGACATGTTCCGACTGCTCGACATAGTCCGGGCGTTGGAAGCACTAGATAAATGACGTGTCGAAGACGAGTAATTGCGAGTACGTTGATCAGTGGTGAACGAGGGGGTCCTTGTTTGTGATGCAGATTCTGTCGACATGGGCCTTTGATCAGATGACAGGGGTATCGAAGTATTCGTCCCGGAGAGACTGGGTCGAGAAGCTGTTGACCGTGTCCGTAGTTTGTCAGCTGACAGCGACTCTCTTCTAACCAATGTGTACATAGAAGTCGCAGAAGAACTTCGTCGCAGCGCACTAGGTCGGCGCAGTTGCTCCACCGATAACGAGGGCCGAATGGCGGACATCTTGCGTTCTCCAGTAACAGGATTGATAAGCATCACGTCTCGGGTGATCTCGCTGTCAATACTGCTTCCAAGGCTCACACGTGCAGATGACGGTCGCTGGATACTGCCTTCTGCACTCATCCGAGGAGACGACATAGGGTCCTGGCCACCAGCACTTTCCTTCCGGCCGTTTGGGCCTTGACCAAATGAGAAGGAGTGCAAGTCTGCAAAGTTGTTGATTTTCTTGAAAACGACGGAAGGCTCAAGCAGAGGACGCTTCTTACCAATTGGTGGCGTTGCAGTACCAGCTGATTGATCGTCGTTGGAAGGTGCCCTTCCGAGACACTCAGATGATGCCCTCGGCGATGCCCTTGGTGATGCTTGACTGAGCGGTGTGCGGATGGAAGGTGTCAATGGCGTTGATGGCGAGTGAAGGGGTCCCAAAACATCTGACTCTTCATTGATCAAGATTTCGATGTCGGATTTTGTGGTCGTGTATCCGTCGAGCTGAGACAAGGCAATTGAAGCCTTGCGCAGAATGATTTCGATCTCGGCGATCGAACCATGTCGTGAAGCCTCGTCGTCAGAGATATCCGGTATCACAGATGATAGCTTGGGGACCACGGACGGCCCTTTGTCCCAGATCTCCATAGGAGATGGTATTGGCGAGGCAGTACCCAAAGGTGAGGTTTGGCGTGGTGGTACCATACCCCAGCCCAACGTCGTAAGTCTGGGCGAAGAAGGATTAGGAGATGCTCCAGGTGAGCTGTTCCTCGAAGACATCACCAGGGGAGAGCCAGTATGAGAGGCTGAAGTGACACCAAGCCCTTTGGCTCTTGAGCTCTTCGCATTGTCAAAGTAGTCGACATCTCGCCATTGAGGCGTTTGGAGAGTCGGTGAGGCCAGTGGTGATTGACAGTCCGCTACTAACTCTTCCTCCACGATACTAACAAGGCCAACCTTCCTGGACTCGAAGGCAGTCCAAGGTGCCTGAGAAGCGGCTGCCGGCACGGCGGACGCCATCCGTGCTATAACAATGCTGTTCTTGTTAAAAGGCTCTCAAGTGGATGAAAAGTCGACACCTGAACGAACGAGTGGACAACAGCAGGTTCAGCTGGCTCAATCTCCGAGACAGACGTGTAATCTTATGGGTGACTCGGCAATGACAGGCAGTTCGAACGGCTGGACCAATCCATTCATGAGTTCATGAGAAGTTGACCGTTATACGATAGTCAACCAAAACGGTTGCAGCAAACGGCGGAACTTCTCGAACACCAGGCATACCTTTACGCACCGAGAAGGATTGTGTTGGAAGGTGAGCACAGCGCGTTCATATAGTTGACTCCAGGATTAATCAGAAGATGTTGACGAGCGTTGTTTTCCGATGAGATCTAGTGCCTTCTCGTGGAGGACTATATCATGCTGTCCTTGGTGTCCAGGACTGGTTCATGATTTGGAAGGGCTATGACCATTCGGTACTTTGAGAGCTAATCGCTTGAGTTCCGGTAGGTACAGGAAGTTACCCTTTGCCGTGGACCGAAAGCTGCTTGCGTCTTCAATTCGCTCCTCTTGGAGATATCGTGACAACTGGGAGTCTGTAAAGGTTCTTCGAGCAATACGACGCCACTACTCGTAAATCACGTAGTGGTAGGACGCGGTCCCAGAGCTCAATGTGTAGTGTCCAAGGAATGGCGCAAGGGCTCTGCGTAAGCTGCTTCTCAAGCAACGAGTGAGCGTTTCCATCGCTCTCTCCTGTTTGAGCATGCATTCGTCCGGCGTTGCGACGCCACAGCCTCGTAGACAAACATTCACAAAGTAGGGCAAGCACGATGCCTGCTGCTTTCGACTTGAAGTTCGAAAGTCGACATCGACGTTTCGATATGGAAGAAGTTACGAGGAAGGGCAAGCCGAAAAGATGGACGATCGCCAACGGTTCTATAAAGCCGTTCAAAAACACGGTCAAACCCACGCGACGCACTCGCGCTTGTATAGCCGTGTATAACCACACCTACTACATGATTTTTTCATATTCCAAGTTCTGGAAAAAGGTACCGTTGGCCTATTCGACTCGCATTTGCTGGAAAAGGTAGTCCCTCGTACGGTTCGAGGCTTGTCGGTCCGCGATTTGACGTACGTTCGCGGGGACTGACGGGTGTCTCGCATCATTCAGACAATTGCATCTATACACAAATCACAAGAAGTATCCGAGAGTTGTGACGCTGATGGACCGAGGTGGCTGGGAGAGATGTCCGCGTGTCCGGAAACCTGCGACGAATCCTGTGGCTAAGATGTATGTTTTATTCTCCTATTTTTCTTTTTTCTTTCATCCTGCAAGTCGTGGGTGCGACCCTGGCTTCAGATATTGTTGTGTTTCAATGCCTGATCACACCTCGCTATGCACCTTGAACAATACAAAAACGGCCGGAAGAACTTGACAGAGGTGTATGCGATCTTGGAGTGGTCCTTCAAAGTCGTTATCATAGTGCCTCAGTTCCAAGTTCGGCAGATGTTTCTAGCTATAAGAATGTGTAAAGAGAAGCTTCACGCCGCGGTGATACCGACCCTATTACACATCTCCGTATAGCAAAGGTACTAAGAAACTGCTACCGACCTCAGTGAATTAAACACTGTGTCCCTATATGAACCAGTGACAGAATGTTAATAGACCGATAGACATGAAGAGTACCATAGTAGTCGTAAAGTGACATGTTTGCGTTGACTTGCCATTTCTGAGCTCACCCTGCCAGAGAACAACAAATCATAGGATAATCAGTCGGAATTCACTTCACCCACAAGCTGAGTGGCGCAGCGGAAGGTTCGTAATTTATCCACTCACCTCCTATACCACTGTTGACTAACAGAAATGTAGCGCGCCGGGCTCATACAGCTCACAGAGCTCATAAATGCAACCCGGAGGACCTTGGATCGAAACCAAGCTTAGCTATCACGTATATCCTTTTGCCTTTGTGAGGGACGTTGTTGTTTTGGCAAGTTGTTGTTTGAGATCAGCATAATTGACCATCCGGTCAAATGAAGATGCAGCCGAGAATCACGATCCATCGAGGATGAGAGCTTGTTCACTTGTGTGCAACTCTTTTTGGAACAGCGATTGAAGTGAGAGACAAAGGCAGCGAACGTGACTAGGGATGAGTGGGATGCTGGGTATGAACAAGTATAAATAGGAGCCAGACAAAGGAGCTCCGCAATCTTCTTCGATGTGAAAAGCCTCTCACGAAGTTTGGAGGTGTAACCAAAAATCAACCAAGCACACCACACCAACCACAATCAGAGTTTTCACCTCAGCACGAGACAAAAAGCATGAGCAAAACATACAGCAGCAGGGATTCCCACGTGGTCACCCACCGTAGTACTAATCTGCCGTTCAACTGCTTATGTATGGCAGAGCGGACNGNA